>Ga0196964_10000522_pt1 | contig 22943 bp, 18 predicted proteins | sample S1_10metaG_FD_148615 | JGI IMG/M metagenome (GOLD analysis project Ga0196964, IMG submission 148615) | Soil microbial communities from Anza Borrego desert, Southern California, United States - S1_10 | ecosystem: Environmental > Terrestrial > Soil > Desert | place: USA: California | collected... | reverse complement strand
AGATTGAAAGACCCAAAGCCGTTATAGATATCCCGCACTGTTAGCTTGAAGGTCAGGTACCGTGTCGTGTCCGGCAGCTTTTCCCCAAGGTACGTATTGATGCCCTGCAACACTTTCTGAATCACGGGAAAAACCCTGGTCCTTGAAGCATTCGGCTCGAAGCTCCTGAAGATCGGTCCTCTTGTTCTGACACTATTAAACGACTGTCCGAAGTTGCCCCTGTTCCACTGCTCCCAGCAATAGGTCAGCGTATCGTGATCCGTATCAATTGCTTCAGGAGCAATGAGTTCAAATGGCGTTTTTTCAGGGATCGTATAATTGTTACTGAAAGCCGGGATTACCGGTGGTGTATTATTGGAGGGGGTCGCTATAGGACAGGCGGCGCCACCATTTGCATAATTGATGTAGTCCGACATTTCACTAAGGCTCATCCCATGAAAATAATCGTCACTGTGCTGTTGCAGGTCGTCCGCATCGCAGATTCCGGCATAAGCCATGATCGTTGTGCCGCTTCCCGGCTCATATGCCCTGGAAGCCACACCATTTCCCGAACAACTTCCATCGCTGCTGTTAAATGTATGGTTTCCCCCAAACTGGTGACCCATCTCATGCGCTACATAGTCAATATCGAAGGGGTCACCCGAAGGATTGGAACTGCCGGTAACACCACGGGCCTTTTCATTCGCTTTACAAACAGACCCAAGGCTGGCAATTCCGCCCCCACCCGTACTGAATACATGCCCAATATCATAGTTCGCTGTCCCGATATAATTTGTGATTGTTGTCTGGTTCTGCCCCAGCATTGTAGGACCATTGCTGTTTGAATACGGATCTGTTGCGCCATCCAGGAAAATCAGCGTATCGGTGTTCCCGATCAGGTTCAGACTGACAGCAAACTCGCGCTCATATACACCGTTCACCCTGTTCACTGAAGTGACCATTGCACTCAGTACTACAGGTTTAGCAGGATTTACACCTGCCACAGCCACCGCATATTCTCCGGTACAGGCCAATGCCAACCGATAGGATTTCTTTGTTGCTCCGTTTACTTTCAGCTGAACTGGCGGCAAATCATAACCGCCCAGATCTATCCGTTGTGCCGCGTGCAGATCCGATGCAGTTTCAAGCTCGCAGTGCATCCTCGAAGCTGCGGAGACCGGATAGTCTTTTTTATAGTAACTGAGATAATACCCGTCCGCGATGTCTGAATACGGATCTATGAACCAGGTGTCTGTTCCGGCCAGTACCATAGCATGGAATCCCGCATGTGTATAATCCATTTTCAAGGTAACAGCATGATTATTCAGCGCATATCCGCTGAATGTCTTTATCTCAGGATACCTGGCAGCTAGCGCTGACGCCATTACCGGCGTCTGCCAGACTTTGAAAGAGACAAAGCTTCCATCAGGTGATGGCAGGTCCATCACCCGGGCCTGCTCCGGTTGTTCAGGCAGGGAGAAAAGCCAGTCCTTCAGATATTGCTGATCGAGCACGGTCACCTGATAGCGAAGGGGAAACAGTTTTCTTGTACCGCTGGTCGGGACTTCCGTTCCGTTGAAAGCAGACCAGACCTGCTGAAATACCTGGGCATCCGAAGAAGAATAGGCGGCAAAACACAACAGGCAAGCAGTTAGTATTCTTTTCATTTGTTAATTATCGTTTCTGATTAACGTGCCGCCTTGCCACTTTTTTGTAACATTTCCGCTCTTTTTGTTCCGATCACCCCCCGAGGCCGGGACTGATCGTCTTTAGTACGTTCTACTTCCACCGCGCCCGACTCGCTGTCATCGCCCCCTGCCGGAACAGTACTCGCGGAACTGCCGCCCGCATTTGCCCCGCCGGATAACCGCGAAGAACTGTGGCAGGAACTATGGAATAACATGACTAGCAGAATTGCCAGGGAAGCACCCGTATACCTGATTGTACGTTGGATCATCACCGAAATTAACGATTTGCCCATATATTTTCAACTAAAACAGGCATTCGTACAGGAAAACGACAAAAAATGAGCACCATTATATTCGTCGGAAACCTAACCTTAATGAATTGATTACCAGCACCACATCACTTAGCGCCATGATTCCGGCTCCCCAGGTCGGAGAAAGATACCCGGCAGCAGCCACCGGGATAGCCACGATATTATACAGGAACGCCCAGAAAAGATTCTCCCGGATCGTCCTGTCTGTGTATTTACCCAGCCGTATGGCCCTGGGCAGGCTGGAAAGCTGATTATTGGAAAGGATGACCTGAGCTGACTGAATGGCTATCTGCGTGGATTCACTCAGGGAAATACCTACCGTTGCCATTGCCAGTGCTGGTGCATCATTGATACCGTCACCAACCATAGCGGTTGGCGCCTCCTCCAGCAACTGCCGCAGTACCTCTTTTTTCTTCTGGGGGGTTTGTTCCGAGCGGTAGGAAGCGAACCCAAGGGATTTTGCCATTGTTTTCACCTTTTCTTCCTTGTCGCCGCTGAGCAGCACAGTCCGGTACCCCATACTCTGAAGTTCGCGGACAGTAGCAGCGGCATCCGGACGCAGCGTATCGGTAATGCGGATCGCTCCGGCATATTGTCCGTTGCAATAAAGATAAAGGTCAAACCCCCTGTCGACAGCTTTGTCCGAATGAAGCCAGGCTTCAGAACCAAGCTGCCAGATCCGTCCGTCACTGTCGGTTGCCTCCATCCCTTTCCCGGAGATTTCCCGGACCTTGGTAAAGACCACTCCTTTGGAATCCGTCCACTGCCGGGTAACGGACCGGGCAATAGGATGCGAGGAGTGCTGCTCAATAGCAGCTACGACACACCGGAAAACTTCATCTGAAATATCAACAGCCTTAAATTCGCTTATCTCATGGGTGCCGGTTGTTAAAGTGCCGGTCTTGTCAAAAACAATATTTCTTACTGACTTCAGCGCCGATAGTGTATCACCTCCTTTGATCAGCATGCCATTTCGGGCTGCTCTTCCCAGTCCGACAGCTACTGCAGCTGGTGTAGCCAGTCCCATAGCGCAGGGGCAGGAAATAACCATTACAGCAATACTGCGCATCATAGACTCGGGGAAACTGTGACCAGCAAGAAAATAATTGATCAGTAAGGTCAGCACGGCAATAGTGAAGACAGCAGGGACGAAAATGGCACTGATCCTGTCAGCCAGCCGCTGCAATGGTGATTTGGCGCCCTGAGCTTCCCGAACCATCCTGATTATATTCGAAAGGACAGATGCATTGCCTACTGCAGTCGCCTGCAGTTTCAGGCTCCCACTTACCAGCATTGTGCCGCCAACTACGTTCATTCCCGGCTCCCTGTAGACAGGCAGGCTCTCCCCTGTCAGCATCTTTTCATCCACTTCCCCCTGTCCAAAGATCACAGTTCCGTCAACCGGAATATGGTCGCCGGTATTAACAAGCACGATATCTCCGTTACGCACATATTTACTTTCAACCTCGATGATTGACTCTTTTCCCTGACTGTCCGTCATCACCAGCCTTGCGAACCGGGGCTGCAATTTAACCAGCGCATCTATAGCTATTGTCGTCGACTTAACTGTTCTATGCTCCAGCCAGTTGCCGGCCATGACAAGAGTAATGATCGAAGCCGTCGTTTCAAAGAATAAATATTGATGAGCCTCGGCAGCAAAAAACAGCAGTCCGATCAGGGAATACACATATGCTGCAGTAGCGCCAAGCATAATCAGCACATCCATATTCGGCATACGGTGCTTCAGGGAGCGAATGGCGGGAGGCACGAACGCATAACAGCCAATTGCGAACACCGGAGTGGAAAGCGCCAGCTGAAACCAAGGATTGTGCAGCAGCGGCCAGCTGATAAACATATGCAGGAGCAAAGGCACTGTCAGGCACAGGCACACTACAAAAAGCAGGTTTTCCGTATCTGCTTGATCGGTGTGAATACCGGCGTGCTCACTTTCTTCTTCACCCCGGACAACCCGGTATCCCAGCCCATCAATTGCATCGTATACACTGGTAATATCTGTGTCTGCCGATGCTGTAAAGTTTACCTCACCGGAAGCCGCGTTTGTTGAAATATTGCGCATTCCTTTTTTCTCCAGAAACCTGGAGATCGTGAGGGCACAATTCCCGCAGGTCATTCCTTCAACAATTGTAGAAACATTCTTTTCCATATTCCTAAAAACTAACCATGTAAATTCGCGCCATTATGTCTGAGCCCGCATTGCAAATTTCTTATAGTTTAGCTAATATCCGGCAGATCATGGATCAGTTCTGGCAATATGCTAATCGTTACAGCATATTGGCTTTCAACGGAGAAATGGGCGCCGGCAAGACCACGTTTATTGGCAGTCTCTGTGAATACCTGGGGGTGGAAGATCATGTCAGCAGCCCGACATTCGCACTCATCAATGAGTATCATTTCCAACAGAACGGAACGAATACAGTCATCTACCATATGGACTGGTACAGGATCAGAACCGCGGAAGAGGCGGTGAATGCAGGGATAGAAGACTTACTGCTGCAGCCTGGCACCTTCGCGTTTATAGAATGGCCATCAAAGTTTCCGGAACTGCTGGACCGCCCTCATCTGCAAATAGATATAACATATCTTAGCACTCAGGAGCGCCAACTCTTCCTGACACCCAAAGTTTAAACACCTGCACCGGAGGTTGCTTTCCCTATTAGTTATTATCTTGCCGGATGCATTTGATCGATGCGGTTGTCAAAGGTTTATTGCTTGGACTGTTTATGGCTATATCGGTAGGACCAACCTTATTCGCCGTCATACGCTACAGTCTCAATCATAGCTACCGGGCAGGACTTGCTTTTGTGCTTGGTGTCTCATTCAGCGATATTCTGTATGTACTCATTACCAATTTTGCAGCTGCATGGCTGGAAGTTCTGAACGACCATAAGCGTACCATAGCTTATGCCGGCGCGGCAATCCTGATTATTGTGGGCCTGGCAGGTGTGTTGAAGAAATTCAAGCCGGTAGAACCAAACGCAGGTAAGATCAATATAAGCGGTGGACACTACTTCACCATTTGGCTATCGGGGTTTCTTATCAATTCCATTAACCCGGGCGTTATTATTATCTGGCTCGGTGCAGTCACCGCGATTGCCAACACTACCACGATGTACCGGATCGCCTTTTTCGGCACCTGCCTTCTATTGGTGCTGGGAATTGACTTCCTTAAAGTATTTCTGGCCGATTCCATCCGGCGAAAGCTGACACAACGAAGAATTATGTACCTGCAGAAAATTTCAGCCATCTGCATACTTGTCGTTGGTATCGGCCTTTTCGTCAGCACATTTTTCAACATCCAGTTCTCCCAATAAATTCCTGCGCCTTATAGATTAGGCCTATATCTTTTTGTCTGGACACACAATCCCATTATCATCTTTTTCAATATCACCTGCTAGTTACAACAGCTAAAGCTTAGTATCTTTGCGCCCTCATGTCTGATGCAATCCGCCACGAATGTGGCCTGGCATATATCCGCCTGCTCAAGCCACTGGCATATTACCACCAGAAATATGGTACTGCCTTCTACGGCCTCAACAAATTATACCTGCTGATGGAAAAGCAGCATAACCGGGGACAGGATGGAGCCGGCATTGCCACCGTCAAGCTGAACATTTCGCCGGGACATCAGTTTATGTACCGGCAGCGTCAGAGCGGATCGGGAGCCATTGCCGCCATTTTTCAGAACCTGAACGGTGAGGTTGCCGAAATGGAAAAGATGTACCCTGAATTCAAAAAGCATCCAGGACTTATGAAGGGTTACATGCGCTTCATGGGAGAAGTGATGCTTGGACACCTCAGATACGGAACGCAGGGAAAAAATAACATTGAATTCTGTCATCCCTTCTCCAAAACGAATATAAATCCGACCCGCAACCTGACCATGGCGGGGAACTTCAATCTGGTAAACACCGACGAGCTGTTCAACATGCTGGATGCTCATCCTACCACTTCGATCCGTGAGAGCGACCTCGGTGCTATGATCGAGATGGTACATTACTATCTCTGTATGGCAGACGACACCGATCCGCAGCATCTTAATATCGAAGGGGTGCTCAAGCAGGCAACCAGCCACTTCGATGGGGGTTACGTCTGCGGAGGACTGGTTGGTAATGGTGACAGCTTTGTAATGCGCGACCCTAATGGAATACGCCCTGCATTCTTCTACCAGGATGACGAGATTGTTGTCGCCGCTTCCGAAAGACCGGCCATTATGACCGCCTTTAATGTTCCGAAGGAAAACGTACAGGAGGTTAAGCCCGGACATGCGGTTATCGTCCGTGCGGACGGCAGCTTCAGCCATACCGAGATACTGGCGCCCAGAGAGCTGAAGGCCTGCAGTTTCGAACGGATTTATTTCAGCCGGGGAAGTGATCCGGATATCTACCAGGAAAGAATGGATCTGGGCAGAAATCTGTCCGGGAAGGTCCTGGAGACGATACGGTATGATCTGAAAAATACAATTGTATCATTTATTCCCAATACTGCCGAAACTGCGTTCTACGGGCTGATCAAAGGACTGGAGGATTATCTGAATGAGATCAAATTCGAGAAGCTGACGACAAAGGAACTGAATGAAGATGAAATGCGGGAACTGATCAGCCGCCGGGTCAGGATCGAAAAAATAGCGATCAAGGATGTAAAGATGCGCACCTTTATTACGGAGGATGCCTCCCGTAACGAAATGGTACAGCACGTCTATGATATTACCTACGGGACGGTCAGAGCCGGTGTCGATACAATAGTCGTGATTGACGACTCTATTGTCAGGGGAACTACGCTCCGGGAAAGCATTATTAAGATGCTGAACAGGCTGGGACCTAAAAAGATCATTATTGTTTCTTCAGCCCCTCAGATCCGGTACCCGGATTGCTATGGCATTGATATGAGCAGGATGGGGGATTTCATCGCTTTTCAGGCAGCCGTTGCCCTGCTGCGCGAACACCACAAGGCACATGTGCTTGAAGAAGCCTATCAACGCTGCCTGCAGGCGGAAGCGGACAATGATCTGAATAAGGAGAACTTCGTTAAGGCTGTGTATGAGCCTTTCACAGCTGATCAGATCAGCCGTAAAATTGCAGAGATGCTGAAGCCGGAAGATGTTGATGCAGAAGTAGATATTATTTACCAGTCAATCGAAGGGTTATATGATGCCTGTCCGAATAATCGCGGAGACTGGTACTTTACCGGCAACTACCCCACCCCCGGCGGTAACCGTGTGGCCAACAGGGCGTTCATGAATTATATGGAACGTAAAGAAGGGAGAGGCTATTAATTTAACATCTGTTATTCCATACTGGAACGGTTATTTTCCCGTTTTGATCAGATCGGATTTGACGATCACTGCACAGCAGATAGTTTTGGGATGTTGAAAGGAGTGCATATGGTAAATATTACAAACAAGGAGAAAGAGGAATGCAAGGTGTGGGTGATCGACTACCGGGGATACATTCACTACAAGGCCGAGCTTTTACCGAATGAGAACGTGGAATTTGATCTAAAAGAGCTCGCCTTCGGTATCTACCGTATGATCTTCAAAACCGCACATACCAGTTTTATACAGGAGTTTGTAAAATACTGAGAGATTCATAATTAGTGAGATGTCCATTTTTTGCGCTAAACCGGGTTGTCCGATTCATCCGGCAACGCTCTCCCGGATGACACCTCTGCAGCCGGGCGCCTAAAATTACGCAAAGGTGCTCCTGCAGGAATATCAATTCCGATCTTACCGGCATTATCTTTACGATCGAAGAACATGCTGATTTATCTGCTGCTTGCTGCCACCTTCCTGATTGCCATATTCAGTATTATCCTTGCGGGAACGTCCGTCCGTAAAGGAAACATAAGCCTGTTGCTGCTTTCTCTTTCTATCGCATTATTTATTTACCTCTACGGCACCTGGGTTTATCTCAGCATTTACACCCGGTATGTCTTTGCTGCCGCATTTCTTATTTATGCTGCTATTGTTTTGCTCCGCAAAAAACGTGGGACCCTGTTCATTACCGTACTTCCACTGCTGCCTGCTGCGCTTTTTATGCTGCTTGCCGTACTTTATTACACCGGCACAACCGGGAAACCGGAGATCGTCCAGCTACGGTTTCCGCTTAAGAAAGGAACTTACTTTATACTGCAGGGCGGAAAAGGATTGCCGGCAAATTTCTTCCACTACAGCTACCGTGGTGCGATTTACGCTATCGATATTGTCAGGCTCAACAAGTTTGGCAATCGTGCTGGGCAGATTGCATCATCCAGGCTGGAAAATTACTATATATTCAATGATACTGTTTACAGTCCCTGTGATGGAATAATCGGCAGGGCTAATGACGAACACCCCGACAATGTTCCGCCGGCCCGGACCAGAGGGAATATCAACGCCATTCTGATTGAAAATGACTCCTTTTATGTGTTCCTGGGCCACCTGAAGCAGGGCGGAGCCCTTGTTAAAGAAGGAGACCGGGTCAAAACCGGCGACCCGGTCGGTCTTGTTGGCAACTCGGGATTTAGCCTGGAGCCGCATTTGCATATCCAGGCACACCTAAACTCCGGCACCGGACGTCCCTGGTACCGGGAGCGCCCCTTATACATTGCCTTTGACGGAAGAACTTACCTGCTCTTCGAAGTAATCCGTCCAAGGAAGGTGACGATGGTACCAGAGTAGCTTGCCCAGGTGATTCATCCACTGTAATTTAGACTGATCATTCACCTACTGAATTTACGTTCTTGTATGAATCAGCGGCGCCTTTCGGTCTTACCTGGTCTATTGATCCTTGCTGTCATGATCATTGTCGGACTCTGCACCTATCAGGATTATGGCATTGCCTGGGATGAGCCCATCCAGAGAGAAATGGGTCTGGTCAGCGGCAGGTATATTTTTAAGGGAGATAAATTCCTGGAAACATACATAGAACGGGACCACGGTACCGGGTTCGAGCTTCCTTTGGTCATGTTGGAAAAAGCGCTCCGGATTAAGGATAGCAGAGATATCTATCTGATGCGGCACCTGGTGACACACCTTTTCTTTCTGTGCTCCATGTTCTGCGGCTATCTGCTTCTGCTCAGGCTCACTGCGAATCAGCTTTTATCCTGTCTAGGTTTTCTTATCCTGTTGATGCACCCCCGGCTTTATGGTCATTCTTTCTTTAACTCCAAAGATGTTCCGTTCCTTTGCGCGCTTATTATAGCGTTTATGTTTGCGGAAAGCGCATTATCAACCGACCGGCGGCGCTTCTTTTTAATGACCGGCATCGCACTCGGCTACGCAACGTCTATCAGGATACTTGGCATCCTTCCTCTTTGTGTTCTGTCCGGGCTGCTTCTTACCCGTTTACTGCTAAAACCGTCAAGGTCCGTAAACGGATTGACCAACCTTGCAATCCGAATGTTTAGTCTCTGGACCGGCTTCGCAGCCTTTACGATACTTTTCTGGCCTACGCTGTGGAAAAATCCTGTTGGTGCGTTTCTCGAGTCTTATCACAGTATGTCGTCTTTCAGATGGGCAGGACAGGTAAAATATAAAGGAGTGATGGTAAGCGGAACGGACATCCCCTGGGATTATCTGCCAACATGGTTTTCAATAACCACTCCGGTAGTTTTCCTTGCGCTTGGCGCTTTCGGGCTGATCAGCCTCATCTACTGGCTTCTAAGGAGACCCCTACGTTTTCTGAAAGATCCTTTATTTCAGACCTATCTTTTGTACGGATGTTGCACGATCCTTCCGGTATTGATGGTAATTGTACTAAAATCGGTGGTCTATGACGACTGGCGCCATCTTTACTTCATTTACCCTTCCTTTGTCCTGCTCGGAATAGGTGCAGTCAGCAGAACGAAAAAAGATAAACGGGTCGCAGGGGCTATTGCCGGTGCGCTGATTATACAGATAGGTTTTACGGGGGTAGCCATGCTGAAGCTGCACCCTTTCCACCAGGTTTATTTTAACAGGCTTGTTTCACACAAGCCGAACCACCTTCTGGAGCAGTACGACCGGGAATACTGGGGTACCGGTGTAAAGCAGGGCATGGAATATATCCTGGAACACGACAAGAGAGATGAAATCCGCGTAACCGGTATACAGTTACCAATTCCGCAGAACCGGATGATCCTTAACGCGAATGACCGGCAGCGGATTAATGCTTTTGAGTCTGCTGAGAACTCAGACTATGGAAATGCAGACTATTACATTACTTATTTCAGGGAATCGAGCTTTCCCTATCATCTGAAGAACGTTGTCTACGAAGAGTCCAGACAAGGCAGCCCGGTGCTCAGGGTTTATAAGCTAAAATAATACCCTACTCCAGCTTCCAGTCCATCAGCTGCTGCTTCCATTCGTCGAAGCCCTTCATATCCACCGTAATGCGCTCCTCGGTGTCTTTGATCAGATGCTCATTGCACTGCAGCATATAGCGCCGGTACGCTTCAAATGATTTAAGGTCGTGATCTTCCGGAAGCTGTTTCAGGATCATTTCGCTGATCGCTTCTCCCTGTGCAGTCAGCAGTAGCCGGCTGCTCAGCAGGTAGGATGCATAAATGTGTCTGACCTCCTCCTCAGTCACCACCAGCCGCTCGTCAGCGGGTGCAGTATCCAGGCGGGTGGTGATGCTGCGCAACATCGGGCGATCGATGAATCCCGGCAACTCTTCGTCCAGGATGCCGGCGTCAATCATGGTCAGATAGCAGCTCAGAAAATTCACTGCCAGTATAATATGCCCCCTCATCTGGGGAATCGGCGGGATCGATATTTCCATGGACTCACTGTTGATCATAATGCTCTGTTTTTATTCTAAGTTATTAACGTTACCGGCCACCTGCACAGTATACTTAATAAAATATTGCCAGCCCAGACACAAAAACCTGCTTTTCTCCTGCGCCCTGCCCCCCAGAGGCCAAGTCCGGTATTGAGTAATTGCGCATTAAATTGTACGTTTGCATCCTCAAATTTTCATTTTACATATGAATTTTCAACTTTCAGAAGAGCAGATCGCCGTGCAGATGGCTGCCCGCGATTTCGCCCGTAATGAATTGCTTCCCGGCGTTATTGAGCGCGATGAACATGCAAAGTTTCCCGCTGAACAGATCAAAAAACTGGGAGAGCTGGGCTTTCTCGGAATGATGGTTGATCCAAAATATGGGGGTTCCGGCATGGATACCGTGAGCTATGTGCTGGCAATGGAAGAAATCTCGAAAGTCGACGCGTCTGCTTCCGTATGCATGAGCGTGAATAACTCCCTGGTTTGCTGGGGACTGGAAACCTATGGAAACGAAGACCAGAAACAGAAATACCTGACGAGGCTCGCGACCGGGCAAAACCTGGGCGCCTTCCTGCTCAGCGAGCCCGAAGCAGGATCGGATGCTACCTCCCAGCGCACGACCGCCGAAGATATGGGGGACCACTACATTCTTAACGGCACAAAGAACTGGATCACAAACGGCAGCTCTGCCGATTATTACCTGGTCATCGCTCAGACATACCCTGAGAAGAAACACAGGGGTATTAATGCTTTCATCGTGGAGAAGAGCTGGCCCGGTGTAACAGTCGGGGCTAAAGAAAATAAGATGGGCATTCGCGGAAGCGACACGCACAGCATCATGTTCCAGGACGTAAAGGTGCCGAAGGAAAACCGGATCGGCGAAGATGGCTTCGGCTTCACCTTCGCGATGAAAACCCTGGCCGGCGGACGTATCGGTATCGCTTCCCAGGCGCTTGGCATTGCCAGCGGCGCCTACGAGCTGGCACTCAAATATTCAAAGGAGCGCAAAGCTTTCGGCAAGGAGATCATGAATCACCAGGCTATTGCCTTTAAGCTGGCCGATATGGCGACTGCCATTGAAGGAGCCCGCCTGATGTGCCTCAAGGCTGCCTGGACCAAAGACCAGGGTGAAGACTATACCCTTTCCGCATCCATGGCAAAGCTTTATGCTTCCGAAATTGCACAGTGGGTAACCAATGAGGCGGTACAGATCCATGGCGGTTACGGTTACGTAAGGGAGTTCCACGTAGAACGACTCATGCGGGATGCCAAGATCACCCAGATCTATGAAGGAACGACCGAGGTACAGAAGATCGTGATTAGCAGGACAATCCTGAAAGACTAAAGAACATCATCAGATTGTCATACATGCAAAAGACCAGCAAACATTGCTGGTCTTTCGTTTTAATCATTGGCAACCTCACACTATATTTAACGGAAATTCATTATTACCTAAACCTATTTATTTAAGATGAAAAAAACACTGTTTACCCTGTTGCTCAGCATTCCGGTACTTGCCTCAGGCCAGGAAAAAGGCTGGAGTCTCGGGCTGACCGCTTCCCCCGACTATTCATACCGCGCCATCAAGAGTAAAGACGCTTCGCTAAACTGGATCAAAGAATCTCTTGACAAAACCGAAAAAGCGAAGTTCGGCTTCACCGCCGGGCTGGCTGCCCGCTACCGGTTTAATAAACGCTGGACGTTCCAGACAGGATTGGAATACAGCCAGGTTAAATGGGGAACAAATAAGGCAGTATTGCTCACCGAGGGGGATTTCGATCCGATCACAGGCACGCCAACCGAAGGCAGCGGTGCCAAGCTCGAGCGGTCGGAATCGTATAGCTACCTCGCTATACCTTTAAAAACTGATTTCACTATCCTCGGCACGAAAAAGCTAAGTCTGTTTGCCTCAGCCGGCTTCACCACCAATTATTTTATGTTCGCGAGCTACAGCGCGGCTATCATTCACCCTGATGGCAGTGTTACGGCTAGCAAAGTTTCAGGCAGGTCAAATGAAATAAATGCCCTGACCCTGTCAATCAACGCCAGTGCAGGTGTACGTTATGTACTCAACAAAAAGCTTTCGCTGGAAGCAGCCCCGGTTTACCGAAGGTTCCTGACACCCTTGAATAATACAGGCAGCGTTAAACACTACCCTTATTCCGCGGGGCTTAACATTGGCGTTTTTTACCGCCTTTGATCCTTACGTGCAAATAATTCGAAAAAGACTGGCATCCTGCCAGTCTTTTTCCTTTTTATTCCGTCTTATTAGAATTATCCTGATTCTGAAACCCATTCAAACCTGACCTTATGAAGAAGTATAAAGCCATCTTGCCGCTTATGGCCCTGTCCATCACTACTATGGCACAGCAGGAAAAGTGGTCTCTCGGGATAAATTTCTCGCCTGACTATACCTTTTATACAATTTATGCAGCTAACAAAAAAGCAGAAGCCGCCGTGCAGAGTGCCGCCTCCGGAGATCGGCCGTCAATGGGCCTTACCGCCTCACTTTCTGTGGCTCGCCGGTTAGGCAACCGTTGGCAGGCAGGAGCCGGCATCCAGTATATGACTTTGACATGGTATTCCAATCCGCTGCATTATTATGTAGAACCTGCAGGCTTATCTATCCAGCCGCCCACGGACCTTCCGGAGGAAAAAGACCGGGTAAGCTATATCGGAGTACCTATATATCTTAACTACACCTTTGCCCTCAGGGAACGCTGGCAGCTTTACGCAACTGCCGGCGCCACCGCCAGGTTTTACCTGAACACAGGAAGATTGCAGCGCATTGGAATCAGCGACGGAAACAGTACGGAAAAAAACATCTGGCTGGAGCATAAGGATTATTATCAGACGGGGCTCATTACCCAGATTGGTATGGGGGCAGCTTATCATGCAACCAAACGGTTGTCGTTCACCGCAGCACCCACTTTCCGGTTCCACCTTACCCCGATGAACCGCACCGGCAATGCCGGCTATTATCCTTACGCTGCCGGACTGGACCTGGGTGCCCGTTATACTTTCTAAGCATTCATTCATCAACATAAAAAAAGACCGGCTCAGATGAGCCGGTCTTTTTTATTATCGATATCAGCGATTACTCGACCACAGCTTTTGTGACACCATATTCGCTGTCGCTGGAAATGCGGATGATATACATACCGGAACTCAGCGCCGGATCCAGGCTGATACGGTTAGTGCCGGCATTGGCAGCCACCTTGCGGCTGTACACAATACGACCGGTCAGGTCATATACAGATGCAGTCACAACAGCAGCCTTTTCCATGGCAAAACCTACCAGGATGTTATTGCACCTTGCTGCACCCAGTACAGCTACCGGAAGCTGGTTATTTCCTTTTACAGAAAGAATGCTGGTGGTTCCGGTTACAACCACGCTGTCAACCCTCCACTGGGCGCAGTCACCCGCAGCCGCCGTACAAGTGTAACGGAATGCCACGTAGATTGGATTCGTGCTCATCAGCGGTCCAGAGAAAGTTTTCCAGACACCAGTATCCAGGGATGACCAACTTACGTTCAAATTGGTCCAGCTGGCGTTGTTCGGATTGCCGGCACCGGTGTAGTTAGTAGAGTAAAGAACATTCAGATTGTCGTAATTGTCGAAACGCCTCATAGCACGGAACAGCACAGTCGGATTGGTAACGCCGCTCAGATCGATCGCCGGGGTGATCAGCCAATCTTCGTTATCGTTGTTGGCGTTTGCAGCGTAACCATTCATCTGCATGTACTTGTTGGTACCGCCACCGCCGCAATTCCATTGCTGGTTAGGACCTGAAACATTCTCTCTCATCCATCCCGTAGGCAGTCCGCCACCAGCACATGCTGCATCAAATGTTTCATTGACAGATGTTGGTGTCCCCTGAGTAGTAGAGAAATTCCAGGTAGTCTGGTCGTAGATACCGTAAGCATTGTAGTTAGCAGTGTCAAACGCCGTAGAGTCGAAGTTTACATAATAAGAATTGCCTACATTCAGTGTCACACCCGTTATAGTAACGGTATCGCCGCTGGCACCATTGTTCAGGGTAACATTGGAAGAGTTCACACCGAATGCCTGGTTGCTGCCCGCGGTGCTGTTAAAGATCGTGATGCTGCCGGTTCCTTTTTCTACCACACGGTCAAACACCATCATCAGTGTAGTAGTAGTGGCTGGCACACCCATAGCATTGTCCATCGGGCTCATATAAACCACCATTGGCTTATAGTTTGGCGGAGGAGGTGTACCAGTGATGAACGTGATGGTGAGATCGTCGATGGAGTTGGCATCATCGGTACCTGCAGAGTTCCAGTCAAAAAAACGAAGCGTAAAGGTGCTACCGCTGGGGATGGTGACTATTTCGGTAGCGGTTTTGGCAACCATATTCATATTGCCATCTAATGCAGTGCCGCCACCGCCAGTAACGATGGATTGCATCAGAAGGGTCGGGATCTCGGTCCATCCTGTAAAGTTGGAATCGGCAATTGTGCTCGTAAGGCTGTATAACACCCGTGTAGTATCGATGTTTGTAGCAGTTGCACCACCGGAGCGCCATTGTTCCTGGGTGAAGGATATGACTACACCTGTGATGTTGGTTCCCGTATTATTCACGAAGGTTGCGCCGTAGTTAATTTTAGGCACGCTTGTAGAGCCTAGAGAGCCCAGTGCCCGATCAGTATTTGTACCGTTACCAAAGCTATAGGTATCACCAGAGTTGGCGGAACCGTCACCAGCGCGATAAGTAGTATTTGCGCCAGTACCACCCCACTCATAAATTTCCCAGCCAGTAGGAAGTATTGAAAGACCGGTACCGGAAGTACCCAGTGTATTGAAATCCTGGGTGTACGTTAGGTTGGAGCCTGTAATGGAGATCTGTGCCATAGCAGCGCCTCCCGTTACCAGACCCGCAAAAAGTAGAGCTAATTTTTTCATAAGCGAAATTTTTCTAATTGCTGCGGCAAATTTCCGGCTTATTTCCCGTATATCCGAATAATTGTATTAATTAATTACTAAGCTGCTATTGTTGAGTCTAAGTTCTATCAAAAAGCCTTCGTTGCTAGACGAAGGCTTGAGAAAAGATTTTAGAATATATTATTCGGATATTACCATTTTTTTTGAATCTATTAGTTCTCCATCTACTACTAAACTGTAAACATACATTCCAGGTTGAAAGTTGTTACCTGAAATAATAATCTCCTCAGATCCATGCTGAATAGTGATTTTACTTAGTTGCCTTCCATTTAGATCATAGATACCAATAAACGCATTTTCATAACTTTCTCCGATTGAAAAGCGGATTCGGGTCTCACGAGAAAATGGATTCGGTACATTTTGGTATAATTGATTTTCGGCTTGCGCTGTTCTTGTCCCTTTCTCATCTTTTTTGTCAGAAAGTGTCCGATCTTTATCTAAAGATTTGCTCTCTAATTCATTGATTCTCCTTTGTAGCGCGTCAAGTTTTTTGTCTTGCTCCTTTATCGCGCTGAGCAATAGGGGAATAAACTCCTGATAATTTACTCCTAAGTAGCCTTGAGAGTCAATCGTTCCAACTAAGTTCGGAAATATTTCTTGTACTTCCTGCGCAATAAACCCAAAATGTAGGTTCTCATCGAAAACATGTTCGGGAATCTTACGATATTTATATCTATAAACGTTTAATGCTGACAACTTCTCAAGCGTCCCATCGATGTGCTCAATATGTTCTTTAATTCGTTTGTCAGAACCGCTTAATGTTCCGAAGATTACACCATTCACCTTTAGGTCTCCTTGGACCTGAGCTCCTCCATTTACAAAAAATCTTTCGTTATTTACCCCGCCAGGTGAAGTTCCTGCAACTTCAAGTCCTAACCCCATACTTGTCCTCAAAAACCCTCCTGAGAGAAATAATTCCTGAGTAGGCGCGAATATGATCTGGTCGGTAGCTATAGAGTTACAATTGTTAATACTAAAACTAGACAAATTTAGGTTTGTAGTTGCTGTATGATTTCCAAGGTTGTCTGCGCCTGACGGTAGTGTTACAGAGTTTAAGGTCGTCGATCCTTTTCTTAGAGTCAGAACATTTCCACTTAAACTAAGATTGTCAGCATAAGTCGGTAACGATACACTGCTTAGAACTGTCGCTCCAGACGGTCCGCTGAGTAGATTAAGCGTATTACCTGAGATCGACAATGTTGGCAAGTTGTAAGTCATTATTGTACCGGAAGGGCTAAACACTGCAAGCTTATTTGATGAACTAGCAAGCGAACTCACAGTCAGCGATGTTGTAAATTTTCCATTCGGTGCATTTACAGACTTATGAAAATATGCATCGCCCTCGTAAGTCATATACAATAAGTTTTTGTCAAAATTTGACCCAGATGGCGCATTATAGGACGTTATTGTGTTGAACTCAAAGGCTGTTCTTCCTCCAGTATTGGCTGTGCCAAGGGGAGCATAAAATGAAATAGCCGCTGAATTGTCATTGTCCGGATCTGTGAATCCCCACATCCGAATTGAGCTCCCATTGTTTAATTGTGTATTGGAATGGAGAAAAGTCGATTTCTCCATCGAGTTACCCAGTATCCTCCGATGCAATGGTCCATTTTCGAAATCGCGAAAGATGAACGCACCATCATAAATTGCCAAGTCACCTCCAACAATTAACTTATCAGTTGTATTTAGAAATACGTCGTCTGCATACCCAACCGAAACTTGATGCCCATATGTGGACCAAATCCAACTATTAAAGGAATTCCATTGTCCATAACTCATTTTTGAGCATAAAATAAGCGAAAGCAAGATTAGTTTTTTCATGTTAATGTGTTTAAAGAATAAAGCTAATACGGAATATTATTAACATTAACATTTTACGAAACGACGAAATGAATAATTAGCCTTAACATAGAAACACAACAACATATTTCTAGATAAAACATCGGTTTTCAAAAGTTCATCTTTCATTTTCTCCGAACCCGAACTCCATAATCACGTTGAAAACCACAAATATTTACACACACAAATTTCAATTACGCAGAAACTATTATATAACATTTTTGATCTAAATCTAATCACGTTAAGAGAAATTGCTAATGTTATCTTTTTGATCCTTCTGCTAACGTGAACGTTGACCTTCGAGCTTGCACTGCTGGTGGTGCCAGTGAAAATCGATAAAGCAACGAAAATAGCGCCGTTTGCGGTATAGAGAACTATGCGTAAAAGACCGGACAGGTTTCCCTGCCGGTCTTTTTGTTTCAGGCATCATTGCCCGTCATCAGGGCACCCGTTTGCTCACTACACCGCTATAGGAGCTTTTGCCTGCGGCGCCCAGGCACTGCACCCGGAAAAAGACAAGCTCGCCGGCAGGCAGTCCGCCCAGCACATAGCTCGCGCTTTTCGAGTACAGTCCGTTCTTCCATTTATCCTGTGTCACCTCACCAATGCAGTACTCGATACTGTACTGGCTAGCATTCTTAGGTCCCTCCACCGCAGTTTCAGCTCGCTGGTATAGTCAGTGTAAAGCACCTTCAGATCCGAGGGCGGTACGATGGTCTCGTACTTACGCGGCCCTCTGCTCTTCAGCACCATTCCTGCAGCGTTGACAATGCCTTCCTCGCCCCTGCTTACGATCTGCACATAAAACGAAAGCAGCTCCAGCTCTTCCTTTACTGTTCCCAGTTTCGCATTGCGAAGCACCGTGTTAGGTTTGCTGGCGCTGCCCACCTGGATCTGCTCCAGCTTTTCAAGGTCATTGATATCCGCAGTCACCGCTGCAAGGGCTACCGGAGGCTCCGGAAACAACTCCGTCTGTAATGACATGGCGGCTACGATCTTCCGGCCAAGGATGATGGTATTGGCTACGTTGAGCGCATCTAGTTTTAAAGCTATTCATTGCATAAGAAATTGATTTAGATTGTTGATTAATGATTGAATGATTAGAACAGAAGGGGTTCATAGGGGCGACCACTCAAGCTGGCAGCACAAGCAGGGCTGTCCCGGTTTCTGACGGGCCACTCCTGCTTCAGACCTGGTGCAGGTGAAAGCCCCTCTGCATAAAGGCGGTTTCTGTTTGCTACATCCCACCAACAAGAGTAAAGCTGCAATACGGAAAATGCCGGATGAAACCCGAAAGCGGAAAACCGAAACACAAAAGCCGTAAACCGCAACAGGAAAGTCTGACGGTGCAACCCAATTGCTGCAAAGTGCAACCCGTTTAAGAAAAACTCTAACTCCTTAGCGGTAATCCGAAACCCATTTGGAAAAACCTGGAATCCATTTCCGATAATCTGAAACCCCTTCTGGAAAACCCGAAACTCCTTTTGAGAAAACTGTAACCGGGTAAGGATTTTTGTAAATCGGTTTGACTTAAACTGCAAGCATTTCGCAGAAAAAGGCTTGCCGGTCAGTCTGTCCAGGCTGGCATTTGCTCTTTTTGTAAAGTCATATCCTTCAGACAGTAGCGCTTCCGCCATTTTGCACTGACGGGCAAAGGCAAGTACCCTTGCGGTGACAGCATCATGCGCTGTACCCACACTAAGATTTAGTATCAGGGTACATGAGAGGAAGTCTGAACGTTTGTAATGTTGCAAGTAAGAAGCCCGGATCATTGCTTTATTCTTTTCTGACCCAAAGCTCCAAAGGCGTTACGAGGTAAAAAGTATCCTTTCGGATACTTTTGGGGGTATCGTTCGGATACTTTTCGGGGTATCTTTCGGATACTTTTTAGCTGAAGCCTGTGCCAGTGGCAGGTTTGAGAAGGAGTGTAAGCGGTGACCCTGGCAAGCGGGAAACGGGCTGTTTTATGATTGCCTTAACAGGATGAGAAGTGTTTATGCTGCAGATCCAATGAAATGATTCTTTCTCTGTACGGGAGTTCATGATCGCCAAATAAAAAAGCCGCTTCGTAAGAAGCGGCTTTTTTATAGATCTGCCTTAACAATCCTTATTGCACATCGCTCAGGTTACGGAGCTGGATCTGCTTGGTAGCGCCGAACTGACCCACCACACCGGTGATGGTCCTGATACCCGTGAACATCGGCGAAGTAGCGAACGTAGCACTGTTTGCCGTATAAAGAACGATGGTGCCGGTGCCATCGGTGATCGTCTTGTTACCACTGTATGTACCGATTGCAGTGGTAGTAACATTCATCACCTTCACCAGGGTGGACTCGTAGCTTTCAAATGCCGCGCCTGTAAGCGTACCGAGTGTGGCCACCTGCGGTGTAACGGTCTTGCCAGTGGCAATGCGCGATACGTTGCCTGCATCGATTCCGCTGATCTGCAGCAGGGAGTTAAACTCACCCAGTGCACCACCGCTGACATTGATCACCAGGCTGTCGCCCAGGTCGAATGTGTGGTTGCTGCCGAAACGGATCACGATGCCGCGGTTACCATCCTGCAGCACCAGGTTCTGTGAATTGATGTTTCCGGAAGCACGGTCAGAGATAACGACTCCTTTTACGAGCGCATCGCCCAGGGTAAGCTGGGTACCGGTAAAGCGCTTACGCATAGAATCCAGGGTGATCATCGGGGCGTTGGCACCGCAGCGCTCATCATGGAACTTCAGGTCGTTCGTGTCCCTTATAACCAGCTGAGGGGTGTTGTTGAATACGGTGTAGACAGCCGTGAGCTTTCCCTTGCCGTTCGGCAGGTTGTAAGGCTGAAAGCTGGCGTAGCCGCTGGTACGGATGATCATCTTGTTACCATTGCAATCCTCGATATTTACATTGGTTGCAGACGCAAGTGCCGAAGGCTGTGCGTACGTCTTGTTCGTATCCGCCATCGCGATCTGCACATTGTTGATCTCAACCAGGCGGTTGATCATCGCATTGTTTACCGTCTTAAGCTGCGACAGGTCTTCAAACGTGGTAACAGGTACCTCGTTCGGGAAATTAGCACGCACGATATGCTTGTCAAGAACAGCAGGAGGAATGTTCGTCATGCTCCCCGTTGCATCCGGTACATAACCGAGCTGAGGCAGCTTGGCATAATAACCGAAATAAAGACCCTGCAGCTTGATGTACACCTTCCTGCCGACAGGATATTTAGTATACAGGCTGTTTGCTTCGATCAGTACATGGATGGCGCCGGTAGAGTCTTCGATAACGATCTGTTTGTAGAAATTACCGGAACGGTCATCGGCCGTCACGATGCCGGAGATGGTCCAGTTAGAATCTATCTTCCTCGGAATACCGCTGGAAGCCATCAGGATCTTCAGGCTGTCGATACGCATGTTCACGGGCAGACCCGGGTCATAGCCAGTCATGTCAGGCGGCGCGTCGAACTCCTGCTTCAGACAGGAAGTAAGGGTAAGGGAAACACCCAGTACCAGCATGGTCAATATTAACTGAATCTTTTTCATAAGAACTGTATTGAACGATTGTAGTTTTTTTAAAGAATTAGAATTTAAGCGAAAGGTTGATGAAGTAGTTGCGGCCGAAGGCGTAGAAATACTTGGAACCGAAACGGTTTACATAGCCCCCCTGGTAGTCGAATCTGAGGTTTTCAAAGCCGCCGGTGATCACTTCCTTATTATCCAGCAGGTTGCTGACACCTGCATTCAGATAAAGGAAAGTATTGCGCGGCAGTTGCCTGAACATCTTAGAGAGCAGGAATGATTTTCCGACAAAGAGGTCGACGGTAAACGCAGACGGGAATTTCTCCTGACTGACAATATTGTTCCATAGCGGGTCGCCCGGCTGGGACATCTCCAACACTCCTGCCACCCTGCGCGGCGCCGCGATATCGATATAATTGCGATCGAGGTAGTTGAAGTTCATATTTGCATACCAGTACTGCTTCGAGCGGTAGTTCAGTCCGAGCGTATAGGCACTTTGCGGTCCTACGCTGAGGTAGTAATTCTTAATGTATGTATACTCTTTTCTGGGAACGATCTCCGACGAATTTTCAAAGAAAATGCTGACAGAATCCGGATTACTGGTATAGTAAGCCTGTCCCAGCGCGGCAACACCCGTCACAGTAAGGGCGCTGCTCAGCTTATAATCCAGAGCCAGCTCGGTACCGATGAACCTTGCTTCCATACCCTGCATTACATAAGCCACCATGGTATTGGAGTTGGTGCCTCCCTGGTAGAAGAAGCGCTGCACCTCTGCCATATCCTTCATATCGGTCACATAACCGACCACGCGACCGCTGGCCTTGGGCGAGCGCAGCAGATAGCCGCCTTCAAGCGAGTAAGACTTTCGTGTTGTTGGATTTTCAACCACCTGATTACGGGTACGGGCAGAGAAATAGGTATTGTCTACAGCCGGCGCATCGGCAGCGAGTCCTGCATTTAGAAACAGATAATTACGTCCGTTGATCTTATACGTAATGCCACCCTTCAGACCATAAATATTGAAGTTCTGCTTTTCACCTTTTCCGTAAGAGGCATTTCCGTCCGCAAAGAAAGCGTTCCTGAAAATCCCTTCGCGCTGGAATGAATTGAAGCCATAGCTGGCTGCTGCAAAGAAGTCCACCTTATTATAGGTAAATGTCGCCTGACCCCACCACCATGCCTTGGTAAAGTACATGTTGTAGTGGTAGTAATATTTATCGCCAACACCAAGGATCTTATTGGGGTTATTCAGGTCGTTCTGGTTGAAAACAGTACTGCCTATCACATTCCTTTCCGCAAACGAGTTCAGGTTGAGATAATAATCGCCGCCCAGCAGATCGTCGAGCCGGCGGTAGCTTTCGGTTTTCTGTGATATCACAGATATTCCTGAATATAAGGTGATGTGATCATTGATCACGTGCTGGAGGTTGGTATTAAAGATCCATTTCTTCACATCATCCACGTCGCTGCCCAGGACATAAACAGACCGGCGGGCAGAGTCGGTGCTCAATGTTCCGTCCGGATTTGGCTTCGGACGCACATTCAGGTAGTTGGCCTCGTACAACTCGTCCCACCTGATCTGGTGATTATTTCTGAAGGCTTCGAGGTTATCGTCAGCCGCTGTCGGGTTCGGCATCTGATCATATAGGAAATAGCTTGGAAGACGCTGGTAATAGTCCGGACGGGGGTCCTGCGCATTGTACCAGTCCAGCGTGCTGTTTGCATTCTTGCCAAACTGGTAAGCGAGGGTCGTAGTCAGCCTTGTTTTCTCGTTAGGCGTAAACTCATGACTCAGGATAGATACCGGCTGGAACACATCGGCAACCTTTGCGTTTCTTTTTTCGCCGTTCTGGTAACCCCAGTTCGGATTATAAAAATTGTTGCCCAGGATATCGTATG
>Ga0196964_10000521_pt1 | contig 22974 bp, 17 predicted proteins | sample S1_10metaG_FD_148615 | JGI IMG/M metagenome (GOLD analysis project Ga0196964, IMG submission 148615) | Soil microbial communities from Anza Borrego desert, Southern California, United States - S1_10 | ecosystem: Environmental > Terrestrial > Soil > Desert | place: USA: California | collected... | reverse complement strand
TGCAGCAGTACCGCGCCCTGAAGGACATCATCGCCATCCTGGGCATGGACGAGCTGTCGGAAGAGGACAAGCTGACGGTCGCGCGCGCCCGCAAGCTGCAACGCTTCCTGTCGCAGCCGTTCCACGTCGCCGAGGCCTTCACCAACCAGCCCGGCAAGTTCGTGTCGCTGGAGGAGACCATCCGCTCGTTCCAGCGCATCTGCGACGGCGAGGGCGACAACCTGCCGGAAGCGGCTTTCTACATGGTCGGCGGCTTCGACGAGGCCGTGGCCAAGGCCGAGAAGCTCGCGGCCGAGGCTTAAGCTTCCACCGCTCATCCCCGCGGAAGCGGGGACGCAGGCTTGGGCCGTCCAGCGACGTGCGCTTGTAAAACCTGGGTCCCCGCTTCCGCGGGGATGAGCGGAGTTTCACTTTCCTGAGAGCGAGCCGATGGCCAAACTCCACTTCTCCCTGGTCGCGCCCGAGCGCGAGCTCTACGCCGGCGAGGTCGACCAGGTGGTCGCGCCGGGCGTCGAGGGTCAGTTCGGCGTGCTGGCTGGGCACGCCCCGTTCATGACCACCCTGGCCGAGGGCGAGGTCGTCGTCATGGACGGCTCCAACCGGCGCACCTTCAACATCCGCGGCGGCTTCGCCGACGTCACGCCGCAGGGCCTGACGATCCTGGCCGAGCACGCCGAGGAAGCGGACGCGGCCGCCTGAGCCGGCTGTCGACCGAGCGGCTGATCCTGCGGCGTCCGACCGAGGACGACGCGCCCTTCGTGCTGGAGCTGCTGAACGAGCCGGGGTGGCTGCGCCACATCGGCGACCGGGGCGTGCGCACGGTGGAGGCCGCGCGCGACTACGTCACGGGCCGCTTCCTGGCCATGTTCCGCGAGCACGGCTACGGCTCCTACGTCGTGACGCTGAAGCAGACGGCCGAGCCGATCGGCCTGTGCGGTCTGGTGCGCCGCGACGGGCTGGACGGCCCAGACCTCGGCTTCGCCTTCCTCGACCGCTTTCACGGTCGCGGCTACGCCCGCGAGGCCGCGATCGCGGTGCTGGACGAGGCGCGGCGGGTGCACGGGGTCACGCGCCTGCTGGCGATCGCCTCGCCCGCGAACGAGCGCTCGATCGCACTGCTGCAAAAGCTGGGGTTCCGGTCGGAGGGAACCGTGCGCCTGCCCGGCGAAGAGACGGACATCGGCTTCTTCGCCGTCGAACTGGATCAGACGGTCGCTTCGAAATAGGCGGTGCCGCTGCCCTCGCTATGGGCCAGCACGGTGATGCGGCAGGCCTTGCCGCCCTCCAGCTTCAGCTCGCCGCGACCGGCCTTGAACAGGGCGCGGGCGGTCTCGGGCGTGGTCTCCAGGCTGCCGCGCACGGCCGGCGCGCCCGCACGGGGCACGGCGGCGGCGGCGATGCGGTAGCCGACCTCTTCGGAATGGCCGGGGAACACCAGTTCGCCCGCCCCCGTCATGGACGGCGCGTTGGGATTGGCTCTACGCAAAAGACGACCCTCTCGACGGCGTACAGCAGTAACGCTCGACGCCGCCGAAGGATGCGTGAAGGTTCAGCGACGGCGCTTCTCCAGCAGCAGCCGGTCCAGCGACAGCGGCCCTGCGCCGTAGGCGAAGAACAGCAGGCCCACGAAGATAAGGACCGTCGGCGGGTACAGCGCGCGGAAATCCGCCCCCGTCGGCGCGATCAGGGCGTAGGCGACCAGGAAATTCACCGCCAGCAGCAGCCCCGCCCAGCGGGTCAGCAGGCCGCCGATCAGCAGCACGCCGATCAGGAACTGCGCCCAGACCGACAGCGGCGCGGCCAGTTCCGGATAGGGACACTTCAGGTTGGTCAGAAAGCCCACGAACTCGGTCATGCGCTCGGCGCTGACGATATTGTCCCACACGCCGTAGATCAGGAAGGCGCCCAGAAACAGCCGAAGGGCCAGGTTGGCGAAAGCCTGCAGCCGGTCGCCCCAGACCGGCGCCGCCAGAGCGGTCACGTTCATCGTTCCTCCCCCAAGAGGTTGAACCCCAACGATGGGGCGCATCGCGTAGCGCCGCCAATTAACTTTCGGACAGGTCGGGGACGATCGGCGTCAGGCCGGCCGCGGTCCCACGAGCGAGCCGTACAGGTCGGCGCGCCGGTCGCGGAAGAAGCCCCAGGCGGCGCGGTGGCGGTCGATGTAGTCGAGGTCGAAGGCCGCGGTCAGCACCCCCTCCTCCTCGCGCCCGAACGCCGCGACCAGGTCGCCCCGATGGTCGGCGATGAAGGACGAGCCGTAGAAGGTCTGGCCTACCTCGGTCAGGTCCTCGTGGCCGGTGCGGTTCGACCCCACCACCGGCACGACGTTGGACACCGCGTGGCCGACCATGGCGCGCCGCCAGGGCTCGGCGGTGTCCAGCTCCTTGTCGTGCGGCTCCGAGCCGATCGCGGTCGGGTACATCAGCACCTCGGCCCCCATCAGCATCATCGCCCGAGCGGTCTCGGGGTACCACTGGTCCCAGCAGATGCCGACGCCGACCTTGCCGTGGCGGGTGTTCCAGACCCGGAAACCCGTGTCGCCGGGTCGGAAGTAGTACTTCTCCTGATACCCCGGCCCGTCCGGGATGTGGCTCTTGCGATAGACGCCCAGCGGCGACCCGTCGGCGTCCAGCATCACCAGAGAATTGAAGTAGTGCGGCCCCTCCCGCTCGAAGATCGACACCGGAATCGCCACGCCCAGTTCCTGCGCCAGCGGGCTCATCGCCGTCACGCACGGGTGCTCGCGCCACGGATAGGCGGTGGCGAACCACCGCTCCTCCTGCGCCACGCAGAAGTACGGCCCCTGGAACAGCTCCGAGGGCAGGATCACCTGCGCGCCTTCGGCGGCGGCTTGGCGCACCAGATCGGCTGTCCTGGCGATGTTGGCCTGCATGTCCTCGCCGTAGGCGGTCTGCAGGGCGGCGACGGTGAGAGTCCGGGTCATTGCGGCGCGGGCTCCTGTTGGGTGATGCAGTGGAACGAGCCGCCGCCCGTCAGGATGTGCTTGGACGGCAAGGCGACTACCCTGCGCTCCGGGTAAACCGTTCTCAAGGCGTCGACCGCCACCGCCGCAGCCTGATTGTCGTACGTCGGCACGATCACCGCCTCGTTCGCGACCAGGAAGTTCATGTGCGAGCAGGGCAAGGGCTCGCCGTCCTCGTCCAGGATCAGGCCCGGCGAGGGCACGCGCACCACCTGTATCTCCGACCCGCGGGCGTCGGTCGCGCCCGACAGGGCCCGCGCCACGGCGTCATAGGCCGCCGCGTTGGGATCGTTCGCGCCCCATGGCGAGGGGCAGGCGACCACGCCCGGCGCGACGAAGCGGGCCAGGTTGTCGACGTGGCCGTCGGTGTGGTCGTTCAGCAGGCCCTCGTCCAGCCAGATCACCCTGCGCGCGCCCAACGACGCAGCCAGCGCCCGCTCCACGTCGGCCTCGGTCCAGCCGGGGTTGCGGTTGGGGTTCAGCAGGCATTGACGGGTGGTCAGCACCGTGCCGAAGCCGTCATGGTCGATCGCCCCGCCTTCCAGGATGAAGTCGTGGCGCTCCAGCGGCGCGCCGGACGCGGCGGCGATCTGCTCGGCGACGGTGTCGTCGTGCTCCAGCTCGTACTTGCCGCCCCAGCCGTTGAACCGGAAGCCGGCCGCGACCGCGCGCGCGTCGTCCTGCAGGAAGATCGGCCCGGTGTCGCGCAGCCAGATGTCGCCGAACTTGCCGAGCACGATCTCCACGCCGGCGACGTCGCCCAGCCGCGCCTCGGCCGCGGCGCGCGCTTGTTCGCCGTCCACCAGCAGGCGGACGCGTTCGGCGCCCGGACCGGCCAGGGCGCGCGCCAGAGCGGCGACCTCGTCCTGGGCGGGCTCCAGGTCCTGCTCCCACAGCTCGCCGTGGCTGGGGAAGCCCAGCCACATGGCCTGGTGCGGCGCCCACTCGGGCGGAACCACGCGGTTCATTTCAGCTCGAACCCTTTTCAGACAAGGGCGCGCAGATAGGCGGCGCGATCCCCCCGGTCAATAGAACCGCGCAATTGCGTGGTGCGCGCCCTCGCACAAATTAGGGGCATGCGGCGCCTCAAAGAGGCTCGGCAGAACCATCGGCCTTCCTTCTCCCCTTGCGGGTGAAGGTGGCCCCGGAGGGGCCGGATGAGGGGTCGCGCGACTGATCGGGGTTGTCGACAGACGCGCTGGACGGTCGGGCAACGCGGTGCGACCCCTCATCCGACCTGCTTCGCAGGCCACCTTCTCCCGCAAGGGGAGAAGGCAAAATGTGCACCAGCCAGGCTGACGACCCGTGATCTAAAGCGACGTCACGCCTCCTGCGCCCCAGCCTTGCCGTGCTCGACCGCCCAGCGCTTCAGCGACGAGAAGGCCGGCGTCTTGGTCGCCACGGAGTCCACCACGCGGAAGTCGACGTTCCAGCGGTCGCGCGTCACCTCCGCGGCCATCCAGCCGCGCTGGCGGTCGTCGAAGAACTTCACGTGCTCGTTCCGCCCTTCCTTCAGGATCTGGTTGAATCGGTCCCACGAGGTCGACTGCGAGGTGATCGAGGTGCCGACGAACTCGGTGGCCACGATCGGGCTGGCCGGGTCCAGGGCCTGGGCACGCACGTCCACGGTCCAGAAGGCGTGCATGTCGCCGCCCAGGATCACCGTGTCGGCGGTCTTGCGCCGGGCGATGCGGTCCAGCATCCGCTGGCGGGTGACCGGATAGCCGCTCCAGCCGTCGTTGAACGAGCCGGGCGTCCCCGCCGGGGTTTTCTGGTCCAGGTGCGAGAACAGGGTGGCCTGGCCCAGCACCTGCCATCGCGAATTCCCCCGGCCGAAGGTCTGGCCGAACCAGTAGTCCTGATCCTCGCCGAGCGCTGTGCGCTTGGGATCGGTCAGCTCGGGACAGTCGACCACGCCCGAGCGCCAGCGTTCGGCGGTGATGCAGGCGCGCGGCGAGCGGTACTGGCGGTAGTCGACCATCAGCAGCTGGGCCAGGTCGCCGTACAGCAGCTCCTGATAGATGCGCATCTCGCCCATCGACAGCAGCGACCGGCGCGACACCGGCAGGTGCTCGAACCAGGCCTGGTAGGCGCGGGCGCGACGTTCGGGGAACTCCGCGGCGTCCTCGATCTGCTGGGGCGTCAGTCCGGCATAGTCGTTCTCGACCTCGTGGTCGTCCCAGGTGAAGGCCCAGCTGGTGTGGGCGTGGGCCGCCTGCATGTCGGCGTCCAGCTTGTAGACGGCGTGATGCACCCGGTACTCGTCCAGGGTGCGCGGCTCCAAGGTCGGATGGCGGCGGAGCTGCGGCCCCCAGCTGGACTCGTAGATGTAGTCGCCCAGGTGCAGGATCAGGTCCGGGTTCCAGGCGACCATGTCCCGGTAGGGCGTGAACCAGCCCTGTTCGTAGTGCTGGCACGACGCGACGCCCAGCTTCAGTCGCTCGGTGCGGCTGGTCGGCGCGGGCAGGGTGACGCCGCGCCCGACGGGGCTGCGGACCCCGCCCGCCTCGAACCGGTACCAGTAGGGCCGGCCCGGCTCCAGGCCGTAGAGATCGACGTGGACCGAGTGGGCGCGCTCGGGATGGGCCACCGCCAGCTCGTCGCGGACCACGCGCTTGAACCCTGCGTCCTCGGCCACCTGGTAGCGCACCTCGATCGGCTCGCTCCCCGCCCCGCCGTCCGGCTCCATCGGGTTCGGCGCCAGGCGGGTCCAGATCGTGAGACCGTCCTGGGACGGATCGCCGGAGGCTACGCCCAGCTTGAACGGATTGCGGACGAAGCGCGCAGGCGCGGCGGCCCGGGTTCCGCGCGCGTTCAGGAAGGCGGCCGCGCCGGCGGCGAGCGCGAAGGCGGAACGGCGGGTCAGGGTCATGGGCGGCAAACTCCGGACAGGCGCAGCTTCATAGCAAACAAAAGGGCGGCCCGTCTCCGGACCGCCCTCTCGGTTACGCTCGGTCGTGACGCTTAGAACTTGAAGCGCACGCCCCATTTGATCTGCCACAGCGACTGCGTGTTGAACGCCGACGGGGCCCGGTTGGTGAAGCTGGTGTAGTTGTACTGGCACGCGCCGGCGCCGCCGGTGCAGCCCGGGGTCACCCCGGCCACCACGTTGTTGGAGAAGTACGGGAAGCCGATCTGCTGCACGACGCCCCATTCCTCGTTTAGCAGGTTCCCGAGGTTCTCGATGTCCATATACAGCTCGGCTTTGGCGCCCGACGGGAAGAAGGCCGGGATTTCCTGAGCGATGCGCATATCGACGATGTTGACGTCGGGCGAGCGGAACGCGTTCCGCGGCGCCGCGCCGCCGGCGTATTGGATCAGGCCGCGTTCCTTCAGGAAGGTGTTGAAGTCCGCGACGTTGAAGGAACCGCCGTAGGTCACGTTCGGATCGCTGGTCGCGGTGACGTTGCCCGAAGAGTCGGTCATCGGCACGTAGAGCAGCGAGCGGTCGCGCTGGGCGAACACCCCGTTCTCGCCGAACGGCGCGCCGGCGGCGACGCTGTTCGAACCGGTGTAGTCGAAGGTGTAGCTGTAGGGCAGGCCGGCGCGGCGCTGGGCGAACAGGCGGATGCTGGTCCGGTTGTCGCCGAAGAACTTGCGCTGGTAGCCGACCGTCAGCTTGGTGGCGAAGGCCAGCTCGTAGTTGGAGGTCGCCACGTCCGGATCGTTCGGATCGAACACCGCCACCTGGCCGTAGTTAGAGGCCGCCACCGAGCTGGTGCCCGGGTTCACGTCCTCGGAGTCCACGGTGGTGTAGGACAGGTCGAAGTCCAGGCCTTCCGCCCAGCCCTCGCGCCATTCCTTCGAGATCGCGAACGCCCACTGCTCGGCGCCGCCCTCGTTGGTGTTGGTCAACACCAGATCGTAGCGGTTGGCGCGCGGGCCGTAGATCGGACGACCGTCGGGCGTGGCGCCGATGATGTTGTTTTCCGCCAGCAGTTCCTGCCAGAGCAGGCCCTTCTCGACGTCCGACTTCACGTACTCGGCGCGGACGCGCCAGTTGTCGCCGTAACGGCCGAAGTCGAAGTCCTTCTGGACGCCGATGGAGGCCTTCCAGATTTGCGCCGGCTCGAAATCCGGATCCAGGGCGTTGATGACCCCGGTGCCGGCGTTGGCGCTGGCGGTGTTGGCCGCCTGGGCGCCGGCGCCCACCTGGAACCCGTTGACGTTGTTCATGGAGTCGGCCGGGCAGACCGGGTTGCCGCCGGTGCCCGTGCGGTTGCAGTTGTAGGTGCCCAGCAGGTTGCCGGTGTTGGTGTAGTTGTTCGAGAGCCAGACGTTGGGCGTGCCGCCGACGAACAGGCCGATGCCGCCGTAGACGCTGATGTCGGCCGCCGGCGTCCAGTTGAAGCCGAAGCGCGGCTGCAGGACGCTCATACCGTCCAAGTTTTCGTTGTTCTTGAAGCCGTAGGCGGCCTCGAACGCCGGGTTCTCTTTCGGGCGGTCGCCCGAGGTCCACCAGTCGTAACGCAGGCCGAAGCGCAGCGTCAGGTCCGGCGTGGCGTCGAACTGGTCCTGAACGTACAGGGTGTTGGTGGTGTAGCCGAACGAGGCGCCGCCGTCGTTCTTGTTGTTGCTGGCGGCGTTCGCGTAGGTCAGCGAGTAGGCGTTGCGGTTCTGCAGGTCGGTGAGGGTGTTGAAGACGTACGCGCCGTTCGCGTTCTGCACGAACGCGTTGAAGATCTCGAGCTTCTCACGCTCGTAGCCGGCAGTGAGCCGGTGAGCGCCCGCCGTGTAGTCCGCCTTGATCCGCAGCTGGTCGACGTCGTTGGTCAGGACGTTGGCGTGGCGCGAGATGTCCGGGCCCAGGAAGATGCTGGGGCACGGCGAAGCCGCGGTGCAGACCGGGGCGCCGGCGCCGGTGAAGGCGGTGCCCGGCAGGTACACGCGGAACTGGGCGAAGTCGCTGCCGGCCAGCGGCAGGGACTCGTTCACCACTTCCTTGCGCGACACCGACAGCTCGGTCGAGAAGTTCGGCGTCCAGTCGGAGTAGAGCTGAGCCTTGTAGACCGTGAGTTCGGTGGCCAGCTCGTACCACTTCGACAGCAGGCCCAGGCTGGGTTGCGTCGTGCTGGTCGAGTTGCCGGTCTCGTTCAGTACCGACCCCTTGGTGTTCTGGTAGGAGAACACCGCGCGGTGATCGTCGCTGATGTTCCAGTCCACCTTGCCGAACATCTTCTCGTCGGTGGTGAGCAGCTCGCCCGCCTGCCAGTCCAGCGGGTCGTAGCCGTAGACCGACTGCACGATCGACCGCACCTGGTCGACGTTCGCCTGGGTGACGCCCGGGATCTGGTTGGCCGCGCCCGAGCCCGTGGGCCCGTTCAGCGCCGGCTCGGTGGCCTCGAACTTCTCGTAGTTCAGCAGGAAGAACAGGCGATCCTGCAGGATCGGGCCGCTGAGGGTCGCGCCCCATCCCTTTTCCTCGAACACCGTGGTCACCTTGCGCTGGGTCTTTTCGCCGGTGAACGGGTTGGTGAAGGTGAAGCTGTCGCCGCGGTACTTGTTGTCGGTGAACTCGTAGAAGAGCTCGCCGTGGAAGTCGTTGCCGCCCGACTTGGTGACGACGTTGACGGTGCCCCCCTGGAAGTTGCCGTACTGCACGTCGTACGGGGCGATTTCCACGCTCAGCGCCTCGACGGCGCTGATCGAGATCGGCGAGCGCTGGGTCGGGTAGCCGTTGGCCTGCAGGCCGAAGTCGTCGGTCTGCTTGACGCCGTCGACGGTGATGGAGTTGGAGCGGTTGCTCTGACCGCCGATCACGAGGGCGTCGTTGTTGGTCTGGTCCAGAACGACGAACGGCGACTTGCGGGCGAAGTCCTTCAGGTCGCGGCTGATCGAGGGCAGGGTCTCGATGTCCTCGGCGTTGATCCGCGTGCGCGGGCTGGTCAGCAGACCGCCGCGGCTGGCGCCGGTGACGACAATTTCGGCCGAGTTGTTGGCCGAGAACAGCATCACGTCCACCTGGGCGGGATCACCCACGCCGATCGCGGCGAGTTGCACCTGCTCGTCGCCGAAGCCGCCGGCGCTGACCGAGATGGTGTACGGGCCGCCGACGCGCAGATTGCGCGTGGTGAACAGGCCGTCCTGGCTAGTCACGGTCGTGGACGTGGTGCCGGTCGGCTCGTGACGGACGGTGACGGTCGCGCCGGCGACCGGCGCGCCGGCCTCGTCGGTGACCTGACCCCGGATGCCGCCGGTGATTTCCTGCGCGAAGGCCGCGGAAGCGGCCGCCAGGGCGAGCACGGAGGCCGCGGCCCCGTAGGCGAGCTTTCTGGTGAACATCTCAGAGTATCCCCATCCCGAAGAGACGCGACGTCGCGAACCGCGAAGGCGCGGGTGTGCGTCGGCTCCTATGGGCCGTTTAGAAACCCTCCGTGACGGGTTTGTGAAGGTTCGGTAACTGCGACCAAACGGCGCCCCGACCGTGGCGCTCGGGCTACATCAGCGCGAACAGCAGACTCTTCAGGTAGCCGCTCTCAGGCAGGTGCGGGTGTTCCGGATGATCACGATCGGCTTGGCCGCGTGCGACGATCTTCCCGCGGCGTCCCGCCTCGTGCACGCCACGAGCCGTTTCCGCCTGGAAAGAGGCGGCGTCCACCGCGTGCGAACACGAAGCGATGAACAGCAGGCCGCCCGGCTTGGCCGCCCGCGCCGCCAGCCGGGCCAGCTTGCGATAGCCTTTCAGCGCCTGCGGCAGGTCCTTGCGCGACTTTGCGAAGGCCGGAGGATCCGCGATCACCAGGTCGAACGAGGCGGGCTCGGCCGCCTCCAGCACCTGGAACACGTCCGCGCGCTCGAAGGCGATTCGTCCGTCCACGCCGTTCTTCACCGCCGCCCGCGCGGCCAGCTCCAGCGCCCGCTCGGAGCGGTCGACGCTGATCACCCGCTCGGCTCCGCCCAGCGCCGCCTGCACCGCGAAGGCGCCGGCGTAGCCGTACAAGTCCAGCACCGCCCCGCCCTTCGCCGCTTCCCGAATCAGCCGCCGATTCGCCCGGTGGTCGTAGAACCAGCCGGTCTTCTGCCCCTCGCGCGGGTCGGCGTAGTAGACGGCCCCGTTCTCGCGCACCTCGATGGGCCCGTCGCATTCGCCGGCCAGCACCCGAACCTCCGGCTCCAGCCCCTCCAGCGCCCGGGCGCCGGTGTCGTTGCGGGCGATGACGGTGGTGATCTCCGGCGCGAGCGCCGTGATCGCCTGAGCGATGCGGTCGGTCGCGCGGTCGGCGCCGGCGCTGTTGGCCTGCAGCACCGCCACGGGTCCGAAGCGGTCGATCACCAGCCCCGGCAGGCCGTCGGCCTCGGCGTGAATCCACCGCCACCAGGGCTCCTCGAAAAACCGGCCCCGCAGCGCCGCCGCCTGCTCCAGCCGTTCGCGGAAGAACCCCTCGCCCGGCGCCGGCTCACCGACCTCCAGCCGCCGGACCGCGATCAGCGTCGAGGGGTTGAACCAGCCGTGGTCCACCGTGCGCCCCTCGGCCGACACCACCTGCACCAGCGTCCCGCGCGGCAGCGCCTTGGCCGTCGCGTCCATCTCCACCTCGTTGGAGTAGACCCAGGGGTGGCCGCGCAGGCTGCGCAGGTGCGCCTTGGGCTTCAGCCGGACGGTCGGGAGCGGGGCGTCGGTCATGGGGCGTCTTTACACGATCGGGGCGAAAGGTAAGCGTCGCGCCCATGTCTCCGGCGCGATCCATAGACCCCTGGCGGGCGACCCTGTTCCTGGTCGGGGCGTTCGCCCTGCTGCGGCTGTGGGCCCTGTTCTCGACCCCGCTGGAGCTCTATCCGGACGAGGCACAGTACTGGCTGTGGTCGCGCGAACTGGCGTTCGGCTACTATTCCAAGCCGCCCATGATCGCCTGGCTGATCGCGCTGACCACCGGGATCGGCGGCGACGACGAGCCGTGGGTGCGGGTCTCGTCGCTGTTCCTGCACGCCGGCGCCGCGCTCGCGCTGTACGGCGCGGGCGCCAGGCTCTACGGGCGCTGGACCGGCTTCTGGGCGGCGGCGCTGTACAGCCTGATGCCGGGCGTCGCCCTTTCCTCGGGGATCGCCTCGACCGACGCGCCGCTGCTGTTCTTCCTGTCCCTGGCCCTGCTGGCCTACGCCGTTCTCTACACGACCGATGCGCCGCGGACCCGTCTGCTCGCCGCGGCCGGCATGGGCGCGGCGCTGGGCGGAGCGTTCCTCAGCAAGTACGCCGCGCTCTACTTCCTGCTGGGGCTCCTGCTGCACGCCCTCTTCTCACGCGCCGCGCGGAGCCGGTGGAACTGGCGTTCAGCCCTGCTGGCGCCCGCCGGCTTCGCCGCGATCTCCGCGCCAAACCTGATCTGGAACGCGAACCACGGCTTCGCCACCGTCTCCCACACCGCCGCCAACGCCGACTGGAATCCGAACAGCCTGTTCAACCCCGCCGAGCTGCTGGACTTCCTGGTCGGGCAACTCGGCGTGTTCGGTCCCCTGCCCTTCCTGGCCCTGCTCGCCGGGCTGGTCGTCGCGACCCGGCGCAAGGCGCTGGAGGACGCCGATCTCGGCCTGGTCTGCCTGCTGGCGCCGCCGCTGCTGCTGGTCTCGGCCCAGGCCCTGCTGTCGCGCGCCAACGCCAACTGGGCGGCCGCGGCATACGTGCCGGCCTCGGTGCTGGTCGCGGCCTGGCTGGTGCGCTGGAACGCGCGCCGTACCCTCGGCGCGACGGCGGCGATCCAGACCGCGATCATGCTGGTGTTCACCGCTTCGGTGGTCTGGCCGGGGTTCGCCGACCGGGCCGGTCTGTCCAATTCGATCAAGCGCGCGCGCGGCTGGAGCGACACCGCCGATCGTATCCTCGATCGCGCAGCCGCCGAGCCGGGCCTGACGGCGCTGGCGGTGGACGACCGCTTCCTGTTCAACGCGCTGGCCTACTACGGTCGTGATCGCCTGGCCGGGGCCCCGCCGCTGAGAATGTGGGTGCGCGCCGCCGCGCCCCAAAACCAGGCCGAGGCCACCGCGCCGCTGACGCCGGCGCAAGGCGCGCGCGTGCTGGTGATCGACACCAGCGCCGACTCCCTGTCCGAAATCGCCGGGGACTTCAGCCGCGTCGGCCCGGTCGAGAACGTCGCCGTGCCCCTCGACCGCAAGCGCACCCGCGATTTCACGCTATTCGTGGCCGAAACCTACGCCCGCGCGCCGCGCGATCCGCTCACCGGCTTCCCCAAACGGCCTTGAGCCGCGCGTCCCGCCCGCAGCCCTGGCGGTAGGTGCGGTAACGCAGCGGGTTCTTCCTGTAATAGTCCTGGTGCTCGGCCTCAGCCTTCCAGAACGGTCCCGCGTCGCGGATCGGGGTGACCATCTTGCCCTGCTTCAGGCGCGCCGCCGCCGCCGTGCGCGACGCCTCGGCCGCCTGGCGCTGCGCGGGGGTGGAGACGAACACCGCCGTCGCATAGGACGGGCCGCGGTCGCAGAACTGCCCGCCCGCGTCGGTGGGATCCACCGTGCCCCAGAAGTGGTCGACCAGCGCCCGGTAGGACACCCTTGTGGGATCGTAGGTCACCTTCACCGCCTCGACGTGGCCGGTCCGGCCGCCCGCGACCTGCTTGTAGGTGGGCGAGCGCTCCGGCCCGCCGGTGTAGCCGGACACCGCCGAGACCACCCCGGGGACCTTCTCGAAATCGGCTTCGGTGCACCAGAAGCACCCGCCGGCAAACACCGCGGTCGCCAGCTGGCGCTTCGGCGCGGCGGCTTCGGCGCAGGCGGCGGTGAGCGCCAGGCCAAAGGCGAAGATCAGGGCGAGGAGCTGTTTCATGCGTCCATAGATGGCGCAGCCCGTCGCCGCGTCAAACTCCGCGCCCGAAACGCAAGAAGCCCGGCCTTTCGGCCGGGCTTCCGCTTACCCGCTCCCGAGGGAACGAGGAGGTCTCAGGCGATCGCTATCAGAAGTTGATGTCGATCGTGGCGCGCCGGTTCAGCGGTTCCTTCACGCCGTCGCCGGTGGCGACCGCGGGAGCGGACTCACCGCGCCAGTCGGCGGAGAGGATCGAGCTGTTCATGCCCAGGCCGACTAGGGCGTCGGCGACCGCACGAGCACGACGCTCGGACAGACGCACGTTGTACGCGGCCGAGCCGGAGGTGTCGGCGTGACCGACGACCGTGACGCGGGTGGCGTTGCCTTGGCTGGCGTAGTTCGCAGCTTCCTGGATCACCGACTGGGCTTCCGGCGTCAGGATGTACTGATCGAACGGGAAGTAGACGATGAACTCGCGCGCTTCCATCGCCGGCGGAGGCGGCGGGGGAGGCGGCGGAGGCGGAGGCGGCGGGGGCGGCGGGGGCGGCGGGGGCGGAGGCGGCGGGGGCGGAGGCGGAGCCTCGGCCGCGCCGAACGCCCAACGCAGACCCAGGGTCAGCGAGTGGTCGTCGTACTCGGTGTCGATATCCGGATCGAGACCCGTGTTCTCGAAGCTCTGATCGCCGGCGTTGAAGTACCGGTAGGTCAGGTCGAGGTTGGTGCGCTCGCCCAGCGCCCAAGCGAAGCCGGCCAGCAGCTGGTAGGCGAAGGAGGTGTCTTCGTCGTCGACGATCAGGTCCGGAGCGGCCAGGGCGTCGATGTCCGTGCGGGCGACGCCGAGGCCGGCGCCGATGAACGGACGGAAGCGGGAGTCGGGGGCGAAGTCATAGAGGAGGTTGCCCATCAGGCTCCAGACTTCGACCTCGCCGTCGACGCCGGTGGCGTCGTCGATGTCGCTGGGGCGGTAGCCGCCTTCCAGCTCGAGGCGCCAGCTCGGGTTCAGGCGATAGCCCAGACGGGCGAAGCCGGCCCAGCTGTCTTCCAGCTCGGCTTCGTCGCCGTTCACCTTGGTTTCGGGCCAGTGGTAGCCGAGATCGACGGCTCCGTACCAACCATCGGGTTCGGCCGAAGCACTCGTCGCCGCGAACAACGCGGCGAGAGCGGCCCCCGCCATCAGTTTCATTTTCATGTCAGAGCCCTCTCTTGCCCTCTAGCGTGGCCGAGACCTCGGCCTACCCGCGTTATATCAGCGCCGCCGTGCCACGGGAGTGTCAAAGCAGCCACACACAAGAGTTTTTCCAGTCGGGCGCTCTGTGGGCGGAGAGGCCTAAGGTCGCACGGCGGACGCGGGTTCGCGCGTCGCGACCGAAGGGCGGCCGCGCGCGTGCGCATTCCCGAGATTGTCGTGCTCCCCATGTCTCCCCTTGTCCCCAGGCCCTCTGCGGGCGTCCCGGATCGTTCAATGAACGTCGTACGGCAAAGTTGGTTCCGCGCGCAATCATCCGACGCATTGCCGCCGCACGCCTGGTGAAGCAATTTGCGGGCGGGGGAAGACGCATTGATCAAGCTCGCACGGGGACTCCTCGCAGCCTTCACGCTCGCGCTGATCGCCTGGTCCGGGGCGGCGGCGGCCCGGGAGGAGTCCGCGCTGGCCCGCGCGACGGACGCCTACGCCCGCCAGGATCCCGCCGCCCTGCGCGCCTTGCTCGAGCGGCCGGACGACGTCGCCTCCTTGCGCGCCGCCGACCCTTCCACGATCGCCGAGCTCCGCCTCGCCTTGGCCCGCGGCTCCGCGCCGCCCGCGGCCCGGATCGCCGACTACCGCGGCGCGCTGGCCGAACTGGAGCGCCTGCACGGTCCGGCCGCGCCCGAACTGGTCGATCTCCTGCGGGAGCTCGCCGCCCTGCTGGAGGCGCAGGGCGACCGTGACGGCGCGGAGGCGGCGCTTCGGCGGGCGCTGGAGATCGCGGCGGCGACGCTGGGCTCCGACCACGCGACCACCCGCGCCCTGGCCGACGACCACGCCCGCGCGCTCGCCCGCTACAACGCCCGCCGGCCCCGCACCGCCACGGCGCGCGCCGCCCCGGACCTGACCCCGGACGCCCCGGCGACCGCGTTCGAGCTGGTCGAGATCTGGTACGCCACGCACCGGGCGGCCACCGGCGACAAGGAGCCGTCCCGGCACTTCGGCCCGAACCGCGCGCCGCTCGGCTTCGGCAAGGCGGTGGTCAGCGTGCCCAAGGACCGCCAGGCGGGCGAGCTGCCCACCCCCAACCTGCTGCACCTGGAGTTCCGGCCGGATCCGGCCAGGCACGTGATCCTGACCGCGGTGAACCCGCTGTCCGGGCGCGACGCCTTCTTCGCCGACCTGCGCGCGCGGCTTGGCCGTTCCCAGCGCAAGGAGGCGTTCGTCTACGTCCACGGGTTCAACAACGGCTTCGCCGGAGCGGCGGCGCGCACCGCCCAGCTGGCGGTCGACCTGTCCATCGACGGGACGCCGATCCTGTATTCCTGGCCGTCGAAGGGCAGCCTGCTGGCCTACGCCGCCGACGCGCGCGAGGCCGAGGTCGACGCCCAGGTGGAGGACCTCGCCGGCTTCCTGGCGCAGGTCGCCGCCGACACGGGCGCGGAGAGCGTCCACCTGATCGCCCACTCCATGGGCAACCGCTTCCTGACCCGCGCCCTGACCAAGCTCGCCGCACGGAACGCGGGCGCCCAGCCGCCCTTCGACGAGGTTGTGATGGCCGCGCCCGACGTCGGGGTGGACGAATTCGAGCGCGCGTGGGCGGCGATCCGGCCGCTCGGGAACCGCTTCACCCTCTACGCCTCCCGCCGCGACAAGGCCTTGCAGATTTCCGCCGCCCTAAACGGCGTGCCGCGCCTGGGCGACTCCCGCGCGCCGGTGATCCGCCCTGGACTGGAGACGGTGGACACCACCGCGGCCAGCGGGGGCCTGCTCGGCCACTCCGACTTCGCCGGGACCGCGCTCGACGACTTTCGCGGGGTGGTCTGGGCCAGCCTGGCGCCGGACAAGCGCTGCGTGCTGCAGACCCGACCGCTCGGCGAGGAGCGATTCTGGGCCTTCGATCCGGCCGGCAGCGCCTGCTCCGACCGCGAATTCCGCCGGGTCATGACCCTGGTGCGGACCGAAGGCTCGCCCGAGGCCGCCGCCGCCCGCCTGGCGTCCGAGCTCCAGACCGCCGCGCCCCAGGCGCCGGAGCGGAGCGAACTCGCCGTCCTGCTCGACCGTCTCGCCGCCATGTTCGGCTTGGCCGCCCGCTGATGAGGTGCTTCCGCATGCGTACGATCGCCCGGCTGTTCGCAGCCGCCCTCGCCCTCGCTGCCGCGGCCTTCGCCGCCCCGGCCTTGGCGCAGCCCGCCGTGTCCCCCGAGGACGTGTGCTCCGGCGATCAGGCGGGGCTCGGGCGCGCGTTGCGCCGCAACTGGGACAACCAGGTCCAGCTGATGGCCAAGCGCGGCTTCTCGTTGAGCGAGTCCCGCCGCGAGCAGGAACGCGCGGTCGCCCACTGGCTTCGCGGCCTGCCCGACGGAGCCGCCGCCGCCGTGCTGGTCGGCGACACGAACCGGCACTGCGTCTACGTGGTCGACAACAGCGGCCTGAAGCGCTTCGCCGCCGCTCCCGTCGGCGCGGACGGCGTGAAGTCCCTGCACGCCGCCTGGCGCAAGGCCGCGCGGGTGGACCAGGCCTCGCCCGGCAAGCGCGCGGCCCTGTTCGTCGCCGCCGCCGGCGCTTCCGCGCCCAAGCCGAAGAAGGGCGAGGCCGACGCCGCGCTGGAGGCGTTCGCCGCCGCGCTCCTCCCCGGCGACGTGCGCCAGGTGCTGACTGCATACGGCCGTGTGCTGGTGCTGCCCTACGGCGATCTCGGCGTGGCCCCCTTCCCCGCCCTGCCGACCGGCGAGAAACAGGTGCTGGCCGACACCACCGCGGTGATGGTGCTGCCGGGCGTCCAGCTGGCCCAGGCCGAGGGCGGACCGTGGGTCTATCGCCACGACCGTCCCTGCGGCGCTCCCGCCGCGCGCGAGGGCGCCCTGGTGATCGGCGACCCGGTCGCGCGCGACCCCGACTACCGCTTCCCCGCCCTGCCGGGCGCCCGCCGCGAGGCGGTCGCGGTCGGCGAGCGGCTGAACGCCTCGCCGCTGATCGGCGAAGAGGCCACCCTGGACGCGGTGCGCGCCGCCGCGCCCTCGGCGAGCGTGATCCACGTCGCCGCCCACGGCATGGCCCTGAACGACAAGCCCCTGGACAGCTTCATCGCCCTGTCGGACGGCCGCTGGACGGCGCGCGACATCATGGGCGCCTGCCTGGAAGGGGTCGAACTGGCGGTGCTCAGCGCCTGCCAGAGCGGCCTGGGCGAGTCCGTCAGCGGCGGGGTTATCGGCCTGGCCCGCGCCTTCTACCTGGCCGGGGTCGACAACGTAGTGATGAGCCTGTGGTCGGTCGACGACAAGGCCACCGAGCGGCTGATGGACGCCTTCGGCGCCGAGCGGCTGAAGGGCGGCGTTCCCGACGACGAGGCGCTGAGGCGCGCCATGCTCCAGACCCGCAAGTCCTGGCCCGACCCCTCCCGCTGGGCCGCCTTCACCGTCTTCGGCTCGTCGATGATCGCCGACGGGCAGGACGAGGGATGAAGCGCCGCCTTTTCAGCGGCGTTTTTCTTCCCCATCCTCGCCTGACGCATGTTTGGGAGACGGGATGAGCCTGTCGCGCGCCGCTGTGGTTTTCGGCTTTACCCTGATGATGTCGGGGACCGCGCAGGCCGTAGCGGCCGCTCCCGTGGGCCCGCCGACGCCCGCCACCGCCCCTGCCGATCTCGCGGAGATGGAGCGCCTGGAAGCCGAGGCGTTCAAGGCGGTCGAGGCTGCAAACTGGGCTGCCGCGGACGCCGCCTTCAGGGCGCTGCTCGAGATCGAGCTGCGCGCCTTCCCCGCCTTGGATCCCCGCACCGGAGCGACCTACAGCTGGCTGATCCGCAGCGGGCGCGAGGTCGGGCGCCCGGTCGAAGCCATCGAGGCGCTCGCCCGTGAACGGCTGCGTTATGCGGAGGCGGTCCCGGGCGACCTCTACACCCTCGGCTACGCGCGCCACACCTTGGCGCTGGTGCTGACCGAAGCCGGGCGGCCGGAAGCGGCGCTGCCCTATTTCGACTCCGCCCTGACGGCCCTCGTAGCGTCGCGGCCGACGAACGATCCGCTGACGGCGGCGGTGTGCGATCAGTACGCCGACGCGCTCCTGGCGCTGGGCCGGAAACAGGATGCGCTTCGGCCGCTCGGCGTTCGTTACGACGCGCTCAAGGCCGACCCCGCCGCCGAACCCGCGGTTCTCGCCGCCGCCGCCGCGCGCTACGGCCAGGCGCTGCACGACCTTGGCCGCTACGCCGAAAGCGAGCCGGTCTTGCGCGCCGCGCTCGAGAGCCGTCGCAAGGCCGGCGCGCCCGACTCCGTGCTGGGGCAGGATCTCTCCTATCTCGGCGCGGCCTTGCGCGACCTCAACCGTCCCTCGGAAGCCGAGCCCCTTCACCGGGAGGCGTTCGCGCTCTTCCGCAAGGCGTACGGGGACGAGCACGTGGTCGTCGCCGGCCAGGCGCGGATCCTCGGCTTCACCCTGCTCGACCAGCACAAGTACGCCGAAGCGCTGGCCGCCTTCTCGCTGGCCGTGGCGATCGCCGAACTGGCCGGCGACGTCGAAACCCTATGGTTCGAAAACGTCATCGAAGCCGCCTCCGCGCTCTACATGTGGGAGGCGGTCGAAACGGTGTCTCGACGCTTGATCGACCTTCACCGTGAGGGCGACCCCGAAGCCTTGGCCAGGGCGCACGGCTTTCTCGGCGACGCCCTGGTCGGCTTGGGAAAGCCTGCCGAAGCGGAAGCGGAGTACCGCCGCGCCCTCGCGCTCACCCGCATTGAGACGCAACGCCCGATCCGCCTGATGAATCTGGCGACGGTCCTCACGAACCTGGGCCGCGGGCATGAGGCCGAGCCCATCGCGCAGCAAGCGCTGGCCGCCACCGAACGCGCGGCCGGGTCGTCGTCGCCGGAGATCGCCGGATCGCTGGAGCACCTCGCGCGGCTTCTGGGCGCCAAAGGCGAGTGGCCTCGGGTCGAGCAACTGCTTCGCAAGGCTCTCGCGATTCGACAGGGTCTGCCTTCACCCTCACCGGCGGACATCGTGCGCCTGAAGATACACATCGGCATCGCTCTGAACGGCCAGCAGCGGTATTCGGAGGCGTCCCAGTTCCTGACCGAGAGTCTGGTGCAGAGCGTGGCGCTGTACAAAGGCAAACACCCGCTCCGGGTCGCGCCTTTACGGCCGCTGGCCTTCGCCTTCATGGAACTCGGCCAGCCAGACTTGGCCGAGGCGATCCTCAAGCAGACGGTCGGCGACTTCGAGCCGCTTTACGGCCCGGAGCACCCTGAAACTCTGGCCGTGCTCCACGAGCTCGCCGCCGCCGTGTACGCCCAGAAGCGTTACGACGAAGCGGAGACCCTGATGAGGCGCGTTGTCGGAGCGAATAGTTCGGGCGCCGGCAAGGCCCGAGCTCAGGGCCATCTCGGAGTCGCTCTGATCGACTCTGGCAAGCCTCGGGAGGCTCTGCCGCTGTTGCGCGAAGCCGGCGCCGCGGTGGGCGCCCGCGTTCAGAAGGCCGCCGGCACCTCCTGGAGCCGCGCCGACCGCATTTCGTCAGCCTTCATCTTCCGCAACGCGGTCCGCGCCGCCTGGGAGGCGAGCGCGAAACGATGAGCTGTCGCCGCCTCAGCTCTGCGGGCGCATCATGTTGACGATCAGGCGCATGCCGCCCTGCGGCTCGGCGGCGCCGGTCCAGCGGTTGACGACCAGCAGCAGGTCCTCGGACGCGCCCGCCGGGCGGCCGACGTAGACGTCCACCGTAATGTCAGGGCTGGCGGCGATGCCCATTTGAGCCGGCGCCCAGCCCGCCTTGGGCAGGCCGTCCAGGAACCCCTGCCCGGTGCCCGCAGGACCGAACGCCTGCATCTGACAGGCGGCCGCGTCGCTCATGTAGAAGACCTCAACGCCGGTGCCGTCCGGCGTCTCGGCGTGGAAACCGACGCTGGCGCCGTCCAGGCCCATAGCCTGCACCGACACGCCTTCCAGCAGCCCGGCCGCCCGGGCCTGAGCCTTGGCCGCGCCGACCGAGAACGCCTGGCCGCCGAAGAACGGCGCACAGAACTGGGCCGTGGACTTGGCCAGGGCTTCGTCCGGACTGGCCGCCGCCGCGGCGCCCGCGCTCGCCAGAACGCCCAACGCCAGAACCGAACCGATGATCGCCCGCATGTCGTAGTCTCCTCGCGCCGCCCCCACGCGGCACCGTCAGGCGGAGCTTAGCCCTTTTTGCGGCGAGCCCGCCACCCGTTGCAGGGCCGCACCCCTTCGCCCTACGGTGGCCGCGAAGCGTCGCCATTCCGAAGGCGAGAGACGCGAGGGTCAGGCCATGCGGACCAGACGATCCGGACGAGGTTCCGTCAGCGCCGTGGCGCTCGTAGCGGCGCTCCTGCTGGCAGCCGCGACGCCCGCTCTCGCCCAATCCCCCGCCCCGACCGTCGCGCAAATCCAGGCGGACGTGAACGCCGGGCAGGCGGCCATGACGGCGGGCAAACCCGCCGAGGCGGAACCGTTGCTGGCGCGCGCCTCCGAGTCCGCGGCGGCGCTGTGGGGCGCGAGCTCGCCGGACGCCGGCCGGATCGGCGTCCTTTGGGGCGACTCGGTGCTGGCGCAAAAGCGGCCCGGCGAGGCCGGGGAAATCTATCGCTTGGCCTTGCTCTGGCTCGAGAGCTCCGCCGGGCCGGACTCGCCCGAAGTGGCGCTGGCGCTGAACAATCTCGCCCTGGCGGTGGGGGATCAGGGCGCCGACGAAGAGGCGGACGCTTTGTTGAGGAGATCATTGCGTCTGAGATTGGCCGCCTTCGGGCCGACCGACCCAGCGACCTTGATCACCAGCCGCAACCTGGCCGTGACCCTGCGGAGACTCGGCCGTCCGGATGAAGCGGCGAGCCGTTTCGATGACATTCTGTCGAAACAACTTGCGGCGCAGCCGCCGGACCGTGCCGCCATCGCGACCACGCTGCACGATTACGCGGTGACTTTGATAACCCTCAACCACGCCGCACGAGCGGAGTACGCGCTGAGGGAGGCTGTTACGATCCGGGAAAGTCTCTTTGGAGCTGCCGGGGAAGCGACGCTGGAGAGCGTCGCCCGGTTGGCGGAGGTTAAAGCGGCGCTAGGTCGTTTCGACGACGCGATCGCGATGCAACGCCGCGTCCTCGCGTCGCTCGAAAAGGCGCAGGCACCCCCGATGGTGCTGGCTCGAGCCCACGCGTCGCTCGGGGACACCCTCGTTCAGCTAGGGCGCTATGCCGAAGCTGAAGATCAACTCGTGCGAGCGCTCGACATCAACGAGACCGAGTGCGAGTGCAACCAGCCTGAACGTCTGTCTTTGCTGACGACAGTCGCCGATCTGCTTCTTCTCATAGGCAAAGTCGCAGAAGCCGAGGGCCTGCTTCGTGTCATCATCGCCGAACGCGAGAGGATCGAGGGGCCGACCAGCCCGGCGCTCGTGCATGAGCTTTATCTACTCGCTATCGCGGCGGGAGAGCGCGATCGTGGCGAGGCCACAAGGCTGCTGGCCCGCGCCACCGAGGTCGCGAACATGACGCTGCCCGCCGGCCATATAGAGCGATTGACCCCTGCAGCCGCCTTGGGCGCAGCGCTGGCGGCGGACAGGCGGCCTCAGGAAGCTCTGCCGATCCTGCGAACCTCAGCCAGGGAGTTGGCAGCAACCCTCGCCGCAGGGGCCGGCATGGACAAGGCCCGCAAGGAACAGCTGCGCGGCTTCCAACACATCTACCGCCTGCACGTCACCGCCGCCTGGGACCGCGCGAGCGGCCTCTAGACCGCCGGTTCGCCGACCAGCGCGAACGGCGCCCAGAAGTAGGGGTCGGCGTGCTTGGGGTCGGCGCGGACCTCCAGCATGGCCTTGCGCATCGCCTTGGCCCGGCCGCCGACCGACCTGTCCCGCGCCGCGTCGAAGGCGGAGACCATCAGCGCGCTGGTGGCCGCGTCGCTGACCTCCCAGTGCGAAACCAGCACCGAGCGCGCTCCGGCGTAGAAGAAGGCCCGCGCCAGACCCGACAGGCCCTCCGCCCCCGGCCGCCCGTCCGGGGCGGCGGTGTTGCAGGCCGAAAGCACCACGAAGTCCGCCGACAGCCGCAGCTGCGCCGCCTCGGACGCGCTCAGGAAGCCGTCGTCGGCCGCGCTGGCGGACTTGGGCGGGGTCAGCACCAGGCCGGGTTCGGCCACCGCGCCGTTGCCGTCGGCGGTGAACGCCGTGCCGGCGACCAGCCCGTGGGTGGAGAAGATCACGTTGTCGGCGCGCGCCAGCTGGTCGCGATAGGTGGCCCGCACCGCCGTCTCGGTCGCCGCGTCGCCCACCTTGATCAGCGACTTGGGCGAGCGCGCCTTCAGCGCCTCCAGCTCGGCCAGCGAACCGGGCAGGTAGGACAGCTTGCGCAGCGCCTCGGGGTCGGCCAGGCCGCGCACAGTCATGTCGCCGGCGCTGCGCTCGGTTCCGCCCGCCGACGCGGCCGAGCCGATGGTCGGGGCGCCGAACCCGGCCAGGGTCAGCCGCTCGCCGCCGATCGCCGCCTGCCGCCGCCCGGCCGATCCGGCCGGACAGGCCGACGAACGCGGCGTGCCCTCTCGCGCCAGCTGGCAGCGCAGCGCCTTAAGGCTGGACACCGACGGCAACACCGCCACCGCATAGCGGTCGATCAGGAAGTCCCCGGCCTTGGCCGGCGCGTCCGCCGTCGGCGCGCGGGTGACCAGCGCGGCCAGCGGCAGCGAGTTCAGCGGCCCGGTCGGCACCGCGATCAGGGTGTCGACGCCCTCGAAGGCGCCTTCCACCGGCCGGATCAGCCGGTCGTACACCAGGTGAGCGGCCGCCCCGTCGAATTTCGACGCCGAGGCGCCCGGCTTGACAAACCCGCCCGCGCGGCTCGGAACCTTGCGGCTCAGGCCCACGCGCAAGGTGGCCACCGTCTCGGCCAAAGCCTTCTCGTTCAGGTCCTCGGCCCGCGCCCAGGTCACCTTGGTCTTGGACACGCCCCAGACGTAGGCGGCCTCCGGGTTGGACAGGATCAGGATCATGCCCTCGTTGGGGGCCAGCAGCGCCTGCACCTCCTTGACCGGCAGCGCCTTGGGCGA
>Ga0196964_10000520_pt1 | contig 23104 bp, 20 predicted proteins | sample S1_10metaG_FD_148615 | JGI IMG/M metagenome (GOLD analysis project Ga0196964, IMG submission 148615) | Soil microbial communities from Anza Borrego desert, Southern California, United States - S1_10 | ecosystem: Environmental > Terrestrial > Soil > Desert | place: USA: California | collected... | reverse complement strand
ATCGCGCTCTCTTCGCACTGCTCTCATGTGATCGCTCCCTCAGCGGAAGGTTAGCTAGTCTCGGAAAAACTGGCTGCCGTCAACTCCTAACTGGTTGAATAATTCATTGCGATCGCGGTTGCTCATCTGAACCATATGTTCTGGGGTAAGCGTGTAGGTAGTACCCCGAATCTGACATTTAAGAGCCATTTCTCTCGATCGCAGGTAAACGAGAACACCTTGACTAACTTCGTAAAGCTTGAAAGATAGAAAGGTTTCAGAGTCGTACTGAATAAAAATTTCTGTCTTTGAAAGTTTTTGTAAGAAATAGTAAAAATAATTGGATTCTTGATAATGAAAATTAAAATATGAATTTTCTAATAGCGTAGTAATTCGTCGCATTATGGTTCCCCTATGGGTTAATTCATACATCCATCCTGTCCTCATTTAGTTGTATCTGCCTGCAACAAACAGCGTATTTTTTCTACGTGAATGTACGCAAAGATACACAAATATAGACAATCTTTACGTTAATTTACACAAAGCTGGTAGGCGCAGAAAAACTCCAGTGGAAGCATATAGCAAACCTCATAGAACTGGAGAGCGCTAGCGCCCCACCTCCCTCATCTGACTGCGCTTTCCAACAGAGAAGGCATCGCATCCTTTCCCACCTTCTTCTTTCACCAAATCGTGTGTAGGGGCGGGTTTATGGGATAAGTTAGCTCGACTTTCCCGACAATCTCAATCAAACCCGCCCTAAACCCACCGCCAACGGTTAGGGCGGGTTTTGATTGAGGTTAGAGGTTGATTTGAAAAGTCTAGTCCCTAAACCCGCCCCTACAACTTAATTACGGCTTTACTGCATTACTTACTGCATTACTGCATATTCATTAGCACTTTTATCAGCTGTTGTACAGGTACAGGACTAGCGTTTGTTTTGAACCTGAATTCCTGATGATTACACTGACCTCCGGGGGTAACGGTCTTGGATTGGCTGTAAGAAGCCTCAAAACCCCCTAAAAGCAGAGAAATAGCTATGGCGACCACAGCCCAACTTGTTCTCAAGCGGATTTTACGCATCAAAGAAGGAACTTCAACCTTCTGGTTAACTTGAATATGCGCTTTTTGCGTTGATTGCATGATAGTCCTCTTGTTGATTTACAAGAAGCCCAACCCCAGAGAATAAGCCGCCGGAAACGAAAAACGATAAAATTGTAAGTTGCATTATAGGGCTCGAATTCCTGGGCTTACTGGGAGCTTCGGGCTTTTTTTGTTGCAAAAAATCAAAGTGACAACTTTTCTCTATAATTACACAATAACTCATATAATTATTAAATATGCTATAAAAATATATAAAGTTGTTAAATACCTCAAAAATTCGTAATTAAGATTAGGAACATTTACTCATGACGCTGAAGGGTTTTCTTCATTACGATCTTCGATAGAAGTCTCCCCCGGAAGCATCTAAGACTTACCATCTCAATCAAGCTTTTACCTACCTCCAAATAGCAGATAGCACGGGAAACCAAGAGCGGTCTGAATAGCACTTCAACACTCCTAGACCCGGCGAACTAGGGTCAGGGAAAACCGCCTTGCTTAACGAAATAGATGCGCTTGCTTGAAGAATTAGATATTCGTCTACAGCACGCATAGCGCAACATCGGTGGCTTATAAAAATAAGCCTTCTAGCTGAATCAACCAAATCAAAGGACGCGTTAGCGCCCACCCCTCACCTTTGCCTACTTCTTCTCAGACTTAAGCTCTGGCTCTGGCAAGGTGCGAATGAACTCTCGCAGAATGTCAGTCATAGTTCTGCCTGTACGTTCACTGAGCGCCTGTATGCGCTCATACTCCACATCAGGCAATTTGAAGGTTATTCTCTTCTGCTTGGTTGCCATAGCCATCCGTCTAGTGTACAGTCAATAGATAAGAAAAGTGTCATTGATATATAGCCTATAGAGCAGCATAAGAGCAAGTGAACGGCTCCCAAATCGGCGAGTCTGCCGTGGAATAAAAGAGCACCAGGGAGAGCCATTCAGCCTTCCCCAGGACAGACCTCTTTGTCCACATCTCCCATCAGTCCGAGCAAGGCATACCAGCTCAACAGCAGTAACGCCCCAACTCCGACCCCAGATCAACAACTGTCCAGCCGCAGGCGAAGCGTCTAGCACAGCCCATCATAAGCATAAGCCCGTGGACGCTTCCAACCCAAGCTCCCCACCAGCACTGCACTACCCCCGTATGAACATGATCAATAGTTGTACTGGCTCAACCACCCAAAAAAACCACCGATGTCTGTATTGCCAGCGACAGTTCCCCTCAGAATTTCCCCGACCCTCGGTTAGATGGTGGGTTACGGCTGCGCCTAACCCACCCTACAAATCTGCGGTTTCAACCGCCAAGCCAATCTTAAATTGACACCGATGATCAGTGCCGTGCCCCTACCATGCCGCCCATCCTCAAGCCGCATTAATCCCAACCATGATCAAAACCAAAATCCACTTACTGACCTTCATCCAGGGACGATTCCTGCTCGTGTACGAGAATGCTCGCGGTCACCAGTTTGAAGCCCTCTCACCAAACGGCGAAGTCTACCATCACAACGGAATCTATTACAGCGCATCCAGTGCAAAAGCCAAAGGCAGACAGTGGATTCATCAATTGACAAGTGAGGAATTTTGAAACTACGAGCTTCTCTTCCCTGCAAGAAAAGGGAGGAATCGGACTCCCCTCTCAAGAGCAGGAGAGGGGCTGGGGGAGAGGTCAACCGAACAGTATTGGCTCGGCTCTGACTTTCAACAATATTGCTTAATGCAGTACTTACTGCATTAAATACTGCATACCGCCAATACTGTGCTAACAACACATTCAGGAACTACAAGGATTAATTATTTGTTTCTTAATCACACAAAAACAATGCTATTATTGCTTATGCTGTTATCACAACAGATGACTAGACATCACGCATCCGAGAATTTAAAGAATGGCAAATGTCCAGAAGCAACCAATGCTAGAAAGGGACGACTATCTCAGATTCCGATTACCTGAAGCACTCAAAGAAAGATTTAAGCTTTATTGCTACCTGAAGGGCATCACCATGTCAGATACCGTCAGGGAAATGATTGAAGAAGTTCTCCGAAACGAGAACTTAGAAGAACTGTTACAGGAAAAACTGTTACAGGAAAAGCGTAGAGAAAACACCAAAGAAGAAACCGAGGCGTGAGTTAACGCTCTCCAGAGCTAGAAGCTAGGGGATTGGGAGCCTCATCAGGACTCCCAAGCAGCGCCCTGGAGCAAGCTGACAACCATGCGCCCCACGGCGTGTTCATTCTTCGCTGAGGCTCTCGACATCTGTCAGGCATCTCGCCTGCCTTGACCACGTGCCAAAGGGAAAGAGTTCCACATCTTTTCCACATTTATCTTGTAGGCACTGTCTCACAAGTCATTCTCACAAGTCACTATCCTCATAGTGCTCCATGAGAGACTTGCCCTCCAAGAAAAGCTTCGGCTCAAACACTCCCTGTCAGATCTCAAAACTCACTACCTTGCTCTTGACAACAGGAGGCAAAACGATGAAAAGCCAAAAATAGAAATTAATCCCAAAGTTAAAGGCTGGCGCTGCCCAAAGTTGTTTTTCCCCTAAACAATTTCAGCAAACCAGCCCGGTCCATGAAAGCACCCACGGCAGCTAAGAACTGAAACCGTGGATACCTCCAAAACATATGAAACTTTCTGTACTTAATTCTAACCCAAGACAAGGCAGACTTTCCAGCCTCATTCCTAGCGATGAGGCTCATAAAAATTTTTACTACGATAAATTCCAGCTACTAAGGGAAGCGGCTGAGCGGTTCTCGTGCGAGATGTCCTCTTGCATACCGCGCCAGCCGCTAAAGCATATGAATCAAGTGTACACGATTCGTCAGGGAGGGAAGTGAGATGGTACAGGCTCCAATCAAACCAAGCGCCTCCTCAGAGCGCCAAGAGGTTATTGACTGGCTCATCGCTCACAATTACCCAGCACTACCAGTTGCACCCGCTCAATCTGCATGGAAGTATTACAAGTTAGTTAAGACAAATTCAGAAGAAGGCGTGTGGTCTTACTGTCCCCTCACTGTTGACCTCCAGCCAATACCTCTCTACACCGGCAAAAATCCCTCCTATTTAGACTCCGATGGCGTCCCTCATTTAGTAAATCATCGGCAGTATCAGAACCGACTCCCGTCCCAAAAAGAGCTAGAGGTCTGGTTTGCCAATTTGAGCAACGGCATAGGGACGCTAGGAGGTTGGAACAATACAATCTGGCTGGACTTTGACGTCAAACAGTTCCCATCCCAACAAGAGTGCGACGCCGCTGTCCTAAAAATTCTTGAAAGGTTGGAACGTTGTTCTCTATCAAGCTCTGGATCAGCCTCAGAATTAGTCGAGAGCGTTGCGTGCCCGAAGGGCATAGAAAACGTTCTAACAATCCAACAATCCAACAATCCAACACCTCAGACATTCATTGAGCGATCGCACTCAGGCGGCTGGCGAATCGGCATCAAAGTTAAACAGAAACCAGACTTTACCAACTTTTCCCTGACTCCAGGTGGTCCTCATGTTGGCGAAGCACTCTTTGAAGGACGCTTTACTGTGTTGGCTCCCACGATTGGCAAGAGTGGTAATCCCTATCGGTCAATCAACCGCACCCTGCCGATGGAAGTGGAGTCCTTGGAGTCCATTGGTATCTATTCCACCAGTGAGAAAAAGTGTGAAGTAGGAAGGATGTTAGCGAAGCGGGGCGTTAGCTCTTCGATGCCGGAGGCATTAGCCCAGGATGAAAAAACTCTTCATACTTCAACATGTACACTTCAGCCTTCTGTGGGCAGTATCCCGTTGGAAATGCTGGGCAACGGCACCAGCCGCAACATTTTACGCGGCGATTGTCCAACGGGCGATCGTAGTAAAGCTCTGGCAACAGCTACCCAGGAATGGTATGGCTGGCAGAACTGGGCACAAGAGAACGGTATCCATATTATTGGCGATGCAGCGACACTCGCTCATCACGCTGGCTCATTGCTGGGACTGGACTTCGACCGGATTAATCGCATCCTCAAAACGATTGACTCTGGCGAATGCCATCCAGCAGCGCTCTACCGTGGTGGTGAGACCAGTTGCTGGCAGAAAATCCACCGACTGGATAAAGCGACTTTTGAAGCGAAATGTCCCGCCCACATCAAAGACGCCATTGCAGAGACGTTTCGGCGGGACGTCTCTACGGGACAAGGCAGCGGCAATGGTGGTGGTTCCGGTGGTGGACGCCGTGGCGGTGGCGGTATAGGTAGTGGTGGCGGAGGCGACGGATCTGACGGCGACAACCGCGAGCGCGGATCAAGGGTAGTTAAATTGCCCAGTAAAGAGTCACTCGATACAGCAGCAATCAGGAGGCAGATCAAGGACATCCTGATTCAAGACTTACCACCATCAGAACTACAAACCGCCAAAATTCGCATAAGAACGGACAACCCTGGGGTATCAGAACGGGAGATTTCCCGATTATTTGAAACCATAGAGCAGGAGCTGGAGCTTGAGGAGTCGAGAAGCGATCGCCGCTCTGAGGTAGACAACCTCCTCAAATTAGGAGACCAATCCCTCAACATCTCCAAGTTTCTCCCATCTGACTTAGCTGAACCACTCAAAGATCTGGCAAAAGGGCTTAATATCCGTCCTGAAGTTTGTCTCACATCGCTGCTGGTAGCCACTTCAAGTCTCCACAAAACTAAAACTGAGCTAGTAATTCACAGAAGTCAAGGCTTCAGCGTCCCGCCTACCATCTTTGCTGGGTTGGTGTCTGAGTCAGGACAGAAAAAATCGCCAATCCTCAAGGCAATCATCAAGAAGCCGATGAACGTCCTCCAGCGAGAAAAACGAGAAGCATTTCAAGAAGCACTGGTGAGGTATGAAAAAGAAATTTCGGACTGGGACAAGTGCAAGTCAGAGGAGCGTTCCTCTAAATTCCCAGAGGGCAAACCTAAATTACCTCAACAGCGACTTTATTACTTCACCAATGCCACCGGAGAGGGACTCCTATATCAGTTCCAAGCTCATCCAGATAAGGCCCTCTTGGCTCTAGTCGATGAACTGGTGGGACTGTTTGCCTCTCAAAACAAATACAGTGGAGGTCGTGGTAGCGATCGCCAGGACATCCTCTCTGCTTTCGACGGCACTGGAGCCACGGTCTTACGAGCCACTGGTACCAAAGCCGATATCGATGGGCTTCTTCTCTCAATCTGCGGCACCATCCAGCCAGAAGTCCTCAAGCGACTGATGAGAGATTGCTCAGATCCAGATGGACAATGGGCACGGTTCCTATTTGTCAATCAGCCTCTGGCTGCTGCCACACTTGCCGATGATGATGGCAGTGGCGTAGACCTGACCGGGCGTCTGTTAAGTTACTACCGTGCAATTGACCAGCTCCCAGCGAGGGAATACCGACTATCGCGATCGAGCTTCAAGCATTATCAACCAGTTTATAACCAGCTAGAGCAGCTTCGCGTTTCCCATCCCAATCCAGGCATGAGAGCCGTCTATTCCAAAATGGAAGGTTACATCGGGCGGCTGGCGCTCAATCTCCACGTCCTACATGAACTCTCCAGCGGCAAGACTCTTCCAGATGAAGAAATCCCACTCTCTATCCTGAAGAGGGCGATCGCACTGGCTAAGTTCTACATCGGTCAAGTAAAGCTCATCCACGCCAACTTCGCTGCGGACTTGGGCGAGATGGCTCCTCACTTAGCAAAAGTAGTGGAGTTATCGAAACGCATGGACGCCACGACAGGCAATAGCTGGATCAAAGCCAAGGTAGTCCAAAGCGGATATGATAGCCGCCACCGTCCGCGCCCCGATGCAATCCGCTCTTGGTTCAGGGAGTTGGAAGCGTTGGGCATTGGTTCAACACGCGGGGCAGGAATCCGGCTGGAATATTCTTGGAAGTTACCCGATCTCCCGTTTGACGAGTCAGACCCCTTACCCCAACAAAAAGTGGAGAAAGTGGATAAAAGTGGAGAAAAGTGGATAACCTCTCCACCAACTGAAACAACGCAAAATCAAGGCAATCCCCCAAAAGTGGAGAAAGTGGATAACCCCACCCATCTAAATGATTTGGAATTGCCGAATTTAGATTTGGGATTGAGAGACGCCGAGAAAAAGCTGTCGCCGCCTGATGAGCAGCACTGGGGACTGGAGACTAGTGACTTGGGATTGGGAATTGGGCAAAAAGCAGGGGGAGATTCTCTGGAGATAACCCACTCTACTTATCCACTTTCTGGCTGTGATGACGGTATAGCTTCAACACAGGCGGTGGAGACAATATCCACTTTTTCTCCACCAGTAGAATCGGTCTCCACTTTTCAGGATTATTCGGAGCCAGATGGGACAATTTCTATAGATGAAGCAACGCTCTTCGACACCAGTGGGGAATCATTAAAGAATATTCAGTCGGGTATATCTCTAAGAGTGTTCCCACTGAATCAGCACCAGGAGCTGATAGACTCTAACTCCTTAGACGCTCAGAAAGAAGTACGATGGAAGGTTGTCCTGAGCACCACCGCACTCCAAAAGAATCTCGACATCTCGACGGAATATTGCCAAGCCCAAGTAACTGTGGAGGAATTCACAAGCCATCAGGAACTTAAAAGCTGTACGGGCTCAAGCGCAGCAGTAGCGAGTCTAGGTGGGGAGCGCCGGATCGCTTGCCGAGTGTCAGCATTGGTTCCAACATCTGTTGGTTCTCCTGGGTCTTTCTGCACAAATGCTTCGCCCCTACTCGCTCTTTTGACAGCGGTTGGTATTCAGGGACATGGCTCATTTCTGGTTGAGTGGTCGAGCGATTCACCCAACCCACCGGAAGCGGCTGAACTCCCGACGACAGAAACCTGCGCTGAAGTAGACCGATTAAAAGTCGGCGATCACGTCATCTGGGATAACTGTCCTAGTCATTGCGAACAGTTCGCCCCGTTTGAAATCACAGCTATTGATGGCGATTACGCTCATCTTGACCTGTTCTCCAAGCCGGTGCTGCTAGCAGAGCTGCACCCAATACGGTCCAACTAAATGTCGGCTCCTTGTCGCCCGTTATACCCGCAGGGTTAACGGGTGGGGAATGCCGACATTTAGTTGGGTGTAGAGTCAATGGGTGAGGACTCCAGGTTGAAGCTAGACTCAAGGTGGTAGCGCCCGATGCCGAGCAGACGGCGAGTATGGCGGACCCCGGCGTCGAACAGCGCCAGGGGGAACCCTTGCAGTATGGGATGACCTGCGGACAGCGTCGCGAGCAGCCGTGCGGGGGTGCTCTTCATGTCCATCCAAGTCACCTCTTCCCCGAGCTGTTCCCGGTACTCGCGGGCGATGGACGTATACGGAGAGAGTTCCAGGTGTAGGTAATCGTAGTAAGTGCGCAGGTGCTTGAGGAGCGACCCCTCAGAACTCCAGACTGCCGTCGGAGACGGTGCTCTTTTCCAGGGCTTGCCGCCCTGAGAGTGGACGAACGCTGGTAGCCCCTTGCGGAGGTTGTGCAGGCGCTCTGTAGGGGTGTAGCCTGCGGGCCCAAAACATTGGGCGATATCAACCCCACGCTCCAGCAATTCGACGGGCACGTGGGAAAAGTCTGTAGAGCCAAGGAGGGCAGTGAAGACCTCTTGATCACCAAGCATGTGCAGAGGGCGTTCGTAGTATGGCATGCTCATTGCACGAATATAAGCCGGGTGATTGAGCATTGTTCGCCATGCTTTGAGGAGTTCAGTGTGTTGGGAAGTCACCCGGACGATCCCCGTATTGACTGTGGTAGGAAGAGGCCGACCCGGCTTAAGTCCCCAAGCGACAGTCCGGTAGGTTCCACCTTGCAGCTGTCCCCAGTAGACCTCTTGGGTAACGACCAAGGTCTCGTCGCTGAGATGTGAGAGGCGCTGGCGGAAATCCTTGGTGACGAGAATATCCGTGTCGATCCAGATTATGTTGGGATATCCCTCATTGAGAAAGCGGAGGAGAATCGTTGGCTTCACGTTCCAACCGAGTCCAGCTAACTCGGGGTCGGCAACCAACTGTGCGTTGGGCAGAGCTTTTAGCCAGTGGCGAAAGGATTCGGGGGGGTGGGGACAGCTAATAATGACGGGAAGGTTGGGGCAATGGCGTGCGAGACTCAACACGGTGAGCTTCAGCCCAATGAGGTTGTCGGCGCGATCCTCATGGACGCAGACGATCATCGGTTCGACCCCTCTTGAATCTGCATCCATGAGTCCCGTGTATTCCACGGGAACTTAGACCCATGGAGAGAGCGTTCTGGCAGTTGTGAAATCGGTAAATGCTTCATCGCTCCGATAATCTTAGGCAGTGTCAAAGTATTGCCTTAAACGTGGAAGCCCCGCAACTTGAGTTCGGGGCTGAAACGGGCTGGCAAAGGATACAGGGCTACTGAAAGCTCCCGGTTTCTAACCGGGAGAAGCTTACTGCTTGTACTCAATCAGTGTACTTTTAGTGCCCAGTAGCCGGGTTCGCAAAAATCTCAGGGCTCCTTCTACCTGGGCAAACTTACCCACGGTGCAGGAAAGGGCATAGAATGCAGCGTTCTTACTGCTGAGGTTTTGGCGGCGCAAGTTGAGGAACGTGCGAATGAACTGTAACGGGTATACGAGCAGTAGCAACAGGCTTAAGCCGTGGGTTAGCCATGCTGTCCCCAAGGCTAATAGGGGAATAAACAAGCCCCAGAGCCAAATACTCCGGGTTTCCTTGACCCAATGCCGCTCCGGTTCGCCCCCATGCAACCAAGACCCTTCAGCGTAGGCATGACCCGCTCGGATGGCACGTTTCCACCACTGACCCAACCGGGTCATTTGTGCGTCATGTAGGGTCATTTCCGCATCGAGGCGGAAAATTTTCCACCCGTTCTGGCGCAGTCTTACGCAAAGTTCGGGTTCCTCTCCAGCAATTAGCGTGGGATTGAACCCTCCAACTTGTTGGAAAGCTGCGACGCGCATCATGGAGTCTCCTCCGCAGGCTTGGGTCTCGCCAATTGGGGTATCCCACTCTATGTCGCACAATTGGTTGTAGATTGTCTGTTCGGGGAAGCGCTCTCGCCGACGACCGCAGACCACTGCCACCTTGGGGTTGGCATCGAGTTCCTTTTCGGCACGCTCGATCCATCCTTCAACGATCTCGCAGTCTCCATCCACAAATTGGACAAAGTCGAGCTGGGGATCGGCACAGAGTAGATGGGCGAATCCCGTATTCCTGGCACGAGCGGCAGTAAAGGGGGTGGACAGGTCAAGTTCAACCACATCCACTCCTAGCGATCGCGCCAACTCGATGCTGCCGTCCGTCGATCCGGAATCGACATAGACAATGCGTGCCACTTTCCCCAGTGCGGAATGCAGGCACGCTTTGAGGCGATCGCCTTCATTTCGTCCGATAACAACTAATCCGACTCGCTTCAAGTCTCACCTCTTGCATCAGTTAACTAGACAATTCCTTTTTTCTCAACAGCCAATCCTGTAAGTGTTGCCGAGCCGACTCCTCCGAGCAGTGTTCTTCTGCAAACTGCCTACCATTCTCGCCGAGCTGCTTGCATTTGTTGGGATCGTTCCAGAGATTTTGAATCGCTTCAGCTAAGGCTTCTGGCGCAAACGGCTCGCAGGTGATGGCATTGTGATTATGAAATACATAATCGCTGACACCACGCGAATTGGTAATGATGAAGGCTTTGCCGAGATGCATCGCCGTCACTAGGGTGACATGACCGCAGGGTACCTCCGACCCTTTGAGTGGCAGCACCATGAAACGAGAGTACTTCAGGATATTCATAGCTCGCTCCATTGACAGGTTGACCAGAACTTTCACCCCAGGCGGAATATTCAAGTTTTTGAGGTTATTGGGTCTAGCCACAAGGACTAATCGGATATCAGGCAGTTTTTCCATCGCTGCCATGAGCGTCTGGTAATCCCGCGCATTGCCACCGATCGCGCAGATGTAATCGCCAGCTTCGAGGGGCTCTTCGGGCTGGACTTCAGGCACGCCGGCACTCCAAAAGTTCACTTCGATTCGTTCGGAGGGTATACCGAAATAGTCGCTGTAGAGCTGCTTTTCTAGGGTTGAATAGACGATGAACTGGCTGATGGAAGCGAAAGCCCTTGTCATGAGGCGGCGCTTCACACCGCGCGGCAGTTCGGGGAAGTTAAAAGAATAAGCAATATGCTCTGCTTGCACGCCCAGGCGGGCCGCAAAAAAAGCGCACCAGAAGGATACTCGCGGATCGTGCGTGATGAGCAGGTCAGCATGGTTATTTAGAGCGCAATGGGCGGCCTGTCGGCAGGAGCGGATCATTGCCAGATCGGGCTGCCGGATATACTTTTCGAGCAATCCGCGTGGCTGGTTATGGAAAAAGTGCCAGTTGCTTGGGTCTTCATCAAGTTCAGCCGCAAACCAGTTCCAGTTTTCACTGAAAAAAGTTGTACAGCAAACGATACGCAAAGATTTTTTCATGGTGAGAGAAACGCCCCACAAAAATGACTCAACTGAGATTCGCGCTCTGGCATTCCTCTACGGGACAGAAAGCGCGTCTTGAAGGAGCGCACCAATCTAGGTACTGACGTAAACCTGCTGGTAGTATTCTTGATACTCTTTTGACAGCAAGGGTCGCCACCAATCTTCGTGAGTCAGATACCACTCAATGGTTTGACGGAGTCCCTCTTCTACGGTTACAGATGGAGACCAACCCAGTTCTGTTTTAATTTTAGTGGCATCAATGGCATAACGGCGGTCATGTCCCGGTCGGTCTTTCACAAAGGTAATTAACTCTTTTGACGGCTTCACGGGTAGGTTAGGCGCTAACTCATCCATCAGGGAACACAGCATATGAACGAGGTCAATATTTTTGACTTCGTTGTTTCCGCCGACGTTATAGGTTTCGCCCGGAGTCCCTTTGTGAATGACGACATCGAGCGCACTGCAATGGTCTCGGACATACAGCCAATCCCGAATGTTCTGTCCATCCCCGTAAACAGGCAGGGGTTTGCCCAGCATGATGTTGATACACATCAGGGGTATCAGCTTTTCGGGGAAATGGTAGGGGCCGTAATTATTGGAACAATTGGTGATGATGGTCGGCACACCATAGGTATGGTAGTAAGCACGGGCGAGGTGGTCGCTGCCTGCTTTGGATGCCGAATAGGGGCTATTGGGGGCGTAAGGGGTGGTTTCGGTAAACGGGTGGTCATCCGGCCCAAGCGTCCCATAGACTTCATCGGTGGAAACGTGGAGGAAGCGATCGCTGCTCTTGCGACCCCGACGATCCCAGTGATTCCGGAAGCTTTCCAAGAGGGTGAAGGTGCCGACGACATTGGTGCGAACGAAGGCATCTGGGCCTAAGATTGAGCGGTCAACGTGAGACTCCGCCGCAAAGTGAGCCACTGTATCGATCGCTTCTTCTTCGAGGAGAGTATTGACCAAGTCGCGATCGCAAATATCGCCGTGAACAAACCGAAAATTTTCCAGTCCTTCTAATTCTTTGAGCGTGTTGCGGTTCCCGGCATAGGTGAGGGCGTCCAGCACAACGACGCGATCTTCTGGATAGTGCTCGCACCAGTGATGGACGAAATTCGAGCCAATGAACCCAGCACCTCCTGTAATCAGCACACGGCGCGGTTCTCTTGATGAAGGTTGTTCTGATTGAGAAAAGGTCATGGTGGTTTTAAATCTAGTAGCTCGAGGAAGAGGGTCGCCACTGGTAAACGCTCCCGCCCTAATCAAATATTGGGGCGAGGCTTTATTCGGAATTGGGCGACTCGCGAAGACAACCCCTACAGGGAACGCCCCGTTGCGAAGCGCGGACGGGTTAGCAAAGGTCGCTCCAAGAGCCGCAATATTTTTTCGGTTCTACCTGTGTCCGAGTTTGGCTTTTAGAGATGCCTAGTGTCAACAGCTTCCAGCTTCTAGATTTTCTGTAAGATTCTCCATCAATTTTTTGCAATGGCGTATAGCCTCAAACAAGCCCTCCGTAGACCACCCAAGCCGGAGTTGATGCCGTTCGGTTTCTTTTTCGGCCCAATTGTCTTCGAGGCAGACTCTAAACCATCCTTCTGGTTTGCGTACTCCATCGCGGTTGAACAAGAAGTAGGTAATGGCTTTGAGGACTTCATTTAACGAAAAGTTACGCAGGAATTTGGCGTCTTTGGGGTGGTAGTAAATTCCTGCCGTTCGACACACTTCTAATTTTTGTTCAAGCTGCTGGTCTTGGCTCTTTTCTAATACTGTTGTTGTTGTTATATCCGGGTTTTCGACTGACTCTGCGTTTGAGGGGTCTAAATTGGGAATTTCTAATTGAGAGGTCGATTTTTTCTGCGGAGGGCGAAAAGGGGGGGGCATCAGGACGCGAATGGGTTCAAGCCTCCACTTCCAGACGTAGGCGGTGTAGCTTTTGGCGTTGGTGAGGACTCCTTTTTCTCTGAGCTGTTGGGCGGCGCTTTTGACGGTTTTGGAGTCGTGGGGAAAACCGCGTGTTCTTTTAACCCATTTGTTGAAGTCCCGAAGGTCGATGATTTCGTTGCTGCCTTCAGGCATTTCATCGAGGAGCCACTGCCATAGTTCTCTGGCGGTGGGTGTGAGTCGGTTCTGTACGCTGTATTTGATGTGTTTTCTTGTCCAGTTTGAAGAATTCATTTGAGGCTTGGGATGGGTGGAAAATCTTGGAAAGAGGCTATACGTCAGTCCTTTCGGAGAGCGCGTGAAAACCTAACCCCCCAGCCCCCTTCCCTACGAGGGAAGGGGGAGCCGGACTCTCTTCAAGAGTGTCGGGGAGGGGTCTTTTTCGGGGAAAGTATCCCCATGCCAAAGCTCCCTACCGGGAGGCAGGGTTATTGCACTGGTGGATTAATTAAGGATTTGCGCTCAGGGAATGTCGCCCGTCTGAACCTGTGTTGTGTCGGGGAGGACGGTTGTTGCCGGGACTCGTTGTTCTAGGTGGATTTTCGGTAAGCTCCAATCGGCTGGAAGGCTTACTAAATGGTTGTTGTATCGATTTTTTGACACGATAATCTAGCTCCTTTCATGGGTTGAACATGGGAGGGGTAGTCGTCCTGGCTAGGTGCGTCAACACCTGTCCGGGGCGCGTTATTTCTTTGTTGGGTTGATTTTACATCAACTGGGGGGAAATGGGGGAATGGGGTGCGATCGGGTTTTGAGTAAAGTTACTTTATCGAAATCGAGCTGCTTTCAGCCAAGTTACTGCGGTCATATCTAGAGTGGGCGATGCCTTGATTTTGGTTAAAAGTCTAATATTAGACCTCCTGCATAAATCTTGGAATGCCCCCTAAATCCCCCAATTTTGGGGGACTTTGAATGTATTCTCCCCCCAGAGCTGGGGGAGTGGGGGGGCGAAAGTTGACTTTTGCAAGAGGTCTATTGGACTAATTTGACACCCTGTCGGTGGGTGCGATCTCGTTCTTTGATTTGGGTAATTCTGTAAGTCTGATCTCATACTGGTTAACTTAAAAATTTGTTTTCCTTGTAACACCTTGATTACGCAAGATAGCAATCAGTTTTTTGTAGAATAGTTTTCCGTTAATGGGGGTGTTAGTTTTGTGTCGATTTGATGATGTTAAAAGGGAAATCTTTTTTATCCAAAACTTACTCTATAGAGGCTATGATTAGTGATTGAATCAACAGGAAATATGCTATACTTCAAAAAAAGTGAGACAGCAGGCATGAAAAAAGCCGTTGAAGTACCAGTTCAACAGCCCTCTTTTCGGTCTAAGTTGCGTTTTCTGGCGGTTTGACCTAATCAACCTCAGGCCGCCAACACTTCAACCTAGAAACGGATAAATTTTATGTTCCAACATTTTAGCTCGGACAACTCGCAATCTCCAAACATCACGACCCTGCTAGACAAGCTGGCTAGTCAGCCTAACGGTCTGGAAAATGGTCTGAAGCTGGCGATGCTGCTAACGCCTAAGCCTGACGCACAGCCCACACCGGACGCGGCAAACCGTAATCGCTTGATTGCGATCGCATTGCAAGTGGTCAGAAACGAGGGTATCAAGAACCCGCCTTACTTCAAAGGTATGACTGACGAAGCTATCCGGGAGTTCATTGCTCTGTATTCGCCTGAGTTTGTACTCAACTGAGACTAAGGCTTGAGCGGGGTGTGTCACTGTAGGCACACCTTGCTTTCTCACGTACATCTGCACGGCGAAGAAAGAGATAGGGATAGCAATTACCATGACCGAATCAATCAAAGCCACCCGCGCTTCTGTGCAAATTGGAGCGCTGGAGGTTGATGGCTTCATGCTTCCTGATGGGTCTTACCGGATGTCTCTGACCCAGACGGCGGAATGTGTGGGGAAACCAGCTAGAAGCACTTTCGATTTTTTGCGTTCAAAAGCGCTGAAACGCTTACTGCAAGAGGCTGGAAGCACTTTCGATTTTTTACCAGAAGATACCGTTACAGCCCTTTCGGCAGACGCCTACACTGTTGATCAATTCCTGGTAGACATTGGGGATGAAGGAAGCCAAGGGCAGACTCGAATTAGGGGAGTGCCTCTCGAAATCGTTATCCTCTACTGGCACTGGGAATCATATCGAGGTAACAAGCAAGCATTCTTCCTAGTTACAGGACTGGCAACCGAAACTCTAGAACGTCGTTTTGATGTTGCTTTCGGTGTTACCCGTACAGAGACTGAGTGGAACGAGAGGTTGATTCAACGCAATCAACAACTTGAGAGAGCCTTAGCTGAACTGGGTGAAGCCTTTACCATTGAGGACGATATCAGGCGAGAGCGAGACTACTTTGAACGTCTGCTCTTGCAGCACGGCATTGACCCTTGGGCGCTTCCCAATACCGAAGAACATCAAGAGTAGTTGTAGGGTGGGCAATGCCCACCCTACTCCGAAGTCACGAGGCTTATATTAGGAAGACAGCAGCTTTGACTCATTATTTAGATACCAAAATGAACCAGCTACCGACGCTGTTGACTCGTATCACCCAAATACCTGGTCAGTGTGGTGGTCGTCCTTGCATTCGAGGAATGAGAATTCGAGTGAGCGATATTTTAGAAATGTTGGCTGAAAATGTCAGTGTTGAAGAAATCTTGGAGGATTTTCCTGATCTAGAACTCGAAGACATTCAAGCTTGCTTGATATTTGCTGCACGGCGCACTGATTTCCCTCGATTGACTGCATGAATATTTGGGTTGACGCTCAGTTACCTCCAACATTAGTTAGCTGGTTAAACAACACATTTGAAGTCAGTTCGATAGCACTGCGAGACTTAGGATTGCGAGATGCTAAAGACATTGAAATCTTTGAAGCTGCGCGAGTTGCCAATGCTGTCATCATGACCAAAGATAGTGATTTCATTGATTTGGTCTGCCGATTAGGGACACCTCCTCAAATCCTTTGGCTGACTTGTGGCAATGTTACCAACCGAAAGAAAGCAGCAACTCTTGACGATTACTTTTCCTGACGCCTTGGAAAGACTGCGACAAGGTGAAGCGATCGTAGAAATCAGCAGTAGCCGATAAAAAAAGAACTTTAGGTGAATCGTCCCATAGATTAGACCTCTTGCTTGCAGTCGATACACGCCCACAGACTGAAGTCTGGGGCTATACAAACAAAACCCGCCTACGCGGGTTTATGAGCAAGTCCGCGTAGGCGGACTTCGTTTGTGTAGCCGCGATTTTCAATCGCCAGGTATTTTTGCAAGAGGTCTATTGACCGCAATGACCATCCCATCGCTGCCCTTATGGGACAGCGTGGGGCTTCCGGCTTTCAAACGCTAAGACAGCTCAATCTGACTATCGTCACCAATCATGAACCGCAAGGCTTTAGGGCGTCTGGGGGCAACCTTCAAATGCGCCCGTTGTCCCAGCACACTGTCCACAATGCGCTGGTGAATGCCCTCCACCTTGGCTCCCTGCAAAATCACGCTATGCTCAAGGTCAGCCTCAATCAGGGTAACGTTGTCAGCGATGCTGCTGTAGGGCCCGACAAAGCAATTTTCCAGGTGGCAGTCGTTCCCAATGGTCACGGGGCCGCGAATCGTACAATTTTTTACCTTCGACCCCTTGCCTATCTGCACGCGTCCAATGACTTGACTGTGCTCGTCAACGTCTCCCTGGATGTTTGAGTTGAGACAGGTATCCAGAATAATCCGGTTGGCTTCTAACAGGTCATCTTTCTTCCCGGTATCCAGCCACCAGCCTTTCAGTTGATAGGCTTCTACCTTTTTCTGCTCGTCGATTAGGTATTGAATCGCATCGGTAATTTCCAGTTCGCCTCTGGGAGAGGGTTGAATATTGGCGATCGCATCGTGGATTGTGGGGGAGAACATGTAAATTCCCACCAGCGCCAGATTCGAGGGAGGGTCTTTAGGTTTTTCGATTAGCTGCAACACTCGCCCCTCTTCATCCACCTTCGCCACACCAAAGGCACTGGGATTGCTAACAGGGCAGAGTAGGGTTAAGGCATCTAGGCTTTTTGCGTCAAACTTCTCCAAGAACAGGCTGAGTTCGCTTTGTACAAGGTTATCGCCCAGGTACATGACAAAGGGGGAATCCCCAAGGAAGGGCTGCGCGATTTTAACGGCGTGAGCCAGTCCTGCGGGTTGGTCTTGAAGAATATAGGTAATCTTGGCTCCAAAGCGTTCGCCATCTCCGGTTTTGGCTTTGACTTCGCCTCCGGTTTCCGGACTGATGATAATACCGATATCGGTAATTCCTGCCTCGACAATGGCTTCAATCCCATACCAAAGAATGGGTTTGTTAGCTACAGGAACCAACTGCTTTGCACCCGTATAGGTAAGCGGTCGCAGGCGTGTCCCTTTTCCGCCCGAGAGAATAATTGCTTTCATGAGTGTTTATTCGTGTAACAGTAAAATTCTCTAAGCATTTGCCTGAGTCCCTGTCGCCAATGGGGAGCATGGGTTCCCAAAACAGCTTTGATCTTCTCGCCAGAGAGCACCGAATAGGCTGGACGCTGAGCTGGTGTGGGATATTCAGATGTTTGGATTGGTACAATACGCTGCACTTTTAAAGGGAAGCCGAGTTCTTTGGCCTCCTCAAAGATGGCAACAGCGAAGTCATACCAACTTGCAACGCCACTATTGGTGAAGTGATAGATACCTGTAGGCAACAAGACCTGATTAATCGCATCTCTATCAGGCTCTTGGCTCAATTGGGTCACCAGAGTCGCGATCGCTTCCGCAATATCGCCAGCCCAAGTGGGGGTACCGACCTGATCGGCAACCACACGAACCTCCTCACGCTCAGCGAAGAGTCTCAGCATGGTTTTGACGAAGTTACTCTTGCCGTGAGTGCCATAGACCCAGGCAGTCCTGAGAATAATGTGGCGATCGCTATGAAGCCGAATCCCCTCTTCCCCTGCTAGCTTGGATTGTCCGTAGATACTGAGTGGATTTGTGGCATCTTGTTCAGTATAAGGGGTATTTTTCCGACCATCGAATACGTAATCTGTGGAAACGTGAATCAGGTCTGCACCCATCTGCTGGGCTTCTTCAGCCATGAGCGAGGGAGCAATGGCATTAATAGATTTAGCGAGTTCAATTTCGGTTTCGGCTTTGTCTACAGCCGTGTAGGCTGCCGCATTGACAATCAGGTCAGGCTTTACTTCTCCGATAACCTGGCGAATGCTAGCAGGTTGCGCCAAATCCATTGTCTCGCGTCCAACTCCAATCACCTCCCCCAAGGAGACTAGAGTCTGTTGCAGTTCCTGACCCAGTTGTCCATTAACGCCCGTGAGTAAGATTCGTCTCATGGGAACACCTCAGCTGTTTTTAAGGACAGACCGGCTTGGTCCTTAGCGGATACTATCGGTTCTCCCGTGAGGGACCAAGCGATCGCTAAATCGGGGTCATTCCAATGTACGCACCGCTCATGCTGAGGCGCATAGTAATCGGTGGCTTTGTACAAGACTTCAGCAACCTCCGAGACGACATAAAAGCCGTGGGCAAATCCTACAGGTATCCAAAGCTGTCGTTTATTCTCTGCACTGAGTAGGGTACCAACCCATTGACCAAAGGTTGGAGAGCTTTTTCTTAAATCTACTGCCACATCAAACACAGCCCCGACGATCGCACGCACTAACTTACCCTGAGGCTGTTGAATTTGATAGTGCAAGCCACGCAGGACGTTTTGAGTGGAACGTGAATGATTGTCCTGGACAAAATGAGTAGCTATTCCAGCCTTTTCCGCAAAGGCTCTCTCGTTGTAACTTTCGTAGAAAAAACCACGGTTGTCTTCAAAGACTCGGGGTTCAATGATCAAGACATCAGAGACCTGCGTTGGGATAATGTTCATTATGACCGCCGATTTTTACGCCCTCAACAATTATTACCTGTTGCCAAAGCAGGCAATTTGGTCCAATAGATGCCCCTCTTGTGAATCACTAGACCCTTAGGATGAGTCAGTAGTAGTCCCCCTACAATCTGGCCGTTTCATGGGATATCAGCTGTAGTTACAAGGCTCCAGAATCGGTGCCGCAACTCGTTACAAGCACCCTTAAAAAACGTTCGATAATTCCACCGCATTCCTGCCACTTTTGATACCCACGGATAGATTTGAGCCGTTGGCTCTCTGCCCCCCGTGGCAACATCTTTCTTGGCTCCAATCTAGCTCTGTGGAAAAAAAGAGTGCAACTGTTCTCTGATTTAACTCTTCCGTGCGGGAAGTCCCCATGTGCTCTTCCCGCGGAACTTGGGGATGAAAGCACGGGCGGGGTGTAGATAGTGAGGGTTTCTGGTAAAGTAAAGCATCTTGGTAATTATCCGAGCCAAAGGGAATATACGGGTGAACCAGCCGTCTTGGTCGTAGCCATATCTACGCTGTCTGTGAACATAACTGGAGTACCGATGGATGCCAAGACAAAAACTCAAGAGTACCGTGGGACACACGGGAATCGAAAACGCCTATGCAGTCGGTCTGTCGGGGAGCGGCGTGATAAGGCTGCTCTAGATAAGAGGTGAAACACTCCTTTTGGGAAGTAACTAGGAAATCTTATTCGTGAGGATAAGAAGCCCCGCACGTAGTTTTACAGAGTGCGGGGAGATGTCACGCCTTATCCCTGGAAGTTGAGTCGCCGAGAATTTTGGCCGGGATGCCAACTGCCGTTTTCCCAGGCGGAATGTCTGATAGAACAACAGCGTTGGCACCGATGTTCACATCATCTCCAATGGTGATATTGCCAAAGATTTTCGCTCCAGCCCCGACGTTGACGCGTTTTCCCAATTTCGGTGCATCGAATGGACGATCCAGGTAACGATTCCCCATCGTCACGCCTTGTCGGATAATACAATCGTCGCCAATCACGCAATCCCCATGAATAACAATGGCACTCTGATGTTCGATGACCACGCGGCGACCTAGCTGAGCACTATAAGGCAATTCAATCCCATAGGTATTTCGGACTTTTCGATACAAGGCTCGGTAGAGAATGCTGAAGGGAGCTCGAAGTACTATGGGTTTGAGCGTCATTCTCCAGACCCCAAAACGATAAACGGCTACTGCCCGAAATCCAGGCTTAGTCCAATCTCGTCCATGAGCAATCCAGTCTTCTTTGATCTGTTGCCAGAGCCCTAGGGGTTTAGTTTCTGGTTCGTTCACACTTGATATAAGGTCCGGCTGTGTGACCATAATATCCCTTTGCTGAATAGCGTGTTTTTGGAAGAAATTTCAGATTTGTGCCAATCCTAGCTTTGTTATGAACAATTGGAAGGGCCTGACAAACTTCTCTTAAAGAACACACTATTACGGAGGAAATCACTCAGGACTTGTGGCGGATCGGTATCCGGCTTGCCTTGGATTGCCCGACGCAACCTCCACAAAGCAAAACTAGAAGCCCAGATGGCATCCGCTAAAGCCGTGTACAGCCAGCCATAGTTCTTGAGAAAGTACCGTCGCCTTGAATCAAACCAGTATTGGGGACGGCGCTTAGGTGGACGTTTGGTATCGGTCACACCTGAGCTTTGTCCAACTAGATGCACAACCCGACTTTTAGGGACATACCAGCAGCTCCAGCCAGCTTTTTTCGCTTGCAGGCAAAAGTCCATTTCTTCGTAATACATGAAATATTCTTCATCCATCAAGCCGACTGCTTCAAATACTTCGCGGCGGACGATCATGCTCGCCCCAGCCACCCAATCGGTTTGACAAGCTTCTTCAGGAATAGGCGGCCAAACTACCCACCTCGACAGTAACTTTGATACTATGCCCAGATTTAAGCCAGAATCCAGCTCGCTGAATACTGTATGAAAGCGAAAAGCCGAGCACTGCGGTGTGCCATCAGGCTCTTCCAGGCGGCTGCCAGCAATCCCGACCTTGGGATGTTCGTCCATAAAGTCTATCAGTGCTTGCAAAGCACCAGGGTGGACGATGGTGTCTGGGTTGAGCAGCAGAATGTAGGGAGGTGGGTTAGTTGACTGTAGTATTGGGCGGATTACCGCGTTGTTGCCAAAGGCAAATCCGCCATTGCGCTCTAATGGCACAAGCGATACCCAGTCGCCCCAGCCCTCGGTTTCAATCGCGGTTCCAATTTTTTCAACTGACCCATCGCCGGAATCATTGTCCGAAACTACAACACGGGTACCTGGTAGCGATCGCACTTCACTCACCAAGGAGCGCAAGCAATCAATTGTCAGATCGGGTGTTCGGTAGTTAACGATTACTACGATTAAACGGCTTAGGTTATTTGGCTGAGTTTCGTCAGACATAGATCGTTCTCTCTGGCGGTTTTAGATTTCATTAGATAGCTCATTTCAGTACGGGCTGTCCTCACCCTATAGAGCAGTCGGGCCCCACGTTTACTACACCCTGAGTGAGCACTTCCTGATGAAAGAAAAGCTGTTGAGAATCACAAGCTTGATTAAAAGTTGCAAGAGTACTTTTTATCCGCTCCGCTACAAGCTGTTGAAGATGAGGTGACAAAACTCTTGCTCACTTGTTATCTCCTAATGTCTAGCCTAGCTCTCAACCCTCTTGGATTGCCACAATGCTAGATTTGAACACAGTACGAGGTTACCTTACTCGAATGTTGAGCTATAACGTCCTGAATCAAGTCGATGGTCGAACAACCACTGCCTATTTTCTTGTGAATCATATACCCAGCGATTAATCATATCAGCCCATTTCACGGGAATTTGCAACCGCTTCCAGGCATCTAAAGAAGCTAAAGAAAGACTGTGATAAAGAGCTGGGTCTGAAAGTAGTTTTTCAACACAGGCTGATAAAGCGCTGGCGTTACCCGCCGGAAAAATCATCGCATTGCTCCCATCTTTTAAGTTGTTTTTGAACATCGGGTGATCTGAAGCAATGATAGGAGTTCGAGAGCAGAGACCTTCATAAATGGTTAACGGGAAACCCTCGGGATATTCAGGGCGACTAGGGACTAAAACGATATCAGCTGCTCTCATCAAAGGTACTATCGTCTTATTGGGTAATAATCCCAGAAACTCGACACAGTCTTCAATTTGCAACTGTTTTGCTTGGTTGATGAAATATTCGGTTTCGCCTAGACCGACGATCTTTAACTTTAATGATAATTTTTTTGATTTTAACTGTTTTATAGCTTCTAGAACCTCTCCAACTCCCTTAGATTTTGTCACTAAACCAACGTAAATCAGTTGCCAAGGATTTGCATCTGTTCTGAGACTTTTCGGTGATAAAGAATCCGGGGAGACCGGGTGAGGGAAATCCCAGGGAATTATCTTGCTAGGCTTGACTCCTATTTCCTGTAGCGATAGACAGGAATTAATGCCATGGTTAAAAACCCATTGAATTTGCTTATTGTTTAATAAATTGGCAAGCAAATAATTTTTGACTTTTTTACGTAAGCCTTGGTTTGGGAAAGAGTCTGCCAACAAGGCGATCGTTGGAACTTTGTTCTTGATTGCCCAAGATAAAAGTTCTCGAATCGGTGTACGAACAATTAAATGAGTCGGCTTTTGCTTTTCAATCAATTCTATTAATTTTGGGATTTGAATCTTTTGGTTAAACCCCGCTCCAATTGCCCGAACCCCATTTTGAAGAACCTCATCGTAAGGTTCTGCTGTCAAACAACACAGAACTGCCGCTTCCTCAATTTGCTTTCCGATTTC
>Ga0196964_10000519_pt1 | contig 23147 bp, 21 predicted proteins | sample S1_10metaG_FD_148615 | JGI IMG/M metagenome (GOLD analysis project Ga0196964, IMG submission 148615) | Soil microbial communities from Anza Borrego desert, Southern California, United States - S1_10 | ecosystem: Environmental > Terrestrial > Soil > Desert | place: USA: California | collected... | reverse complement strand
AGCCGTCACCGCGCCTTCAGGCGAGCCGCTTCCGTAGAAATCACACACGTTGGTTATGTAGCAAGTCTTTACCGTCCACACGGCAGAGGGACGAACGCTTGAACTCCCCATTTCGCGGGTGTTGTCTGCGCCCGGAACTAAATGCCCGCTCGTGTTTACTTGCCACCAGGTTGTACTGCCGTTGCTGCTGCGAAAGGCATGCGCACCAGAATCGTAAAACGTGGAAAACCCGCTGGCATTGCGGATAGTGAAATCAGACGGGCTTCCCGTGCCCGCAGTAGCGAAAACAATTAAAGTCGGCGTGATCCCCAGTCGCTCGTAATTCGAGTCATCGGTATAGCTCTTGTACACCTGAAATGCCTGTGATGTCGTTCCGTTTCTCTGCGCCATCGTATTAGCATCCACGCGGAAAAGAGGCGAGTTTGCAAACGTGGTGGAATTCGAGCGATAGGGGATAGCGGTATCGGTGCTGTTGATCGTCAGTGAACTGCCGCCGCAAGTTGTACCTGCATCAACCAGGTTTCCTGACGCATCAAATTTCGCGCAGTTGTTATTAGTGAGCGTGCCCGACGTGAAGGCCATCGTGCCGTTGCGGTTCGGAACAGCGATTTCACGGTCAGTGCCTGTCGAGACGCCTGACACGTTGAAGTGAAATCGCTTCGTGGTGTCAACATTGTCGGTGAAGATTTTGTTGCCCCGGAACAGGAGGCTCAAAGCTTGGTTATAGGCAGGACGCACATAGTCAAATGAGCCGGAGGGATTAGCAACGACGCTATAACTGGTACTGGCTGTGTTGGTCACTAACCGCCACTGCTCCCCGTTACCATTGTTCATGGCGATGACATCGTAGGTAGCGATATTGGGAATGGCAGCCCAGGAGAGATCAATTTTGTTAGTTGAATCAAGCGTGGCGTTGGCGGTGCTTGTACAAGTCGGGTACGTCGCTTTCGTCTTATTCCCTGCACTATCCAGACCCACGATAGCGAAACAATGCTGCGTACTGCCGCCGTGCGTGCCGGACAGCGCAAGATTTGGCCGGTTCGGGTTTTGGGCTGTGACTTCCACCCCGCCGCCTAGACAAACCGTGCCGGGCGTGCAGTCCACAAACGCAGTGGCCGCGTTATTTGACCCGCCTTCTACTACCGCGAGGGGAACAGTCAGTCCGTTGATGATGCCGCCTATGCCATTTCCCGCACCTTCCGTGGCGTTGGCGACGAATTGCTGACCGTTGATTGCGACCGCGCCAAACGTTGCCCAGTTATCGTAAAGAGTTTTGGTGGTTAAATTGTAATACGTGACGTGGTTGAACTTCAGCGAAGCCTGCGCGCCCGTATTCGTAGAGCGAAAAACATAAATGTTATTCGTCGTCCAGGGCGCACCGAGTTGATGATGAAACCCGCCGATAAAGGTGTTATCAAGCTCTAACGCCTGTCCCGCCGAGCCTAAATCAAATAGTGGCTTGCTGAGCGTGGCAAGGTTGGTTACGTTCGTGTCTCGGTCATAGCGACCATTTTTGAACTTGATTGGCTGACCGCCGCCTGTCACGACTAATACTTGTTCAAGTCCCTCAGACTCTTCTTCGATTTCGATAGGTTCACCGGCAACGCCAATTCTGTGACCGATGTTGTTGTACCCGTTATGTCCTTTTTCAACCTTATAACTGCCAGCCGCCAAATCAACACCAATGGCGCACTGAGAAATGACGGTGTCAATGATTTTGATCGCCTTCACATTAGCATGTCTGATCTTGATCCCGGTTCCGGTGTTCCCTGATCCTTCCCAGGGGCCGAATTGCAAGCCGCCGCGAATGTGGCAACTGATGATTTTATGAAATTCATCGTTATTACCGTTGGCCGCGTTGCCAATATCCACCGCGATGAAATTGGCACGGTTCCCTTCGCCATAAATCGTCACGTCGTAGAGCGTGTTGCTCGTACTGATGTCGCCTGCCGTGCCGCTGCCATTATCAAAATACACGCCCTTGTCAACCAGCCCGCGCGCTGACAGGAAAATCTGCGAGAAAGTCGAATTGCGCACTCTCCCTAAGTGCAAAATCGTGCCGCCCGCAGCGCCATCATAGACAAGTGACGTGATATGGTCAGCAGACGTGTTCACGTCGCCAACAGGGGCCGCTCCGATGACCTGAATTTGTCGCCGGTTGTTGATCGCCCATTCTGCCGTGATGCGCGCCGCCCCCGCCGGCAAATGAAGAGTTGAGCCGTTCGGTAAAACGTCCGCAATTTTCGCCGCGACAGTAGAATTGTCTGTGCCTGTCGTGCCGTTCCAGTCGCCGCGCCAGCCCCACCACCCGGCGTGAAAGACGTTGCCGCGCAGTGCGTCCATCGCTGGGTTCATCGCCGACGCATTACAACCGCCCGTGCAGTCCACGCCGCCGAAGATGACGCGGCCCGTGCCGGTCAGGGTGAAAATCCTTTGATTCGGGTCAGCAATTGGCGTGCGGCGAAAATCCACAATGACGCCATTATCAACATTCAGCATCCCCGTGTTCGTGAACTCGACGGTGATGTTTTTCGTGATCGTAACATTGCTCGAAATCGTGAGCGGTTTGGAAACGAGTAGCCGCGCCTCATTCGTTGTTCCCATCGCGGTTACAGCCGCCGCTAAGGAAGCCCACGACTCCACGCCGTAATGCCTGCCGCCGTAATCAATGATCGGCACAGTGGCCTTGATCTCTGTTGAAGAGACTTGCAGGCGCGTCGTGCCTTGCGTCTGAATCACTGTGACTTCATTGCCACTGCTGTCGGTGTCGCTGCCAATCGTGGTTGTGCCCGTATTGGCAACGCCGCCTGTCGCGCCCGTGATGCCGGTCAGCCCTGAGCCATTGCCGACGAAATTATTTGCCGTGACCGTGCCACTGGCTGTGATGTTTGCCGCCGTCGCCGTGCCTGTCAGCGTGGGCGCTGCGATAGTTGGCGAAGTGCCCCGCACAATCGAACCGCTGCCCGTTGCGGTGTTGCCGAGCAGTGTCACGTTACCGCTCAGGCGTCCGTCTGCGACCGTGCCGGCAAGGTTTCCGGCAGGGATGCTTGTCAGGTTGGAAGCATTCAGCGCGGGCAGCGTGCCACTCAGATTCGCGGCGTTAAGGTTCGTGATCGCGTTACCGTTGCCGCTCAGCGTCGTAGCAGTAAGCCCGCCCGCAACGGTAAGGTTGCCGCCCGATTCACTGACGATGGAACTAACAAAAGTAGTACCGTTGAAAAAAATCAGCTTGCCGGTCGTGAGCGAGGGGAACAGTGCCGCCGTAGTAGCGGCTACTACTGCGGTCGTCAAAGCGTCCACTTCAGCTTTGCTGGCGAAAGTGTAGCGGGCTGCCAAGTTCGTATCCGTGACGCGATAGCCGTTCAAAGAAATCGTTGTTGTGCTGGCCGGAATATCGTAGATGCCGAGCAGTTGCACTTGCCGCTTGGCAGTGTCTTCAAAATTGACTTGGTAATACTGCACCGGGCTTAGGCTGCGCGACGGGTACACTTGAATATCACAGACACCACTGCTGTTGAGCGTGCAGGAAACGCTGCTTTTAGGCGCAATCAAACCCGATGGGCTTTGCGCGACTTCCGAGAGAATGAAAGTCACCTTACCCGCGCGCGGGTTGCCGCCAGGATCAAGGAACGTATGCACGATGCGCGTCTTGGCCGCAGTCACAGTGATGCTAACTGTTGCCGTGTTGGAGTCCGCGCCGCCTGACGTGACTTTGTAAGTAAACGAATCGCTGCCCGTGTAGCCTGCCGTCGGCGTGTAGACCACTGCGCCAGTGGAAGCGTTCAGTTGCGACAACGCGCCGTGACTTGGGCTGCCGACGATTGAGAATGTCAAGGCTGTGCCGTCGCCGTCGCTGCCCTGTAGTTGGATAACGCTCTGCACAGTGACGGGCACGGCTGCCGAGAAACTGACGGCTACCGGATCAACCCACGAAGCGGCCAAAACAGGCCGATGTAACTGCGGAGTGAGCAGTGCGACAATGAGAAGTTTAAGGAAAAGATTTTTCATACTTAGTCAGTCAAATTAGTTCTTGCGGGTTGTTGCCGTTCGCGTCTTACGATCTGGCACTTCTTCCGTGCCCGCCTCGGTCTGCGGTTTGGCGGCGCGTTTCTTGCGCCGCTTGCGGGTTTTCTTTTCGAGCCACTTGCGCAAGAAATGCGTAACCAGCAGGGAGAGAACTGAGCCGATAAGCGTCGCCGTGATTTGCAGCGCCGCCCCGTTCACGCCGTCAGGCGCGGAAGGGACTAGCAGCGTAGTCAGCCCCAACACCACTCCTAAGATTGTGCTTCCCGTTACGTCCATGATGTGCATGTGCATCGTCTGTCTTCGTGTCATAAAACCTCACAGGCTTGGGGAGCGGTGAGGGGAAACTGTTAAGGGAGAGGCAGTCTTAATGAAGTTTATTTCAAGGTCTTCGTTCTCCCCTTCTTCGTGACCTTCACGCTGATAGCCGCGCCGTCGCCGCTGTGGTATTCCGACTTATAAGCATCGTACCTGTCCCACAGCGATTGGATGTTACTGTCGCGCAGAACCGAGATGAGCTTGATTGCCGCTGCCGTGCTGATAGAAACAATTGCGCTGACTTCGCCCGGCCTGATGCTTGGGTTTGGGTTGCCTTCGTGTTTCGCGTCCTTATTGATGAGCGTTTGCGCTGGCGGCTGCGGCGGCTTGATCTGATCTATCAGCGCCTTGAACGCGGGGATCGTGTAAAGCGCCACGTCCAGCCACTCACGAAAGCGCGGGTCAATGTCCTGCTTGATGAGCGGCGCGAGCGCCTGAGCCTCGATCAAAGCGTTGGTCAGCAACTTATCCCACTGCCGCTGCGTGTCCGCGTCAAACTTACCAGCGCGAATGTCGCCAGCGATTTGCTCAACAGCGGATTCGGTTTTGTCGCACACCTGATCCACTTTGTTTTTTACGTCCTGCGACACATCGTTGCTCTGACGCAGCACGGCGATGATGTCTTTCGCTGCCTTGAGTCCGACAGGCGCACTGGCAATTGCGCGGACAAGGCGCACCTCTTGGCTGGGCTTGTTGCACGAAGGCGCTGCCACTGCAATGAATAGAATTGAGAGTGTAAGAGCAATGGAGATTAGTTTTTTCATTTTGGTTCCTCTTTTCGTTCTAGTACGGGCCGCTGCTTACCTGCGACAGCGGTTATTTCGGTTTCCTGTCCTTGATGTATTGCGGTTCTGGTCGCTTGGTGTACGGCTGCGGTTGTGTTTCAGTGAAATCTGCTGGCCGCGTCCTACCTTGTTTCTGCTCCGCTGGCAGGGCGTCAAAATCCGCCTGCTCGCGCTCGCGCTGAGTCTTTCGCGCCTGCCAATCCGCCCGCTCTTGCTCGCGCTGCAATCGTTTCGTTTCTTCGTCGGTGTCCCAATCGCGGATTTCGTTGGCCGGAAGGTTTTGCAGCGCGATAAACGTTTTGCCGCTCAATCTTTCCAGTTCTCGAATCACGCCCAGCCAATCAACGCTCATTTCCTTGCCGATGTAGACGTTCTTGGAGTAGTAACTGAACGGGATGGCAGGGTCAGTCTGTGATGGCTGAAAGAGTGTGAAATTGTGCGGGCTGAAGGTTGTCACGTTCCCTGCCTCATCCCTAACACGCGCCTCTGCCGAAGTCGAAACGTCCTCACTGTAAATCCGAATCCCGTCCGTTACTGACGCAGTGGGCGCAGTGCCGTTGTAAATGTCAAGCGAAGATTTTTCGCTGATATTTACCGCATTCGCGCTGTTGATTTTGAATTGCGCAATGGGAACGCTAGGGCTGGCGGCTGTATTAGCAAGCAGTGCGACGGCGGTATTATTTACTGCCTTCACCTCTAAAGTCGCATTAAAAGTTGAGCCGCGATGCCCGATTCCGACTTGCCCGAAAACATCCAGCCCGATATTGTCCGCGCTGCCGGTGCCGATAGTGGTCGTAGAGTTAAACTGCAACCGGCGTGAATCGTCATAGTAAAACCTTGCAATTTCAAAGGTGCCGAAACTCCCATTCCCCGCCGAAAACACTACCGCCCCTTGACGTGATGCATCAGTTGCCGTTGTCCAGATTGCGTCAACCGCCGCAATCTCCCTGTCAGTGGTAGTAGTTGATTCACCCTTGAATAGCAACCTTGTGCCGAAATTCGCTGCTGGCGTACCGCTGGTGTTGTGACCAATCGTAAGAAGTGTGTTGACAGCGTTCGTGATACCTGTATTCGCTGTCCACGTCGTTGTGTGCGCGGACATGTCAAGAGATTGATTACCCGCCGGGGATGTAATTGCATCCCAAGAGCTACTACCCCCGCCCCCGCCCGTCGCGCTCAGCGTGCCGCCGCTCAAGCTCAGTCCTGAGCCGATGCTAATTTCCTCTACATCCCCACTGCCTGCCGTGCTACGCCCTAGAAGCTTATTCGTGCTGATGTTTTGCAACTTAGCGAAAGTAACAGCATCGTTGGCGATGGTCGCTGAAATCGCAGTAGCGCCACTGCCAGTGACATCGCCGCTAAGCGTGATCGTCTGGTTGCCAGTCAAATAAGTGTTAGTATCGAGTGACCAAGTATCGGCAGCCGTTTTGCGCAGTAGCCCGCTTGTCCCAGACAAGCCAGCAACCGCCGTCAGGTCGGCATCGAGCGCCTGTGCGTCCGTGATTCCGTAGCCGCCGAGAGTGGTCGGCTTGGATGTCAAGCTCGCAAACGTGTGCGCGTGACTTGCGCCCGCATAGGTCGCGCTCAGGTCAGGAATGTCTGCTGCTACCAATGCCCGAAACGTCGGAGCGGCTGCGCTGCCCGTCGTTGGCCCGGCGAAAATGCGATTGGCTGATTGCGCAGACAGCGAGAAAGTGAGCGCAGGCGTCGTGGTCGCATTGGCAACGCTGCCCGTAAACAATGGCGAAAGGTTGCCCGCGCTGAAGCTCGTCACCGTGCCACTGCCGCCGCCCGCCGCACACGTGGCCCATGAAAGAGCCGATCCGTTCGTTGAAAGGCACTTGCCCGAATTGCCGGACTGAGACGGGAAACTGATTGATGTTGAAACCGACGTGACTGGCACGAGAGTATTAAAATCCGCCGTCGTCGCGTCAGGGATGGCGAAGCAAGTCCCCGTCGTTGGATTACGATTCAACCCTTCCACCGCCGCGTAAAAACACGCCGTAGAGCCTCTGCGTAAATAGAAATCAACTTCGCCGTCCGCGTTGGACGCGAAGGACTGCGGCGCTGCGACAACCAGCACGCCCGCCTTCACCACGCGCAACACTTTCACCTGCACGTTTGCGGCAGGGACGCCCGGCAACATCGGCTCAAGCGTGCCCGTGACGTGGCAATACAGGTCACTGTCAGGCTGCGCGAGCGATGGCAGCGAGAACAGCGCGAGCAGGAATGTAAAAAGTAATCGATTCATCGCCTATAAATAGATTCGCCGTCTTCAGGCCCGCGCTTCGGCACGAAGCCTTTAGGCAGGCGCGCGACGTAGGGCAGTCTTGCCGATGAGCCGTCAGGGTTTTTGTAAGCCATAACCGCGAGCATAAGCGCATCGCCTACACTTTTAAGAAGCTCAGCAATCCACATATACTCAGCGGGCACGGCGCTGACTTTGAGGCTGGTCAACACCAGAGAAAGAATTATTAATACAAATAACAGACGGTTGTTCATTGTTTCGCCTTTAGAAATAAAGCCTTCTCAGCCGCGCGCCGCTTCTCAAGCCCTGCCAATCGCCTCTTACCCGCGAATACCCAATTGCCGAACTGGTTGGCCGCTACGGTGTATTCACCGAGATTCAGGAAGCGCAGCAGTGATGATTTTTGAAACGCGCCCGGCCCGATGTTGTAAACAAAACTGACCAACGCGCTGAACTGGTTTTCGTTGAGCGGCACTTTCACCGACTCGCGTACAACCTGCTCAAATCTCGCCACGTCGCCAATCAGCAGCGCCTCCGCCGTAGCCTCGTCAATGCGCCGGCCCGGCGTTACATCGCTGCCTGTGTGCCCGTAGCCAATCGTCAGCACGCCAGCCGGACAGTAATAGGCAGTGAGCCGTAGCCCTTCGTGTTGCTTGATGATTGCCAGTCCTTCGGCATTGACTCCCATAGGCGTAACATTGTCCGTTCTGGCCGCGCTTGATTTCTCTGTTATAGGGGTTCCTCGTAGAAGAATATCGCCAACTCATTACTCCAATCCGTCCAGGGGCCGCTTGCCCCGGTTGACGAATGCCGCACGCGCACGTAGCGCGTTTCGCTGGGCTGCCCCGGCGAACTTGAACGCGAAAACCACCAACTCGTAGATGTGGCGGCAGCGCCCGTGAAAACGAAATCCGTGATTAGGCTGGTGAATCCTGAATCCGTCGCTTCCTGCAAGTGCATCGCGGTCGTGAATTCAGAAAACCCAGTGATGGAAATTGAAATATTCAGCGGGTCGTAACTGGTCTGCGCGATAACTGCCGGGTCGCCCAAGCGCGAGAACAGCACCGTCACGGCTGGCGCGTCGTCCAAGTAGCGCACGTTGGGTACGCCCGCCGCCGAATAGGTCACGGCGCGCAGTTCCTTGTAGCGGTCAGTCGCAGGGTTGTAGTCAATGGCAATGTCCTGCTGGCCCGGCGCGTAGCGGCCAATGAGTGTCGCGTGTTCAAAGGTCACGGGCTTGTCAGTGTCCACTGCCCACACTTCAACCCAAGCGGCGGGCGCAGTCGGGTCAGGATACCAGCGCGCTTTGCTGCAATCGCGGGCTTGCAGGTTGATGCCCCGGCACTTTTTTGCGGTCAGGTCAGCCATGTTCTTTTACCAACGGATGATTTGGCAGTCTCCACGCGCTGCGCCAAAGCCCACAGCAAAGACAGCAACGATATGTGATCCGTTCACCTTTGACGGTGTAGCTCTCTGTCTTTGCTGCGATGTGATAGCCGTTCAGCCAGCATCCAAGTCGTGCTATTGCGTTGCTTAGCTTCCAAATTAACCAATGGATGATTTTTACTTTTGCAGCCATTACGTTGTGACGATTTCCTTGAAAGCAGACACGCCTTTGTGCGTACCACTTGTGACTTGAAAATAAAATCTGATCGTGGTTCCAACTGCCACGTCCAGCGTGCCGCTCGCAACGTCGCCGCTGCCGTCAGCGGTCAGGTCTGCAAGGTCTGCGCTGTTCGTCACGTCGCGCACTTTGACGGTTTGCGACGGGAACGCGACAGGCTCAGTGCCATCCTCTTTGTTGTAATCAACGCGAAAGCCTTGATAGTTACTTGGCATAAATTACGCATCGCCTCTTTTCCACGCAGGCCACTTTTTAACCTCTTTCGCCGTGCGACGAATAAACGCCCAATATTCACGGTCTTGACGCTTCTTCAGTTTGGCAATAAAAGCATTCAACTCGTCACGGCATTTCTCGTCTAAATACTCAATGTCGGATTCAAGTTGCAGGTTGATTCGCATAACTAACTTCCTAAGCTGAAAATGATTCGGTCATTCGTATAGTCCACAGTCCCAAACCCGATTGGGTAAGGGAAGTCCCCCGCGCCGCCGCCAGGATTCGGGTCATAGCCGCCGCCAGGGATATACAAATCCGCAGCCTCTTCTGACTCTACTTGTTCGTAATACTCTTCAGGGTAAGCCTGCGCTGTAATGCGGACGTGCAAATCAGACGTGCGCTCCATATTGCAGATGCGGAAATAACTGAAGCCGTAATCTTCGATCAGCGCCGAGTCAACTTTGATGACTTTGTACTTGTGCAAGTCGAGCGTCTGGCTAAACCACGTCACAAATTCGACGCGGAAATTATTCTTGCGCCCGCCGCCGTCATCGGTTGTGCCGTCAAATGGCCCTAAGTCCAAAAGCAAATTGCCGCAGCGAATAGCCTGCCCGATGTCCGACACGCCGAGCAGCGAATACTTTTTACTGCTGTTCGGGTCTGCGCCAGCGGCCCGCGCTTTGAGCTTTAATTCAACGTCTTCAAAAATCAGCGGTCGCTCTTGGTTCTTGCTCGCGGCATCGCGGAAAGTCACAATCACGCGAAACGGTAATTCTTTCGCGTCCAATTGGCTCGCCTTCACGCTGCTGTGTGAGCCTTCGTTTGATTCGTCTTCCAAGCAAATATTTCGATCTTCGCCCCGGTCTGAGAACACGGGCGCAAGGTCTAGGTTTTCCCATTTACTGAGTCCCATTATTCGCGTTTGCCCGCGATGTGGAAATGGCAGCGTAAAGCGTGCCGCCAAGCACAGGTCATAGAAATGCCGCTGCGCTGTCTTGTCGAGCAATTGACCGATGAACGTGGCGCGCGTGCTGACAACCGGATCGCCTGCCGCGTCCAGCGTGGTCACGGTTTCATTGCACCACGCGGCCAAGTCAATCACGTCCTGAATCGGCAGGTTGCGGCCTTGCGCGTGCCCCCAACGCTCATTTGTCCAGGCGTCAAGGAATACCCACGCGGGATTTGTCGTATAGCCTACCGTGTAAGTGTCAGGGCCGGAGTAAATCTTGATGTCGTCAGCCCCGCCGCAGTACACGCGGCCTTTGAGGTCGCCGCCTGATGTATTTTGAAAGTTGCCCTGAATACGGCCAACAACTAAAGCTGTGCCGGAATAGTTGCCCACGTTCGGACTGAAGAAAGTTTTGCTCTGTCGCTTCTCTCCCGTGCGATAGGTTTGATGCTCCCATCCAACCAAAATATTATTGATCTCGAATTCGCTGATATAGCTAACGCGGCCTTCGCACACCGCGAACAAGCACAGTACCCAGCCCTTGTCAGGATGCTTTGTGTTCACGTCCACCGCGTAGCCCATTAAGTCCAGATCGTCAACGTACTGCGCGCCGTAGACGCGCCTGAGCGGTCGCTTGAGGTTGTTTTCATTGCCGCGAACGATGGAATAGAGCTTGCCGTTCGGGTACAGGTCAGGCACGGTATCAAAGCCGAGATAGCTCAGGGAGTCGCCAAGCCGCGCCTCGCAAACTGTTCGACTGTTGCGCGGGCATTCGGTGAACGGGTCAGAGCCGTTAAGATTGCCGAACAAGCCGCCCGGCAGATGACGGTTGTAGGGGCAATCGCCTTCGTCAATTTCCGCCTGCGTTTCTCTCAGTGCGCCGAAGATGGCAGAGCAGCTAGGCCAAAACGCGCGTGAAGGTAAGGGCTGAAGGCTGCTTCGATAACCGTAGGTGACGGGCACGGTGAAGTGCGTCCAGCCAATTTCTTTAGGACTGCCTAACTGCCCGTGCCACTGGCTGAGCAATAGTCCGGTTTCGGGAAACCAATAGAAGACTTCGACGCGATGGCCGAAACTGTGAGTACGATGTAGCGCGCGGATCGCGCCGTCACCGTCCCAAAACTTCAGGTCAATGTGGCTGTCTGAGATGCCGTCCTCAATCGGCAGCGTTTGCAACTGATCCTGCTCGAATCGGACTTCTAATGGCGAGACTTCATCCGGCAAGCTCGCGCCGAAGACTTCGCCCGCTTCGGTCGAGCAATACCAAGTCGTGCCGTCCGGCTGCGGCCAGTCCACGCGGATTAGCTCACACACCAACGGCGATTGCAGCGCCTTGATTGCGCTGAAATCTTCCGATGCTAGGTCAGGCAGCCAAATCATCAAATCTCTTGCGGGTTGTAATCGTTCGCGTCCAGACTCTTCACTCTGGCCTGCATAATCGTCAGCCCGGTATTGAACAGATATTCAGTGTCAAGGCCGTAGTTGAGTTCGTTTTCGACAAAGCGCGCGAATACCTTGTCAGCCGTGCGTGTCACGTCATCAGGGAACGGGTCACGCATGATAAAAATCTCCGAGTCCAATTCGAGCTTGTGTTTGCGCCAAAACTCCCACAGGTAACGCGCGCGAGTCTCTGGGTACGATTCGCCGCCGCCAGCGATGTGGATGTCAGGCAAGCAATCAACGCGAACGCGCCAAGCTCGCAAGCCCTGCACTGAGCCAAGTCGCGCGCCTGCGGTGTAGCCGTCGCCATAGTTAGCCGTGAGCCGCCGCGCCTGTAGCCCGATTTGCTCGAAAATGAATCCAGAATCATCAAGCGTTTCGTATGGCATTACACCGTCCTCTCTCTCAGCCGTGCGCCCAGCAAGGCATCACCGTTCACGGCGTCAACCATCGTGCGTCCGACTTCGCGCACGTTCTTTTTGAGCGACGCCAGCACCATATTGTCTGCGCTGGTGGGCGTCAGTTTGTCGTTGATCGCGGCCAATAAGTCTTGCGTGCGTTGATGCTGGCGGTCGCTCATATACGCCTCGCGCGGCAACGCCTGCCCACTGTAGAAGCGATTGCCCGCGTAGCCTTCGCTCGTCACGTCACGGTTTAAGCCTGCTTCGCTTGGGTTGGATTTTTGTTTGCCGTTGAATGAATTACCCGCAAGCGCGCGGCCTGCGATAGCTGCACCTCCTGCCACGCCTGCAAAGATCGCGGCTGCGGTGAAGTGGCCCGCGCTTTCTGCTGGGTTTGTAAATAACGTGGCGAAGCCTTTAGCAGTCTCGACTATTGCAAGAATGGCTGATTCTGCGGCTGCACTAGCTAAGACTTGCGCCGTTATCTTCTTGAGTGCTGCTGGCCCTGTTTCGCCCATTAATACCCAATTTTCAATCATTGAACCAACGCCCTGTGACCATTGGCTAAAAACCTCCGCGCCTAGCGCCTTCACTTCTTCAAAGGCCGATTTCATCCCGGCGACAGCGCCCTGCATTCTTGTCATGTCAGGGAGCATTTCACCTTCTTCGTTGCGCAGCCCGCTGATGTTGATGCCCATCCGTTCAAACAAGCTGGGCTTCTTTTTCTGCTTCGGCTCGCGCTCTTTTTCTTGTTGAATTTCCGCCGAACGCGCGCGGTTGAATAAGCCTTCCAACTCTGCGCGCTGCTGTGGTGGCGCATCTTCCGGTAACTCAAGAATCCGCCGCTGTAGCCGCTGTGCTGGCGTTAACCCTTCGGCTGCGTCAATGATGCCCTGAAGTCCCTTTTTGATGTCTTCGTATACATCTGCGGCCCTCACGCCTTGCCGTGTTTGCTCATCAAGTGCTTCTGTGATCTCGCGGATAAGGTTTGGCACTTGCAATGCCTCTTCCGAGATGTCGCCTAGTAGCAATCCGATCTCACCGCTGCGTGTCCTACTAACCGCTTCGCTCAGTCCCTTGAGAGAGTTAATGAATTCGATTTGCTGGCGCACAAGCCCATCGCTGCCGGGAATTGCGCCGCTGATTGGGATATTGGGAGCGCCTTCAATCGTGCCGAGTTCACGCCGCAGTTTGAATAATTCTTCCGCGCGGTCAAGTTGCTCTTGTATGTCTTGATTACGATTGCGGGCTTGGAATACCCGCAAGTCAGACAGCCCAGCAATCGCCTTCGCAGTCGTTACGGCTTCTTTGAGCAAATCGGATAAGACTTTTTTGACTTCGGATTCCCTGAGGCGAATGCCAATCAAAAATCCCTCAACCACATCACTGCCCAGCTTCATAAACAAACGCGATGGCGAACGCGAGATAAGCGCATCTTTGGCTGACTGATAGGCATTCAGCGCCATCTCTTTTGTGGCCGTCCATAGTTTTGAAGCCGTGTTCTTGATGCCCTGAATGACGCCTTGCACGATGGACACGCCAAGCTCAATCATCTTATTCCGTATCCAGGCATTCAGGTCTAACAAGCCGCCGATTGCCAACTTAAATAGCTCGTGTGCGCGTTGCGCGAACAAGCCAATCACCTTTGCAACGCCGCCAACCGCTGCCTGTGCGGTCTGAATCAGCGTCTTCCACGCGCCAGACCAATCACCGTTGATGACCTGCATCCCAAGCTTGATGACACCTAGAACGGTTTTGATTGCCGTGCCAATGGTCGCAGAAAGTATCTGCCAGGATGTTTTGATAACTGCGACAACTTCAGCGCCGTGTTTTGACCAGAAAGCCTTGACTGCATTCAGCACGGTCTGCACTGTCTGCTTGATGAGCGGCAAATTTTCTTTCCACCATCCGACTATCACAGCGCCCTGCTCTCTTGTGGCTTTGCTCATTTCGGCAAAGGCTTGCTGTGTTAATTCTCGAATTCCACCAAAGTTCGTTGCCCACGCTGCGCCCAATGCTGTAGCCGCTGCGCCTAATGCCGTGATCGCAGCCACAGCCGGAACGCCCAGCGTGCCAATTGCCGCCGTGACAGCGCCCAATCCAACCACTATTGGCCCTAACGCTGCCGCGAACACTCCCAACCCAACCGTGACCGCTTGCGTGGTTGGCGAAAGACTGCTGAACTTTTGCGACAGGCTTTCTATTGCAGGCGTGATGACATTGATAGCGGGCACGATGGCTTTCAGTAACACATTGCCGAGCGGAATAAGTGCCTGCTCTATCGTGTCTGAAAGATTCTCAAAACTGTTCTGAATACCGCCTGACACCTTCGGCATCTTTTCTAACTCAGCAACGATCTTGGTAATAAAGTCAGTGGCAGTGATTTTTTGCTTTTGCAGTTTTTCCGTGTCTGCCGTGCCAAACGCCGCCTCCATCACCTTGCGAATTTGCGGCACACGCTCTGCCAATTGGTTGATCTCTTCGGCACTGACCTTGCCCTTTGATGAGATTTGCGAGAGTGCTAAGCCTACGCCGTCAAGCTCAGCCTTGCCCTTACCAACCGTTGCCAACGCATTGCCGAACGCACCGAGCGAGCGCCGCGCCAAGTCTGCCGAGAGTCCCGCTGCTTGTAGGTTGATTGATCCTTGAATCGCCTCTTTGAAGCCCAGCCCCGGCAGTTTGGCAACTTCTTTCAGCTTGGAGATTTCTGCTGTAGCTGCTTCGGATGACTTCATTACGGCAGTCATCCCGCGAGTGAGTGAGTCAAAGTCCTTTGCTGTTTCAATCGCCCGCTTGCCCAATAGCGCGAGCGGCGCAGTGATAGACAACGACAATCCTGCCCCGATACGAGTGATTGACGCGCCAGCCTTTTCTAGTTCCTTGAATCGCTTTGCCAAGCCCGACGCGGCCTTGTCGGTAGCAGCGAAAGAGCGCAACGCATTGGCCGCGTTCGCGTCAATCACTACTCCAAGCTTATAGGTTTCAAGGTTCTTTGCCATTGGCTCAAAATAAAACAGCGGGCTATTGCTGTTTTGGTTTAGCAGTAGCCCGCGCGTTCATGAACTGTGTTAGGCGGCTCACCCAATATACATCCCATTCGTTTTCAATCTCTGATGGATTGACGCCCATCTCACACGCGAGATACAGGATGTTTAGCTCGCGGAAGTTGACGCCGCGTTGGTTTCCGTGTTCAAAGTATCGCTTGAGTGCCCCGCCGTAGATTTTGGGTCAGGATTCATCGCCTCTTGGATAGCCTTAAAACAGGCAGATTGAAAATTGATATCCGACTCTTTCCAGTCATCCAGCGTGGGCTTGTGGGTATCATCTCCCGAAGTCAGGCTAACCACGAAAATAGCCAAATACTCCGGGAGTTTGATGACATCTGATTCTTCATCAATGCCACCAATCTTTTTCAACTCTTCCTGCAATTTAAGACTTATACCTCTGAATTGCAGGGCAAATTCATTGCCGTTATATTTGGCTTTCGTGGTATGAATCGCCTTCGATAATTTGCCAAAGTCCATAAATTCGTGGTTTTCCTTTTCGTGGTTTTAGTGAGCGTTACGTGAGCCGCACTGTGTAGCCGTAGCGTCCGAAGTCATCACTGTCATCGTTGCTGCGGCACAGGTCAGCCATCGGAATCAGGCTTAATTCGTAACTGCCTGCCGCCTCGTTTGATTCGGTATCAACCAGTTGCAGCGGCCCCGGCGTCAGGCGACAGCGGAACAAAACGAGCTTGGTTTTTTCATAGCCGCGATTGGGATTTTCGCCAATCAGCACAAACCAATATTCATTGGCTGCGGCTGCGTTGCGAGCGAATGACAGGATCGAGCGGCTGGGCGTGGTGTACGTGGCCTGTAAGGGTTGCGTGTAGCCCGTGAGGTTGAGAATAGCGATTGCGCCGAGGTCTGCATCAAGCGTGTAATCGGTGTTAAGAACAAGCGTCGCAGGCGTGCCCTGAGAATCTTTTATCACCACACTCGAAACGTCATCAGGCAGCGCCGCGCCGGGCAGCAAATGCGTTTCACCGACTGCGACGGTTGCCGGAAAATCTTCAAGGGTTACTGTCTCGCCTGCACGGGTCTGCAATTCGCCGTGCGTGAAGAAGGCGAGGTTTTGCAGCGTGGCTTCTTTCAGCGTCATCTTGGCGCTGACATCCAGCTTGCGCGGGAACGAAGCGTCACGCACCTTGACGCGGCCCTGACTTGTCCAGTTTTCAGCGTATTCCGCCTCAAAATTCATCTCAAACATCGGGCAATCGCCCAAGTCCTGCAACTTGCCGGGCTTGCCGTTCGTGTCGCGCGCCGCCAGATAGAGCTTGTTATTGAGAAGCTTTAGATAGTTAACAGTGTTGCAAGCCATAGTTCCCCTATTGGTAAGGATTGAAGGCGCACGTGTTGTAGAGGATCGTAAATTCCACAACTGCCGCGCTGATTTCGAGATTTTCCGCTTTGATGTCCGGCCCTTCGCGGCTGGGCATCGTCGTCGCCGCCAACTTGCCCCAAGTCTCATCAACGCCAATCGCCGTTTCGATGTCACCGATGATCTTGCGGCACATCGCCGCAGGCGTGTTTGACTTCACGTAGCAGCGTACTTGGATTGTCAATTGCCGATCCGCTTTCTTGTCGCGCTGATGCTCGCGTGAGGTTTGATTCTCAACATCGAACACGCCCATATACGGCAATTCGTGGTCACTGCCTGCGCCCTGCGCGTGACGTGGCCAGTCAAAAACCTTTTCGTTGATGTCCGTCACATACGCGCCTGAGCCGTTGATGAGCTTTAGCCGCTCAATCACCGCATCAATCAGTTTTTGCCTGAGCGTATCGGCCATCAGTACAATTCCAACTCAATGCGCGTAACGCCCGTTCCATCGGGCTTCGGCAAGGTCACGGTGTAGTCAACGCTGTCAATCGTGCAGGTGTCGCCGCGCTTGACATCAGCCACGTCTGCCGACTTCGCGTAGCAAAACGGACGGTCTGCGGAAACGCTCACTTCGCCCATTTCGACAAACTCAGTCGGCACATCAAAGATCACAAGGCAGGTTGCGATGGTGTCTGCGCCCCGCGTAAACACGGCCTCTACTGCGAAGTCGTCGTCATCAAAGAACTGGTCTAAGTCTTCGGCAAAGGCCATCTAATCGCCTCAGTCTTCCGAGAAGTTGCCCACTTTGCGCGGCTGCTTCTTCGGGATGTTCGGAAGCGAGGCAAGAGGTTGTGCGCCGGACGGCTCCCTGTCCTTATCAGCCTCTTGCCCTTCTTCCTTGTCGGGATCATCGTTAGGGGAGAAGTATCCCGCGCCAATCAGTACCGCCGCGTCGTCATCGGGCACTTCCAAGTGTTCGCCCGGCTCGCGCCATTGCGTGTCATAGCGGCAACGTTTTGTAAAAGTCCCTGAAACCATTATTTCTGTGGTTGGTCTTTCGGCGCATCGCCTTCTTTGAACTTGCCTTGTGCGGCGTAAATCTTAGCAATCACTTCCGGCAATGTGACCGCATCGCCAGGGAAGTAATCTTTGCCATCCCAGCTAAAGCCGCCCACACGCCCTTTCGGGATGTGACCTTTAATTGTCTTTTCTTTCTCTGCCATACGTTCCTTTCGTGGTGAAAAAGTAGGGGCAGTGATGAGCCGCCCCTATTCAGCAGCGAGTCCTACGTCAGTATGGAATCGTTAAACTGTTTGGCCCGTGCCTTTGCAGAAGGCTTCGGGATGGCGCACGTCAAAGTCACACATCAAGAAGCTGGTGATTTCAATCATCGCCTGTTTTTTCAAGCGGTACGGGTCAGTGATGAGTTCCATCACGCCCCATTCAGCCCAGAGGAATTCAGACCACGTGCCCAGCACGATGCCGTGTGAGCTTCCGCCCGTTGGGTTGCTGCCGCTCATCACGGCGCTGACTTGGTTTGTCGCTTCGCAGCGAATGCCGTTCAGCTTGCCGTCGTGCCAAAGCGCCTGACTGCCTGCGGCTGAAAATTCGAGCGTCTTTTTACCCTTGCCAACAGCGCCGGGCGTGGTCAGGAATGCCGCCGCGCCGAGGTCTGCGTTGTCTTCCGCGATCAGCGTTTCCATGTCCGTCAGGATGTCTTTGGTCATCGCGCCGCCGAAGGCTTTGGCGTTGACGCCGCTGATGCCGTACAAGCCGAGCGGCTGATTGCTCGATCCGCTGCCGTGAATGGCCGCGCGGTCAACTTCCAGCGCCATTGATTTAGCCAAGTCCATTTGCACAAGGGTTTCGATATTGATTACCGCTTGCGCGAGCAGTTGGCGGCTGAAACTTGTCGAGGACATCAGCGATTTGGGCGACAGCGTAACGCTGCCGGTTGTGAGGTTGCTATCCGATACATCACTGCCGGGGTTTTCCGCAACCCACGAGGCAGTGGCTTTGCCCGTTTGCTTCAGGAATGACACGTTGCCGTTTAGCCCGGTCAGCTTGGTGACGCCCAGACTCAGCACCTTCGCCATGTTGTAAAGGTACTCAATGAAGCCGCCGTATTCGGTGTAAACCGATTCCGCGCCGGCTGTGGCTGTGGCAGTGTCCAGTCCCGCGCGCTTGAGAACGTCTTTCGGGATGCCGGTTGGGATCAGCACGCCGCCGCGCGTAACAATACCTTGCTGTTTCAGTGCGCGCTCCAAGTCCTGATGGACATCAAGCTCAAAACATTTCGCGTCGTTAACGCGGCCCTCTGCCAAAGCTACGAGCGCGGTGATGGCGCGTGCCACCGAGTAGTTCTTGGCGTCTTTCGGCTGCAAATTAACCTTCGGCTGTGGCTTCGGGATTTCGGTCTGAGCCGCTGCGCGCCGCTCCGCGATTTTCGCTTTCAGCCCTTCCTCTGTGGCGTCGGCTGAAATCGCGTAATCCCGAATAAATTCCGCTTCGTTAGGGAAAAGCCGGATGTAAAATTCAACGTTCTCGATCATAGGTTTTGATTTCCTCTCCGTTACGGATTCAACGCGCGGCTGCGCGGCTGTTACAGGTTCGCTCTCAAGGGAGCGTTCGGAATCGGTGTCTGTCGCGGCTTCGCGGTTTTCGGTGCAGGCGTTGCACTCGCAATCTTCAGCGTGCCGTGCGTCTTCCTCGCGGGTCGTAAGCGAGCGGCCCACGCCAACGCTGATGTCGGCAGGGATGGTCACGAAGGAAGCTTCTAGCGGTTCCCAATCGTCGCTCTTGTAGGTTCTGATGCCAGCGTCCTTGTCTTCTGATTCAAGGTGCAATTCGTGAATGATGAAGCCGCCGCTAATGCTGCGCGGTATGCCGTCCTCAATGTCGTTTAGCTCGCGGTCAGCTTCAGGGCAGCGCGAAAACTTCACTGTTGCTCTCAGCACGTGCCCGTCAGTGTTGACGTTGAGCAGCCCGCCAATTTTTTGCGCGCGGTCGTGTTCGAGCAGCGCAGGCGCGTTGTTCTTGATGCGCTGCATTCGGATGCACTTTTTTTCGTGATTGAGGATTAAGCGGCCAAACCAATGCTCGATAGGCTTGTCTGACGTGATGGCAATTTCAGCAGTGCGGTTTTCGCGGTCGACTGCCGCGCGCTCAATCGGAGCGGCAAGCTTTAGCTCTCGCCCGATGATTTCTTTCTGTAGTTGCTCAAGTGTCAGGTTTTTCATAACTGCCTAGTGGCAGCGTGAAAATAATTGAGCTTGAGTTTTGATTTCTCTGCTACGGCTGGCTGAGTTGTTGTTGAAGTTGGCGAGGCTGTTTCGGCGGGCAAAAAAGAAGCCTGCCATCGCTGACAGGCTGTAATGGAGGTTCACCCGTATGGTATCTAACGGAAGTAACTTTATGCCTCTTCTTCGGGCTGCGGCTTCGTGGCGGGCTGCGGATCAACCCATAACCCGGCCTCTTTTAGGATGGCTTTTTCTTCTTTCAGTCGCTCAACGACTTCTTCAAAGTCTTCGCCCTGCTCAGCAAGTATGTCGCTTCGCGTGGCTAGGTTGTTATTAACCGCTTCAATGTTCGCGGCGATTTCTTTGGCCGGGTCAATCCAGACCCATCCTTTAGGCTGAAACTTTACAACAACGCGCGCCAAATCTTCGGCCTTGATGTCAAGCTGCCCGCTCAGCCAAGCCTGCTCAAGCCAGCGCCAAAACACCGGCTCACAGAAATGCTCGATTGTGAATCGTTGCAGCGCCTTCCATACCTCGCGCTCCTCTTGCAGTCCGTGACGAATGCTCGAATAGTTCACGCCTTCCAAATCGTTAGCCAGACTGTTATAGCTAACTCCTAAACCGCCAGCAATGCCGCGCAAGACGCCCTTTACGAAGCCCGCGTAATTCGTGTTTGGGTGCGTTGGATCATAAGCGATCCATTCGTAGCCAGCAGGGAGAGACTGAATCATTCCCGGCTCGACTTCCTCAAAGGAAATATCTGGCACGTCGCCATCATAGCCCTGATCCGCTGGCGGTTTTAGAAACCCACCTTTACATGCAGCAACGCGCGCCTGTACAAGCTCTGCTTCTTCGTAACCATTCAGAATTTTCAGGCGCATCATTGCCGAATGAGCAAACGGCATCCCGCGCGTGGCCGTATCGTCCTCTGAATCATCAGGCAAGAATTCGTGAACGATCTCACTGGCAGGGACACGCACGCGATGCCGATTGGCCCGCAAAACGTTCGGATCAGTGTAGGTGTCCGTTGGGGGAGTCAACCAATAGGCGACGGGCTTATCGGCGTCGTCAATCTCAACTGACATCACGATACGATTATTTGAGCCGGGTTGATTGCCGCTAAATGTCTCATCCAGCCAACCCACGTCAAAGAATTGCAGCGCGAAGCCGAACGGGTTGGCTTTGTCGTACTTGATTCTAATCAGCACTTCGCCGTCACGCGCCAGCGTGGTCACAAATCGGCGCTGTGCGTCTGTCCAAGTCAGCCGCCCTGATGTCGAGCAGAATTCTTTGCGTGACCACTTCTCAAAAGCGGATTCAATCTTTTTGTTGAGCGCCTTGTCTACCTTATCGCCGCGCAGCATTTTTGCCTGAGCCTGTAGCTTGATGCCCTTGCCCACGATGTTGCTGCGGCACATCCGAAGGAACTGCTTTACATAATCATCATTGCGGCTCAGGTCACGGCTACGCGCACGCATCGCCTGCAACCATTGCCGCCGCTCCGTGCGCTCTGACGTTGGGGCAGTTACCCAATCGCTCGTAAGCCGCGAAGCTTGCGCCGCGTTATATGCGCGCCGGATGGCCTTCTTTGGTTCAGGCTGGATTGGTTGCAGGCCAATCCGCTTTAGCATGCGCTGCCAGAGGTTCATTGTGGTTTAGTGAATCGGGTATGAATGGTTTTGAAAAAGCCGCTGCCCTTGCGCAATCGCTCAGCCTGTTGCTCGCGTGCGTACAGGCTCGCGTAATGCGTTTCCGCTGCGATCAGGTCTGCCCATTCCATGCGGCGCAGCCGCCGCATGGAATTGCCTGACTGAATCTCATATTCAAGCTGATCCTGTGTCGCCTTGCCAAGAATCGTCGCGCGGATCGCGTCAAGAATCTTCTTCACTTCCGAGCGTCCGTCAAACGTGGTCGAGGCTGTGCCCGTGAGCGAGGGCAGGACTTCCACTGTGCCGTGTGACGCGAGAACTTTTTCAGAGCCTTTCGTCAGGTAGCTTTGATAATTCCACACGCCCGCCGCGAGCGTGTTTGCCACGACTGAGATGGTCACAAGGTAATCGTCACCGTCTGCTGTGGCAATGACGTTGATGCCGGTCGCCGCGCCGCGAAAGTAATACGTGAGCGTCCATTCTGACGCGGGATAACCCGTGAAGCTCTTTTTGAACTTCACGGTTTCCCCGCTTACAAAACTAGCAGGCTCGTCTTTTGGGATTATCGGGTCACTCATCAGTTTAGCTCTGGCCTTTGCCAGCCTGTCGAGGCGTACACGACGGCGTGAACAAGCCACGATTGCCCGCGCCTTCTATTGCCGCGCGCAAAGCACTCAAACGCCTTCGCGGTACAATAGATTGCTATTTGTCGCCTCGTTGCTTTCATTACGTCAACGCGATTTCGCCCGTTTTCTGTGTGCCGTCGGCATACTTGACGCGCACCATCAGTTTGTTATTGCCTTCGTCAAGATAGAACTGCGCTTGCGATGCCGCGATTGTGGGCGCAGAGCCAGGCACGCTAAGTTTCGTAGGCAAGCCCCACGCTGCCGAACCAAGCAATACCTGCGCTGCATCGTTCGGCGCTTTGGGCGCAAATCCGTGCTTTGTGGTTGATACGTTGTCGTCCGTGTCGTCGTTTAAGCTAATGCCAGTCTCATCAACTGTCACGCCAATTGTTTCAGCCATAAATTTACCTCCAACCGTTTACAAAAGACTTTTTTCTGCCTATTTGCCCTAAAAACGGTCTTTTTTGCTGTTTTTTGGGCTTATTCACGGCTAATTCTAGCTCCGCTTCGTGACTTGATTTCTCTGCCACGTTGACGTGTGCCTGCAATTCAGCCAGTTTTGCCAAGTTCGGGTTGAGGATCGCCAGTGCCGCCATCGCGTAAACGCGCAAGTCCAGCGCCTCGTTGCGTGCCGATTGCTTGATCTTTACCCATATTCTTTGCTTCACGCCGCGAACGTATTTTTCTATCGGCTTTTCTGAAACAAGCTGAGAAAAATAGTTTTCGTCATAAAGCGGGTTGCCGGTGTCATCGCACGTGTTTGGGAAGTGGCAATAGCCCGGCCCCTCTTCGCTGATTTGCAAACTGGCTGCAATCGTGTCTTTAGCTGTCTCAGTGCCGATGCTGAACAATTTAATCGGCGGCTTGCCCTGTAATGACGGCTTGCCCGTTAGCGGCTTGCCGTAGGTGTTCGAGCCTTTGACCGCAAACCAGCGCCGCCCCGCGTTCTGGCGACAAAACGCGTATACCTCTTGTGTGTGATGCCCGCCTGAGTCAATCCCCGCGCACTTGACGGTAAAGGTTCTGCCGTCGGCGTCAGTGAATTCTTTCGTCAGTGCCAGTTTTAATTCATCCCACACTTGGCGCTGTGACGGATCGCCAAACAGTACGCCGCGCGTGATAGACCAAGATTCCTGATCTATGCCCCAGCCCACTATCTCGAATTCCAAGCGGTTGCTCTGCACGTCCACGCCTGCGGTCAGCACGATCACGCCGGGCGGGATTTCCGCGCCGTAGTCCTCGCATCGTTCGGGCAGCGTGCCAAGCTCGA
>Ga0196964_10000518_pt1 | contig 23180 bp, 14 predicted proteins | sample S1_10metaG_FD_148615 | JGI IMG/M metagenome (GOLD analysis project Ga0196964, IMG submission 148615) | Soil microbial communities from Anza Borrego desert, Southern California, United States - S1_10 | ecosystem: Environmental > Terrestrial > Soil > Desert | place: USA: California | collected... | reverse complement strand
TTCTGTGCCAAGTGCAGTGCTTATGGCATCGCGCAATTCCAACACACCAAAGTCCTGTAGGGCTTGCAGGTAGCCAGAGTTAGGTTGAGTTTGGGGGAAGCCCTGTTGCTTTTGTTTTGGCTTCATAGGAATTTTTTTTGGGAGTACTCTGATTTTAGGCACATAGTCACAAAAATACAATACAAGTGACTATGTGCCTATTTGACTTAGTGCTGATACAATCCAGAGATAATCAAGCACAAGGTTATTTGTGCTTAACAAGGATTGGCTGAGGATAAATACGTTTCTGTAAGGCTTTACTTACCAGACCAAGAATTTAAGCGACGCTTCCAGGCGGCTTGCGCGATGCATGGGCGCAGGATGAGTGATGTGGCGGTGGAGCTGATTGATACGTGGTTGAGTGAAAATGAATCGCTAGAGCAGTTGCGACAAACGCAGGCTGCTCGCCGTACTGATGTAGTAAGTGGTGTACCAACGATCGCATCTCTGATTGAGGAAACACTGAGTAACCGTGACTGGGCGCTTGGGAAACTGGCGGTTGATGTTGAAATGCCTGTGGAACGGATTAATCAGTTGTTAGAAGGCGATCGCCCCTCCGATGTAGAACTCCAGAAGCTCGCACAACGGCTGGTTAAGCCGAACGGCGAAGCGTGGGAGGAGGGGGAACTGGTGGATATTCGACTGGCAGAGGATCTGAAGCGGAGACGGAATGAAAGGCGATCGCGCTAGGCAGTTAGATCAAGCCAGTCTGTGTGTAAGTGGTAACTCGAAAAAGTTGTTGACAGCTCATGTCCATTAGACATCTCCAAAAATAAACTTCAAACCCTTACACCGCTTGGACTGATATCTAATTTCTGGAGATGTCTATTAAAGAATTATTTGTCAGTTTTAAAGAATTAATTTCCACTCGCTGCGAATTCTGGGCATTTCAGTCTCTTTTGCCAGATAGCAATGCTGGTGTCATCCTGAAACCTTTTAACCCACCCTATTGAGGGAGGGTTGATGAAACACTACACCAGGACGCGTAGTGTTATGTCGTATATTGAAACTTTCAACCCACCCTATTGCAGGAGGGTATTTCGCGATCGCGCTATAACAGCATTGTTAATAAGACTCCCCTAACGGCGAAAACGAATAAGTTGTTAGGGGGCAAAGCTCCATCGGAGTATCTAGCCCATTTAGAAGCACAGGGGATGTCAAGGCAGCGGATTGATGAGATTTTGCGATCGCACTTAATTGAGCCAGAGACATTGCGGAATGATGACTTTGAGGCGTTTTTCGAGCGTCGGACAGCGGCGTTGTTGGCAATGATAGGTAAAGCTATGGGTAAGAGTTCGACGGTAGAGGCGTATGAAGGGCAGGCAAATGGCAAGGCATAGCGGAATGGATTGTCTTTTCAGGGGAGGATGGGGAATTGAGTTAAATCCCACTTGGATTCTGGGGATAGCGAAGCGCTGCTGCTGCTTGCAGCAGATTCCCCCTCGGATGTAGAACTCCAAAAGGCTCAACGATACCAGAGTGGATGTTAGGAGTTAATGGGCAATAATAAAGGGAATGAGTGTAAATTCCCCAATTAGTCCACATTTATCCTAATTATGAGCAATACTCCCAAAGAGCTGGCAGAATTCACCTTTGATGACGGCAGTGGTACCTTTTTGGTCGAAGTTGATAAGTTTAGGGGTTCATCAGTGGCGCGTGCAGCGTTGCCTAGTACACAAGAAATGGTAGCCACAGCTAAAGTGTCTTTTGAGGATGCTCTTAATAAAGTCACTCCGGTTGCTGCGCGAGCAATTCAAAAGATTCGCAGCGGGCTAACAACACCAGCAGATGAAGTAGAACTCAAGTTTGGCATCAAGCTCAATACTGATGTAGGTGCGTTCATCGCCTCAGTAGGTGGTGAGGCAAACTTTGAAGTCACCATCAAGTGGAAAAAGGACGACACAAAGCAAGTTCAACAATCTAGTGTGCTAGCTGATGGAAATCTTGCCCCAAATGCATGAAGCGGCAATTGTTCAGATCTGTACAAAAGATAGACAAATTGTTGGTGTTGGGTTTGCTGTAACAGAAAGACATATTTTGACGTGTGCTCATGTTGTAAATGCAGCCTTGAACCAGGAGACGAACGATCAGACACAACCGAGTGAAGAAGTTATAGTTGTATTCCCATTTTTGAACAAGGACTCTACAACTGCAAAGATCGTCTACTGGAAGCCACCTCAGTCAGCACGGATTGCAGAAGAAGATATTGCAGGTTTAGAACTAGCTGTACCCATACCTAACTCGAAGCTAGTTCAAATGGGTTGCTTTCGCAAAGAACCGAAGTTTGCGGCGTTTGGATATCCAGCTGCTCGCCCAGAGGATACTGGCGTTTGGGCAGATGGTGAAATTAAGGATTTCGTCTCACGAGGCTGGGTACAAATTGAGGGAACTTACAGTCAAGGCCGTCGAGTTGAGCAGGGCTTCAGTGGTACAGCCGTTTGGAATCAAGCAAAATCTGCGGTGCTGGGCATGGTTGTGGCAGAGTACACGTGGGACGAGGCGGTTAAAGTTGCCTACATGATTCCTAGCAAGATTCTGAAGAGTGCGATCGCATATCTGCAACTACGGGCTATTCTCAAAGTGGCAGATAACAACAGTCAAACTCAAGACGTTTTGCAGATTTGCCTGGAACTATTCAGAGCCTGTAGGTCACCAGATTGGAGCAACGATAAAGACTTTCCAAAGACTTTAGATGAATTGCTCAGGCAGTTGCAAGAGATGTTACCTCAGCACCAAGCAGACAACTCAAACTTGGGCAGACTACCTGATTTTATTGCGCGGCTCATCCTTGCACGCAACTTGTCTGAGCAACAGCGCGATGAGCTGCGTCACTGGGGCGAGGCTAACTACCCAAAATTTCAGGAGCTGCGTGAGTTAGTTAAAAAGTCTCAATTAGTTCAAGAACGTAAGACTTCAGAGCCATATCTTATTTTTGAAGTACGGGTTAGTCAGGTTCCAGATTTATACAATACAAGAGCATTTTTTGTTTCTAATCTAGAGAAACTTGACCTAAAAAATTACCAAGGTATCGAGCAGGTGTCGGCAACGAAAGCAGATGTGGCTTGTTCGCGCGAAGACTTAGCCGCTCATTTAGTCTCGTATATCCAAGTCTGCCAAGAAGAATATGGTGTGGGAGAAAATCTAACCATTGCGGTATTTTTACCTTTAGAGTTAATTCACTCAGACGTTGATAGGTGGAAGTGGCGTGCGCCGGATGACTTTGATGAAATGATTCCTGGGAGTCAGTTTAAGCTGCTAATTCGCTCACAAGAACGGATAACAAAATATAAACGCCGACATACAGAACAATGGCGTCAGCGCTGGCAGCGATTACAGCAGAGTTTAGAGGACGCCGCCTGCCAGTGCTTGGCTGTAGCCAAATCTGGAGAACCAACTCCACAACTCAACGCACGGCTGATAGCGGAAAATGCGGTGGGATTTAAATTAGAGGAAGTTCCCCAAGAGTCAGCCAAGACGGGATTTTTTGTGGGACTCCTCGGTACGGGAGCACCTGTAGCTATTTGGTTACGCTCTGCGCCTCAAGGCACTGAAAATGATGCAGTAGGGAGCATACTAAATTGCTTGCAGCCAGTATTAGACTGTCCTCTGAAGACGATTCCCAATGATGTACTCTTAAGGCGGGCTGAAGCAGTAGCGAAGGCACCTGAGCCAAATGAGCAGGATTTTCATATTGGGTATCACATATCCTTGCTATGGGAAGACCCCAACTTGATGCCGCCCTCAGAATATACTTATCGGACGTAGTAACTATGAGTGACTGGAAAATTTTTCAGGGTAATCGCCAGCCAAACTCCTCCCACCTGCAAAAACTTTCATCACCCCCCAGTTGGCGGCCTTCCGATCAATCCCAGGCTGAAAATACAACGGCGCGTAAGCATCGTGGAGCAACCTTTCAAGCTGGTGAAGACGAGATTGAAATGGTAAATGCTGCCCTCTATTTGCGTCGTCCGTTGTTGGTGACGGGAAATCCAGGGACAGGGAAATCTTCTTTAGCTTATGCGGTGGCTTATGAGTTAGGGCTGGGGGAAGTACTGTATTGGCCGATTACCACCCGGACTGTGCTTAAAGATGGACTTTATCGTTATGATGCGATCGCTAGATTGCAAGATGCCCAACGAGAAAATCAAGATAACCTGACAAATATTGGCAAATATATTCAACTTGGGCCATTGGGGACAGCATTATTGCCCTCAGAACCCAAACGCCCTCGAATATTGCTGATTGACGAAATTGACAAGAGCGATATTGACTTACCCAATGACTTGTTGTGCATTTTTGAGGAGGGAGGATTTGAGATTCCTGAACTGACTCGGATTAGGGATAAACTGGACGAGGAAGTCAAGATTCAAACCTTCTATACAGAGAAGGGAGAAATAACGGATCGCGATCGCACTGTATCAATTAAAAAGGGACGAATTCAATGTACAGAATTTCCCTTTATTATCCTCACCAGTAATGGTGAACGTGACTTTCCGGCTCCCTTTTTACGGCGTTGTGTGCGCCTAACCATGAAAGAGCCAGGGCTGCTGGAACTAGAGAAAATTGTAGAGGCGCATTTAGGTGCAGTCTCTGCTGATGCCAAGACACTAATTCAGCAGTTTTTTGAGAAGCGAAACGCTGCAAAAGAGCGCGGTAATTTAGCCACAGATCAACTATTGAATGCAATTTACCTCATTACCAAAGGACAAATCCCACCAGGACAAACCTACGAAGACTTGATCGAACGACTCCTCAAACCGCTCAGTAGTTCCGAGGATGTATGATTAAGCAGCTAGTTGAACTACTGCAACAGACCGATTTTGACCTTGATGCTGAACAAATCGCGGATATTTTGTGGTTAGCACAAAAGATTCAACCGGAGAGTGCGTCAGTCAGCCCTGAGTTGGAATCGGTAGGAGAAGCTAAAACGGTAATTATTGAAAAATCTGAAGTGATTTCTTTAGAATCGCATCCTCCTGGGGATATATCTACTGAAATGCCCTTACCGAAGACAGCCAAAGCTTATACGTCAGATTCTCCCAGTAAGCAAACAAGTCAAAAGCTGCCCTTTTGGGCACCAGCAGCTCGTTCTTTGCGAAATCCCCTGGAATTAGGGCGAGCATTGCGGCCTCTGAGAAAGAAGGTACCGTCGCCAGCTGTGCAGGTGATGGATGAGGAAGCGACAGTAGAGCAGATAGCAGAAACCAAGATGTGGGTGCCGGTGATGCGGGCGGCACCGGAGCGGTGGCTAGATTTGGCACTGGTGGTCGAACAAACAAGTCTGACGGAAGTGTGGCGGAAGACGATTAATGAGTTTCAGCAGTTGTTGGAGCATTTGGGAGCATTCCGGACGGTTCGAGTTTGGACGATGCGACGCTCGACTCAAGGGAAACTCGAACTCTTAGCGCGTCATAGTAAAGGCAAAGCAACCGGGCGAAAGCACCATCCGAAAGAATTGATCGACCCCTCGCGGCGACGACTGATTTTGGTTCTGAGTGACTGTACCTCGGTGTCGTGGTGGCAAGGATTGGTTCATGAGTGGTTAAAGTTGTGGGCGACCACCAATTGGGTAACAGTGGTGCAATTGTTACCAGAGCGACTGTGGGAACGGGGAGTCTTGGGAGAAGGGCTGCCAGTGTGGCTGCGGGCAACAGAACCGGGGGCGAAGAGCGTTCAGTGGAAAATTGATGGCTTGCCAGCATGGCGGGAGGTGGAGACAAAGGGAGCGCTGACATTTCCGGTTGTGACATTGGAAGCCCTATTTTTGGGTCGGTGGGCGCAGATATTGGCGGGGATGGGTGGGGTGCAAACTGCCGGGGTGCTGTTTGAGCCAGGATGGTTGGATGAGGTGGAAGGGGCACAGGAGAAAATTGAGCCTTCACCAGCACCAGAGCATTTGGTGTGGCGGTTTCAGGCAACGGCTTCACCCTTGGCACGGCGATTGGCAGTTTTAATGGCAGCAGCCCCCGTGAATTTGCGGGTGGTGGAGTTGATTCAGGAGACACTTTTGCGGGAGTCACAGCAGGTGCATGTGGCTGAGGTATTGATGAGTGGGATGTTAAAACCGACGCTGGACGGTGACAAACCCGTGCGGTTTGAGTTCGTGCCGGGAGTGCGGGAGCAGTTGCGGCAGTCGGGGTCGAAGTCGCAGCTATTGAATGTACTCAATGCCGTGTCGAAGTATGTAGCAGAACGGACGAACTTGTCGCTACAGAGTTTTGCGGCGTTGTTGGAGGCGGTGGATTCTACAACAGATGAAGTGCGACAGGAGGTATTGCCCTTTGCTGAGGTGACGGTAGATGTGTTGCAGCAGATGGGGGGAGAGTATGCGGCATTTGCAGAACATTTGCAGAAGAGGATTACACCCACACAGACGGGAGTAGGGAGTAGTCAATCGGGAGTGGGGGAAAAGACTTCAAAAACTTCAGATCTTTCATCCGACATTTCTCATCCCGACTTCTCAGTTCCACCGTTGCAGACATTTGAGTTTGAAACAGCACGGGTAGTCTTTGAGGAAGATGAGCCGAGTCAGGAAGTATCTGGGTTAGAGCGGTTTGAGTTCAAAGTGGCGACGATTGAGGTGCAGCAAAAGCAGGATGAGTCGCTCACTGAACCGCAGGAGTTAGTGATTCGGAAGCAGCCAGGGCAGGCGCGGCAATTTGTAGAACAGTTGGGAAATGGTGTAAGCCTAGAAATGGTGGTGATTCCGGAAGGGACGTTTCTCATGGGTTCACCCCAGGATGAGCCACAGCGATATGACCAGGAAAGTCCTCAGCATGAGGTGAGTGTACCTGCATTCTTCATGGGCAAGTACCCGGTGACACAAGCACAGTGGCGGATGGTTGCAGGCTTACCCCAGGTGAAGCAGGAGTTAGATCCTGACCCATCAGAATTCAACGGAGAGAATCATCCCGTCGAGAACGTTTCCTGGCACGATGCCACAGAGTTTTGTGCTCGCCTCTCACAGTTGACTGGAAAGCCGTATCGCTTGCCAACTGAGGCCCAATGGGAGTATGCCTGCCGTGCTGGAACAATGACGCCGTTTCATTTCGGAGAAACCATCACTCCAGAGTTGGCGAACTACGATTGGGATGAAACCTATGGTTTTGTCAAGGTGACAAAGGAAAAGGATTTTCAAGGGACAACGGCTGTAGGTCGTTTTGATGTAGCCAATGCCTTCGGACTCTATGATATGCACGGCAATGTCTGGGAATGGTGTGAAGATCATTGGCATGGCAACTATGAGAGAGCGCCCACGGACGGCAGTGCTTGGATAGATTCTGAAGCAGAAGAAGATGCAGAGCGTGTGCAGCGGGGTGGCTCGTGGAAAGACGTTCTGTACGTTTGCCGTTCTGCTTCTCGCAGCTACGATAATGCGAGGTTTGGCAGCATCAACAGGGACGGATTTCGTGTTGTGTGTGGTGTACCGAGGACTCTTGGGTACCAGAACTGACAGATGGGAGATTTGTTGGGCGTGTCAAACAAGAGTCCAGACCTGCTCCAGCGATGCACCAGCATCCAAAAATCAAACCGAGTTGGGCAGCTTGGTAGCCATTGGCGAAGAGTTGCCCAACTCCCAATATTTTGTATACCACCCGATTGAAAACCGCTATAGTCGCTCTTAGCCCCCCTTTTTAAGGAGGACTGGGGGGATCGAATCTTAATTTATTCCTCAGCTTTGGCTCCTCAACCCATGAAACTCATTATCCAGCGAGAGATTCGCAAAGCCCAATATTACCCTGAAGATTTAGGTAACGGTGTCACTTTGGACATGGTACTCATTCCAGGAGGAACGTTCCTGATGGGTTCACCCCAAGATGAGCTAGAGCACTCAGTCAGCGAGAGTCCACAGCACGAGGTAACAGTACCTTCATTTTTCATGGGGAAGTACCCCGTAACGCAAGCTCAGTGGCAAGCGGTTGTTGCCCTACCCAAAGTAGACCGAGACCTTAAGCCTGACCCATCAAAATTTAAAGGAAGCGATCGCCCTTTGGAAAACGTCTCCTGGGATGATGCTACAGAATTTTGTCGTCGCCTTGCCCATAAGACAGGCAGACCCTACCGTCTCCCTAGTGAGGCAGAGTGGGAATATGCTGCCAGAGCCGGAACCACCACCCCATTTTACTTTGGCGAGACAATCACGACCGACTTAGCAAACTATAACGGCTCAGATAATCACTTTGGCTCTTATGGTCGTGGCTCCAAGGGGATTTACCGTAAAGAAACGACCTCTGTCGGAAGTTTTCCGGCTAATGCCTTTGGACTTTATGATATGCACGGCAATGTCTGGGAATGGTGTGAAGATCATTGGCATGACAATTATAAGGGAGCGCCCAACGACGGCAGTGCTTGGATAGATTCTGAAGCAAAAAAAGATGCAAGTCGTGTGATGCGGGGCGGCTCGTGGTACGACAATCCTGTCGATTGCCGTTCTGCTTTTCGCCTCTACCACTATGCGAGGTTTGGCGGCAACTACGACGTCGGTTTTCGTGTTGGGTGTCGTGTGCCGAGGACTCTTTAACCCTTTTCTCTCTTGCCTTTTGCCCTTTGCTCTTTTCTCTTTTTTTTTTATTGGAGTGCTATGGGTTCGTGCTAGCCTTCTACCAATCGCCATTATTAGTGTTTAGGCTCTAAGCTCCAGCGGATGGCGCTGTCTTGGCTCTTAACTAGACATAGGTAGCCTCCAACGACTGCTGTGAAAAGTGAAGCCTTTTCCTTTAAAGAATATTATGGTGAAGACAAATGAGAGGAAGTGGTTTACTTTAAAAGTTACAAGAAGAAAGTTGGTGACAGATAAAAAGCTGGAAACCTTACTTAAAAAGAATTTCAACCTTTTTAATGTTGAACAATAAAAGGGAAATTAATTCTTTAATGGACAACATGGATTAAAAAAATCAGCAGCGTTGCGCTCACACCTCACTGTCAAAATTCCTGCTACCTGTATCATTGTCTGCACCAATCCAGCATCAACTAAATTCGGGTTGTCATTCAAAATCTTTCCTTATTCACTAATCGGACAATTCAGCAAAGCTTGAATCAGATTCAGATACTCTTGACGACGATTTTCATTTATAGCTCTCAAATCTCTGCTAATGCCTTAAACGCAGCCTGTGCTGGCTCGCTGTAAAAATCAATCTGCAACTTATCAATCACCTCAGCCGGTAATTCGGCAAAGTCTCGCCGATTCTCGGTAGGAAACATTACCCGCTTTGCCCCTGCATCCATCGCGATACGAAGTTTGTCTCCCAACCCTTCCACCCGACTCAGAACGCCGTGAATGCTCATTTGTCCCAGAATTACTAGACCTCCAGCAATGGGACGGTTCAAAATGGCGGAAATTAAACCGATGTAGAAGGCGACACCCAAGTCATCGGCATCTTTGCCCTGCATCAGACTCATCACCTGGATGTTGAAGTCGTAGGAAGTGAGGTCCCGGTCAATGCCTACCCGTTTGGCATTGGCTTTCAAATAGTCATACGCCATGCGTGCGCTTTCTTTGATGCCTTTGCCTGTGGTGCCGATGAGATTGAAGCGGTGCGTGCCGGGGATGGCGGAAATTTGGATGCGGTAGAGGGAGTAACGGCTTTCGTTGGAGTCAAACCCGACAGTGAATAAGTCACCGGGGGAGAGGGGATGATCGGGAATCATCTGGGCGGAACTGAGTTCGGGGCAGGTGACAATAGTTTCCTGTCCGGTTTGTTTGTCGATGTAGGAGAGATTCACCTTGGAATACTCAATACCCCCCATGCGCTTGAGCTGTTCTTTTACTCGGCGACGTACTTCAATGGCAAGGGTGAGGTATTCTTCAATTTCCCCTTGGGGGCAGTTGCCATCAGGGTGAAGGAGTTTGACGAAACCAGCAGTAGTGCGTGCGATCGCTCTCCTATCCCTCTCCTCTACATGACTGCCCAAACTGAAAAAGCGATCATAGGCATCAGTATAGTTACGCCGCCTTAATTCGGTGTGGAAGATTTCGGCAATGTAGTCGGCAATAAACCCCAAATGGGCAGTAAAGTAGTCCGGTTGCATCTTGGGCATTTCCCAACCGGGGAGATAGGCGTGCCAGCGATCGTGGAATGCCATATCGTTGCGGATGGCATCTGGGAGGGCGTTGAATAAGTGAGAGATACGGGCGGTGGTTTCTACATCGCCGTCTAGGTTGCCGTTAAAGACGATGCCAGCATCAGCAGAGAGGGTGCCTTTGTCATCCCCGCGAGAGAAGGAACCCTGTTCCATGTAGCCCTTGTACATCTGCTTGTTGGCTTCGACTTTGAAGTTGGAACCCGCCACTTCATCAAACGCCACCAAGTCAAATCTCAACACCAACCCAGGCTTATCGCGGCGGTTCTTCCAGCCAAATAGGTCAGCAATACTCCCTTGTCCGCCTGAGAGGAGGACGACATAGGGGGAGATTTCACGGTAAACGTAAGATTTGCCCGTGCCACGCGGCCCCAATTCAATCAGGTTGTAGTTGGATTCGACAACTGGGACGAGACGCAGCAGGAACAATAGCTTGCGGCGCAGGGTAAAGTCGGGGTGGGTAGGTTCGTAGCCCATCGATCGCACGAGTACATCAATCCATTCATCGCGGGTGAAGTGCGATCGCCCTTCGACAAATTCTTCAAAGTTGGCACTGGCAATTTGGATGGGAGCAAGGCGGTGGATGACGAACGGGCGGATTTGACCGTCACTAACGAAAGAATCGTCGTAGACGAGTTCCAGATTCGCCCAGACTCCTCCGGTGAGGAGTCGTTCGTACTTGTGAACGATATCCTCATCAATATGAACTTTGTCGAGTCCGCAGGTGGAAAGTCGCGCCCAGAATTTGCCGCCTTGGACTTTTTCATCAAAAGTAACGATAACGAGGTCAATTAACTTGAGGGAACCCAAGCGTTGCAGACGGGCTTTGATTAGTTCGGACTCGTCGCCGCGTACCACCCGTTCAGCGATCGCGTTTTTTACCTGTTCCAGTCCGGCTTGGATTTCTACTTCATCAGTGGTGGAGCAGTATTTGCCCAGCAGGTACTCTAAAACATAGACGGGAATGTTGAACCCGACTTTGAGTTTTTTTACTAAGTCCTTGCGGACGATTCGACCGGGGAAAGCTTTCTCCAGTTTGCGATCGAGTTCATCTAGTACTAACTCGCCTGCCATATCAGCCCTCATAAACAATATTGCCCACAGACCTTAGTCCGGGGCTATGGCATTCACTAGCCAAAGTGATTTTTGTATCAAAACCACTCGTCTAGGTCAACTTTGAGCGTAACAGTCCTGCGATCTAATACCTCCTCATCATCAGCATCAATGAGCCGGAGTTCCAATTCTGTACCGACTCTGGCTTCTGCCCCTTCTACCTTTTCTAATTGTGGGATTTGCAACTCTCCCCCTGGTTCAATCGTTACGGCAGTTTTGGACTTGAACAGCCGTTTCCCAGTAGTGAGGTCAACTACATTAACCTGCACCTGTCGGGTTGTCAGGGTTGCATCAAGGTTGCCAAATAGATTTGTGTTGACGGCGGCAGGGGCAACTTCTATCCGTTGGCTGAGGGAGGTAATCTGGGTGATGGGCTTGAGGACGACTTCGATTTTCTTGGCTTTCTTGTCCCAGTTGGCTTTGAGGACGGGGATAATCAGTTCTTGCAGGGTTGCGCCACCGTGAAAGAATCCTAGTCCGCCGTAGGTTTTGAAGGCGTTGATGCTTCTGGGAACGTAGCAATCTAGATTGCCGTTCGTGACACGCAGTTTGATGGCAGAAGAGTGCTGGAGGTTTTGACCCGCGATCGCTCGTCTCGATTTCCACAGGATATCGCCTTCTGGTTTTTCCGGGTCGTTCTCGTCTTCAGCAGGTTGCCAGCGAAAGAAGCCATGATCGGTCACCATCAAAATGGTATTGTACCCCCCGGAACGCAGACGGCGAATTAGGGTGGCGTAACGTTCAATGGTGGAGTTGATTGAGTCCGAAAGGTTGGAGGGCGTCGTCGTGGTCATCGAGTTCATCGCCGAAGATGAAAATGAGTTTGCCCAAATTCTTGACATTAATCGCATCGTGTGAATCAGAATCTAGGACATCCCTGACAGTTAGTATACTTTTCTCTTTGAGCTTGTAGTTCTTTCTTAGCCATTCCCGTCGCTGTTCGGCTTGGCTGAGGTCGCCGGGGAACCCGTCTACCGTTACGCGCCAGTAACTGCCTGGTCTTTCGGGAAATTCAACCTGAAGTTTATCGGCAATTCCGGGGAGGCAGAAGGGCATTCCCAAGGCGGTGATGGAGGGGATGGGGGCTTTGGCAGGAGTAACTTCGGCGCGTTGGGTGGGTTCGCCTTGGTTTAGAAGTTCGGCGAGGCGACAGCCGATGTCGTAGCGACAGCCATCGAGGACTAGAACGGCAACGGGTTCTTTGGTGGAGGCTTGGTTGACGTTAGAGGCGATCGCGTTTCCTGCAAAAGGCAGGGGTAAGGACTCCAAAGAAGCGTTAGATAGCAGTTCGGAGAAGGTGGTGTTGATTCGGTCTAGATGACGCAGGTACGCTTGACGTAGTAGGGTGCGGACGTGGATGAGTCCGTTGGGGAATTCGGTAGCTTCTTGGAAGAGGGATTCTCCGGCGCGATCGACTTGCCAACCTTGACTGGTGAACCAGTTAACGGCATCCATTATGGTTTTCCACTGCTGTTCTACCTGGTTGTGTTGGTACAGCAGGCTGGCGTTCATGGCAAGTTTGACCAGATGATTCCAGCAAACTTTGTTTTTTGCCCGATGTCCCCAAAATCCGTCAGCATGGGTTTGGTAGGCAACAGCGCGGGATTCTAGGGTTTTGACTAACGCCTCAAAGGTTTGAATGGTGCTGAGGTGTTGGATTTCTTTTTGGAAGAGGGTGGTTTCTGCAATTTGGGAAGCAAGGGGGATGGGAATGGTGTTGAGGTGGTTTGCCCAGTATTGCAGTGTGGTTTGGTTATCGGCTTGGGGGGCTAATTGTTCAAAGTAGTCAATTAGGTTAATTTGGTTTTGCCAACGGTCAAGTAATTTTAATGCAGCCTCTCTTTGTTGCCCTTCTGGAATGATGCGATCGCGTTCCGTAGGAGGATGGTTTGGGCATCGGGTAACGGCATCGGTGACGAGGAGAGAGGCGGTTGCTTGGATGCGCCATACTTCGGCATTGTCGGGTTTGGGTTCGGGGAATCCGAAATCTTCGACAACGCGACGGGCAAAGATGGAAAAGCGGTTATCGGCGAGGAGGTGATCGAAGTTGAGTCCGGGGGTGGCTAGGAATTCTAGGATTTTCTCGTCATCAACGAGGGTGCTTTTGGCATTACCGGGGGTGAGTTCTTTCCAGGATTCTTTGGGATAATCGAACCATTCTTTGGCGTGGGCGGGTAGGATGGGTTCGAGTTCAACGCGGTAGTCTGAGGGGATGTCTATGCCATAGTGGGAAAGGGCTTCGGGGAGGCTGAGTTGTTTGACGGCTTCGGCTTGAAGTTCAAAGATTTTGAAATAGGTAATGTCGTCACGGCTGACGGGTAGCCAGACGACGCGGGGAGTGCGAGGAGTTTTGTAGAATTTTTCTCTAAGTATGAGTTCGTGAGTGTCTTCTGCCCAGAGTTCAAAGGAGTTGTCTTCTGCTGCGGCTTGGAGGAGTTCTTTCCAGATGCGGTGGGGGTCGCACCAGATGAGCAGGGGGGGTTGGGGACTTCTGCGGTTGAGGACTTGCAGGATTTCTTGGCGAAGCCAGTTGCGAAGGCTATCTGGGGCGGTCATAATCAAGTTTGACTAACATTTTTGCAGGTTTTAGCTATTCAGTTAAGTGTTCTAATTTGGTGAGCCATTCATTAAAGTGAGGACATTTTTCTCTAATAGTTTGTAAACCTATTTTCTGAGCCATTAAAGGACCTACAGAGACTTTTGAGCTTTCATAACCAGGAATAAACTGATTAATGCGTTTAGAAGGGGCTGTGGTAGCTCCATCATTAATTAGTTCTGGCGATGGAAATGTTTTACAAACCTCTGACAATTGTTGTACTCCTTGCTCATATTCAGGAAATCGCTCAGTTAATTTACTTGGATCGGACAAAATTAAAGCTTCAAATTCATGAAGTTGAATATAAGGAATAAAACGAGAATCATTAATGTCGTAAAATAAAGCGCTTTCTAAATGTTTGACTTTTTGGTAAGGATCTGATTTCTTTTGGGCTTCATCAAACTGAGGAAATTCATTGGGTAAAGCATATAAATCCAACATTGTTGTAAATCTTGCCTTCTGGTCTTTGTCTTGTTTTAACCAGAGTATAATATCTTTCTTTATTTTTTCATAACTGACTGCTCCACCCCGATAAACTTTAGTCTTAGTTCGTTTAGTCGTAATACAATGAACATCGGTTGAGATATTAAAATACCCTAAATGTTCAGTTAAAATAAATTTTATAAATTCCTCTTCTGTTTGACCCTCCGCAATAATATGTAAACGAATCATCGGCTGGGTCTTCCTCCAATGATATTTTTATTCCATAGTTCAGATAATGAATACTCTTCTAACCAATCTTGAAGGTTTGAAGCCTCTTGTCGATAAAAAGAAGATTGACGATTTTTACGTTCGACAACAATAATATCTTTGGGTTCAAAACAATCAATTAAGAGGGTTGACTGAGTAGCTAAGATAACTTGACTATGAATGGACACACTATTGATTAAACCGCCAATAATATTAATGGCATAAGGATGTAGACCTAATTCTGGTTCATCTAAAATTAAACCATCAGGTAAATTGTTTTGGGGTTGTAATAAAAGGGCAACTAATGCCATTGTTCTTAAGGTTCCATCTGATGCTTGATGAGAGCTAAAAATTAAGTCACTATCCCTTTCTGTCCATTGTAAAATAACCGAGTTATTCACGGGTTCTAAAACAAAATCTGCAAAAAATGGAGCGATTTGAGTCACAGTCTCTACGATTCGTTGGTAATAAATTGGTTCTGTTTCTTTGATTCGCAAAAGAAACGGGGCTAAATTCGCTGCATCTTCTCGAAGATATCGATTATCTTCTATACTCCATCTTTGTCTAATGCGAGCCGTTTCTGAAGTGTTATGAAATTGATAAATAACACAACTTTGTATCAGTCGAAAAATTGTTTGAGCCGTTGGATCACCCGACTTAGCTATGTCAATTAATTTTGCTTCTTTATGACCTGCATCTAGAGATGTCCAATTCGCTAACCCATTAAAAGTATTACGAGAAAAGCGGTATTTTTCCTCGGCAAATACGAAAGTATCTGAGGCTGCATAAAAAAGTCTAAAAAAGTAATCATTTCTTCCTGCATCGGTTTCAAAATGAAGTTCTGCTTCCATTTGCGGGGTGACAGACGCACTATCAAATAGTAAGGAATTTGCTCCTCCCGATTGACCAACAAAAAATTGTAATTTACCAGGATTTTGCATCATCCAACGCAATAATTTAAAAAACGATATAAAATTAGATTTCCCTGCTCCGTTTGCTCCAATTAAAACATTAATGGGGGCTAGTTCTAACTCTATTTCCGGAATCGACTTAAATCCTTTTAGTTGAATTTTTTTTAACATAGGTTGGACAACGTTATATTTAGAATTGATTTAATGGTATTTTATTTCCACCATCCGGGTTGTGGCAGTTTCCCTTCGCGGCACCAGCGGCGTTCGTCGGCACGCCACTCCGCCCGATCGCTTATTGCTTTCTCCACATCCTTTTTCGCAATTACCTCAGCCGCTAACAGTCCAGCCTTCTGTAACGGCGCGATGTTAACTCGCACGCCATCGTTCAAGTCTGGCACGTAGGCACTTTCTTGAGCAACAAACTCCGCCACTGTCTTGGGAGGGTTGCGGCGTCCGTCGAGGCTGGAAATGGCATCATAGAGAGGCTGCGATGATAACCAGGGTTCCCAGGTTTCAGCTTCTGGGCATTTCCAGGTTTCGATTGACAAGCGAATCGCTGACCCTGTTGCGGTGCGTTGTTCCAGTTCTGCCTTCAGGTCTTTAATTTCAGCTTTGAGGGTTGCCAGTCTGTTGTTAATCTCGTCGCGTTGGGTGTCGTCACGTTTCGTTCCTAGCTGCTTTAACTCGTCTTTGAGTTGTTTGGTGTCTTCTGTGGCATCCTTAATCTGTTGTCGCAATGGGACTAGCAAAGTTTCGTTGAATTTCGCCCACCAGCGCTGACAAGCTAGAGATAGAGAACCCTTGACCATTGATTTGGCTTCTTTGCAGATGAGTTTGGCGAGGTCGGCTGAGGTGGGGTCGTTGGTTAGTTTAGCGGCATCCGGTGGCTGAGTACCGACAGCAGAACAGTGGTGGTCAAGATGGATTAATGCCTCTTCTATCCAGTTGGGGAAGTCGGGGTGGAGTTTGGTTTCTTGTGCGGTTTGTTTCCAGCTTTCCAGAGGTTCCGGTTGCATCACGTCCATCAGTTTTCGCAACCAGCGGACTTTGAGACAGAGGGTAGCGTCATCTATGGCAAATTGGCGCAGCTTTTGGGCATCGGAAGGAGAAAAGCCAGTAGTTTCTACTTGACTCAATTTTTGTTCAAACGCTTTCAGTTCCTCGCTCCAAGTCTGGAGCTTCAGGATACGGGAGGTTTGATCGGTAGTACGCTCATCACTGGGAGTTTTTTCCAGGGTACGCAGTTCGGTTTCGTATCTATCACGCAGATCACTGCCGACATACTGCTTGCGAATTTTAGGGAGGAGGTCGCCGGTCGCCGTCAAGTTGGTGGTAGTAGACGAGGCTGGAAAAGGCGGGGGCTAACTTCATGCCTCGGCTTCCTTTGCTGCCAAGTGCAGGAGTAGATTCGATTTGCCACGCGATCGGGCGCTTTTTGAATTGGGAGATGTGGCGTTTGAAGAATGCGCCAGTCAGCCATTTTTCCAAGCTGATGCCGACGATTTCTGCAAATTCCCGTTCGATGCTGGCGACGTTGCCGTTGGGGAATTCTGCGGTGATTCTGTCGTGTACTCTGTCTAGCAGGGTTTGTTCGCCTGCACCTGTGGAGATGGGGATGATGCCGTCTTTATCTGCCCAGTCAGGGACGGGTTCGCCTGCTTCGATTTGTTTAGGCCAGCGATGACCGAGTAGGCGCAGTACCATGACGGTGAAGGTGTCTTCGGTGAAGCGTTTTTCTTCTGGGATACAGCGCCAGCCTTCCTGTTCTCTGCCTTCTTTGAGTAGCCAGTAGATGGAGATGGGATGGATTTCTAGTTTGACGGACAGTTCTTCGAGGAAGGTTTCGGTTGGGATGGGGATGTGTGCGCCAACTGCGACTTCTGATTCTTCATCTTCTTCGTCTGCTGTTGGGGTATCGGTGTCTATTTCTTCGTCTTCGAGTTTCGCACCTGAACCTGCTTCGTAGAGAGTGCGAAGACGTTGTTTGAGATCAGTTAGTTGGTTTGGGGTAAGGGTAAGGCGATCATGATTTTCCAGGTATGCAACGAGTTGCTCTGGAACTTGGGGCAGCACCTCTTGTAGATGAGGTAACTTGTCATAGCTGAAAATAAGTGGAAACCAACCAACGGGAGTACCTGTTTCATCAGCTACAACTTGACGTGCATCATCACTCAAGTTGTAAAGCTCAAATACCTCCATATCATTGGCACCTTCATAAGTTGCTAAGAGAGACTCAAAAACATCTTGAACTGCATTCTTACTGTTTTTCCTGGTAAAGTCTTCAAACTCAGCATGATAAACAATTTCTGTAATATCATTAGCAGAAAGCTTTTTTTTGAGAGAAACACAAAAATCATAGGCGGCGGGCAATATTTTCCCTTTTGATAAAGGCAGTGGTAAAAGTTCAGTATATCCAGCATGTATTTTTAAATCTTGAGTTATAACTCGCAATATATATGAGGCTAAATGGGTATTAAGTAAAGCACATATAAAGGCAGCGCTTTCATGAGGAAAGATACTGATACTGGCTACATCAAATACTTTTAGTGGCTCTAATACTCGGCATCCCAATGAACCGCGTGCCATCAAACTATAAGTTAAACCTGGGCGAAAAAACCATTCAACATTTCGTACATTTCGCGACCAGTGATCTCCATTCCTTTCATTGAAACGCTTAATTCGGTTTCCGTCATTTTCCCAATCAATCACAAGTGACTGAAATCCATGCCAACGACGAAATCCACCTCCCTTCGCAAAGCCAACCCAACGGCCTACTTCCCAAAGGGGCGTTTCCCAGTGCCATCGAACAAAGCGAACATTGTCACTTGTTTGCAGACCTGGACGAGCAGCAGCAATGTTTTGCAGACGGGGGTTGTTTTGTAGTAATTTGAGGAATTGAGGCTGAAGCCAGTACACCAGTGGCTTTCCAGAAATTGATGCGAAACCATCCTGAGCTGCTCGGTAGCAAATTGCGTTTGCTTTTCCAGATATTGACTCTGCTAAAAGTCTAGATTGTTCAGATGAAGGACGGGGAGCCGTTAACCGAAATGCGGTAAGTGTAGATTCATTGGAACAGCAGCCACAGCGAATCACTACGAGAACTGGTTGAACTACTGCGTTGGTAACTTCTTCAAAGGCATAACGCCCGTGGTGAGATATAAGCTGAATCGTGCCATTTTCAAGCACAATATCTCGTAGGCTCTCGAATGAACTCAGAAACATCCATGATTGCTGAGTAACCATTGCTACCCGTCCACCTTCTCGCGCTAATTCCCGACAGCGCAAGATAAAAGCAGCATAGAGGTCACGCTTACCAGGAGCATACTGTTTGGAAACATAACTCTTCAGCATCGCCCCCATATTCTTTGAACCCATATATGGAGGATTTGCAGCTACCACGTTATACCGCTTCGCCAACAAATCAAATAACGCCAAACCCTTGCCAGCAGACTGCCCAAAAAACGCTTCAGATAAATCTGCCGCCTCCGCCTCTGCATTAAAATGCTCCTTCAACCTGGAGAGCGTCTTCTTTTGCCAATCCTCATAAGACTCCACCCCCAAAGGCAATTCCCCTTGAACCACCACAGGTTCAAATAAGTCCAACTGGACATTCATCTGCATCTCAACTTCTTCCTTGCCCTTGAGGTAGCGTAACTCCTTCTCTACAGGCTCCTCAATCTGCAATAATGACCCCAGTTGGTGGGCATTTTCCAACCCTTCAAACACCGTTTCCAATGCAGCACGCAGCGGTTCATCGTCTGGGTATCGCTTGAGAAACGCCTCCAGATGATTCTTACCCCTCGGCAGACGAATATTCGTCGCCACTAAATGTCCCCGAAACTCATCCAAATAAGACGCTTCTAAATCCGGCGCTTTTTCCTTCGCCTTCATCCACAACGCCGCTGTTGCAATCTGCACTGCCCGTTCATCAATATCAATGCCATACAGATTGTGATTAAGAATCGCCGCACAGATTTCCTCTGGTTCCGTTAACCTGTCCTCCTCCTCATACATCGCATAAAACAGGTCAAACGCCTCCAACAGAAAGTGACCCGAACCCACAGCCGGATCGAGAAAGCGAACCTCTAAAATTGACTTATGCTCAACAGGCGATCGATCCGCATCTTTGACGAAATACTCCCAATCTTCATAGAGCTTGGATTGCGGATTCATCCCCATCCACAACGCCCCCAAGCTATTCTGCACCAGGAACTTCACCATGTAAGGCTCAGTGTACAATTGAGTCGCCGGGACAATATCCGCCCCCTCAATCTTCGCTCCCTTCTTCGTGCGAACCTTCTCAAAAACTCGGTTTTTCTCCTCCGCGTTCCAATACTGATACGCCCAACCCAAAGCATCCGGTGCCTCAAACACCTCATCCGTCGCAGGTGCTTGTCCCCCTACCGTTTCCCGTCCCGACAGCAAAGCAATACACCGTTTCAGTGCCGATACCGAAGGTCGAAGGGCAACGGCTGGTGCTTTAGGATTAAATAGTTGGGGTAACTCCGTTGCTCTCTCGGCAAACTCCTCACTCAAGACGGCAAACAACCCATCGTCCTCACCCGCACAAGCTTCAGGATTACGACGGGCAAAGCGATTGTGAATCAGCGATCGCCCCCCATAGGCTTCCTTCTGTAAAATTACCTCATCGATAATCATCCGCGCCTCCATACAGCGCAGCGCAAACAGGCGGTTTGCCCAAGTATAGGCAGACTCAAGGGAGAACTCCGCCACCGCCTCCTGACGCGAGACACCCGCCTCTTCCCGAAATTGAATATAGGCATCGACAACCCGACGCGCCTCTTTATCTTCAATGGATAAATAGGGCAATTCGTCAAGCGGTTTCGGACTGCGATCGCGCCAAATCCCAATCTCATTTAATCGGCGTTCCAAATCGCCAGGGTGAAACTTGCCCCGTTCGTCGTAAGTGCCTTCCAGGATATGGCGAAGTTCTAGCGAGAGCGATCGTAGGATTTTTTTTAAACTAGCTTCCATAAATTAATTATTCTTATATAGGTACTAATAGAGCTGACAGTACCTAATTAATAGGTACTGTACCTATTGCCTCTGCCAACGAGCATCTGCTCCTCGACCCAGGCATTTTAGACGCTTAGCCTCTCGCTCTTGGCGCAAGATGCGGCGAATCAGGTCAACTCCCACCGTAGGGCATCGTTCCTGTAAGTCTTTGATCGAGAATTCACGGGGCAGATTAGCGATCGCCTCTAACACCATAGCTGTCTTTGCTCCTCTAGCCGAGGCTACTAATCCTACCCGCTGCTCGAATTCGCGATACGCCGATAGCACTATGACTCCCAAAAAATAGGAATACCAAGGTAATAAGCTATGTTGTCCCTGATGCCAATTTTGCGAGGACTGGTAGAGCGTATCGTAATAGCTTTCCTTAGTGCGCTCCACAATCCGCTCCAAGCTAATAAACCGTCCCACCTCGTAACCCGCTTGGTATAGCAGCAACAAAGTGAGAAGCCGAGCCATCCGCCCATTCCCATCTAAAAAGGGGTGAATGCACAAGAAATCCAGAACATAAGTAGGGATTAACAGCAATGGCTCAACCTCACCTGACTGCCAAAGGTAGTTGAACCGTTCGTGCAAGCGTTCCATTGCCTCTGGAGTTTCAAAGGCTGGAACAGGCTGAAATCTCACAAATTTCGTGCCATCAGGACGAGTTTCGCTAATTTCATTATTAGCCGTCTTCCAGCGTCCACCCTGAGCCACTGAAAACTGGTAAAGATCGCGATGTAGTTGTAAAACGATACCCGTAGTAAACGGGATATGAGCATAGCTGGCGTGAATTGTGTCTAACACATTCCGGTAGCCAGCTATTTCCTGTTCCGAGCGATCGCGGGGCGTCGTTTTCTCAGCTACCAATTGCTTGATGCGTTCCAAAGGAGCAGTGATGCCTTCTATGCGGTTAGAAGACTCAGTACTCTGAATAATGGCAGCTTGACGCAAGGTTTCCAGGGCTTGGGGGGCTTGCTCTTTGAACAACTCCTGCTTACCTTTATATTCCCCTATCAGGCGAATCGTCTGAAGGAGCTGTTGAGTAATCGGCGGTTGTTCAATGAAGCCTTGTGCAAATGACTTCATCCCAACTCCACTTCATTCCCGTTTTCCAGTTCCTGCCTCACGGCTGCATCTAGAGCCTCTCGTACCTGTTCCCATTCTTCCACCGTCTTAATCCGAGTTTTCTTGGCAACCTCTGGAACGCGAATCAACTTAAATGCTGACTGGTTTGGATCATTGCCATTCTTGGTATCGGGTACCAAATTAACTGCCTGAGTCGGATTAGTTTCTTCTGTTGGTGTTTTAGGGATACGGGAGAGCCGTTCTTGCTGAATCGCTGCCTCTATCTTACGTATTAAACCTCTCGCCTGGTCAGGAAGTGAGGCAATATGAGCAACGGCTTTATCTTCATCCAGCGTGGCAATAAACTGATTGAGTTCCGAAGCCAGGGACTCTTGCAGTTCATCAACGGGCAAGTTGTTGTCAGCTAGCTTTTGGGGCAATTGGTCAAGGGCTTCTTCAGCTAGAGTTCGCGCCTCATTCCGCCAATCATTAAGGATTTTTTTCCAATCCAAAAGGGCTGTGGCTTCATCAGTTTGCAGACTCTTCCAAACCAACTTATCTGCGATCGTGGAAGATGCGATCGCTGTCTTCCAGTTCTTCAGAAAAGAAGCACTGGCACTATTTTGGGGAAGTCGGTACTCAACTGTACCAACAGATGCAGCAAAATCCCGCATTTGGGTAAATGCCTTGCCCCATTTCTCCACGAAGTCAGACACCTGAACAATTGCATCAGCATACATTTTCAGATGATCTTGATGAACGTGGATTTCATTGACCCGATGCATTGGGTTAGATAACGCCAAAATCTTGTCAAACACCTCTTTCCCCTGCTGGAAATCAGCAGGTAAGGGAAGTTTTGCAGGTTCTGCCCAAAGTGCTGCTGCTGTAGCCTTCTCTAAAATCTCCTTACCAAATCTCTCCAGCGCCTCCGACAGTGCCGCAGGAGTCTCGTCAACCTTGCGGCTTCCGGTTAGCTTAATCAGCAGCTTGCGAACATCCGTCAAAACTTCTTGGTTAAGTTCAGTCTCTTCTAGAACCAGATCTACTGTATTAAAGCTGCGGCTGTTTTTTAGGGCATTCTGGAGTTCAGTATCTACGGGATTGGTGTAAGCCTTCTTATTAATTAAAACCCGCATAGCACTTGCCCGAACCAGTGCCGCCACCCCCACGCGCACCGCATTTCCGTCCCAACCATAAGGAGGCTTAACAAACTCATCCAACAAATCCTTGCCCAGCGTCCGATCATTCCGACTCTGACGAGCTAAAAGAAAGAGGCGAATCGTATCGAGTAAAGGACATTGCAAATCTATTTGTCCGACTTTATCAAAAATCTTCAATTCCTGAACGTCAGCACTGAGGTTCTTAGAACCGTTCAAGACATCTGCGATCGCTTTTCCTTCATTGATAATGCGAGCAGTAACCTTCTCATATTTCGGATACAGTGTAGGAAAGAATGTAGCAATTTCCGTCCGCAACGTCTCCCCTGGCTTCTGTCCAGCTTTGGGAGAGACTGTACGTGCCGCGCCTCGGAAAACTATCCATGCTTGTTTGAGTCCGTCTTGAATTCCCTTCTGAACAATCCCTCGCTGCTTCTTCAACTCATTCAATTCGCGATCGGACGCTAATTTCCGTGCCTCCTCAGATTTGAAGGAATCGCCTTTCCAACG
>Ga0196964_10000517_pt1 | contig 23193 bp, 14 predicted proteins | sample S1_10metaG_FD_148615 | JGI IMG/M metagenome (GOLD analysis project Ga0196964, IMG submission 148615) | Soil microbial communities from Anza Borrego desert, Southern California, United States - S1_10 | ecosystem: Environmental > Terrestrial > Soil > Desert | place: USA: California | collected... | reverse complement strand
TTGCCATTGTTCAGTTCGGCTTTTTTCGAGAGGACAGGCACGGTTGAGGCCCTCAGTGGTGAATTGCGCATCTGGAACCGTACACCCAATCTTACAACTTTTCGCGTGCCACCCGCAACTCCGAACTGAAAAGATGACCCCCTGCCCGCTAAAGCGCCCTACCAACATTTTACCCGGCGTGACCTTTCGTGCGCCGGCATGATCCCCCGTCGCCACGAAAAGATCAGCCTGCTTTCAAGCTGAATGTCCTTCTCCTGCAGCGGCTTTTTTCAGAAGGTTGGTGACGGGCTTGCAGTTCACTCCCTTCGCCGGAGGAGAAGGAGACCTTGGACTTATAGAAGCCTTCATGTCACAACCGAACCGACTTCTGGTGGACTCGCACCACCGCAACGATTCACTGGACGGCCTGCGCGGCCTTGCCATTCTGCTCGTCATCGTTTTCAAATTTGCAAACGACGCACTCACGCCACAGTCGGGTATCGCTGAACGGCTTCTGCTGTATGTGCCGATCAGCGGATGGAGCGGCGTGGATCTGTTCTTCGTGCTCTCCGGTTTCCTGATCACCGGAATCCTGCTGGATGCAAAACATCAGACCTGCAGGCGTTACTTCCAGGACTTTTACATCAAGCGCGTATTCCGCATTCTGCCGCTCTATTACCTGTTGTGCTTCATGTTCTTCGTCGTGATGCCGCTGCTCAGCCGCGGCGAAATACGCCCACTGTCGACGGCCGCGTGGTACTGGCTGCATCTGTCGAACTTTTTTCAAGCGGCCGGCGGCAGTGCGGGATTCTTAAGCGTCTCGTGGTCGCTGGCGGTCGAAGAGCAGTTCTATCTGGTGTGGCCTCTGGTGGTCTGGTACCTCAAGCCACGAACGCTGGCGCGCCTCTGCATCGCAGCGATCTTTGCGGCCTTCGCGACGCGCTGCGCCCTGGCCTTCAGCGGCGTGCACGCCGTGGCGATTTATCAGCTCACCCCCTGCCGGATCGACTGCCTGGCCGTCGGCGCATGGATTGCCATCGGGGCGCGCACGCCGGAGGCGAAAAACCTGGTGCGCTGGGCCAACTGGGCCCTGCTCGTTTCAGCAACCGGCCTGTTCGGTGTTATCATGCCCGCATTGGTGATGACCAACGACATGCTCACAGGCCTGACGTTTCACAACCCGTGGGTCTTTACACTCGGCATGACGCTCAACGCCGTGTTCTTCGGCTTCCTGCTGATAAGGCTGCTTGCCAGCGGCAAAGAGACGCTCATGCATCGCGTTTTCATGAACCGCATCCTGCGCGACTTCGGAAAGTACAGCTATTGCATGTACCTCACGCATATGCTGATCATCAACTATTTCCATCTGAAGCTGCAGCCCATGCTGGAGCACCACTTCGGTCTTCGAGCCGCGCTCTTCTGCGGCCTGATCATTACCTGCGTGAGCGTTTACATTATCGGCGCACTGAGCTGGCGCTTCTTTGAAGCGCCGATGATCGCCATGCGCGAGCGCTTCATCCCCAAAGCAACCCGGCCCGCGCCAGTTCTCGCTGAAGCTCCGGTGGTCCAGACGCCGGTGGCGGAGACTACTATTCAACTCGGCGGCAAACCCGAACCGGGACGTTAATAAGGCGCCGCTGCGCGAGGCGGCAGCAGGCATTCCCGCAGGCCAATCTGGCACGGGAATGCCTGCTCTTCTTAAAGAGAACTCTAGTTTTTCAGGCGCCAGTGTGTCGCCATCAGACAGGTTTTCTCTCCGGCCTTCTCCAGCTGATAGTAAATAGTGTAAATCGAACCATCACTCAGTTCGACAGATGCCGGGTAGCCCAGGTCGCTGTTCGGTGCTCTGCAAAGTTCAAATTCTTCGCCCCAGGTCTTCCCCTCATCTTTACTGATGCACGCCCGCTCGCCCACCGGCGCCTTGCGCCGTCCGTACGACAGCAGAATCCAGCCGTTCTTCAGTCGAAGCGCGTGCGGTGGATAGCCCCAGATGTTTGTTTTTTCAGGCACCGTCCAGGTCGCGCCCGCATCAGAGCTGAATGCCGTATAAACGAACTGTTCTTCAGCTTTCCCCGATTCCACGCGAAAGAGCCCCAGCAATTTCCCCGGCGACGTTTCGACGCCATGCGGCTCGCAGAATTTCAGCCGCGCTTTTTCAGGAGGAACCGGAACACTGCCGCGCCGAGACCAGCTCTTTCCATTGTCCGTCGAGACATGCAATTCAAGCGGCAGATCGTTATTGACTCCGGCATTTCCGAGGTACGCCAGCGTCCCATCCGCCAGGCGAAAACAGCCGTGCGGCGCGGTCACGCCCATTTTTACCGGCGCCTCCCACGTCTGGCCGCCATCTGTCGAGCGCACCGTCCAGTTGCCGCGAAGCTTCGTGCGAGTCTCGGGCGTCAGCGCGGCGATCGATTCCTTCCACTGGCTGACCACCGCCTCGCCATACATCTTTCGGCAGCTATCAACATGATCGGCGAAGTACGTCGAAGTGAACCACGTGACGACCAGCGCGCCGTCTGCCGCTTCGGTGATGCCCGCATCTCGGTCGTCGATCGCTGGAAGATCCTGGATTGTCTGCGGCGCGCTCCAGGTTTTTCCCTCGTCGTTCGAGCGGATCATCTGCACCTTTCCGAATGGGCAGATGTGCTCCTGCCGATCGCCGGAAAAGACTGCGACCAGTTCTCCATTCTTGCGCCGTTCAATCGTGGGCCAGCCGATATAGCGTCCGGGCTGCTTCGCAATCACCCGCGTTGAAATAACTTCAATGGCGGGCTCAGCGCAGTGAGCAGCAGTGGTGCACATGGCAAACATGATGGCGAGGGCTCTGCTCATTATTTAACTCTCCAGGTATGCCTTCAGTACACCAGCGCCGCCTTTCCGAGTCACCCTGTTCCATTTACGGAGCAAGCTTTTTGCATCTTGCACCTGCGGCATTGAATGATTACATATTTCCGCTCGTCCACTTACTAAAGGAGATTCAATTCCATGCACATTCTGGCGTTCAGTTTTATTGCGGCAGTGCTCGCTATCGGGATTTCGGCCCGTGCCGGCGAAGGCTCATTCGAAGGCTCACTTGGCCTGCAGCTCTACAGCCTGCGCGCTCAATTCATGTCTGACGGCGTGCCAGCGACGCTCGACAAAGTGAAAGCGTTCGGCTTCAAGAACGTCGAACTCGCCGGTACCTACAACCTGCCGCCGGATAAATTCCTTTCCTTGCTGGCCGAGCGCGGTCTGAAAGCTGTCAGCGGGCACTTCAGTTATGACAAGCTGAAGACGGATCCCGAAGGCGTCGCCAGGGAAGCCAAGGCGCTGGGCCTGCAGTATGCCGGCTGCGCGTGGATCAGCCACAAGGCGCCCTTCGATGAGAAGCAGTGCCGCGATGCGGCAGCCGTTTTCAACAAGGCCGGCGAGGCGCTCGCGAAGGAAGGCATCAAATTCATGTACCACTGCCACGGCTATGAGTTTTACCCGCATGGCGAGGGCACGCTCTTCGACCTGCTCGTAGCCGAAACGAAGAAGGAACACGTCAGCTTTCAGATGGACGTGCTGTGGGTCGTCTTCCCCGGACAGGATGCGGCAAAGCTGCTCGAGAAGCATGCCGGGCGCTGGGAACTGATGCATCTGAAGGATTTGCGCAAGGACGTACCGACCGGCTCGCTGGCGGGCAAAACCGATGTAAAAAATAACGTTCCGCTCGGCACTGGGCAGACGAACTGGCCGGAAGTTCTGAAAGCTGCGAAGAAAGCCGGCGTGAAGCATTATTTTATTGAAGACGAATCGCCCGACGTCCTGCAGCAGATTCCGGAATCGATGAAGTATCTCGAGACGGTGAAGTTCTAGTGATTCATGATGCATGATGCATGAGAAAACTTCATGCATCATGCATTAGCTTGAATCTGTTCTTCACCTCGGCGATGAGCGCAGTATTATACTCAACACGTTCAGGAGGCTCTGCCAATGCGCATCATCGATCCGCACGCCCACATGTACAGCCGGCCGGTTGACGACTACGAAATGATGCTGCTCTGCGGCGTCGAGGCTGTCGTGGAACCCTCGTTCTGGCTCGGCAACGATCGCCAGTATGCAGGCAGCTTCTACGATTACTTCAACCACATCAGCGAATGGGAGCCGAAGAACCGCGCGGCCAAGCGTGGAATGAAGCACTTCTGCACCATCGCGATGAATCCAAAGGAAGCCGAACAGCTGTCGCTGGCGCGCGAAGTCGTGCAGGGAATGAAGCCCTTCCTCGACCGCGACACGGCTATCGGGATTGGCGAAGTCGGGCTGAACAACATCACGCCGAACGAAGAACTGATCCTTTCCGAGCAGCTTGAGCTGGCCAAGAAGATGGATGTGCCGGTGATCATTCACACGCCGCACAACAACAAGCTTGAAGGAACACTGCGCATCATCGCCATCTGCAAGGAAGTCGGCGTCAATCCCGAGCGCATCGACATCGACCACAACACCGAAGAGACCATTCAGCACACGCTCGACGGCGGCTTCTGGGCCGGGATCACCATGTATCCGCGGACCAAGTGCACGCCGCAGCGCGCGCGCGACATGGTCGACCGCTTCGGCGCCGACCACGTGCTGCTTAACAGCGCTTGCGACTGGGAAACGTCCGATCCCCTGACGGTGCCGAAGGCCGCACGCCTGATGCTGAACACCGGTTTCTCGCGCGCGCAGGTCACCGGCGTGGTCTGGGACAACCCGTATAAGTTCCTCGCCCAGTCGCCCAAGTTCCGCAAAGTGATGGAACCGCTTTACATGGAAGACGCGGTCGCCGCTGCGAAGTAACGGGCTCTTGGCTCTTGGGTTTTGGCTTTTAAGCGATCGACTCTGGCGCTGGCTGTTCAGGCGAAATGGCGCAAAGACGCGGCGGATATTCTTCCGTACCTTGTTCTTCGTGTCCTTCGTGAACTTCGTGGTAAAAAAATGCCGCGGCCGTGGTTACCGGAAACGGATGGCGTCGAGCTCGATTTCGTAGGACTGCTTCGTGATGAAAATGATGAAGAACATCAGTGTTTTCTCGTGGCCTTCCAGCGCCTTGCTGTAAGTGCCTTCCGGTTCAGCGATCGGCATTTTAAAAACCGCCTCATCCAGCTTGAACACGTGTTCCATCGCTTCTCCGGGCTTGACCTGCGCCGGCTGCGATTCGAAGTACTTGTCGCCGCACATAAAGCCGATTGACATCTGCAGCGGATTTCCTTCCAGCAGCTTCGTCTGGATCACCACTTCCTTCTTTGAGGACAGATCAACGGGCGGAAGTTCCACTTTTGCCACGCCGCCACGCTCGAAGCCGTCTTCACCGCTGCTTCCCACATGCAGCACTTTATTTCCATTCTCGTGCTTCTTGACGCTTACCTTCGTTGTGTTCACCGTCGGAAGCTTGATTGGCGCGAATTTCCCGCTCGCTTCAAGGTTATCCACGATCGTGAGCGCCGCTTTGGCCTCGGATTTCCACTCGACGATCTTGATGATGTTCTCCGTCGCCGCCATCGTATCGGCGTAGCTCTTGTCGAAGTCGGCAGCCATCTTCGTGAAGGTCTTCCAGCTCTTCGCGCTCGCGACCTTCTCCAGGTTTTCAAACGCCGCATATGCCTGCAGTTCGCGCTCGCCCATCTTCGCGAGCTTCAACTTGCGCTCCCAGCGAGGCTTCTCTGTCTCTTTCAGTTTCTCTTTCAGCGCGTCCGCGTCGGCGTAATTTCCGCGCGCACAGAGATACTTCATCTGCGCGGCGGCGCTCTGATCGGGAGCGACTTTCAGGATGTCCGCGAGCGGCAGCGATGCGGCCGGCACATAAAGCTGCAGCTTGTTGCCTTTGACGTTGATCTCGACGGAAAGCCCGCGGCCCGAGTCATATCCGATGATCTTGCCCTTGCTGGTTTCCCACTTTTTTGCCGTGTCCTCGTTAAGGTCCACCATTCCGCCCGTGGCCGCTTTGTTTTTCATGGCCTCCTGCTCGAAGGCAATCGCCGCCTGAAAATCGGCGAGCTCGGCATTCAGATCACTGCGTGCGGGACTGAATTCAGATTTATTCGACAGGTCGCGGATATCCGCCTGCGCTTTTTGCAGATCGCCTTTTTCCGTCAGCTTGCGCATTTCGGAAAGGAAGCGGGCATACAGCATATCTGCCGTGAGCTTCATCTCCGGCTCTTCCATTTCCACAGGCGCGGGTGGAAGCGCCTTGCTCGTGACGCCGACCACTTCAGGTGCCACGTCGGGTTTCTTTTCAGGCTTCTTCACCGGTTTTTCGTCGGGCACGACGACCGTCTCAACCGGGGGCTTAGGATCGGGCGTTTTAACCTCCGGCTTTTTCTCGGGCGGGATTTCGGGCGGCTTGTCTTTGGGCGGATCAGGTATCTGCGCCACTTCCTTCACGGGCGGCGGTTCATCTTTTTTCGCCGTGGGCTGCGGTACATCCGGTTTCTTCACGGCCGGAGCGCCTTTGGTCAGGTACCACAAGGCGGTGCCGAGAACGGCAATCATTGCGAACGCGATAAGTCCGGATGCTGCCGGACGCGTGGCGATATGCCGGCCGGTTCCCGTGAGCGTGCGCCGCTCGCTCACCGGAGCCTGCGGTCCGGTCGTATTGCGTCCCACGGCGGCCGTTCGCCGCGGCATCGCGCACGAGCTCTTGCCTTTGAATCCCGCTGCCTTGATCGGGCCGTTGTTCTTCGCCAGGTCCATATCGGCAAGCAGCTCAATGGCATTCGTGTAGCGGTCGGCCGCGGCCTTGGCCATCATCTTCGAGATGATCTCGCCGTAGCTTACGGGAATGGCCGGATCCGTGTCGCACGGGTTCTTCGCTTCGTCCGTAATATGCAGAGCCATCACCGCCGCGCCCGTCGGGGCATCGAAAGGCGTTTTGCCCGTGAGCATGTGATAAAACGTTCCGCCGAGCGAATAGATGTCGCTGCGCGTGTCGACGTTCTTCTCGCCGCGAGCCTGCTCGGGGGAAATGTAATGCGGCGTGCCGACGGCCTGCCCGGCCTGGGTGAGGCTGGCGTCTTCGGTCTTCTCGTTCTGCTTGGCAAGGCCGAGATCGCAGAGCTTCGCGACACCGGTGCTCGTGAGCATGATATTGTCGGGCTTGATGTCGCGGTGAACCAGGCGGTGAGTCTCAGCATACACGAGCGCCTCGACGACCTGGTAGACGATCTTGAATGCTTCCTCGGGCGTAAGCCTGCCTTTTTCTTTCAGCACCTGCTTGACCGTTTTGCCGTCAACGAACTCCATGGCGAAAAACGTGTATCCGCCCTGTTCGCCGCAATCGATGCCGTTGATAATGTTCAGATGGCTGAGCTTAGCGCTGAGCTTGGCTTCATGCAGAAAGCGCTGCTTGAACACCGGATCCTGCGCCAGCTTCGGCGGAAGAATCTTAAGTGCGACGACACGGTCCATGCTGATCTGGCGCGCGCGGAACACCGCGCCCATGCCGCCCTGCCCGACTTTTTCGAGAATCTCAAAGCCGGCGATGACGGTCGCACCGCGCGTGGCGCGTTCGCAGGCGCGTGCCTGCTGCTGCGTCAACACGCCTAATTTGACAAGGAAAACGGTGAGATCTTCGCTCGAGTTCTGCCGCTTGTGTTCGTCCAGCGCCTGCTTGATCTGTTCGGCCGTGCAGTAGCCGCGCTCAATGGCGATTTCTGTGAAATCTTTCGGTTTTACGCCAGGCGGAGTCATGGTGTTGACGGCCGCGGGATAGCCCGAGCGGTTTGGCGGCAGCGGAGAGGTCGGACCGTCAGCCATGGCTTTCCTTAGCACAGCGCAGCAGCGGCATAATTCTTGAACGTACGTACACAGAATATGTTAGGCGAAGCAGCCACAAGCGCCACCGGAAAAATACCTTGTTGCCGCCAGTCGCAGGCTCAGGAAAACCGTGTCAACATGCCACGGTGTGGAACGGCCGCCCTGCGCTGCTACATCGTTTCTCTCACGCAGCAAATCTAAGCGCCAGCATCCCCGCGAGCGCCGCCGCGCAGGCTACGACAAGCCACTCGCCAAAGCGTGCGTAGAATGTACGGCCTGAACCCACCGGAAGATCAGCTACGACGCAGCCGGGCCCTTCGCGGAAGTGATCGCGCCGCGCGAGCACCCTTCCCTTCTCGGTGATAATGGCACTGATCCCGTTGCTGGCGCCGCGCACGATGGCATAGCCGAACTCGATTGCGCGGAAGATGCACGCCTCAAAATGATAATCCTTCACTTTGCGCCAGTCGTTGGTGGGCACAGCCATGATCTGCACGTCTTCGCTCGCGTAGCGCCGTGCAAGATCAGTGAAATTGTCGTCCTGGCAGATCATTCCGCCGAGCGCCGCGTCCTCAACGTCCAGCAGAACGAGTTTGCCCTCGCCGCGCCGGTAGTTCTCGAAAAAGGGAATTAGATGCGTCTTGGCGTATTCACCGCGCAGCTTTCCGGTGGAATCAATAAAAGCTATGCGGTTGTCATTGCGCTCGAGATTGAAATAGCCAATCGCGAGCATGATTCCATAGCTGCGCGCGAGATCACCAAACGTGCTCAGCCACATCTCGCGCTCATGCGCTGAGAAGGCCAGACCGGTCTCCGGCGATACGAGGATTTTCGCGCCGCCATTTGCCGCCTGCGCGACAAAAGGCTTGAAGAATTGTTTGAACAGGTCAACCGAAGTTGTTTCGGGGCCGTCGTCCAGGTGCTCAAACGTCCAGCCCAGGGCCGCGGCTTTGATGCTCTGCTTCGGAACGCGCAGCCACGACGCCGCATTGTAAACCATCGGCGGCCCCAGCAGTGCCGCCAGAATCATCAGCACTAACGGCTGGTCTTCGGGCCGCGTGAGCACGATGGCTGCAAGAGACTGACACGCCAGTAGCACGAAGACGATTCCCTTCATGCCGCTGATGCGAACGAACTGAATCGCCCACGGTGCCGCCGACCACACGCGCACAAAGGATTGCGCCGTTCCCCACATCGGAAAGAGCGTCACGTTGAGCCACTCAAGCAGAACGCCCAGGCAGGCCACCGCCAAGGCTCCATGCGGCAGCGGCCAGCGCAGAAAAAAATACGCGCCGATCGATAATAGCGTCCAGATCGCCGTCATATACGCCGTAAGAATCGCCGTGAGCGGCAATGGAAAGCGCAGCATGCCCATCATGGGGACGGTGTAGCAGAGCCCCAGGCAAAGTCCCGCCAGTGTCGCGCTCGTCACAGAAGGGCAATGATTGAGCAGCGCATAAAGCCAGGGAATGAACGCGCCGAGTTGCAGAAACCACAGCCGCGCCGGGTAATCAGACAGGAAAAGCAGAATACCGCTTATCGCCGCAAGCACCGGAGCGTTCATTAAGAATTCGGGCAAAGCATTCTCCTGTAGTGCAAGCTATCGCTTGCGCAGCCGCCAAAGTCGTCCATATTTTATTCAGCCTACTTTTCTACCTTAAAAGTGTTTTCTTTGCGCCTTTGCGTCTTTGCGTGAGGCCTGTTTGCCTCGTCGCGTGAAAACCCGAAGATTGATCTTGCATCCAAAGCGATCTTTAGTAATGTATTGCCCCCAAGTAAAGGGAAGCGCATGGAGCGCGCCGCTTGAGAGGGAAAGCGCGCTGGGACTCTCCCGGGGAGAGTCTTGTTGGAACAGGATACATCGAACGGCCGCTAAAAGGATGCCGTGATTTTCAGGGGAGTGAGAAGTAGCTGTTATGGTCATGACTACCGCTCGACGCAAAGAACTAATCAAGAGTTACCAGACGACTCCGACGGACACTGGCAGCACGGAAGTCCAGGTGGCTCTGCTGACCGAGCGCATCGTGGCAATGACGGGCCATCTCAAGTCCCATCAGAAAGATCACCACTCCCGCCTCGGCCTGACGAAGATGGTTGCACGCCGTACCCGCCTGCTGACCTACCTGCGCGACAGAGATGTCGAGCGCTATAAGACCCTCATCGAGCGCCTCGGCCTCCGGAAATAGTTCGTTGTCAGTCGCCCGCGGCCATCGAGCCGCGGTCTGCTTATGGCATTTCGAATCACAGCAACATGGGGCTGCCTCGTGTGCGAAGTCGTTTCGCGCGCGTGCGTCCTGCTTTGATTTGGCCTTCTATAGCACTCCTGGCAAGCGAACCACAAAAAGGAAACACTGCACACATGGCTCACCACATTGTCGAGCGCGAGATTGGCGGACGAAAGCTCCGTATTGAGACAGGAAAGATTGCGAAACAGGCGGCCGGCGCGGCCATCGTCACGCTCGGCGAAACCGTTGTCTTCGCCGCCGTCAGTGAACAGCCCATCAAAGAGGGCATGGACTTCTTCCCGCTCACCGTCGACTACCGCGAGAAAGGCTACGCCAGCGGCATGATCTTCGGCGGCCGCTTCCAGAAGCGCGAAGGCCGGCCCTCCGACAAAGAAACGCTGACGATGCGCCTGATCGACCGGCCCATTCGCCCGCTCTGGCCCACCGGCTACATGCGCGACGTCCTGATCCAGGCGTTCACGCTCTCGGCCGAACCGGACATCGATCCCGATATTCTCGCGATGATCGCCGCCTCGACTGCGCTCTCGCTCTCCAACCTGCCCTTCCAGGGCCCGCTGGGCGCCGTGCGCGTCGGCATGCTGGATGGCAAGTTCGTGCTTCTGCCCTCGCACACCGAGCTTGAAAAGAGCGCGCTGGACCTGGCGGTCGCCGGAACCAAGTCGGCGGTGCTGATGGTCGAGTCGGGCGCAAACGAAGTCAGCGAAGACGACCTGATCAACGCCATCGAGTTCGGCCACGGATTCATCCGCGAAATCGTCGCGATGCAGGAAGAGCTCGTCGCGAAAGTACAGCCGAAGAAGGATCCGTTCACCTCGCCTGTGCCGCACCCGATCATCGAGCAGATCGCCACGCAGTACCTCGATGCCGCCAAGCGTGCCGCGATGACACCAACCAAGTTCGCGCGCCGCGACGCGCTCAAGCAGCTCCGCGCCGAGCTCATCGAGAAATACGCCAAGGAATCGCTCGTCCTCGCCGGGCAGCCGGTCGACGACAAGACGCCGGCCGCTTACCACGTCAAGCAGGCCTTCGAAGTGCTGCAGGAACGCGCGATCCGCACGCTGATCCGCGAAGGCATCCGCTGCGACGGCCGCAAGCGCGACGAAATCCGCCCGATCACCTGCGAAGTCGGACTGCTGCCGCGCGCACACGGCTCGGCGCTGTTCACCCGCGGCGAAACGCAGGCGCTGGTCGTCACAACGATGGGCACGGTCAGCGACGAGCAGACCGTCGAATCACTGCGCGGCGAATTCACCGACAAGTTCATGCTGCATTACAACTTCCCCAGCTTCTCCGTGGGTGAAGTGAAAATGCCGCGCGGCCCTGGACGCCGCGAAATCGGACACGGCTACCTCGCGCGCCGCGCGATCAAGCCGATGCTGCCCGACTATGAGAAGTTCCCATACACGCTGCGCCTGGTCAGCGAGATCATGGAATCCAACGGTTCCAGCTCGATGGCCTCGGTCTGCGGCGGAACGCTGGCGCTGCTCGACGCGGGTGTGCCGATGAAGGCGCCGGTCGCCGGAATCGCCATGGGACTGGTCGAAGAGAACGGCGAATATTGCGTCGTCAGCGACATCCTCGGCGACGAAGACCACTACGGCGATATGGACTTCAAAGTCGCCGGTACGGATAAGGGCGTGACGGCTCTTCAGATGGACCTCAAGAGCCAGGGCATTCCGCCGGCTGTAATGCGCCAGGCGCTCGAACAGGCCAAGGCCGGCCGCAAGCACATCCTCGCGCAGATGGCGTCGGTGCTCGCCACGCCGCGCCCGAACATCAGCGAGCACGCGCCGAAGATCATCCAGATGAAGATTGATCCGGAAAAGATCGGCAAGCTGATCGGACCTGGCGGCAAGATGATCCGCTCGCTGGAAGAAAAGTACAAGGTCACCATCGAAGTGCAGGACGACGGCTCAGTCGTGGTCGCCAGCCCCAAGCGCGATCAGGCCGAAGAAGCGCAGAAGGTCATCGAAGGCCTGGCCGGAACGCCGCAGGTCGGCACGATCTACATGGGCGAAGTGGTCAACATCAAGGAGTTCGGCGTGTTCTTCGAGATCATGCCGGGCACCGACGGCATGTGCCACGTCTCTGAACTGGATGTTGCCTACGTCAAGAACCCGCAGGAGTTCTGCAAAGTCGGCGACAAGATGGAAGTGAAGCTGATCGCTGTCGACGACCTCGGCCGCCTGAAGCTCTCGCGCAAAGCCGTGATCGCTCCGGGCACCGAATCGGTTCCCGCGCCGGGCGGTGGCGGCGGCGGCGGTGAACGGCGCGGCAGCGGAGACCGCGGCGGACGTCCCCCGCGTCGCGACCGCGGCGGTGATCGTGGCGGCGACCGTGGCGGCGACCGCGGCGGTGACCGTGGCGCCCCGCGCGAAGGTGGAGCGAACTAACACGGAAATGCTTCACCACAAGACATGAAGACTCAAAGACACGAAGGACTTTGGGTCTGAGAAGACAAATCAGGTGACATGAAAGTGCCGGCTGGCGTACGTTGAGAAGTACATAACCCAGCCCGCGAAAACAAAGTCACTGACTGACCGAAGCCGTAGCTGTTTAAAAAAGAACTGCAGTCCGTTTCGGAAAGTACAAGCGCCGGCGAAAGCCGGCGCTTTTTTTATTTCTGCTATCTCACGGCATTATGGCGCGGGCTTCTCCAGCACGTCCTTGTAACGCGCCAGAAAGCTAAGCAGAGTCCGGGTCGGCAGCGCAAAACCAACAGCTTCAGCCACCATGGATTTCGCAGTGACCACACCAATCACATTGCCTTGTTCATCAAGCAGCGGACCTCCCGAGTTACCAGGGTTTACTGGCACGGATGTTTGAATCATTGCCTTGTCTTCAATGGTGCGTTGCGGATTGGAGATGATTCCTCGAGTGACCGTGTAATCGAGCACCATTATTTCGGTTCTTGATCGCATCAAACCGGGGCTTCCAATGGCGATGACAGGTTCGCCCGTAACAGTTGCAGCTGCGCGTATCGGAAGATGCGGATAGCCGCCCTTTACCGCCACCGCTGCAGGCACTGCAGGCAATTTGACAAGCGCCAGATCCTCGCTGTTGTTCACCGCAATCACCTGAGCATCACGCAGCACTAGAGTGTCTTTGCTTTCCCGCCGCTGCATCTCGATGGTAACAGATTTTAGATTGCGCACGACATGACGATTTGTCACCACTACGCCGTTGCGGGAAACGACAAATCCGGAGCCGACGCTACCGTCACTTCCACGAATAACGACGACACTCTTCATACATTCCGAAATGATTTTCGTGACATCCACTGCCGCTTCAGCGGGTTTCTCAGGCTCGGGTTCTTCAGGCGGCGCCTGCGGGGCGAGAGCATTTGCCGTGGCGCGTTGATCGTCGAAAACAAGGCGGTCGTTCCGGCGCTTTTGATCCTGTAGCCGTCGCTCAAGATCCTTCAGTTGTATCGTCTCATTCTCCAGTTCGGATTCGAGTTGCTGAATCTGTGTTCCAACCGCTTCGCGCAATGAAATAGTGTTCGCATCCACCGGACTGCTGCACTTTGACTGGTAAACGAGCGTCGCCGCTATGAAGAAAAGAAATCCGCATACGGCAAGTGTAATAGTCAAATACGGTGTGCCGGAATGGAGCGCAGCAGCCGCATGGCCCTTTTGACCAGCGTGGTCTGGAGTGTCAATCCAGAAGGCTTTCAGGCATTTGGGACAAAATAGAGTACCGGCGCTTTTTGCCGAGCTGAAATGCTCGCCACAATGTTTGCAGGTTACGTCTGCCACAGGCGCGCCTCAAGGATTCTGCTTTGTCGTTAAGAGCTGGCCGAGATTGAAAATTGAAATTCTACCGTTCCAGCCATCGTAAAGAGCAAGGTGGCGCGAGTCGGAAAGGAAACAGGCGTAAGTGGCTGAAAAGGGCAGTTCTCCCACCGCCTTCATTTGCTTAAGATCGATGAGCAGCGTTTCTGTTGCCCCGAATGCAAGATCCGGTGAGATCGCCGTGAGGAACTCCCCAGGCAAGTCTCTCAATCGCTTTAATCCATCCGGAAGAACCTTAAATACTTCCTCTCCGGCAACGATTCTGTCTTCATCATCTGCGGGCAGCACATAATACCATTGCTGATTAATTGCCGAAGGACGCTTCGTTTTCACCCCCAGCGAAATCATTTCCGCCTGCAGTTCTTTATTTCGCTGAATCACCGTGGATGCAAAGGAGTTTCGATTGTTGCGGTCCCTGGCCGATATCCGGAGTTCCGCAGCCTTCATCAGGATTGCGCGCACACGCTCAGAATTGAATTTGCCCAGCGTGCCGCCTGAATCGGTAAAATACCAGGTATTGCCATTGTGCCCAATAAGATTGCCCATCGCGGCGAGACTCTGCGTGCCGGTTCGCAAGTCGGCGAACATAAAGTCAGAACCCGTCGCAAGGATGTGCTCCGGACCGTACGGTATGCAGCGCAGCAGCCGTTGTGTCACGAAATGATCAAATTTTCGCCGAATTGTTCCATCGCCAAGATTTATCTCAATCGACGGCTGTCCCCATGCAAGGACGATAGCCGACGTGCTTCCGAGTTGTGTGCTTATAGAGAAGTTTCCCTGCTGCTCCGACGTCCAGACTGGGGAGGTGCCTTTCAGCGAAAATGCCGCGATCGTCTTTCCGGGCACGTCAAATGTTACAATCTTGCGGTCCGGTCCGGCGAAAAATCCACGTTGCTGCGGAATGAGCTGCTTCAAAGGTATTGATGTGATTGCATTAGGAATCTCGCGTTTAGTAGGACCGCGTTGTCCTACTGTCGTCCGGGCGGCCTTTTCCTTCAGAAAAGCAGAGCATCGCCGAAGCGCTTCACTGAGTTGGTCCCCGGGAATCATAAACGACGTCCTGTCCATGGTTCCTGTGCTGGCTGCAAAAATACCCACGCATGCGCCATCGGCGGTAAACACTGGAGCGCCCTGGGAAACGGCATTGAATGGCAACGATGTTTGAGTCAGCAGGTAGCGTCCAATGACGCGCGCTTCTGAGCTCACATTTCCATCCAGAAGCGCCCACTCGGTGTTCCTGGAGCCATTCAGCGCCAGAGAGTAGATTGTCTCACCATTTTTTGGCGCGCGGATCTGAGCGGTGATCTGCTCGGCAACATTTCTCCCCAATCGGGCAACGTCAGCGCTGGGTTTAAAAAAACGGAGGCGGGTGTCAGGATCGACATAGGCCTGGCTGGACGATTCTGCTTTTGCGCGCCGGGGAGAAATAAAATCTGGGGAATTACTGGCGAGATTAACCAGCATAGGCTCATCATCCACGAGCACCAGAAATGCCGGCCCTGCATTGTCTATGGAAGTCGCCGTTTTGAAGAGGGCGACAACTTCGTTCATCGTACGCGGGCGGGGCGGCATCGCCGCCTCAGGAGGAGCTTCAGGACGGGTGTTGTGGCGTGCCCGCGAGTCTGCACGGGATTCCAGCTCCGTGTTCCTGGCACAGATCGTTTCGATCTCTGCCGAGAGTGCCTGCTTTTCTTTTCGAAGGACTTCCAATTTTTTCTGAAGTTCAGACTGCTGTGCCAGCAATGATTGCATGGCGAGTTTCTCACGTTGCTCACTCTCGTGTGCTGGGTTATGAACGACCGCCGTAAACAGCGCAACCATTCCGGCGAATGCCAGAAATCCTGCTGCGAGGACACCCATTCCCGTACGCAAGGGCATGCGATATTCCATCAACCCATTTGAGCAATAGGACAAGGCAACTTATAGCGATCCCACGCAGTATAATCCGAAATTTACAATCGGACATTCTTATTTTCTGAATCGAATCCCCGGTCGCGTGAAAGCCGGTAGCCAGCTGGTCCACTGGTTCGCCGTTAGAAAAACTGGCGCGGCGCGCGGCGGCGGCTGGAACTGCATTCCCCCACGCTACCGCTCGGCAATGCGCTTCAGCTTCTCACCGGATCTGAAAGCCCCGATCGGTTTCCGCGTTGTGGTGAGCGTGCCGAAGAAGTGAGCGGCACCCAGTTGGCAACGCGCAGGGTGTAACCTCTTGCGCTGGCGCGCCCAGACGACGTTGTCGTCTGGGCCACCCGGCAGGCAGCCAATCCGCAATCCGCAATCCGCAATAGGATCACTTCTTGCCGAAGAAGCGGCCGAGGAAGGTTTTGCCGCCTTCGGGCTTCTCTGCGGTCTTCTCTGCGACCGCGGCGGCAGGTTTCTCGGGCTTTTTGCCGGGGGCGCTGCCGTCGCCTTGCGCGCGCTGCAGGTCTTTGCGCTTGCTGGCGATGTGCTTCTTCAGGTCGGGCTTCGCCTCCGCGTGCTCCTCTTCAGCAGAGACGCTCACCTCCGCCGGCTGCGGAACGGGCTCCTCGACGTTCACCTCCTGCGCCGTTGGGACATCTTCTGTCGCCTCCGGACCGCTCGCCAGAACCGGTTCGCCGTTGTGCGTCAGCACAGGCGGCTCGGTGCGAGCCGGCTTCGGCTCGGCAGTAGTCTCCAGCGGCGAGGGCGCTTCGACGGCTTCCATGGTCGCGGCGCTGCTGCCGGGATCGGCCAGAACTTTACCCAGACGCGCTGCGAACTCGGACTTCAGCGTCTCCAGCCGCGCCTGCAGCTTCGCGGCATCCTGCTCGGCCTGCGCCGCGCGCTTGTCGGCTTCTTCGATGCGCTTTCGCGCGTGCTTGCTCGCGGAGACCACTTCGACGGCTTCGGCAGAGAGCTCGGCCATCAGACGGTTGTGATCGCTGGCCAGTGAATCGATTGCCGAGCCGGTAACTTCGCGGTAGCGCGTGAAGCGCGCGTTGAGACGTTCAGTCTCCTCCTGCGCGCGCTCGACTTTCTTGAGCGCGCTGTCGCGCTCGGCGGTGACGGCCTCCTTGGCGCTCTTCTCGCTCGCCAGACGGCTCTCAAGGTCGGCGACTTTCGCGTCCAGGCTGCGCTTGGCGGTCTGCAGATCATTGCGCTCCTTCGTGAGCGTCTCGTTATCGGCCTTCTGGGAGCTCAGGCGGCGGTCCAGCTCCGCGACTTTCGCGTCGACCTCACGCTTGGCATCGCCGAGCTTGTCGCGTTCCTGCACGGCTTCGGCCTTCGCGGCTTTCTCGAGATTCAACCGCGTCTGCAGGTCGGCGACCTGCGCGTCGAGTTCCTTCTGCGCTTCGGCGAGCTTGTCGCGCTCTCGCGTGAGATTCTCGCGCATCTGCTTTTCAGAATCGAGCCGGCTTTCCAGGTCCGCGATGCGCGCGCCGAGGTCACCGTTATTCTCCGCAAGCTCGTCCCGCTTCTTCGCCGCCGTCTCGCGCGCCTCGCGCTCTGACGACAAGCGCCGGTCGAGCTCCGCGACTTTCGCGTCCAGCTCGCGGCGCGCCTCTGCCAGCTCGTCGCGCTTGCGCTGTGCGGCTTCCTTGGCCTCTACTTCCGAGCTCAGGCGTTTGTTCAGATCGCCGGCTTTCGCCTCCAGCTCGCGCCGGATCTCCGCGAGTTCATCGCGCTCTTCGATTGCCGCTTCCTTGGCTTTGCGGTCGGCGGCGGCAGCGGCTTCGACCTGCGCCAGCTTCACTTCGAGTTCGCGGCGCGCGGCCGAGAGTTCGGTGCGTTCGCGTGTGACGGTCTCCTTCGCTTCGCGCTCGGACTTTAGTCGCGCTTCAAGCCCGGCGAGCTTCGCATCGAGTTCACGGCGTGCCTCGGCGGCGGCATCGCCTTCGCTGGCTTTCGCAGCCGATTCCACGCGCGCCTGCAGCTCCGCGACTTTGACGTCGAGCTCGCGGCGGGCTTCGGCGAGCGCATCACGCTCTTTAAGCGCCGCTTCCTTGGCCTTGGTATCGGAGGCCTGCCGCGCCTCGAGTTCGGCCACGCGTGCGTCGAGCGATTTCTGCGCCGACGCCAGCTCGTTGCGCTCTTTCACCGAAGCATCGCGCGCCTCCCGCGCTTCAGCCAGGTTGCGCGTGAGCTCGTCGATGCGCGCCTGCATCTCCCGGCGCGCCTCGGAAAGCGCATTGCGCTGGTCGCTCTGCTCCTTTTCTTTTTCGCGCTCGGACGACATTCGCGATTCAAGCGCGGCGACCTTGGCATCGAGGTCCTGGCGGAGCTGCGCAAGCTCGTCGCGCTCTTTCAACGCGGCCTTTTTCGCTTCGCGCTCGCTGGCCAGCGTCTTGGTCAGATTCGCAATCGTCGCCGCGAACTCCTGCCGCATCTCGGCGATGTCCTCGCCACCAGCCTCATCACGGTCAGCGGAGCGATCCTTTTCCTCGCTGTCTGGCTTCGCCTCGGGCGCACGCGGCTGAATGAGTTCTTCCGATTCGACTTTGATCTCGACCTGCGGGGGCGCACTTTCACTTTGAGGCGCTACAGCAGAAACCGCCGGCGGAACAGCGGCCTGCTCGGCCGCCGCCGTTGCGGGCGCCGCTTCGCTCTGCGCCAGCGGAGGCACTTCGACTTTCGCGTTCACACCGCTGAGCGACGCGCCTTCGGGCGCCGCGCGGCCGCCATGCTGAGCACTGATTTTCTGCTGGCAGGTTTTGCAGGCCGCGGCAGCGCTGCCATGAAGATCATTGTGCGACCAGCAGTTGGAGCACAGCAGCTTGCCAGCGGCGGGGCTGCGCGCGGAGTTTGGAAATGTTAGCTTGTTTTTGCAGGCCTTGCACTGCGATTTCTGTCCCGCCGCGCCTTTGTAACGCTTTCCACAATTTGCGCAGGAAATGATAAAGGTGCTCATCGGTCCCCCTTTAAATGGCGGCCACGGCAGCAATAGCGTTGTTATGCGCGGGCTCTGATAACAGTTTTTGACTCTTTTGGGAAGAACGAAAACACCAGGCCATTTTTGAAAATCGTGTATTCTCCGCAGCAGAGGAAAATTCCTGTCCCACCCCCGAGGTCAACGGCCAATTAACTTGCGGAGGGTTTCCGGCATGAGACAAGGTGGCAACGCGATGAATTCAGTGTTCAACATGCTGCTGCTTGTCACCATGGCAGGCGGGCTGTTCGGTTCCCTGGCTGTGTACGCCGGCGACGTGACGCCGCTTGCTGGTACCCAGCCGTTGACGATGGAAGGCGACATCGCTTCCGAGCTCGTCAGCGGCGTTGACAGATTTCTGCTCGGGAAGATCGAAGCGGCAACGGCCCAGCGCGGTAACTACTGGAAGCGCGATTTTTCCTCGGCTGAAAAATACAACGCCTCCGTGGAACCCAACCGCAAGCGCCTGGCGCACATTCTCGGCGCGCGCGATCCGCGCACGCCTTTCGATGATGTCGAATTGGTCGGCTCCCCCTCCCAGCCGGCACGCGTTGGACAGAGTGATTCTTACGAGATCTTCGCCGTGCGCTGGCCGGCGTTCGCCAATGTGAATGCCGAGGGCCTTCTGCTTGTGCCCAAAGGCAAGGTGCGCGCGAACGTGATCGCGGTGCCGGACTGCGCAAATTCGCCCGAGCAGCTGGCAGGCCTGGAGCAAGGCCTGCCGCCTGAAAGCCAGACGGCGCGCCGCCTGGCTGAAGCCGGCTGTCGCGTGCTGGTGCCGCTGCTTATTAACCGTGCGCCCAGCCACAAGAGACAGTACATCACCAACCGCGAATACGTTTACCGTGCCGCATTTGTTCTAGGGCGGCACATTATCGGCTACGAGATTCAAAAAATTCTCGCCGGCGTGGACTGGTTTGCAAAAACATCCGACGGCAAGCGCGCAAAGATCGCCATCCATGGCTACGGTGAAGGCGGCCTGCTCGCTCTTGCCGCGGCCGCGCTGGATACGCGCATCGATGCCGTGTGTGTCAGCGGTTATTTCGACGACCGCCGCAATCTCTGGCAGGAGCCTATTGACCGCAATGTCTTCGGGCTGCTGGAACAGTTCGGCGATGCGGAGCTCGCCAGCCTGATTGCGCCGCGCAAGCTGATCGTCGATGCCTCCCACGGCCCCGAGCTGATCCTGAACGCTAAACTCGGTGCTCCGGCGCGGCTGGTTTCGCCAGAATTGGAATCTGTTCGCAGAGAAGTCGAACGCGCGCGGACGCTGACGAAGGATCTCTCTGGCGCGCAGGAGATCGAGCTCGTCAGCGATGGCGGGTTGAGTGCTTTGTTAAGCTCGGTCGCGCCTGGCGCGAAGCTCCAGAAAAAGGAGAAGCTGCCGGAAAGCGCCGGCAAGCGCGGCGATTCAGCGGCCCGCCACACGCGGCAGCTGCAGGAGCTCGATCGTCACACGCAGGCGCTGTTGCTGGAGAGTTCCTACGTACGGCAGGCATTCATGAAAGAACTGGATACGTCTTCGCCCGAGAAGTTTCAGAAGGCAGCAGGCAACTATCGCGAGCATTTCCGGCGTGAGGTGATCGGGCACTTTGACGACTCTTTCCTGCCCTTCAACGCGCGCACGCGCAAAGTGTACGAAACGCCCAAGTACACGGGCTACGAAGTGGTGCTGGATGTCTTCCCCGACGTGATCGCCTACGGCATTCTGCTTCTGCCCGCCAACATGAAAGAAGGCGAGAAGCGCCCGGTGGTCGTCTGCCAGCACGGGCTGGAGGGTCGGCCGCAGGAGACGGTTACCGGCGCCAACAAGTTCTATCACGACTTCGCGGCGAAGCTGGCCGAGCGCGGGTTCATCACGTTTTCGCCGCAGAATCTGTATATCTTTCGCGACCGTTTCCGCACGCTGCAGCGCAAGGCCAATCCGCTGAAAAAGACGCTCTTTTCGATCATCACCCCGCAGCACCAGCAGATCCTCAACTGGCTGAAGACGCTGCCGAACGTCGACCCGCAGCGCCTGGCGTTTTACGGCCTCAGCTATGGCGGCAAAACGGCGATGCGCGTGCCGGCTCTGGTGAGCGATTATTGCCTCTCGATCTGCTCGGGCGATTTCAACGAATGGGTCTGGAAGAACGCGTCCAGCCGCAGTTCGTACAGTTATGTCCACTACGACGAATACGAGATTTTCGAATTCGACCTGGGCAGCACATTTAACTACGCGGAGATGGCTGCGCTGATCGCCCCCCGCCCGTTCATGGTCGAACGCGGGCATTTCGACAACGTCGCGCCGGATGAAATGGTGGCGTACGAATTCGCGAAAGTGCAGTTCCTGTACGAAGCGCGTCTGAAACTCACTGGCCGCTGCGAGATCGAATACTTCAACGGCCCGCACATGATCAATGGCAAAGGCACTTTCGACTTCCTGCACCGCCATTTGAACTGGCCGTGAGCAGTGTAGCCCGGCCCGACGGGCCGGGTCGCGCAGCGACAAGACGCCCCAGTTGAGATGTTGCACGTGGAGAACGCCCGGTACTACGAAGAGATCTGCGTAACACGTTTATTCACTAATGTAGCATTAAAGAGACTACAACGTTTGTTCTGGGGCTTCTTGTCGCTTCGCGACACGGCCCGTTGGGCCGTGTCACCCACTAATGAGGCAATCGAAATCTGAATTCCGAAATCAAAACTGTTGCCACGGCTGAGCCTGCATGGTAGGATTCTGTACGGTATGGCTCTAAAGTTTTCCGGGCTTGGCTGATACCCTATACTCTGGCCTGAACCGATCCTCCGGTCGCAGAGCAAACCAGCTGAGTTCCGCGCTCACCGTCGACAACTCCAATTGGTCGCACACACCTTATTGGGCGCTGAGAACTGATTCGTTCCGGTTCTTTCGTGCTCTCAGCCCAGATCGTTCGCGTGGCGCTGTGCGATAAACAGGAGCCCTGTCACGGCTGAACGAAAGGTCGTGCGCCATGAAGTGGAATCTCATCGCAAGTCAGGAACACACCCGCCACATCGATACCGAGAACGAAGCCGTCTTCTCGCGCGGGCTTGATGCGCTATATGAACAGCGCTGCAAGCTGCGTCAGCACCTCGGCGACTTCAAGGAGTACTTCGGCAATCAGTACCAGGAAGATATCGAGCGCTACGGCAAGGAGCACGCCGACGCGATCAGTAATGAACGGGCCATGGAGGCCGAACAGCGTTACTGGTTCGGCGACGCGCCGCTGTGGATGCAGCTATCCGGACTCTACCGTGGCTCGCACACAATCATGAGCGCCAACGAACGGGCGGGCCGGCTGCGCAAACTCCTGCGGCGAGTCGAACGGCTCATCCGCGCGGAACTGCGTCGCGCTACGGCGGAGATCAGCCCACGCAAAGACGCAGAGACGCAAAGAAAGAATGAGGGGGCGAAGGCTGACGGCAACAGCACTCCTGACAGCACCCACGCTGAGCCGGCCTGCATCATCGACGAGGAGCCGAGCGCGCTCGAGCGCACGCATCTGTGGGATCCCATTCGGGCAGTCTGCACGTACCTGGAGATCCCCCAGCGCGTGCTCTCGAGTCTGCTTAAAGAAATCAGCGGCATGTCGATTGAGCAGCTCGTTGACCGCATCAAAGCCGAGACGATCCGCGGCATTTTCAAAGCGAGGCTGAAAGTCTTTCTGAGCGCGTGGTTTGCCTCGGATAACGGGAAAAAGGCGCTGCGCGCACGGGGCCGGCGGGACGCCGGCGGTCCCAGCAACGATGGTCGGCGGGACGCCGGCGGTCCCAGTGACGACCGTGCCAGTCTGGCGGATGTATGCGGCGCTGAAACGTTCCCGGCGCGGGCCGCGTTTTGACCGCACGCAGTGGGCTGCCGAACTGGGATTCAGCTCCTATAGCCGGCTGTACCGCGCGGTCCTGCTGGCAGAGAAAAAATCGCTACATCAGCTCGAGATCGCCCTCATCGAAGAGCTACTCCCGAACGACGCACTGTGCGCTCGTGAACAGAATGTGACTGGCGAGGCGGCGCATCCTAAAGGAGAGGTCCTGAGAGGCACTCTGGGCTCCGCCGTGCCAGAATCAGGCAGAAAAGACGAACCGGAGGCTACAGATTCGACGTCTAACGGAGGTAGCGCCTGAGTTACTCGCCAGGCCGCGCGTATTTTATGCGCCAGAGTTGTAACCTGGCACGGCGCGTGATAGTTTGAGATGAGTATTGCTGGTGCCAGCTCTCCTTTAAGGAGCAGGACTGATGACGACTATTGCCGCTGATTCACCCGGAGTGGTCTCGGCGCGGCAGCGGATCCGGCAATATGCCGACCGCGCGCTGATGCGGCTGCGGCTGCAGGAATGTATCAACGGGATTCTTGTCGCGGCCACAGTGCTGCTCTGGCTGCTGGTCGTGTTCCTGTTTGGAGACCGTCTGTTCTCGCTGGCTAAAGTCGGTGTGAACGTAGTCGTGCTCTGGGGCATGCTGAGCCTGCTTTCGATTCCCTATATTCTCTGGTGCACGTTTACCAACCGCCTGCATGAGACGCTTGCG
>Ga0196964_10000516_pt1 | contig 23274 bp, 16 predicted proteins | sample S1_10metaG_FD_148615 | JGI IMG/M metagenome (GOLD analysis project Ga0196964, IMG submission 148615) | Soil microbial communities from Anza Borrego desert, Southern California, United States - S1_10 | ecosystem: Environmental > Terrestrial > Soil > Desert | place: USA: California | collected... | reverse complement strand
TCCAGCTCTTCATCGTTGATCACGATCCGCATTCTCTGTCCGCCCAGTACGTAGGACGGGCGCACCAGGACAGGATAACCTACCTGGTTGGCTACCTCGATCGCTTCGTCGGTGGTATAGGCGGTACCGTAGTTAGGATAAGGAATCCCCAGGTCTTTCAGCAGGTCGCTGAACCGGCCGCGGTCTTCTGCGATATCCATATCGTCGAAGCTGGTGCCGATGATCTTTATGCCTTTTTCATGCAGACGCTTGGCCAGCTTCAGCGCGGTCTGTCCGCCCAGCTGCACGATGACGCCATATGGCTTTTCATGTTCGATGATCTCCCAGAGATGCTCCCAGTACACCGGCTCGAAGTAAAGCTTGTCGGCAATATCGAAATCGGTGGAGACAGTCTCGGGGTTGCAGTTGACCATGATGGCCTCGTAGCCGCATTCGCGGGCTGCCAGCAGTCCGTGGGTGCAGCAGTAATCAAACTCGATGCCCTGCCCGATCCTGTTGGGGCCGGAACCGAGCACGATCACCTTTTTGCGGTCGTCTTTTTTGCTTTCGTTGAATACGATCTCTGCCTTCTCTTTTTCTACCACAGCGCAGGGCTCGAAGGTGCTGTAGAAATAGGGGGTCTTCGCCTCGAACTCCGCGCTGCAGGTATCCACCATCTTAAAGACACGGGTGATGCCCAGCTTCTTGCGGTGCTCATAGACCTCGTCGGCAGTTACATCCTTCACAAGCTCGGCGATCTGCTCGTCCGAAAAGCCCATCTGCTTCGCTTCGCAGAGCAGGTCTTCGGGCAGCTTGTCCAGGTGCTTGTATTCGCGGATCCTGTTTTCCAGGTTCACGATGTCCTGGATCTGGTACAGGAACCAGCGGTCAATATTGGTTATCTCTTTAATCGTTTTTATGGAAACACCGCCGGCGATCGCTTCCTTGATGCGGAAGATACGATCCCATTGCGGGCGCTTCAGGGTTTCCATCAGCTCTTCGGTCTTCATGCGCGAGGAGCTGATATGGGAAAGTCCGGTAGCGTTGTTCTCCAGGCTCTGGCAGGCTTTCTGCAGCGCTTCCGGGAAGGTACGCCCGATCGCCATCACCTCCCCTACCGACTTCATCTGGAAGCCAAGGGTATCGTCGGCACCTTTGAACTTGTCGAAGTTCCAGCGCGGCATCTTTACGATCACATAGTCGAGCGCAGGCTCGAAGAAGGCAGAGGTGGTCTGGATGATCGGGTTCTTCAGCTCATCCAGCGTATAGCCGATGGCCAGCTTGGCGGCGATCTTCGCGATCGGGTAGCCGGTAGCTTTAGAAGCGAGCGCCGAAGAGCGGCTCACGCGGGGGTTGATCTCGATGGCGATGATCTCTTCTGTTTCCGGGTTAAGTGCAAACTGCACATTACAGCCGCCGGAGAAGTTGCCGAGGTCGCGCATCATCCTCATGGCAGTGTTGCGCATGAGCTGGAACGCCGTATCGCTCAGGGTCATGGCAGGCGCCACGGTGATGCTGTCGCCGGTATGGATGCCCATCGGGTCGAAGTTTTCGACGGTACAGATGATGACAACATTATCTGCGGCATCGCGGAGCAGTTCCAGCTCAAATTCTTTCCAGCCGATCACTGCCTTCTCTACAAGCACCTCATGGATGGGAGAGGCCGTAAGCGCGCGGTCCAGTGCAGCTTCAAGGTCGTCTTTATGGAATACAAGTCCGCCGCCTGTGCCGCCCAGGGTAAAGGATGGCCGGAGCACCAGCGGAATGCCGATCTCCTGGGCAAACTCTTTTCCCTCCAGCATAGAGTTGGCGGTGCGGGCAGTGGCCACCGGCACGCCCAGCTCGATCATCCACTGGCGGAACTGCTCGCGGTCTTCGGCCTTGTCAATTGCCTTGATGTCTACACCGATCAGCCGGACGTTGAATTTCTCCCAGATGCCGAGCTCGTCCACTTCTTTCGCCAGGTTGAGTGCGGTTTGTCCGCCCATGGTCGGTAGCACTGCATCTATATTATTTTCCTCCAGGATCTGTTCAATGCTCTCTACAGTCAGCGGCAGGAGGTATACTTTATCCGCTACGATCTCGTCGGTCATGATCGTAGCGGGGTTGGAATTGATCAGGATCACCTTGATCCCCTCATCTCTCAGACTGCGGGCAGCCTGGGAGCCTGAATAATCGAATTCACAGGCCTGCCCGATAATAATGGGTCCCGAACCTATGATCAGTACAGTTTTTATGGATGTGTCGCGAGGCATCTGCTTTAAAAAATCGAATTAGCTGGTTAATAAATGAAAGGGAATTGTAGCAGTCTTCAGCTTTTGGCTTTCAGACCCGGGCAGATGAGCTGACCTTCGTTACCGGATGGTATATATGAAAATCGGGCTCTCCGCCCGAGGCGCAAAGGTAGGAAAAAAACAGACACACGGAGGCAGATTTCCGGCGCCTTTATAGAGATTTAGAGGGCAGAAGTAAGTTGGCAGTAGGCAGTAGTCAGATTTTCCTGCGCGAGTATTACAGAGATTCAGAGGGCAGAAAGGCAAAGGGCAGAAGGGCAGAAAAAAGTAGGCAGTTAGCAGTAGGCAGATTTCCGGAGCGAGTGATTTAAGAAATTAAGCGGGCAGAGAAGCAGAACGCAGAAGGACGCATGATGTAAATCCGCAATTAAACGGAGCCACGCCTCGTCACTCCCGGCGCCTTTACGCCTTTACGACTCCTCGCCTTTACAATAAAAGCGTCTGCCAAAGAGTCAGCAGGCCCTGGTAAGTTCCGGGGGAGTACCTCCGTAGTACCTTCGTAGTACCTTCGGGGTACCTTCGGGGAACATTCGGGGTTAATTCGGGTCTGATTCGGGGTGAATTCGAACGCCAGAATGTCAGATACCCCCTTTTCCCTGTCGGAAATGACCTTTGGGGGGCTGAATACTGTGAGCGACGGACTACTTATTTATCTGACATTATAAACCATTAACATGCCGGAGGGCGTTTTGCAGGTCAGTGCCAGATACGATTGTCCCGCGACAAATGCCGATTCTTATAAACCGTTTTCCCGAAAAGCAAGAGCGGGGGTAATAATGTTAGTTTTCGCATCTATCCGTTAGACTTATATGTCAGCCTAAAAAAGCTTATAAGTGGCTGGCTTCGAAAACAGCCTCACCCTCCAGAACACAAGTTTGGAGAACAACGGAGAAAACCGAAAAAAGAAACAGAAAAAAGCCAAAACACCCTGTTTTTTCTGCAACTTTGCCCAATATTTCTCCAAAACTGCGCAGATTTAAGCTAATATGGGATTGTTCAGCTTCTTAACTCAGGAAATAGCGATAGACCTTGGCACCGCCAATACTCTGATAATACATAATGACCAGGTGGTGGTGGACGAGCCCTCGATCGTGGCCATCGACCGGACAACCAATAAGATAGTCGCTGTGGGTAAGAAGGCGATGATGATGCATGAGAAGACCCATGAGAACCTCAAGACCATACGCCCGCTCAAGGATGGTGTTATTGCCGATTTTAACGCGGCAGAGGGGATGCTCCGGGAAATGATCAAGCTGGTCTATCCCAAAAAGCCGCTGTTCCCCCCAAGCTGGAGGATGGTGATCTGTATCCCGAGCTCTATCACAGAGGTGGAGAAGCGCGCAGTTCGTGACAGTGCGGAACAGGCAGGCGCTAAAGAGGTATACATGATCCATGAGCCGATGGCGGCTGCGCTGGGTATCGGTATCGATGTTGAAGAGCCTACCGGTAATATGATCATTGACATAGGGGGCGGTACTACCGGTATTTCGGTTATTGCCCTTGCAGGTATCGTCTGTGACCAGTCTATCCGTATTGCCGGCGACGAATTCACCGCTGACATTATGGAGGCAATGCGCCGCTACCACAGTCTGATGATCGGTGAGCGTACGGCAGAGCAGATCAAGATCCATGTGGGATCTGCCCTGAAAGATCTGGATAATCCGCCGGATGATATAGCGGTAAACGGACGTGACCTCGTCACCGGTATTCCGAAACAGATCATGGTATCCTACCAGGAGGTTGCCGAAGCGCTGGACAAATCCATCTTCAAGATAGAAGAAGCGATCCTTAAGGCACTGGAAAGCACGCCGCCAGAGCTGGCTGCCGATATATACCGTCGCGGACTTTACCTCACAGGAGGAGGTGCCCTGCTGCGCGGATTGGACAAGCGCATCTCCCACAAGATCAAGCTTCCGGTTCATGTAGCCGAAGACCCGCTGCGTGCAGTGGTGCGCGGAACCGGTATGGCGCTGAAAAGCATCACCAAGATGCAGCCTTTTCTGATGAAATAAAAAAGCACCGGGCAGAAGAAAATGGGGCCGTCCGTGATAATACAGAATGGCGGACTCCGGAGCTCAGGTGCCAGTAAGCAAGCAAAACCGGTGATCCTCTGTGCGTAATTTCATCCTTTTCATCCGCCGATTCTTTAACCTGATCCTGTTCCTGGGTCTGGAGGTGCTGTGCTTCGTACTGATTGCCAGGACCAACAACCTCCAGGGCAATGACGTAATGAGCTCTGCCAATACCGTAGTGGGACTGGCCTATAAGAAGCGCGAGGATGTGATCTACTATTTCGGACTGCGCCGCATGAACGACAGCCTGTTTAATGAGAACGCAAGGCTCCGCGCGCTCCTGGCCCAGCAAAGCACCCTCGACACGCTGAAAGACAGCAGTGCCAGCGTACCCTACACCGTGGTCAACGACTCTACGCACATCATCCGCTATTCAGACTTCGTATACAGGCAGGCAAGGGTGGTGAATAATTCGGTGACGGCAGAGAACAATTATATAACCATCAACCGCGGCAGCCGCCACGGTATAAAGCGGAATATGGCGGTTATTTCAGGATCCGGCGTTGTCGGTGAAGTGATCCATGTGTCGCCCAACTTCTCGAGTGTGCTTTCCGTGCTGAACGTAAAAAGAAAGGTCAGCGTAAAGCTCAAAGATGGCACCACCGGGTTTGTGAGTTGGGAAAACGGCAACCCCGATGTACTTATCCTGGAAGACATACCCAAGGAAGTGAAAGTTTACCGCGGGGACAGTGTACGCACCACGAGCTACTCTCTCTTCCCGGCAGATGTGCTGGTCGGCACGGTCTGGAAACGCAGGATCATCAGGAAGACGAACGAACAGATCCTTTACCTGAAGAGCGCCACCAACTTCAGGAACCTGCAGTATGTATACGTTGTGGAAGACAAAATGATGGCTGAACGCAGAAAACTGGAGGAAACAGCAAACCAAACGAAATGAGTATCTACCTGAGGAGCTTTTTCAGATTCTGTATCATCGTATTGATTCAGGTGTATATCCTGAACAAGATAGCATTGCGCTGGTGGTCGCAGCCTGTAGGCTTCCCGGTGTTTATACCTTACCTCTACCCCATCTTTATCCTGCTGCTGCCGTTCGAGACTCCGGTATGGGCCCTGCTGATGCTGGGGCTTTTACTCGGGCTGACCGTTGACAGCTTCACCGATACCGCGGGCATGCATGCCGCTGCCACCGTGCTGCTCGCTTATCTCCGGACGAATGTACTCCACGCGCTGCTTCCCAAGAACATCTCTGAATATCCGAACCAGTCGCCCGGTGTCCGGAATATGGGCTGGCTGCCATTCCTGGTCTACAGCGGTTTTCTGCTGCTGGTACACCACGCGGCCTTTTTCTCTATTGAGCTCTGGTCGGTGTCGAATATAGCTTACCTATTGTTGAAGATCGGTGCATCTACCGTTACCTCGCTGCTGTTTGTAGTCGTATATCTTCTGCTGTTCACGAGGCAGACCTCCCTCCGAAGCTAGTTCACCATTGCTCCTGCCCGATCAGTGTGCGGTCCACAACCTTCCAGGAGTCGCCCACCTGGTAGAGTAGGATCATATCATCCGGCTGCTGTTTCAGGTAAAGGATATACTCGGCGCCCGGATCGGTAATTTCCACCCGGTACAGGCTGTTCTCGTATGACTGCGCTCCTTTGCCGTCCCACCACCACCAGGAGCCCCACTGGTTCAGCCTTACTTTTATGCGGCTGCTGTCCAGGACAGTGACATGCGCGCCGTTCCATTTGTCCGTGACGTTGTAGGATGAGACATCATACACTTTTCCCTTTGGTGCTCCTTTGCCAAGCACTTTCAGATGATCGGCAAAATATGTTCCGCGTGCCGGAATCATACCGATACCCTCATAGTTATTGGGCAGGTTCAGCAGGAGCACCGCAGATGCGTCATACCAGCGGTAACTGTCGATAAGACCATAGAAAATGCGGCTTGCCTGTTGTGTCATCAGCGATATACGGAAGGTAAAGACGATACAGTAACAAAAGCAGATGGCAGCAATGAGTCTCCTCAGGCCCTTATGCGCAATGCCGTGCAGCAGCACACTGACCAGCATCAGCATAAAGACCGAGGGCAGATAATAATAGCGGTCATTGCGCATGAGCTGCATATCATTGAACCACATAGGGAGGATGATCACATAGCTCAGCAGTCCCATGGTGATCAACAGTGCAACTACCCGGAAACGCACGGTCCATCGCCTCCACCCGGCAATGCCCGCTATAGCCGTCACCGGAAGCAGCAATGCAGTGATCAGCAGCGCAGGTGTGGTTTCTGATAGCTCATAAAACTTGTTTCTCCATCCGTTGCTCCAGGTAAACTCAAGTCCGAACAGATGCACTGTGTATTTCGCGACCCGGCTCAGCGCGTGGCGCAGGGTAAAGCTCTCTCCCATTTTCACTTCATAATGTGCAATCCATTTCCCGTAGACCATATAGTAGGTAAGCAGGTGCAGGCACCAGATGCCTGCCAGCGGAAGGAAAATGTGCAGCAGCGTACGCCGGGCAGTGCCACGGTCAATGCTTCCGGAAAGATACAAGGCGCAAACCAGGCATACTACGAAAGCCGGTGTCAGGTAAAAGATCTCGAGCGTGAAGCTGCTGACGAAGTAGAGGATCAGGATAAAGAACAGATAACGGCGACGCGCCTGTTTGATGTAGCTCAGGGTCCAATGCAGGATGGCAAAGATCATGAGTATGCCGGTCAGGTAATGAAATGCGGCCTTCCAGACCAGCACATCGGCCTGTACGGGATGAACCAAAAACAGCAGTACGCCAATGACCGATGTTGTAAAGCCCGGGCTATAGTCCAGCCTGTCGAACAGGCGCAGAAAAAACCGGAGGATGATCCACGCATTCAGTGCATGAAGCAGGGTAAACAGCAGAAACCAGGGAAGCGGATTATGCCCGAAAACAGATATCAGTATATAGAGCAGGATCTGGGTAACCTGATAAAGGCTCTTGTTATTGATCCCCTCCCGGTTGATGAAGTCGGTAAAGCTTTGGCGTTCGTACAGGTCCAGCGTATCGAGGAAATCCAGAAAAAAGCCGCCCTGCCAGGAAGGTAAATAAAGTACTGCCACGATCACCCAGAAGATGATCAGCCAAACCGGGCCAGGTGTCTGCAGTCGGGACAGTAACCGTTTCACGAACGTCAATAAACAGACGAATATACTCTCAAATTATTTTGTAACGGCGGGAAGGCAGCGCATCATCGACTCCCAAAGCATCTTTGCGGATTTCTCCCATTGGAACTTCGCCACCTGTGCCGGCGCGGCAGCAATCAGCCTGGCTCTTAATGTCTCATCCTTGTAGATCTGTTCCATCCTGGCGGCAATGTCCTCGTGGTCCAGCGGATCAACCAGCAATGCGGCCTCTCCTCCTACCTCGGGCATGGATGATGTCTTGCTTACAATAGCGGGCACATTACATTGCAGGGCTTCAAGGATAGGGATACCAAAGCCTTCAAACAGCGACGCGTAGACAAGGCAATAGGCGGCGCCTATTACTTTGCACAGCTCACCGACATCCAGGTAGCCAACCCAGATCACATCTTCCTTAAAAGGCATCTGTTCCCGCATTTCGGCGATCTCCTCATAGTTCCAGGCCATCCTGCCTACGATCACGAGCTTCATATTGCTGCGCTGCCGTTTCTTGAAAGCAATAAATGCACGCAGCAGGTTCACCACATTCTTCCTGGGATGCAGCGCGCCGGCGAACACGAAATACTCGCAACCCTGCGAATATTTGCTTTTGATCTGCTCGCGTTCTTCCCAGTCCAGCGGCTTGTACTTGTCATGGGCGCCGTTATAGGTCACATCTATCTTATCCGGACTGATATGATAACGCTCAACTATATCCTTTTTCGAAAACTCGGAAACGGTTACCACCCGTTTTGCCTGACGTGCGTAAAGCGGGGAAAACTTCCGGTAGTAAAACTGATGGCTTTTTTTAAGGTGCTCGGGGTAATGTTCAAAAGCGAGATCGTGCATGACAATGCAGGTGGGCACTTTGGTACGAAGCGACATGAGCCCGTCTGTAGACAGGAACAGGTCTGCCTTGTACTTACGGAGCATTGCCGGAATGCGGAGCTCAAACCAGGTATAGAACAAAAGAGGATGTCTTGCCTGAGGTCCAAAAACTACGGGGGTTACATTACCGGCAAATACAAAAGAAGGGTCATACGGACGGTCAAAGAAAAAAATAAACTCGTGCTCCGGGTGGTCCCGGACAATGCGTTTCAGCGTTTCATTCGTATACCAGCCAATCCCCTCGAGCTTACCTTTTAATAAAAGTCTTGTATTTACCGCAATGCGCATTGGCGGCAAAAATATAATTTTACCTTTTTATACCCATCCAAAATTTAGCCCCGGTCATGCGGAGGTTCTTCGCCAGGAACATTCTTTTCATAATATCTGTGAACCTGCTGGTAAAGCCGGTCTGGATATTCCTTATTGACCGGACGGTTCAGAATAAGGTAGGGCATGCCTCATATGGTATCTACCAGGCGCTGTTTAACCTGGGACTGGTATTTCAGATTTTGCTGGACTTTGGCATCAACAACTATAACAGTACCTCGCTGGCGCAGAATCCGAAGCAGCTTAACCAGCTTTTTCCCGCCATGCTCTCGGCAAGAGTCGTACTCAGCGGGCTTTACCTGGCGCTCGTTTCAGGCATAGCACTGGCACTCGGCTACCGTGGCTGGCAGATTGCCCTGCTGGAAGGTGTCCTGTTTATTCAATGTATCAATTCCATACTTCAGTTTATCCGCAGCAATGTAAATGGCCTGCATAAGTTTAAAGCTGATGGGGTGCTCTCCGTTGCGGACAGGTTCCTGATGATCCTCATCTGCGGTGCGCTGCTGGTCCTGCCGGCAACAAGCGAAAATTTCAGGATTGAATGGTTTGTGCTTTCCCAGATCGTTTCCTATGGCATTGCCGTTATTATCGGAGTTTTCCTGCTGAAGAAAATGACCCGGGTAAAACTCCGGTTCTCATTCGATATCCGGAAAGTATGGTCCATCATCAGGCAAAGCTTTCCATATGCGCTGCTTATCTTTCTCATGAGCATCTATACCCGGGCAGACATGATGCTGATAGAGCGGCTTAGCGGGGCGGAAGGCAGCGAGCAGGCAGGGATCTATGCTGCCGCCTACCGGCTGCTGGATGTCGGCAATATGTTTGGGGTCATGTTTGCAAGCATGCTGCTGCCGCTGTTTGGAAGGATGCTTGCCAACAAAAAGAATGTACTACCTATCGTGCAGCTGTCGCTGAACCTGCTGCTGCCTGTTTCTTTTCTGGTCATGACCGCCGGTGTGTTTTTCAGCTCTGAGATCATGCACTTGCTTTACCGCCATACCCGGGAGACGGATGTCGCTGTCTTCACCTGGCTCATGATCGCTTTTCCGGCCTTTAGCCTGAGCAATGTGTACAGCACACTTCTTACCGCAAGCGGTGATCTGCGTGTTCTGAACAGGATCGCTTTCGCAGGGACAGTGCTCAACCTTGCGTTAAATTTCATACTGATACCGAAATACTTTTCACTCGGAGCAGCTATCGCCGCCTTTGTAACCCAGACGCTCCTGGCCATCCTGTTCATGGTCTATGCACAGAAACAGGTGAATCTCCCCGTAAATCTGAAGCGCAGCTTCACCTTTATAGGATACCTGGTCATGGTTGCCGGTATTGCGTGGATGGTGAGGACATTGCCCGTAAACTGGCTGGTCCAGGTAGTACTGCTCTTTCTTTCCGGCATCCTCCTGCTGCTCGCATTCCGGTTTGTATCTATCCGTGCTGCCATGCAGCTGATGAATAATGAAGAGCCGGGCTAGCCTAATCACCGGACACGGCATCCGCCGGCCCGCTTTTCTTTACTTCTTTTACATGAGGCAGTTCCCTGGCTTCCTGCTTCACGATAAACACCGCTGTGCTGTAAGGCCGGATCCCTTTGCCTGCACGTATGGCGTATACCTTGGTGAACTCGGCGCCGAAGTAAAGAATGATGGAGGAATAGTAAACCCAGGACAGCACGATGATAATGGCAGCCGCAGCCCCATACGTCGTGGCCACGCCCGAGCCTGAAAGATAAAGCCCGATCAGGAAACGTCCCAGCATAAACAGCAGCGAAGTAAAAGTGGCGCCTGCCATTGCATCCTTCCAGCTGATGCGGGCGTCGGGCAGTACTTTATATATCACTGCAAACAAGAACGAGGTGATCAGGAACAATATAACAATGTTGAGGATCTTGAAGACGATAACGACCTGTGTCAGAAAGAACTCCTGAAGCCTGTCGGTAAGCAGGTCGCTCAGCGTGTTGGCAAGCAGGGAAACAATCAGCAGAAACCCGATGCCCACCACCAGTGAAAAAGAGAGCAGCCGGTCTTTCAGAAACTTCAGCCAGCTTCTGGAAGGCTTTGCCCGGATGCTCCAGATATAATTAATAGAGTCCTGTATGTCTGCAAAAACACCCGTTGCGCCAAAGATGAGGATAATGATGCCGACGATACTGAAGGTCTGCGCGGATTGCTGTTCCTGCAGGCTTTCAATGATGGAGAATACCTGGCTGGCTCCCTCGGTACCTACAAGCTCCTGTATCTGAAGATGCAATTTGCCCGATATCTGTTGCCTCTCAAAGAATAGCCCGGTGAAAGATATGATCACCAGCAGCAGCGGCCCGATGCTGAAGATTGTATAATATGCCAGCGACGCACTGAGCTTGATCACATTATCTGCTGCAAATTCCCGGGCAGCTTCCCGGATGAGGTGGTAATAGGTTTTGATCCCCGCCATCAGGTCATTTCTTTAAAACCATACTGCGAAGCCCATGCCAGCAGTGCACCGTCGCCCGGGTTTGTACCGACAAGCCTTTGAATATGAACGATTCACCGCTTTTCGCACGGAGTTAACATTTTATACGAACCTTTGTCTGCAGGTTTACGTTTATACTATTATAAAGACCTTGAGCGTGCGCCACAAAATTATATCCAGTATTTTCGGACTCTTGTTGCTGACTCAATGCAGCAGCGGGCAAAAACAAAAAGCAGGTACCATGAATGAAAAAAATAATCCCTACTACAGCAGAACCGATACCACGCATTTGAACGTACCGGATTCGGAATGGAAAGAGATACTGCCCCGGGAAATGTATCACATCGCCCGGGAAAAGGGAACAGAGTGGGCTTTTAGCGGGAAATACTGGAATACTGATGAGAAAGGAGACTATTACTGTGCAGTCTGCGGCAATCACCTGTTCCGTTCAACAGCGAAGTTTTCTTCTTCCTGCGGGTGGCCAAGCTTTTTTGAACCACTCAGAGATAACGCCGTCAGATATACCCCGGATCACTCGCACGGGATGAACAGGATCGAGGTAACCTGCGGCAGATGTGATTCCCACCTTGGGCATGTATTTGATGACGGTCCGCCGCCAACCTATAAAAGATTCTGTATGAATTCGGCGGTGCTCGAATTTGAGCCTGATGCAAAATAGCAGGCTTTGTGTTGGTGCTGGGCGGGAACCGCAGCCGGGCACCTTATTTTTGTGTTCCGGTCGTATAGACTGCGGGTTGGCATCATGACTAAGAAAGAACGTTACCAATATGTGATTGACTGGTTCCGGGAACACATGCCCGAAGCCGAGACGGAGCTGAACTATTCCAATCCTTTCGAGCTTCTGGTGGCTGTAATCCTCTCTGCGCAATGCACCGATAAGCGGGTCAATATTGTTACGCCGGCTTTATTTGAACGGTATCCGGATGCCAGGGCCATGTCTGCTGCTGAGTTTGACGATATCTACCCGCTGATCCGGACGGTGAGCTTTGCCAACAACAAGACCAAACACCTGATGGGTATGTCCCGGATGCTGGTCTCCGAATTCGGCGGCGAGGTGCCCGATACCAACGATGCGCTTGAACGCTTGCCGGGGGTGGGAAGGAAAACCGCCAATGTCATCACCTCGGTGATTCATCAGCAGCCGCATATGGCCGTGGACACCCACGTCTTCAGGGTTTCCGCCAGGATCGGGCTCACGACCAATGCAAAGACCCCCCTGCAGACCGAGCAGCAGCTCGTCAGCCAGATACCGGAGGAACTGATCTATAAAGCCCACCACTGGCTGATACTTCACGGTAGATATATATGCATCGCACGACGGCCCAAATGCGAGATCTGCGGATTAAGACCTGCCTGCAAGTATTTCCGGACCGATATGAAACATGTGGTTGGCGAGCTCAGGGAACCAATGACGCCAATCGAAGCGAAAAAAGCCTCGGGCAGGTAAACAGAAAACCCGCAGCGAGAGCTGCGGGTTTTCTGGAATCAGGTTATCGGTCAGTGTCCGGGAGCGGGTGTCGCCGCGGTGGGTGCGGCTTCGCTCCAGGTAGTCACAAATTCCTTTTCGAATTCAGGGAACTGCTTTGTCTTGTACACATCCCCGCCAATATATTTCAGTACCTTTTCAATAGTCTTTACATCCAGATAGCCGGGTATTGCCTGGGGATTCTGGAAGTTTTCTTCCAGGATGACGCTGGTCGGATAGGAAAGCTGTCCCCGCATCAGTTCCACTGCCAGCATATTCGCCCGGTATTCCGGCACGAAGCCATACATCTTGCCCATAAAGTTGATGCTGTCTTTTCTTTCCGCGTTGAACTTCACCGCGTAGAAGTTCTGGTTCATATACCGGATCACATCAGGGTTGCTGAAGGTCTTTTTGTCCATCACTTTACACCAGCCGCACCAGTCGGTATAAACGTCCATAAAGACTTTCTTAGGCTGCTTTTTCATGGCAGCCTGGACCTCGTCGAGCGTCATCCAGTTTATTTCCTTATCGTCGGCTTTTGCTTCCGTCTTCGTGGTTTCCTTTGAACGCTTCTTTTTATCAGCTGCCATTACCATGGGGCTTATAGAAAGAACTGCCAGAGCGAGCAGTACCAGTTTTTTCATGATCAGTATTTTAAGATTGTATCGTGTTGCAGAATGCTTTCTATATAGCAGAATTCGTGCCATACGAAATTACGATTAAATCCATTTAGCTTTGTTAAGTAAGTCATAATCTACGCTGCTGCATGATCCCGGACCAGCCTACCAAGCAAAATACCGCCGCACTGCCTAAACTGGCTGTCGCCATAACGGGCGCCAGCGGATCTATTTTCGCCGCCACTTTGCTGAAGCGGCTGGAACAGATGGGCGATCAGATCGGGGAGGTAGGGCTTGTCTGGAGCAGCAATGCACCGACCGTCTGGGAGCACGAACTGGAGAACAGGGATTTTGAGAAGCTGCCTTTCCGGAGCTGGGCACGGGATGATTTTATGGCTCCATTTGCCTCGGGAAGCTCGGATTACCAGGCATTGATCATTTGTCCCTGCAGCATGGGGACGGTAGGGCGGATCGCAGCCGGCATCAGCAACGACCTGATCACAAGGGCGGCTGATGTGATGCTTAAGGAAAGACGCCGGCTCATCTGCGTGGTCAGGGAGACCCCTTATAATCTCATCCATCTCAGGAATATGACTGCGGTAACGGAAGCAGGAGGTATCATCTGCCCCGCCACACCCTCTTTCTACAGCCGTCCCGGTTCCATCGCAGAGGCGGTAGCCACCGTAACCGACCGGGCCCTTCAGCTGGCCGGTATCAGGCTTGACAGCTACAGGTGGGGACAATAGCCAGGAAGACCTCACCCTTTTTACACAACAAAATTTTAGAAGAATGTATTCAAAATCTTTGGAACGGCTGCGCAAGATCATGGATGAGCTCAGGGAGCAATGCCCCTGGGATAAAAAGCAGACGATACATACCCTGCGCAATCAGACCATCGAGGAAATGTACGAGCTCACCGATGCCATTGCCGGGAACGACTGGCAGGGATTGAAAGAAGAGCTTGGAGATGTGCTGCTCCATATAGTATTCTATTCCAGGATCGGCATGGAGCAGGGACATTTTAACCTGGACGATGTGATAGAAGGCGTTTGCAACAAACTCGTTGCCAGACATCCGCATATCTATTCCAATGTAGTAGCCGAAGACGAAACTGCAGTAAAGCAGAACTGGGAAAAGCTCAAGATAAAAGAGGGAAAAGCTTCTGTGCTCAGCGGGGTGCCAAAATCGCTGCCGGCTATCGTAAAAGCACTCCGGCTCCAGGAAAAGACCCGGCAGGTGGGATTCGAATGGGACCATGTAGACCAGGTAAAAGGAAAAGTAGACGAGGAAATAGACGAGCTTTATGAAGCAGTTGCTTCAGGTGATCCTGATAAAATAGAAGATGAGTTTGGCGATGTACTCTTTGCCCTGGTCAATTATGCGCGGTTTATTAATGTAGACCCGGAGAACGCCCTGGAGCGAACCAACAGAAAGTTCATACGGCGCTTTCAGCTCATAGAATCCATGGCGAAGGAGAAGGGCAGGGCGCTGGATCAGATGAGCCTGGAAGAAATGGATGAGCTCTGGAACCAGGCAAAACAATCGGAGTAGTTGTTCAGAAGATTTCCATATTACCCCTTCCTGCTCCTGGGGCTCCTGGCCTGGGTGTCGGTGATCATCTATACCCACCAGCGAAAACAGGCGTTGAAGCCTTCGGCTATTGCCGCTGCAATCGCGGAGGATATTGAATACCGCGACAGGATATTAGCCGGCCTGCTCGAAGACCAGAGCCTGATACGCAGAATGTATTCCGGCGACCTGACTCACCAGGAGATAAGGGCGCTGGAAGAGCAGCCTTTCCAGATATATGCGTTCGAGCAGGATGTACTGATATTCTGGAACAATAATACAGTGATCGGGACCTGCAGCATTGACTCGTTGCGTTCTGAGCATAATAGTCTGTTCAGCAGCAATGGGGTTTATCTCAGAAAATGTTTTAGCCTGCCCTTTCTCGAGCCTAATAAAACGATCGTCGCCCTTTTCCCTATTGTCCACCGCTACCCTTTCGAAAATCAGTATCTGCGGTCCCATTTCGCTGCCGGAGATCATATTCCGGTCACTACCGTGGTATCGGACAGCCCTGCAGCAAAAAGCCAAAAAGTGCTCACACCAGACGGAAAGACGATTTTTTACCTGCAGTTCCCGGAGACCACGGCAACAGATCTTACTGCAGATAATACCACGATCTATGCGGTACTGGCAGGACTCCTGTTCAGTTTTATCTGGGCCAACCTCATCGCTGTCCGGCTGTCAAGGACGCGCTCCAAGCGACTCGCCCTTCTATGGTTGTTACTCTGTATCTTTTTGTTCCGGGGTTACAGCTATTTATCCGGTTATCCGTTCGGATTGAGTGAGCTGCCTCTGTTCTCACCCGCGCTCTATGCTTCCAGCGGTTTTCTTCCTTCTCTTGCAGATCTGATCCTGAACCTGGTCTGCCTGCTGTGGCTTCTGGTGATGATGCTCCATTTCTATCCCGGGTTCAGGATCCTGAAGGAACGCTCCGGCATGCTTCCAAAGGCTGGCATGCTGCTCCTGTCCACTGGACTGATCCTTTCCTGTTCCCTCCTCCCGGTTACCCTCGTGCGCAGCCTGGTGCGGGACTCGGGCATTTCATTTGACGTCAGCCATTTTTACACCGTTACACCATATACGATAGCAGGACTTCTGGCAATTACGCTTTTAGCCATTTGTCTTTCCATGCTCATCTTTCTGCTGCATGCGCAACTGCGCTACCTGTTTGCAAATATCTTTCAGCGGTATCTTTTTATTGTCGTCGCAGTTACCTGCGGTGTATTCATCATCCATGACGCCTTCACCCCGGACCGGGCGGCGGGCATCCTTTGGCTGGTATTTTTTCTCGTCCTGCTGGATCTTCCCTTCATCAGTAAGCCCCAGCGCCTTTTTGCGCCGGGAATGATTTTCTGGGCTGCCTTCGTGGCAGGCTGCTGCACCTTCGGACTGCTGTACTATTATGAGATCAAAGAGGAAAATTACCGGAAGCAGTTTGCAGAACAGATCGCCAATCAACGGGATAATGTCATTGAATACCTTTTCGAGGATATAGGGCAAAAGATCTCAGCAGATCAGTGGCTGAACTATTTCCTGGATTCCCCCTCTGTCGAGACCCGTTCTATCATAGATGAACGCCTGTCATCAACTTACCTGTCCGGACCTTTGAACCGTTATGAGGCCAGAATCTATCTTTTCGGAAAGGGCGGAAGTCCCCTCTATAACGGTGATACAACCAGTATGCAGCGGTTGCGGCAGGTGCAGACTGCGGCCATCCCGACCAATAGCTTTCTGTATTACCGGGAGAATGCCATAGACCGGCATTACTATCTCGCCGCTATACCGGTACGTTCCGATTCTGCAAAGATTGCGGGCTATGTCTTTATTGACCTTTCCCTTAAAGATGCCGGCAACCAATCGGTGTACCCCGAGCTGCTGCAGCCCGGCGCCGCCAGGGTGATGTCGCCACGGCCCGAGTACATGTATGGCCTCTACATGAACAACCAGCTGATGGCACAGGCAGGGGATTTTCCGTTCCCGGTATATCTGCCTAACCGCCCGGTAAACAGAACTGACTTTCTCCTTCAGGACCCGGGTGAGAACGAAGTGTATACATACCCCTTGAGCAGGAACCGGGTGATCGTGATCATCCAGCCCCACAACGAGCTGATGGAGGTCATCACACTATTTTCCTACCTGCTCGGAATGTTTCTTGTTTTTGCGTTGCTGGTACTTTTATTCCGGTTGCTTTTCCTATGGCTGGTCCGCCGCAGCAGTGTGGAAAGGATAATTCACCTGACGCTCCGCCGCCGGATCCAGTTCGCGATGCTGGGGCTGGTGCTTTTATCTTTCCTGATCATCGGTGCGGTCACGATCTGGTTCTTTGTTGCACAGTACGAGCAGTCTAACCGGACCAAGCTGCAAACAGCCATGCAGACGGCAGAGCGCGCCATGCAGCAGTTTGTAAAAGCGCACCGGCTGCCTGCCGATCCCAATGCGTTCGCACGCCTTACGGACAGTACTGCATTCAGGTATTTCATAAACGGGCTCGCCGCGGAGCACGAGATCGATATCAATGTCTATGATTATGTAGGCAACCTGAAAGCGACCTCGCAGGAAGACATTTACAATAAATTCATCCTCGCCAGAATCATGATGCCTGATGCTTACTACCTGCTGTCGCAGGAAGGCAGCACGGCGCTACTGCAGGATGAATCCATCGGCAGGCTGGAATACCTTTCAAGCTATATACCGCTCCGGGCGGCCGGCGGGCAAACCCTGGGCTATATCAATATACCGCTGTTTTCCTCGGAGAAAGAGCTGAACTACCAGATATCGAATGTGGTAGTGGCGCTAATTAACCTGTATGCTTTTATTTTTCTGTTATCCAGCCTGCTCACTGTATTCATTACGGACTGGCTCACCAGGACCCTGCAGATCATCATCAGCAAATTCGAGCATTTCAACCTGCACCGGAACGAGCTGCTGGAATGGCCGTATGAAGACGAGATCGGGCTGCTGATCCGGGAGTACAATAAGATGGTGCGGAAAGTAGAGGAGAATGCCCAGCTTTTGGCCAAGAGCGAACGGGAAAGCGCCTGGCGGGAAATGGCCAGGCAGGTAGCGCATGAGATCAAGAATCCGCTGACCCCCATGAAGCTGAACATCCAGTACCTGCAGCAGGCATTGAAGAACAATCACCCCAACGCCCGGCAGCTCACGGAGCATGTGGCGGAATCTATGATAGAGCAGATTGACAACCTCTCGCATATCGCATCGGCATTTTCGGACTTCGCCAAGATGCCGGAGGCGCAGCCCGAAGAGCTGGAGCTGAACGAACTGCTGGAAAAATCTACTGAGCTTTATCTGAATGATACCAATACCGAGGTCCGTTTTCAGCCTACCGGCGTGCCCGCTGTCGTATACATGGACCGCAGCCAGCTGCTGCGGGTGCTGAACAACCTGATACAGAATGCTACGCAGGCCATTCCGGAAGACCGTGAGGGACTGGTGCAGGTCAGGCTGGAGCAAAAGGAAGACACGGTGCTGATCGTTGTTGCCGACAACGGTTCAGGCATACCGGAGGAAGTGCGGGAACGCATATTCAGCCCTTATTTCACTACAAAAGGATCAGGTACCGGCCTGGGGTTGGCCATGACCAAGAAGATCATTGAATTCTGGAACGGGAGGATATGGTTCGAAACAAAAGAGAATGAGGGAACAGGCTTCTTTATAGAGCTGCCGCTTGTCCGGCCTGCAGCATCTCTTTAACGTCGCTACCAGATGTTCACTTCCCGTTCGAGGGCAACGCCGAACTTTTCCGATACCGAATCAAGTATTTTCCGGGACAGCTGCCATATCTGGGCACCGGTGGCATTGCCATAGTTGACAAGTACCAGGGCCTGCAGCGCATGCACGCCGGCGTCTCCTTCCCGGTAGCCCTTCCAGCCGCATTGCTCGATGAGCCAGCCTGCGGGAATCTTTACCCTGCCATCCGGCGCGGGATAAGAAGGTAGCTCCGGAAAGCGTTCCTTCAGCGCCAGGAACTGTGAGGAGGGGATGGCCGGGTTCTTGAAAAAGCTTCCTGCATTCCCGATCTGCGCCGGGTCGGGGAGCTTGCTGCTGCGAATAGCGATCACAGCATCGGATACATCCCGGACAGAAGGTTCCGCCACACCCATCTTAGCGAGCTGCTCCCGTATGGCGCCGTAGCTTGTGTTTAGCTGCGCCTGTTTGTTCAGCCTGAACGTGACCGCAGTGATCAGCACCTTGTTTTTCAGTTCCTGCTTGAATATGCTCTCCCGGTATCCGAACCGGCACTCTTCATTGGTCAGGATAGTGAACCGCTGCTCATCCCAGTGCCAGCCCTCCACTTCCTCGATTGTGTCCTTTACCTCCACGCCGTAGGCACCGATGTTCTGCATGGGTGCCGCACCCACACAGCCGGGTATGAGCGACAGGTTTTCGATTCCGCTGAGTCCTGCAGCTATCGTATGCAGCACGAAGCGGTGCCAGTTTTCACCTGCGGCCACTTTGAGCCAGACGTGGTCCGGACTTTCCTTTACCTGGCTGATACCCATCAGCCGGTTGAGGATCACAGTGGTCTCCACATCGCGGGTGAACAGGATGTTGCTGCCGCCTCCCAGCACCAGCCGGTCGCCGGCGGCAGTCAGGCTTTTGCCCAGGGCGGAAAGCTCCCTTGTATGTTCCAGGGTAAGCAATTGCGCTGCCCGGGCCTCGATGCCAAAGCTGTTATAGGGTTTCAGGGATATGTTTTGCTGCAGACTCATGGGATCAAAAATAGCCGGTTATTTTTTCCTTTTCTCACGATAGAATATCGTACCGAGTCCCGGGGCATCGGAAACAGACACCTTACCAAACTCGTAGTGCAGTCCGGCGCCCACATCTTCTTTAAGCAGCAAGGGCCCGTCAACGTCCACTTCGTCGAGCAGCGGCATAAGGTGGGCGATGGCTGCGCTGCCGATGGTACTTTCATTCATGGAGCCCATCATCAGCTTTAATCCTTTTTTCCTTGCCTCTGTGATCATGCGGAGTGCGGGCGTAATCCCTGCGCATTTGGTCAGTTTAATATTAATTCCGTGGAAACAACCGGCGCAAAGGTCTACATCCTTTTCGCCCACACAGCTCTCATCGGCAAACAGGTCAATGGGAGATTCCGCCTTCAGCGCTTTCATTGCCTCCCATTCCTGGCGGGGCAGTGGCTGTTCCACCAGGTTGACGCCAAGAGCCTTCCATTCGGGCAGCAGCTTTTTGGCGTCCTCGTAGCTGAAAGCTTCGTTGGCATCGATCCGCAGGGGTTTGTCTGTGGCCGCCCGGAGGGCGCGCAGCAGGTCAATATCGTCTGCCCGGCTCACCTTTATCTTATATATCGGGGCAGGGTTGGCTTTCAGCTTTGCCACCATGGTCTCCGTAGTGTCCAGTCCGATGGTGTAGTCCGTAAGGGGTATCCGGCTTCGGTTTAGTCCCAGCATCCGGTACAGCGGCTGCCGGCGCAGGCGGGCGAACAGATCCCAGCCGGCTATATCCAGGGCTGCAATAAGAAAAGACTGTCCGGGCAGCAGGTGCTCCAGGAAATGCCAGAAACGCTGCGGGTCGGTGAGCGCATAGCGCGTGATGAGGGGCTTTTTTTCTTCGAGCGCCGCCACCATGCTATCCACCGTTACATTATAATAAGTAATGGCTGGGGCTTCGCCGTAGCCTTCCAGCTGCCCCAGGCCGAGGGAGACGATAAGCGTAGGCTGATGGGTCTTGGTGCCCTTGGATATGGTAAAAGGATATTCGAATTCCAGCTCAAACGATTGATGATTTACCCTAAGCATACAGTTCTTCTTTCGATGGTCCAAAGGTCAGGATTCCGGCTTATCCCTGTGCATATTTCCTTCCGGGTTCTTCCGGACATTTGTATGCCAGGGATATTTGCGGCTATTTTTGCAAGCACAAAAACAATCGATGCCCAGGATCCCGTTATGGATATTTATCCTGATTTCCCTGGTCTACTTTACGGCTGCGCGGGTAGACATTATGGATATAGATGCTTCGCAGTATGCGGAGATCAGCCGCGAAATGGCGGAGAGCGGAAGCTTCCTGCAGATCTATGACCGGGGCAGGGACTACCTGGACAAGCCCCCTTTCCTCTTCTGGGTGAGTGCGCTGAGCATGAAGCTCTTCGGCGCCAATAATTTCGGTTACCGGTTCCCGTCCATATTATTTGCCATCTGGGCGCTGTTTGCTACCTACAGGCTTGCCCGCTCCTTATATGATGAGCACACCGGAAGGCTGACCACCCTGGTGCTGGGATGCTGCCAGGGAATGTTCCTGATGACCAATGACGTGCGCACGGATACGATCCTGATGAGCTGGACGGTCACCGCCATCTGGCTGATCCGGGAGTGGGAGGTGAGCCGCAAACGCCGGTATTTCTTTGCGGGCTGTGCGGCGGTGGCCTTTGGCATGATGACCAAGGGTCCGATCGCGCTGATGGTGTCGGTGTTTTGTTTTATGGCGCATTGGGCGATGACCCGGCAGTGGAACATGTTTTTCCGCCCTTTATACATACCCGGCATCCTGCTCATCGGGTTGCTCCTGGTGCCAATGAGCATCGGGCTCTACCAGCAGTATGACCTGCACCCGGAGAAACTGGTGGATGGTAAAACCGGGGTATCCGGGCTCCGGTTCTTTTTCTGGACCCAGAGCTTTGGCCGGATCACGGGCGAGAATGTCTGGGATAATAACGCACCTTTTTCCTTTCTATATGAGAATATGCTCTGGGCCTTCCTGCCCTGGATCATCCTGTTTACCGTGGCGCTTGTAGTGCGAATAAGTGATCTGTTCCGTCGCAAAGAGCCGGGAAAGGACAGAGCCGAGTGGATCAGTCCCGGCGGTTTTATCCTTGCTTACCTGGCTTTAGGATCCTCGAGCTACCAGCTGCCGCATTACATATTTATCGTATTCCCGCTGGCTTCGATCATGGTAGCGGCCCTGCTGCGGCGTTTTGCAGGGGGTGAATTCCGGAAGCTGGGCAGCCTCATGACGGGGACCCAAGTGGTTGTTTCCCTGCTGCTGCTGGTGGTAGCCATGCTGACTTTTACCTATATATTCCGGGGCGCCTGGTGGTGCTGGGCGATATGGGGAGCTGGCATTTTGTCATGGGGTTACCTGTTCCGGAAAGAGCGGGGCGTGGGCAGGATGGTGTGGCTGAGCGCTGTGGCGATGATCGCGGCAAACCTGATAATGACCAACCATTTCTATTATACCCTGCTGTCGCGTTACCAGGCGGGCTCCAACCTCGGCCGCTATATTGCCAGGCATGACCTGCCGGCCGACAGCCTGCGGATCTATAAAATGGACGACCCGGTAAACATCCTTCATTTTTACGCCGGAAGGGTCGTGAAAAAGGTAGACAGTTTTGAACGGCTGCCCCTGGTGCCCGGAATGATGGTGGCAACCGGTAAAAGCGGACTGCAGGAATTCAGGCAGCACGGAATAAGATTTGAGGTCATGCACCAGGGCCGGCTGTTCAAAGGAAGCGAGCTGACACCGGAGTTCATTAATCCGGCAACCCGGCGGGAGGCCCTCAAAGCTTTTTACCTGGTACGGGTAAAATGAAACGCAAAACCTGCGCTGCTCAGCCTTAAAATAGCTGAAACGGCAGTGCCGGAAAGGGTGCGGCTTTACGCAGCCGGACTATACCAGGAGGCTTTGAAGGAAACGTCGTAAAACAGGAGTTTGCGCCTGTAGTCTGCGTTGATAAACGCTTGTTAGACATGTTCTGTCTTTTAATGAGCGTCCATCCCGCCTCGTTCCTCCCCCTCTTTATCCGCTCTCTTTCTCAGCACCGTATATGGGGTGCGTATGGAGGGGGTATGGAACGGGTATGGAACGGGTATGGAGCTGCCTGCCTCCAAACCCGCTCCTGCTACGGAGTTCAGCCGAAGTTGATACGGTGGAAAAAAGCACGAAAAATGACGCTTCCTCCCCCCGATTACTTTTCCCTTTCCCTTTTTCCTCTTTCTCTTCACTGTTTCTGTTCCCTCCACCTGCTGGATGGGTGTGGGACCGGTGTAGGTCCGGGATGCCTGGGTGTTGCGTTCATAATGCGGGGAAATACAAGCTGCTATACTGCAGGTACGGAGAAGCTGCGGAGGAAAATCGGGATTGAACAGCCTTCTCGATAAATGCTGATCCTGGGGCAGGCTGGAAACAGGCAGGTGCATTTATGTACAACAATGTCCATTAAAGACCGAACCTATTGCATGACTGACAAAAGTAAAATGCCCGGCTCCTCAAGATAGCGAGAGAAGGATCCGGTAGAAATAGTCCATATTTGCAGCGGTATAACATCAATTATGTTTTATGGCATCCGACACGCTAAACCTTTCACTTGTCCAGGCAGACCTGGTCTGGGAAGATAAATCCGCCAACCTGGAGCGCCTCGAAGCAATGATTTCGGGGATAGAACAGCGGAGGGAAGTAGTGCTGTTACCGGAAATGTTCTCTACGGGTTTCAGCATGAGTCCTGCCA
>Ga0196964_10000515_pt1 | contig 23275 bp, 34 predicted proteins | sample S1_10metaG_FD_148615 | JGI IMG/M metagenome (GOLD analysis project Ga0196964, IMG submission 148615) | Soil microbial communities from Anza Borrego desert, Southern California, United States - S1_10 | ecosystem: Environmental > Terrestrial > Soil > Desert | place: USA: California | collected... | reverse complement strand
GACAGCAACGGTGCTGGCGGCATCGGCAACCAGGGGGGCACCGTCGTCGCCACCACCTACGCCGTCCGCCGCCTGATGCCCGTCGAGTGCGAGCGCCTGCAGGGCCTGCCCGATCACCACACGCTCGTCCCGTATCGCGGAAAGCCCATGAAGGACGGCCCCCGCTACAAGGCCATCGGCAACGGGTGGGCACGCAACGTCTTCGCCTGGGTCGGACGGCGGATCGATGCGGCGGTGAGGGGTCGGGCATGACCCGCCGCGCCATCACCCGCGTCCTCCCCTCCCCGTCCTGCCTGCCCATGCTGCGCCGTCGTCGCGCGCAGCAGGCCGCCACCGGCACGCTCGGCCGCTGCCACGGCCCCGGCTGCGCGCGCGAGTGCTCCACCGCCGACCGCCACATGGACGGCCGCTACTGCTCGACCACCTGCCGCAACGGCGCGATCGCGCTCGCCGCGCGACGGAGCGCCTGATGCCCCGCCGCGCCATCGTCCACTACCATGACGGCATCCGCATCGCCTCCATTAGCGACGGTGGCCACGGCGCCATCGGCTACGTCGTGCGCGACGTCGACACCGTCGAGCACGCTCGTCGCGCCGTGCTCGGCTGGCTGGCGCGCCGGTGCGGCGGCTCCTGGCACGAGCACTACACCGACCCGCGCACCTGCACCGCCGAGACCGGCGCCTACGCCTGGCGCCTGCGCGGCGACCTGTGGGCGCCGGCCGTGCCCTGCATCGCGCCCGTCGAGCCAGGCGCCCCCGGCTGGTTCCTCGCCTGTTACCTCCTCAGCCCGCATTGGTGACCGGTTCCACGAGGAACCCCACCGCCCGCACCGCCGAATCCCGGACGCATCCCATGCCCTCGCCCGCGACCACGCCCATCCGCCACACCGCGCCCATCGCCTACCCCCGGCGCGACCGCCTGCACGTGCTCGCGGTGCTGCGCGCCCTGCGTGAGGCGCGCGCCGCCGAGGTCATCGGGCCGCTCGGCGTGGCCCTGGTGACCCAGGTCGCCCTGGCCGAGGACGACGCCGGCTACCGCGGGCCGGTCGCCTTCTCGACCGCCTACCTGCTGACCATCATCGGCGCGCGCCGGCGCGAGACCCTGGTCGCCGTGCGCGAGCGCTGCATCGCCGCCGGCTGGCTGGCGTACCAGTACCGCAGCACCCGCCGTGCCGCCCTCTACGCCAGCGCCATCCCCGCCGCCGACGCCAGCGATTCGTCCGCCGGACCGGCGCAATCCCCGGACGAATGCCCAGGCGATCCGTCCGGTATTGGTCCGGGTGAAGCGGACGAATCGACCACGATTGGTACGGGTATTCGTCCGGTATCCGCCGATCCAACCGGACCAATACCGGACACCATCATCCCTTCTCCGATCCCGATCCCTGACAGCCAGCCGCCAGCCACCGCGCGCGACCCCCACCCCCACCCCCCCGACGGCGCGCTGGCGGCGGCTGGCCCTAAGCCTGGACGGGGAGGGGACCGACCGCCCCCGCAGGCCGACCCCGACCCCGAGCGCGACCCGCACTGGCAGGCCGTGCTCGCCGCCGCCCACGCTGGCGACGGCCCCTGGCTGACCTTCCGCGGCGCGTCCCTGCGCGGCGAGTGGATCGCCACCCTGCGCGCGCTGGCGCACGACCCGGCCACGGCCCGCGCGAACTGCCGCCGCTGGAGCCCCAACCTGCCCAGCCACTACGCCGAGCAGTCCGAGCTCGAGCGCCAGGCCGCCGAGGCCCTGGCGCGCGACGCCCGGCAGCAGCGCGCCCAGGCCGCCGAGGACGCCCAGCGCTCTGCGCAGGCCGCCGCCGCGCTCGCCGCCGCCGCCGCGGCGCGCGCGCGCCTGCTCGCCGCCCTGTGCGCCGGCACCCCCGACGCCCGCGAGCTGTCCGGCGCGATCGACGCCACCGCCAACGGCCGCACCGCGCTCGACCTGGTGCGCACCGGCAACGCCTGGGGCCTGCACCGCCTGCGCGCCGCCCTCGGCCCCAGCGGCCGCGCGCGTGGCCTGCTCGAGCGCGCGCTGGCCGAGCCGGCGACGGCATCGGCGGCCAGCCCCGTCGCCGAAGGGGCCAGCGCATGATCGCCCACGCCGAGACCGCGCCGCCGCCGCCGCCACGCCGCTACGCCCTCGCCCGCCTCGCCTGTTCGCGCATCGACGCCGGCCATGACCGGGTCGAGGCGATCGCCGATGCCATCGCCGCGGCTATCGACGGCGGCCATGGCTTGCCACCCTGCTACGACAGGCTGACACCGACCCAGCGCCAGGTCGTGCTCGCCCTGTGGGGCAACGGCCCCACCCGCCTTGAGGCGTTGATCCGCGCCCTGAGCCGCCCTCGGAACACGGTTTGGAACCTCTGCAAGGTCCTTGCCCGCAGCGGCATCCTGCGCCGCTTGCGTCGCGGCGTCTACGACCTCGAACCCGATCCGCCGCCGCTGCGTCCGCTTCCGGGATCGCACCTGCTCGACCGCCGCCTGCGTTCCGCCATCGCCCAGCGCGGTCGCGCCACCCGCGCCCAGCTCGCTGCCGACTTCGGCGCCCCGGTCCACACCATGCAGAAGCGCCTGCGCCGGCTGTGCGCGCGCGGAACGGTCATCCGCGTCAGCCGCGGAGTCTACGAGCTCGCCACGCCCCACCCCGCATCGACAAGCCGCCCATGATCGAGCCATGGATGCGCGCCGACCCGCTGCTGTCGCTGCTGATCGACCGCGCCAAGGGCGATCCCGGCGGCACAGAGCGCGCCTTCGAGACCGTCGAGCGCATCGCCGTGCTCACCGCCGACGGAACTGACGAGCTCGCCGCGATCGAGGCGGTGATGAGGTATGTGCCGCATGCGGAGCGAGAGCGCATCGCCATGGAGGAGCGCAGGTGACCACAACCGAGACCAGAAAGGCCCCAGCGATGCGTAAGAAGCCGAGAGAGCAGTGGGCAATCCGCACCTCCACGGGAGGCCATATCACCGAGCCAGCGTGGACCAAGGAAGACGCTGAACGTGCGGCCATTGGCTTCGATGTTCCGGTCCGCATCACCGAACTCCCCACCCGCAGCCGGAAGGCGAGATAGGAAAAGTGAAACAAGTCACGATGTATCAGGCGGACGACGGCGGGTTATTCACGTCCGAGGATCTATGCCTTAAGCACGAGCGAGTGTGTCTGCACACGGATGAGGCGAATAAGCTGTTCCAGGAGGGGGCGTCGCTCGCACACGCCCTGGATCACTACCGGCTCGGACTTGGCTTCCTGCCGGAGACGCTTTCCGATGAGGACTGCGCCGACCTCAAGGCGATCAATAAGGATACCCAGCTCATCATCAGCCATTGGCAGTGCCGAGACGAGCCAGGCTATAAGCCGGTGCGAATCGAGCTGGATGGCGCCATCTTTGTCTACGGAAACGCAGGCTCGTGGAGCGGACCGTATGGCGGCAAGGTGAAGCTGTCCGACTTGCTCCGTTACTACCGTGACACCAAGCGGGAACTGGCCGCTCGGGCGAAACGCGCCGAAGGAATCAGAGCATGACAATCCCCCACGCCTGCCGGGGCGGGGCTCCGAAGCGCCGCAAGGTTGTTTCACATCGCATCCGCCACTCGCCGATGCTCATCTACGCGGACTGCGTTCTTTCCTGTGGCCATGAGGCCTCGGTTGGCATCGGCAGCATCCTTAGAAACCGCCGCCGGCCCGTTCCCAAGATGGTCGAGTGCAAGGAGTGCAAGTGACCGACACCCCCGCCGCCGCACAGCAGAGGGGCAGCGCGTGGACGAAGGGCTGTGCCTGCACGGGAACCAGCAGCGGTCCGCGCCACGTTCAGCAGCCGATCCATTACGGACGCGACAGCATCGTCTACACCTTCGAGTACGCCTACCTCGCCTGCGATGTGTGCAACAAGCCCTGGAAGCAGCAACCATGACCACCGAACCCCACCCCCTCAGCGCCCAGCGGGGCGAGTCTGTTACCGGCGACCGCGAGACGGAGCGATTTTGGGGCGAAGGCGAGTTCTGCCGCGGCCAGTGTCCGCGCTGTCACGCCTCGCTGCTGATGAACCGGCGCAATGCGGTATGGTGCTCAAGGCCAGGCTGCTCCTTCGGCCTTGACGTTCCGGTGAAGATTGGAGCCCACCCCGCGCCCGTCTCGCCCTCCGAGTCCGCTTCGATCATCGCCGAGCTGATTGCCGAGGTAGAGCTGGCGCGTGATCGAATCCAGTGCCACAGACTGGTGGGTGGCCATCATGCGTGCATCGACCTGCAAGATTCCAGCACGTGCGATCCGTGCCGGGAATACGTACGCCTTGATGCGCTTCTGGAACGCGCGGCTCAGGCCCCTCCCGTCTCGACGGGGGAGGGCGGGGAGGACATCGAGCGAGCGGCCGAAGCCATCGCCGAAGAACTGCAAGTACGCCTGGGATTATTTCTCGATCGCGGGACCGCCTGTGATGTTGCAGAGGCAGCCCTCGCCGCCGCCAAGGGGCCGCCATCTTCTGTGGGATTCGACTCTGCGGCAGGACGCGAAACCGGTGACGGACGCGCATCGACTGCCAGGCCGCTTAGCACTGGGTCGAATCCCACGTTATCCGAAGGGGACAAGCCGAGGGCGGGGGAGGGGTGGGTGGCGTGCAGCGAGAGGATGCCCGACGATCACGGCATTTTCCTCTGCTATTGGCCGTCCGTTGAGATCGACAACGACGAAACCTACCACGGCTGCGTATCGACCGCGTTCTATGACAACGATGACAAGAGCTTCCGAGGCGAATATCACGGACCGGCTCAGGTGTCGCACTGGATGCCCCTCCCGAAAGGACCGAGACGTGAGTGACGACGGTGAATGGATCGAGGTCAGCGCCGGATTCCCTCCGCGGATGAAGCGCGTGCTGGTGATGACCAGCGAAGGCTGGGAGGCGTTCGGTACCCGCTTCATCGGGAGGAACGGCAAGGAGCGATGGGCCCTGCACGGCTGCGCGCAGCGCCGAACCGTTACCCACTGGCGCGAACTACCGCCGCGTCCGAAGCAGAAAGGCAAGCCATGACCACCGACGACCAGCGCAGCGACAGCGGCAAGCTCATCGAGGAGATCGCCGGATGGCTGGCGGCACAGCATAACAGCGGCAGCCCGTGTCCCGCTGACCGTGAGTACGCACAAAAGATATTCACTGAGACCATCCAGCCGTGGTCCGAGCAGCAGCTGGCCGACGAGCGGGCGCGTCATGCCAGGGAGCGCCAAGACTTGGAGGACATGCACCAGGGAGCGCGCATCGTGGCTGACCAGGAGCGGGCGGCGAAGATCGAAGCCGAGAGAGTGCGCGACATCTGGCGCGAGAAGTTCGAGGCCGAGCGCGCTGGGATGCCGACGCTGGAGGAGGCCATCAGGGAGCGCGACGAAGCACTGGCCAAGGTCGCAACGCTCCAGACCAGGACCCAGCGCCATGAGAGAGCGAAGAACCTCGGGCAGGCCGTAGAGGCTGACGTGGCCACGATGAACGCGCTGATTAGGGAGCGCGACGAGGCGAGGGCGGAACTGGCCATCTTCAAGGAACAGCGGGACGCGGCACGGATTCGGATCGCTGAACTTGATGGCGCCTTGGCCTACGCACGTGGCCAGCGTGACGCAGCCGAGCGCGGGCGGGAGGCGATGAGGGTGGCTATTCAACAGGCCGAGGCGAAGTTGTCGGAGAAGTTCTACGACGGCGTGGACCTGATCGCCAAAGTCGGGCAGGCGCAAATCATCTTGCGAGCAGCCCTCGCCAGCCCGGCCGGGGAGGGGAAGGCGCCGATCCCGCCGGTGCAGTGCAAAACGTGCTGGGATCAGCGCCGTGTCTACGCGCCACCAGAGGGAATTAACGGGCACGCGAGATTCGTGCCCTGTCCCGACTGCGCGGAGGGGGAGGGGACATGAAGGGCATCAACTCGCTCCACGGGCTGAACCCCGGCGACCTGTTCACCACGGACGGACGCGATGTGTGGGAACTCGTTTCCTTCTGCGAGCTTCCTACGGCTACGGTCAAGAACCTGCGCACGGGCGAAGTGAGGGACGGTGCCGTTGGCTGCTTGAATCTCGCTCCGTTCGTGCAGTTGAAGCCGGCAGAGCCGATCAAGGAACAGGATCGATGAACGTTTGGCTCGACGACAAGCGACCGATGCCACTAGGTTACAGCGTTCACGTCACCAATGCGCACGACGCCATCAAGCTCCTGCGCTGTGGCCTCGTGAAGCTTATCAGCCTGGACCACGACCTCGGGGACGAAGCTGTCACTGGCACCGGATACCACGTCGCCCAGGCGATCGAGGAGCTAGCGCACGCCAAGAAGCTGCGGCGGATCACAGTCTACGTTCACACGCAGAACCCGGTTGGTCGGCAGAACATCGAGGCCGCTATCGCATCGGCGCAGAGGGCTTGGGAGCAGGGCGGCTTGCCGCGGCGTCGTAATCCCTGTGCCTAACCAGAGCCTGAGCGCGCTTGCGCGGGAAGTGCGGCTTCGGCGGCGGGGGCGGCGGTGTGCCTATATCGTAGACGCGCTCACCGCCGGCGCGCACGCGCACGGCGCACGGAGCGCATAGAGGCCGAACGCCTCCGCTCTCGGTGAACGTCTGGAACTTGGCCGGGGCCCTTGGGTGATTCGCGCATCGTGGCATCGGAGTCCTTGCTTGTGCTCGCCCAGACCTCGTCGAGAGGCGGCAATCCGAGGTTCCAGGTCCGCAGTTGGTCGAGCACGTCCTCCTCGGAGAGCGTGTCGCCCCAGCTGCCGACGGTCGCCAGCAGGAATCGATCGGCGCCAAGGCGCTCGAGGGCGGTGCTGATCTCGTTCTTAATATCCGCCTGGATAGCGGTGAGCGGAGGGGTTGGTTTTCCTGGCATAGGCCATCATCGTACGGCCTCACCATCTGCGCCGACCTTCGCTCTTGTCGGCCCGCTACACTGGAGTCATGCGCGCGACCAGGGCACCCGCCCAGCGACTGATCCGATGGTTCCGACGGCAGCCGGATTACCGCTGGATGCGGAGTCGCCTGCACCTCGGAGGAGGGTGGGCCAAGTTGCCGCGCCGGCGTGCGATTCCGTCTCGGTCACCAACTCCTAGGCCGCGTCGTAGCTGACCGTCACCCCCCACCCCGAGTTATCAGCGAAGCCACCGAGCACGAGGTGGATATCCTGTGGTCCAGGCGTGTCGACGACGAACGAGAGCACGGGATCATCCGGGGTCCTCCACGCCGCGCCGTCGAACCAGCGGAAATCCTGGACCGTGGCGCTGAGGACGTACGAGCCGCGGGTCGGGACGTAGACGCGCCAGGCATTGGCGATGTCGTCAAAAGCCACCAATTTTCCATCGAGGTCTTCCCAAGCCCCGGTCCCTCCCGAGGCGACGATGTATGCGTCGGCAGGTGATGGCGATGCTGGCGGAGTGGTCTGGGTACCTGCCCATCGCGTGATGCCGTAGTAGTGCGTCCCGGCCAATTCATCGAACGGCTCCCACACTTCGCTGCCGTCGGGATCGAGCACGGTGGGATCCGAGAGCGACCAGTCGACGGTGACACCCCAGACCATTTGGAACCCAGTTGGGTCGAGCTTGACGTTGATGCGGGTCCGCGCCGTGGTTGCGGCCACCGTTCCCCATGCCCAGTAGCCGCCCTCCGTCAAGTTGAGCGCAGTACCGGCTGCGTCGATCGCGGTCGGTGTCGGGGTGTAAGCGGCGATGGCAGCCGTGACGGAGGATGAGCCGCCGTGCTTGCAGTAGAAGCGCCGCCCCGCGTGCCCTCTAGCGATCGAGCGGACGATGGTGTGCGAGAGTGGGCCTTCACCGCATCCGTAGGTGTCGGAGCCGTCGACAGTGTATCGGTACCATCCGCTGACGGTTGGCGTGAAGGCGATGGGCTTGCCCGCGGCGAGGCTCAGGACGCCCGCGGCCGGCGTCTGCAGGCTCAGGTCGTTCGGCGGCGTACCAAGCACGCTCGGGAGGTATCCACCAGGCGCCACGAGCACGGTGCCGGCGGCATTGCGGCTCGCGACCGAGAACGGGAAGGGGATATCGCACCGCGCGGTCAGGCCGACGGTCGCGCTGACACTATGCGTGGTGTTGCTCGTTCCGGTCGTGTAGATCCTCACGGCCACCTTGACCGACGATCCCGGAGAGGTGGCCGGCAGAGTCACGGTATCCGTGGTCCCCGCCGTGACTTCCGCGACGGTGAACGTGCGCGAGTAGATCAGCACGTTGTCCTGACGGACTTCAACCAACCACGTCAGCGTTGGGTCCGTGCTTCCGCCCGACACGCTCAGCGATGCAGAGCGCCAGCCCGGTCCGAGGATGTGATTCTCGAAGTAGGCAGGTTGCGCCGGAAGCGGCGGCGACGGCCAAATGCCTATCCCCGCTCCGACGCTCCGGTTGCCATCTATACGGTTCTTAGCGACCGGGACCCAGTGGTACGACCGTAGCTGGCCGCCGACCCAGAAGTTATATTTCGTCGTCGCGGACCAAGTGGCGACGCCAACGGTACCCGCGTCGACGTCGGATGCCGCCAGCGCCGGGCATCCCGCCTGGCTGTCGCGGGTGATGAGACCGAGTGTCTCATAGGTGGTGTATGGCCCGCTCTTGAGACGGCGGCGGTCCGCGTGGTAGCGGGCCGAGACGCCGCCCTGCACGAATGGCCCGCCGCGGTTGGTGTCGCTCTCGGTGCGCGCGGTGTAGCCGCTCGGAAGCGTGCCAGGAACGGCGAAGTAGTCGGCGGCGCTCTGCGGCGTGTGGCGGATGGTCTCGTAGCGCGGTACGCCACCGCTCCACGTGACGTAGACCTCCATCACGACGCCGCCGCCGGGCCAGGTGAACTGCGTCAGCGGCGCCGCCAGGTTGCGCTCGTAGGTCTCGGCGATGATGGTCGTGGTCGATACCACGGTCGCGCCGCCCGAGGTCTTGATCTCGATGACGGCGCTGGCGCCAGCGGGTACGCCGGCGGCGGTGTAGACCAATGCCACTTCGCGACCGGCGGCCGGCGCCGGCATGGTCGTGACCAGGCTCGGGTTGGTGTTGTCGGTCTCGCGCGTGACGGTCGGCCCCGGCGGCCCGGCGAGCATGGCGACCCAGAGCGTTTCGGCAGGGAATCCGCTGATGGAGAACGGCGGAGAGCTCGTGACCCAAGGCACTACGTTCGGCGTCACCGTCGACGCCAGGTCCGACGGGAAGCGCGAGAACGGGCTGACGCCGGGGTAAAACAAATCCGACCAGGAGATGACGCCGCAATCAGCGATCCCCGGACCCGCCGCGCGGCGGTCCAGGCCGATCAGGTGCACCAGCTTGCGCAGCTCGAGCGCCATCGCTCACCCCAGCCAGAAGGTGTAGACTAGCATGGTGACGCCGGCATCGGCGCCGCTGGCCACGGTCTCGATCGCCGTGCCCCGGACCGGGAAGGTCTGCCCGGCCATCGCCGGGTCGGGATACCCAGAATAATCGTGCCGGGCGAGGACCAGTCCCATGTCGACGCCGTCGACCCACAGCGTGGCGTAGCCGAGCCCCGAGATGTACGAGGTATCCACCGTCGCCACGTACAGCTTCGGCGGTGCGATCGGCCCCGGCTGGTACTCGATCATCGGCACGCCGAGCGTGGTCTGCCCGCCGACGATCTGCAGCCGCATCGTGCCGGCCGGCTCGGCCGGCTGGCTGGGGATGTTGCGTGTGCGCTCGCGGATCAGATCCTCGATGCGGGCGAGCTCGCGCGCGATCTCGGCCCGTGCGTCGGCATCCATCAGCGGCCTCCGAGGGTGTAGGCCACCTGCTTGCCCAGCACGCGCAGCGGCACCGGCGCGGCCAGCAGGGCCTTGTCGCGGCTGGGGATGAGCTGCTCGCAGGTGTAGCTGGTGGCGATCTCGCCGGCGACGAAGCGTGGGGTACGCCCGGTGTAGACCAGGTCGATGGTCTCAGGCCAGGCGCGGTTGCCGTCGAGCGGCACCAGCGCGTCGGTGACGAACGACCCCGGCGCGGTGGCGGTGCTGGTGTCGATGATGCCGCGGCGCGTCCATGTCAGCGACCGCTGCGGCTTCTCGTAGCGCAGCCGCGCCAGCGCCAGCAGCGGTGCGAGCTTCGAGATGCCAGAGTTGAGGGTGGTCTCCCAGTCGAGGCGGACGTTGACGGTGGATTGCTTGAGCGCCGACGAGCTGTCGAGCCCGAGGACCGTGCCGCTGGGGATGAAGCGGTGCACCAGCTGCGGGTATGGCAGCACCAGGCAACGCTCGAGGTCACGCGGGCGCTGGCTGTACGGCCGCCGCCACGACATCAGCCACGGCAGCGGGTAGCGCACGCCGATGGTCAGCAGCAGATGGTTTCCGCCGGCGAGGTAGGTCTTGACCTCGGCCGCCTGCTTGGCGCCGTGACCGAGCACGATCCCCGGCGCGTCGTCCTCGACCTGGATCTGCCAGCGGTTCGACATCAGGGTATAGGTGCCGGCGGCGCTGACGCCGATCAGGATCGGCCCTTCGTGCTGACGCCCCGGCGTGGTGGCGGTGTCGACCGTCTCGGTGCCGGTGATCGCGGCCCAGTCCTTGGCGGTCCAGATCGGTAGCTCGCGCGTGAACCGGATGGTGGAGCTGCGCGGCCGCGGCGTGGCGCCGCTGACGTAGCCACCGCTGTACCCGCCCGCGCCGTGCTGCGCGTGGGGCGAGGCCGCTGACCCGAGCGTGTCGTAGTCCATCTTCATCAGCACATTGAGCGCGTCGTTGAAGGCATGTCCGCCGGTGTAATCGCGCTTGAGCCGCCAACGGCGCCAGACGTGCGCCAGCGCCGGGCTGCCGCGCTGCTCGGCGTTGGCCGCTTCCCACGCCGCCTCCTCGGCCGCGGTCCAGCCCTTCTCGAGCTGGGTCGAGCGTGTGCCGGTGGTGGCGATACGGTAGGTCATGCAGTACCAGGGGTGCCCCGCCCACACGATCAGGTGGTCGACCTGGGTCTCGTAGGCGCGCGACAGCTCGTAGCTGACCACGTCGCTGCCGGTGAGGTCGACCGCGGCCTGGCGGTCGTTCGCCGGCAGCGTGCCCAGGCCGGGGATGGTGGTGTCGGCGCGCACGCAGGTCGACACCCGCAGGCTGACCTCGCTGGCGGCGTTGACCTCTACGCGCAGCGCCAGGCCCCAGCGCACCGCCACCACCTCGATCAGGCCGTTGCCGTAGTCCTTCAGCGTTAGGTCCCAGGCGCTGACGTAGTCGAGCGCCGTCACCTGGCCCGTGAGCGTCGGCCGCGGCCCCTGCGGGTACTGCGCGCTGAATGCCGCCAGCCAGGTGTCGACCAGCTGGCGCGCCGTCCACCCCACCGGCCGCGGGTTGCCGTCGGCGTCGGTGCGGTAGCGGTCGTGGATGGTGTAGCCGTTGACGTCGGGATTGCTGCCGACGCCGCCGCCGTCTCCGCCTGGGGTCTTGTTGAACGGCAGCACCTCGCCGGGGTTGCTGGTGGTCAGCCCGTCCTGCGCCTGCTCATACCAGCGCGTCGGCCAGCACTTGGCCATGGCGCCGATCAGCCCGCCGCAGGTGGCCAGGCGCGTGGCGCCCTGGCCGCGCCCGCCGCTGACGCGGTCGCGCAGGACCTCGCCCCACCACAGGGGGGTCATGGTAGTGCCGGCGCTGCTGGCCGACCCATCGGGCGCGGTGCGCGCACGGATGCGTACCCACTTGCCGCCGTAGTCGACCGGCTCATCGGTGTAGACCCGGCCATTGCGCAGCACGCGGCAGACGTCCTGGGTCCACGACACCAGCCCGGTCGAGCCGGCCAGGCCTTCGCCGGCCTCCTCGCACCAGGCGCGCGGCACCGTCTGCCAATTGCCCCAGATCGTGGCCACCTGCACCTCGGCCGCCGGGCCGCCGACGCCGGTGGCGTCCTGGGTGTCGAAGCTGAACGAGACCACGGCCAGGCGCGTGCCGCCGTTGGGCAGCACCACGGTGGTGTCCCAGCTCACTGCCGCGTCGGCCACCGCCACGCCGCTGATCGTCACCCCGCCCAGGGCGACGTCGACGAAGGTGCCGACCAGAGCGCGCACCGCCGCCATCAGCGCGAAGCCGGCGGCCTCGTCGGCGACCGCGACCGTGCATTCCATCCGCCCGCCGCCGGTCTCGGGCCGGGCGCTGGCGCCGGCGCCACCGATGGCGCACGCGCCGTTCGACACCGCCGTCAGCTGCGCCTCAGTCACCGGCCACTGCAGGTCGCCGGTGGCGGTGGTGAAGGACAGGCCGCCGATGGTGATCGCCGTCGACGAGGCCGCGAACGCCGCCGGCGCGGTGAGCGACGACACCCCCTGAGCGTCCACGGGGACGTAGTTGAGCGCCGCGGCGTGGTCGCCGTAGCCGAGCGATGGCAGCACCGACCACACCGTCTCGAGCGTGAACGCGCCGACCGCGGCCTGGACGCGGCAGCGCACGTCGCAGATCAGCGCCACCGGGCAGACCACGCCGCCGTCGTCGGTCACGGCGGTGACCTGGCCGATGGCCGCGCGGTAGCGCGCCGCCTGCACCCAGGCGTCGACGCAGGTCGCTGCCTCCTCGGCGGTCGCCAACGGCTGCACCACCGGCCGGCGCGAGCCGATCTTGACCCCGCGCATGGTCGGGATGGTCGGCGACGACGCCGCCTGCAGGCGGCCCTGCATGGTGGCGAAGGTGTAGGGTCCGACGGAGGCGGCCATTACTTCGACGCGCTGGTGTAGGTCGAGAGCGCCGCCTCGAGCGCGGCGGTGCGCTCCTGCATTTGCTGCTCGATGATCTTGACGTTGACGCCTTCTCGGTTCGCCACCGCGGCCTCGCGCTTGGCGGTGAGGTTGCGGATCTCGGTCAGCAGCCCGACGATGACGGGGTTGCTGTCGAGCTGCGCCTGGCTTTCTGCCCGTGTGCGCGCTGCGGTCGCCGTCGCGGTCTTGGCGTAGTCGGCCTCCTCGGCCAGGGCGTACTCGCTGGTGCCCTGGGCGCGGCGGAAGGCGTCTGCGAAGCCGGGGTCGTCGCTGCCGGCGGCGATCCCCAGCAGCTGGTCGTCGCTGACCTGGGCCACCGGCCCCAGGCCCGACTCGCGCCGGCGCAGCGCGCCGGACTTCTGCAGCCGCTCGACGCCCTCGCGGATGCTGCTTGTACGACCGGCCTGCATCGCCCCGCGCGCCGCGCGGTAGGCTCGGTCGCGCGCTTCTGGTTCGATGCCCTCAAGGTCGCTGTCGCCGGTGTACTGCTCGAGCGCGCGCCGACGCAGGCCGCGGCTGTCGAGTCCGGCGGCACCGCCGCGGGCGAGCTCGGCGATCTTCTCGGCCAGCTTCTGCGGTTTCTCGAGCAGCTCGTCGAGCGCCTTGGAGCCGTTGATGGCCTCGGCCACGAGCTGGCGGATCTGCTCGGTGATGAAGCCGATGCCGGCGCCGGCGGCGATCGCCAGGGGGTTGACCGCCACCAGCCCGGCGAGCTTGCCCACCATGCTCGCGCTGTCGCCGGCGGTGACGCGCGCCGCGCGGCCGAGGGCGTTGACCTCCTGCGCCAGGGTGCTGGTGGTTCCGGTGTGCGCGGCTGCCGCGCCAGCGGCCTCGCGGTGCCCGGCGGCCACGGCCTTGACCTCCATCTGCATCTGGCGCAGCGAGGCGTTGCCCTTCTGGGTCTGGGTATCCAACGCAGCCACTGCGCTCTGCAGGTCGCGGATGGATGCCTTGAGTTCAGCGTCGAAGCCGCCGGCCATGGTCTAGGCCTCCTCGGTGCCGTTGAACTTGGCGATGATCGAGGACTTGAGCTTGCCGGACTTGGTGAAGGCGGCGCCGCGCACCACGCCGCGGAAGGCGATGGCGTCGCGCTTGGCCATGTCGACGAGGTCTGCCTGGCGGATCTGGAACTCGTCGCGGAAGCTGGTGGGCGATTCGGAATAGACCGTGCGGCGGGCTACGCGCCGCTGGTCGCTGCCGCGCACAAAGTAGCGCTTGCCCTGGCGCATGCGGAAGTGTCCGGGCTGGTGGACGATGATCTGCTCGGTCTCGGTGTGCCGCGCGGTGTAGCCGTGCTTGTTGGACAGCAGGTTGAGCGCGCCGCCGTCGATGCTGATGCGGGTCACGACCTCGCCGCCCTGGTAGCCGCCGCGCTGGTTCTTGCTGATCGGCCGCCGCTGCGCGATCTGCTCGCGCAGGCTGCCGCTGCTGACGAACGGCCGCTGGTCGGCCATGCCCTCGGGCGCGCCGCGGGCGATCAGCTGCAGCGCGCTGTAACGCGACTTGCTGCGCCGGCGGGCGAAGCCGTAGCTGTTCGGGCGGTAGGCCTCCATCTCGAAGCGCGCTAGGGCGCCGGGGTAGCGCGTGCTGTCGCGCCAGCCGATGAGGGCGATCTTCTGCGCCTGGCGGCGCCAGGTGTAGAGCGCCTTGTCCTTGAGCTCGTTGATCACCGCGGTGATCTCGCGCATGGGGACCTCGGCCGGGGCGATGGTCATGCGAGCGCCGCCAGTACCCGCTCGGGCGGGATGCCGCTTCCCGCCCCCACCACCTGCCAGACGACCTCAGGCGTGAAGGTGCGCCAGATGCCGTGCTCGTGGATGGTGGCGTGGTAGTTCTGCTCGATCAGCCGCGCCGCGAGCTGCGCCATCTCGAGCGTGACCTTGCCTCGGTAGTCGAGCAGGCCGCGCAGTTGATCGACCAATTCAGCTATCTGTACCGGAACGGCGAATCCGGTCGGCGTCCAATAGCCGACTGCGGCGGCCTCGCCATCAAGCAAGCGTGGCACCATCCAGTCTCGGCCCTCCGCGTCCCGCACGCGCATCCCGGCGATGGCGCTGGTGCGCAGCAGGTCGCGCGTGGTCACCCCGTCGAGACACACCCACCAGCCAGGCTCGCAGTGGTGCCAGACCTGCTCGGGCGAGAAGATCCCGCCGTAGGTGACCCCGCCCAGTTGGTCAGGCCCGGCGCCGTCGACCAGGCGGTTGGGCGCCTCGGCGCGGATGTGATCCGGCCGATCGACGCCGGGCGGGCAGTAGTAGACCGGGTGGCGCACGCCCATGGCTAGCCCTCGACCTGGTAGCAGGACAGCCGCGCGGTGGCCTTGCCGTCGATCACCGCCTGGCAGCCGGCCAGGCAGGGGTAGCGCTTGAGGGGGTCGACCGCTGCGGCGGCATCCTCGAGCCGGCGCTCATCGCCGCAGAGACCGCAGCGCACGCGGCCGGTCCAGTGGACGCGCGGCTCGGGCGTGGTGGTGTCGGCCATGGTTAGGCCTTCACCTGGGCGGTGGACGCCTGGCCCGGAGCGGCCGGCTCGGGCGGCAGGCCCGCGGGCTCGCGGTAGCCGCGGTGGCACGACACGCACGGGGCCGGCAGCGGCACCGTGGTCGACCAGCCGAAGCCGCAGCGGCGGCAGACCACGAACACCGCCGCGCGCGCGGGGGTGGGCGCGGGCAGCTCGTCGGCGACCGGCATGGCCGACTCGTCGGCCAGGGGGAGCGGCGCGGCCTCTCCGGTAACGGGGGGCATGGCGCTGTCGGGGATCATGAATTGCTCCACGTGCAAGGCTGGTTGCTGCCGTCGTGACGGCCGGTGACGGAGGTAACGATCTCGGAGTCGCCGACGCCGGGGCCGCTGTCGCCGTCGCTGGTGATGGCACCGGTGACGGTCCAAGTCTGGGTGCCGGCGCCGCGCGTGGGGCCGCCGGTGTTCAGCGCCTTGAGCACCACCGCGATCGCACCGGCCTTGTGGCCCTTCGAGCGGATGATGGTGGCGTCACGGTGGCGCACCGTGATTCCCCAGTCGACCGTGCGCGGACGCGCCAAGCGCGGATAGGGCTTGGTGCCGAACTTGGTGTCGACCTGGACCGATGGCCGGATTGACACCGAGGCCACGTTGGTCACGTCGGTTCCGTCGACGGTGACCGAGTCCAGCACGTAGGGCGCGATCGTGAGCGGGTCGGTCGGGGGCGCGACCTGGGACGCGGTCACCGGGTCGGTGCCGTCGCTCGAGGTCAGCAGCGCCACCAGCGACATCACCGCGGGCTCGTTGGCCGTGGCCTCGAGCCCGGCGAAGAACAACGTGCCGGCGGCGGCGGCGTACTGCTCGTGCACGCTGGTGGCGAGGAACTTGGGCGCGTTCGGGTCGACCTTGCGGTGGTACCACTTGAGCGAGGTCAGCGCCAGGTAGGGCAGCTCGCCCGACGAGGCCAGCAGCGCCAGGGCCTGGGCGATGTTGAGCGTCGAGCACTCGAGCGCCGGCGCCGATGTGCCGACGGTGACCAGGCAGTGCACGGCGCGGCCGTCAGTGGCCGGCTTGATTAGGCCGAGGTTGGGGTTGAAGCGGACCCCGGTCATCCCCGACAGCGTGTTGTTGGTGTTGATGACGATCGGGGAACCCTGGAACGTGTCGCCGGCGGCCATGGATGGCTCCTACTGGGTGATGCCGATGGAGAGGGAGGCGTTCCAGCAGCCCGGACGCTCGCCGTTGTCGGGGGTGCGCTCGGGCGGCTCCCACGCACGCGAGCAGCGCGCGAGGTTGGTGCCGGTGCCGACCAGGGCCTTGAACTCGGCGAGCAGGTTGCCGAAGGCGTTGAGGGCCTTCAGCGCCTGCTGCTTCTCGTTGTCCGCGCTGGTGTTGTCGATCGGCCAGCACAGGTAGGCCTCGACGGTCTCGCTGTGCCGCGTCACGGTCATGGCCTCGGGCTCGCCGTCCTCGCCCGGCTGCAGCACCAGCGTGCACATGGGCGCCGCGAGCTTGGTGCGGTAGTCCTGGAAGGCGATGCGCGCGCGCGTGGCGGTGTAGGGCGTGGTGTCGGCGGCCTGGCCCATCAGCGCGCGGAAGGTCGCGCACTGCACGAGCATGTCCTCGATCACCTGCAGGGTGTTGGACGGGTACTGGTCGGCGGTGACGGTCACGAGCCACCACCCATCGCGCGGAAGCTGCCGTTGCGGCTGCCGCCCAGGCTGTCGCGGAACACCGCGACCCAGGTCGGCACGTCGAGGTTGCTGATGGCCTCGACGATGAATTCGACCCCGCCGTAGAGGACCTTGTCGCCCAGGCGGCCGGCGGCCGTCGCCAGCGGCTGCACCGTGAGGCGGCGCACGCTGATGGTCTCGCCGCGCTGGTTGTCCTCCTGGGTGGTGACGTCGTCGACGATCAGCACCGACAGGTTGGCCGCGGCGCCGAAGCTGCCGCCGGCCTTGGCCTGCCACTGCACCGTGGCTCCGGTCGTGGCCATGGGCGCCATGGCCGTGCGCAGCTGCGCCAGGCTGTCGGCGGGGAGGGTCACTGGGCCGCGCCCTCGGCGGCGGCGCGCAGGGCGACCAGCTCGGGCCACCGGCGGCGCAGCTCGTCGATGACGTCGGGGATGGCGACCAGCAGCGGCGCGGCGCGCGGGATCAGGGCCACCAGCTCCTGCGCGGTGAGTTGCATCTCGCGCGGGCCGGTCGATGGCATGCGCGCCGGTCCGACCTGACAGCCGTTCGCGTCGGCGTCGACCGACTCGCTGGTGATGGTGATGATGGGCGCCTGCCCGAAGGCGGCGGCGATGTTGATCTCGCGCGCGCGGGTATGCTCGTCGACTTGGCGCTGGGGGATGATCTTTGGGGTGATCTCGGCCATGGCTTAAGCGGCTCCCTTAATCATGCCGATGGTGGTCAGGTCGTTGCGAAGTTGGTTGAGCAAGCGCAGGACCGACGCGAAGTTGTTGTTGAGGGTGGCTTGGTTGAACGCGGCGCCGACGTCGTTGACGGTGGAGCCGGCGGTGCCGGTGGTGCTGTCGGTGAGGCCCGCCTGGTTCGCGCTTGCGGGCTGGATCACCGGGGACGCGTTCCAGAAGCCGAGCTTCTGCGAGGTCGCGGTGCCGATCTTGGTCCCGGTGCCGGTGCCGAGCACCACGTTTGCGGCGTCGGTGATCGACAGGCCGTTGACGGTGACGACGCCGGTGAAAGTCGCCGTCGGATTCGTGTCGCTCGCCCCCTGCGCCAGCGTCAGCGCCGTGCTCACGCCGGTCGACCCGACCTTGTTGACCCTGAAGGCCATGGAGGTGCCGAGCGCGGTCGTGGTCCAGGTCTCAGCGGCGGACATGACGATGGCACAGCGGTCGGTGCCACCGAACGCCGATCCGGTATGGCCGCGGAGCGTGATGGTGAACGACTGGCCGCTGGCTGTCGCTGCCGGCGTCGCTCCCGTCCCTCCGGCCACGCGGCCAATCAGCGTGACGTTCGCGGCATAGGCGGTCGTGCTGGTGGCGACATCGGTCGAGTCGGCGCCGTGGGCGGCGAAGGTATCATTGGTGAACGTCGAGGAGTTGAGCGAGCCGATCGTGGTCACGTTGCGCGACACGATCACGGTTCCAGTGCTGCCCAGGCGGTAGCGTTCGGCAGCACCGACCACTAATCCGATGGCGTTACCAGCCGGGCGATAAATCCCTGTGTCTGGGTCAGACGAGAACGACCACGCCGGTAGGGCCTCCGTCCCGTTTTGACCGAGCGCCTGGCGGTTTAACGTTATCCCGCCGCCAGCCGCACGGGTAATAGTTATCGGCGAATCGATTAACGCTCCGGCGTCATCTCGCGCGGAAATCGCAAAGCCGCTGCCGGCATTGCTTCCCGTTTCGGCGCCATTGGTGGTAGTAACGCGCCAGCGGTCAACGCCAGCCGTCTGCATGTAGAGGCCACGAACTGATCCCGCAGGCCCGTTGACAACCACATTGTTCTGTACGGCCCCGCTCGTGCCGTCGCCCACGACGAGGCTATTGGCGCTGTAGGTCAGGCCGGTGCTATCGGCCAGAACGCCCCCGCTCTGAAACGGCACGCGTCCGTTGGTGAGTGTCCCGACCGACAACGCCCCGGTCAGCGCCAGCGACGCCGCCGCGAGGGCGCCCGTCAGCGTCAAACTCACCAGCGACAGCGCCGTCGCGGGCGCATAGTCGCGCCCGTCCCACGCCAACACTGGCGATGTGCCTGGCGCTGGCGGGAGGCCAATTCCGGGGATCGATCCGGGCATCGATCAGCCCTCGGCGTCCAGGCCCAGGGCCTTGAGCAGCGCGACGCCGGCGGCGTCGAGCTGCAGCTTGCCCTCGGCGGCGAACTTCTTGATGCATGCGCGGGCGACGTCGCGCTCCGCATCGGTGAGCCCACGCGAGAAGGGCTCGGTACCCCAGGCCTTCATGCGCTTGCCCAGCGCGTCGGCGCGGCGCGCGAAGGCGGCGTGGTCCTCACCCTCGGCCTGGACCAGGGTGCGGTCGGGGGCGTCGAGCTCGCACTGCAGCGTCTCGGCCAGGGCGCCGCCGCGGTAGGCCTGCACTGTGCCGGTGAACCACCCCGGCTGCGCGAGGTGGTCGGCCAGGCGGAGGGCGGCACCCTTGCTGGCGGCGAACTCGTGGGGGGTCTTCTCGGCCATGATCAATACTCCCCGTATTCGGCAGCGAAGTCGACGTTTTCGGAGAAGGTGATCGTCACCTTCAGCGCCTCACCCGGCGCGAGCAGGATGTTGGTGCGGTTGAACTGGGTGCGCGTGCCGATGGCGGTCGTGCTCGAGGTGGAGGCGGCGATGGCGACCTCGTCCTCGAGGGTGATCGTCCCGCCGACCGATACGCGCCACAGGCGCGCGACCATGGCGTTGGAGAGCCCGGCCGCGGCCGAGCCCACGACGCCGATGCGGTGCACCACCGCGCCGATGCCGCCGTTGGCCACGGTGGCGGCGGTCAGCAGCGTGGTCAGCGTGCCGCCGCCGGTACGGTCGGTGTTGGCGGTCGCGTGCCGCACGCTCGCGGTCAGGACCTTGCTCGGGTAGATCGGCAGGCTGTTGGCGTTGGCCATGGGGTTTCCTCAGCGGCAGAACAGGTTGGCGTGCGCGCGTGCGGACGCCGACGGCGGGGGCAGGAAGACGTGGCCCGGAGCGGGCATGGTTCCGAAGGGGAAGGGCGCGTCGGCGGCGCCGGTGGCCGGCGGCGCGGAGACCGCCAGGCCCTGCAGGTTGGCCTCCAGGCGCGTGCGGATCTCGAGCCCGGTGACGGGAGGCGTGCTGGGGTGCATCACGACTCCTTGCGGCCGACGCTGAGCGTGCCGCGTGCGAGGGTGCGGGTCTTGGCCGTGTCGGAGGCCTCGTCGGCGGTGAACTGCCAGTAGAGCGTGGTCGGGTCCGTGGCGAGCGACCACAAGGCGTAGAAGCTGGCGTTCTCGGGGATGCCGATGGTGACCAGGCCGCCGGCGGTCATCGTGATCGCGGAGGTCTGGTCGTAGGCCGCGAGCGCGGTCTGGGCCTTGTCCCAGACGCGGAAGTGCGGGGCGTTGTAGCCGCTGAGGTCGATGGCGGCGCCGGCCTGGTCCTTGACCGTGAAGGACACCGGCGCGTAGTCGCCGCGCACCAGCTTGAGCTGGATGTCGCCCTGCGGCCCGCCGAGCGAGACCACCGACACCACCGGCACGGCGATGACCGCGTAGAGCGAGTCGAGGTCGTTGTTCTCGATCTCGCCCTGGAACTCAGGCCAGACCAGGTCGGTTCCGCTGGCGGCGGTCGCGCGCACGGCGAAGACGCCGCGCGTCCCCGGCACCACGATCCCGAGCTTGTAGGCCTGAGCATCTCCAGCGGCGCCGATCTCAGTGATGGTGGGCGACACCGAGGCCACCGCGCCATTGAGGAAGGCGGCGATGCCGAAGTCGGCCAGGGACTTGCCGACCGATGGCACGCCCGCGGCGGTGCGGCGGTAGATCGTGGGGTAGATGGTCTCGCCGGGCTGCATCAGCGCGCTCGCTTCCGGCTGAGACGGTCGAGCAGCGCGTCGACCTGCGGCGGGGTGGGGGCGTCGTCGGGCACGTGCTCCCAGGCCTGTCGCACCGCCCCGAGGAAGGTCGAGCCGCCTCGCATCAGCCACAGGCCGCAGCCGACCACGGCCATGGCCAGGGCTGCGATCACCCAGCGGACGTGGTCGAGCGCCCAGTCGGCGCCCAGGCACGCCGCGAGCGCCGCCACGCCGGCGGCGACGATGCCCAGGCACGGGCGCAGGCCGAAGCCCAGGCCCCAGACACTGGTGGCCACGGCGAGCGCGGCGCCGCCGACGATGGCCAGGATGGCCAGGCCCTGGCACCACAGCAGGCTGGTGCGCAGCGGCGCCAGCCGCAGCGCCGAGCGCTCCGACTTCTCCGCCGCGAGCTGGCCCTCGAGGTCGGCGACGCGGCGATCGGCCGCCTGCAGCGGCGTCTCGGGGTCGTCGAGCACCGGACGGCTCAGCGGCGGCGCGGCCGGCAGCGACGGTGTGGGCACGGCGCGACCGAAGCAGCCGGCCATAGGGATGGCGATGATGAGCGCCAGCAGCGCGCCGAGGACGGCGAGCTCAGGGCGCGACCACATCGGGCGGTCAGCGGCCATCGGCTGGCTCCAGGGGCATGGGCGCGGGGGGCGAGTACGGGGCGGTGGCCGCCGCTGGCGGAGCCGCACGGCGCGGCACGGGGGACGGGTCGGAGCCATTGGCGTTGGACGCCGGCAGGTGCGAGACGACGGCGCCGGCGATGCCGTAACCGAGGAGGTAGAGCGTGTGCCTGAGCCATCGCGGCATACGCGCGCTGCCGCCCCCGCGCATGAGCTTCTCGACCGTAGCGCGCGCGGCGTGCTCGGCGTGCTTGCCCTCGCAGGCGACGACGCGCCCCTCGAGCGCCTGGTGGCGTCCCTCGAGCAGCGAGTGGCTCTGGGCCTCGCCCTCGGCGGTGGCCTCCATCACCGTCAGCCGCTCGCGGATGCCGCCGACTTCGGTGCGCAGCTCCTTGAAGTTGCCGCGCACCTCGTCGCGCCACTCGCGGTCGCGGGCGTCGATGCGGTCGAGGAGGGCCTCGGCGATCTTGGTCGCGTCGTCCGCCATCGGTGTGGTCCTGGGATGGTCCGAGGGTGGAAGGGGGCCAGCGGCCGGGGCTTCCCTGGTGGGAGGCCCCGGCGCTGGGGGTCGCTAGCGGGTGCCGATCAGCCGAGGCCGGTGATCAGGTGGCCGCACTCCGGGTACTCGACCTTGATGCCGACGTTCCGGCGAGCGCGCACCGTGTCGGTGCGGTTCTTCTCGAAGCGGTAGGTCTCGAAGGTCCAGTCCCACGAGCCACCCGAGCCCTCCCAGTTGTAGACGTTGCAGAGGTTGATGTCCTGCAGGTTGGCGGCCGGGTTGATGTAGCACACCATGGCCTTGTCAGCGGCCCAGATGTCGCCGGCGGTGAAGGTCTGGCCCTCGGCGGCCGTGTCCTTGATGCCCTTGGCGATGATGATGCGCTCGAGGTCGAACAACTGCGCGACCGCGGCCATCTGCACCGCCGCCGGGAGCTGGCTCGTCGCGCCGCCGTTGATGCGGTTAACGATCTGCGTGACCGCGATCAGCTTCTTCCACAGCGTGTACGACAGGATGATGCTGTTGGCGACGCGGCCGCAGTTCTGGCGGACCTTGAGCGCCGCGGAGGTGACGTCGTCGATCGGCACCGCGGTGGCCGGGGTCGTGGTCCAGTTGACCGAGCCGGCGGTGGTGAGGCTGGCGCCGGCGAAGGTCGTGGTGTTCATCACCGCGGCCGCAACGTCAATCTCGTGCTTGCGCATCACCTTCGACATGCAGATGCGCGCGGCGGCGAGCTCGGCGTCGTAGTAGATCTTGCACTGCGAGGCCATCTCCTCGTCGACGGGGATCTCGTGGCCCTGCTCCTTGGTGAAGAACTCGAGGTTCTCGTCGCCCCAGGTGCTGGTGCTGTAGCTGCCGCCGGGACCGCGGTTGAGCGTGTTGGCGTCCTTGGTGAACGCCTCGCGCGGGATGCGCTTGATCTTGCCGGCGGCGAAGTCGACGTCGATGCGCTTGCCGACCTGGTCGGCGATGAAGTTGGCCTTCTCGCCGTTGACGTCCCACTCGCTGACGACCGCGTTGCGCAGGTCGGGGCGGGTGAGGGCCTGGGAGGCTCCGGGGCTGGACATGGTGTGTTCTCTCTGGGTCTGTGGGTGTGTGGGTGGATCAGCGCCGGATCTCAAGCGACAGCGACTGCAGCGCCGAGGTCTCGCCGGTGGACGAGGCGGTCTGCGTCACGGTCAGCAGGCCGGCCGCGGTCGGGGCGTAGGTGCTGGAGAGCACGCCCACGGCGTTGGCGGTGGCGACGGCGAGCGCGCCGAGAGCGAAGACGCCGTTGGACACGATGGTCGTGGCCGTGGGCAGCTCGAACTCGATGTCGAACACGCCGACGTCGGCGTTGGCGACATCGACCGCCGCGGTGGCCCCGAGCACGATGGTGTTGGTGCCGTCGTACAGCTTGACCTTCAGCAGCAGGGTCTCGGAGCCCGTGGTGGTGGGCACATTGACCTTGCCGCGCACGCGGCCCTTGCTGCCAGCGCGCAGCAGCCCAGCCGGGATGGCGATGCTGGTGTCGTAGGCAGT
>Ga0196964_10000514_pt1 | contig 23296 bp, 29 predicted proteins | sample S1_10metaG_FD_148615 | JGI IMG/M metagenome (GOLD analysis project Ga0196964, IMG submission 148615) | Soil microbial communities from Anza Borrego desert, Southern California, United States - S1_10 | ecosystem: Environmental > Terrestrial > Soil > Desert | place: USA: California | collected... | reverse complement strand
CGACTTCAGCGGAACATCAGTAGCTTTCTTTGCGGACTTCAAACCTTTCGCGATCGCGCCGCCCGCCACTCCCGCAAACGACAATGCGCCCGCTACGGCCGCTTCGCTCAGGTCCTGCGGCAACCCTAGCCCGTGGCCTGTTCCGACCGCCGCCTCGTCCTGCTGCTTTCCGGTCAGGGCGTGCTGATTTCCGGTCAAGGCTCTGGCCGTACCGCCTACCGTCTTGGCTAGGCCGCGGAGCACCTTCTTTCCCGTTGTCTGGGGGTTGGTGATCGTGTCCACCGCGCGGGAGGTTCGTTCGCCCTCGATCTTTGCCTCTGCCGACTTTCGGGATCGCTCCTCGATCTCGCTTTCGGTGTAGCGGGCGGTAAGAGAGACCTCCCTTCTTTGGAGCCTGCCGATCTCCTTTGCAGCATCGGTGATGGGAACGCGTTTGCTCCCCACCTTCACGTACATCTGCCCTTCGTCTCTGGCGCGGTTGAACTCCGCTACCGAGATGCCGGTGAGCCTTTCCACCTCCGCATCGGTGGCGGGGCGGTCGACGGCTTTCTTCGTGGGCTTGAACGCGTGTTTAGGCGCAACCTGCTCGGCAAAGGACCTCCGCCGAACCGTCTTCTTCGGCGCGAACATCTCAGGCTCGCGTACCGGAGGCTGCATGGCGGGCTGTCTATCGGGAGAGGGCGGAGTGTGCTGCCTTCGGTAGGCGCCAATAATGTCCGCCTTCTCCTGCTCGGTCAAGGGCTGGTTTCCGCTTACGGTGACCGGAACCTGCTTGCCGTCGATGGCGAGGGTGATTCTCATTGGCCGAAGGAGAACGTGCGTCCCGTACGGGTGGCGGGCTTCTTCCTAACCTTCTTTGTGGCGGGTGCGCCCTGGGGCAATCCCAACTGCCTTGCTGTCTGAGCTCCGGCCCCGTGGGGTTGCCACTCGGCGGGAACGTCCTTGCTGATGCCTCTTTCTGGCGCTTCGATGCCGCTCTTGACTAGCCCACCGCGAGTCTTCGCCGCTTCCTCGGAGATCTTGTCGCGCTTCTTCTTCACCGCGTCGATCCTTGCGGTGTAGGCGTCGATCTGCTGCTGAAGTTCCTGGGTCGTGTACTGGTTGCCGTCGGCGTCCTTGTAGACCCCGCCCACCGGGTACTTCGCCTTGGCGAGCTCTAGTTGAGCTTTCTTGTCGCGAAGGGTGTTGATCTCGGTCGTCAGGTTGCCGTGCTGCTGCTGTAGGTTCGTCAGAACCTTCCCGGCGGCGTCTCTTGCCGCGGCTGCCGCCTTCTCGGCTGTGTCCGAGTCGAACTTGTCTAGCGCCAGTTCGTACTCCTTCGTGAACTTCTCCACGTCGAAGCGGAACACGGCCGTTTTGAGCGCCAATTCCGTGGGCAGAAGCTTCGTATAAACGTCCCTCCACCTGGTCTGGGCCGCTTTCAGGTCGATGTCGGCAAGTCCCTGCTGCTGGCTGATGCTGAGCTTTTCGGCAAGCTCGAGCATCGCCTTGTCGTCCATGTTTTGGTACGCGGGATCTCCGAGCTCTCTGAGGTCCTGGTAGGCGTGGAAAATGTCTGCGGAGGTCAGGTCTTTGCGATCTCGGAGCATCTGCTTCGTTTGCCCGATTTGCTGAACCCTCAGCTTGTCCTGCTCGTTCTGGACCTTCACCTGCTGGATTTGCGCATGGAACGACGGGTCCTGCTGAATCTGCTTCATCACCCCGTCGGCCGCTTCCTCTGCGATTGCCTGATCCCAGCCGGGATTCATCTGCCGCAAGATTGCGGCTACGCCGGGGACGGTGCCCTTGCCCTCCCCCAGATACTTTCCGAGAGCCGATACGAGAAGCGTGTTGTTCCGTGCGTTCGCAACGAACTGCTGGATCTGCCCGCGCATCTCCGCGACTCGCAACTTGCCCTCTACGGCTTCGGCGGCGGCGTCCCTGTCCTGGAACCCGCCGATCATGCGCTGGGTAACGTCCAGACCCTGCGCAAGCGACTTCTGTTGCTGCTCGTGAGCGGCCATCGCCTGCTCGTTCGCGCTCTGGGCCCGTCCGGCGGCGAGCGAATACGGGGTGTTGAACGCGCGGGACTTCGCCGCCAGATTGTTCGTCCCCAGCCCTAGAAGCGTGGCCGCGATGTTCTCGCCGACGTTCGTTTCCGGCTGAACGGGTTTTGGGGCCGGCTGCAGAAGTTGCTGCAGCATCGACTCGTAGTCACCCGTGAGCTTGTCGATCTCCGGCGATCGGAACGTCTTTGGCTGGGCAGGGGTGGGCGCAAGCGGTCGCGGAGGCTCACCAAAGATGAACTCCCCTGTATTCCTCTCCGGCGGGTCCGGCGGAAGTTCCTCCTCCGGCCGTCGACGACGGAACAGCCCTGCGAGGTACTGACCGATCTGCGATAGGTTGGGTGCTGCCATTTAGCCGACCTGGGGAAGGTTGCCGGAAGAGGATGCGCCGTTGGAGTTCGAGCCCGATGAGTTATTGCGCCTACGCCAGAGGAAGGAGAGGTTGTTGATCCCTGATCCGATCATGTTGATGGGCCCGGTTGGATCGAAACTTTGCGCCTGTCCAAGCCTCATGTTCGCGAGGCTGTTGAGGCTGCTTGCCGGCGCGGCGAGAGCGTTAGAAACGGCGGTGGAGCCGCTGATAGGGTTCACCTGGGAGAAGGCGCGGGAGAGCCTGTCGGCCGCTCTACCTCTGCGGGCTTCCCTGCGCTCGCCCTCTCCAAGCGTCAGATCGGATGCGAGGCGTCCGCGGGCCGTGGAACGAGCAGCCGCCACCGCAGTGTCCCCTCCGGTGCGTTCAGAGGATTTGCCCATTCCCCTCAAGGAAAGCGGAACCCTGGCGTTGCCGTAGTCGCGGGCTACCGACTCGTTTGCAGCGGCGTCGAAGGCTCCGAGAGCCCTTTCCGTTTCAAGGTGGGGATCGTAGGCTTGGGCGCTCTTGTACTCGCCCATCGCGTCCTCGATCATCGGGTTTACGAGATCCAGTCCCCCAGCCCTTAGTGCGTCAAGGAAGGGCTGGTTACGCAGCAGCTCCTGTATCTGGGCATCGGTAAGCCGTTCCTGGGAACGTGCGGAGCGCTCCGCCGCACGATTCGCGGAGTTGGACGCGTTCATGCCCGTGATGCCCTGAATGGCGCCGGTGATGAGGTTGAAGAGGCTCATGTGTCTTTCCTAGTGCTTCATGAAGGGGCAGAACGAGCCCCGCTTGACCGTCACGTTCGAGGCGTTAACCTCGGAGCGGAACTTGACTACGATGTTTCCCGCGTTTGCTCCAACCTCCACCGTCCCCGACACGCGGGCATTGTTGATGGCAGGAGTCACGACGGCCGCTGTACCGATCATCACTGCGTTTCCAGCAGCGGCAAGGAACCTCCACGCGGTAGCGGTTTCTTGAGTGAACAGCCCGAATTGGCTGAACGTGGAGCCGGTTGGAACGTCCACTTGAACGACGAGTCCAGTAGTCGCGGCCGCGGAGACAAAGAACAGCACCGCGTCCAGCGACCACACCTCTCCTGCGAGAACCGGGATCGTGAACAGGTTGGAAAACGTGACGTTGCTTCCCTGCACCACGTCCGCTGCGACTCTGCGCATGACGAGGTTGGCGGGACCGGGTGCTCCGGGTGCGCCGTCATTGCCGGGAATCCCCTGCAGCCCGGTGTCCCCCTTGTCTCCCTTTGGCCCTGGGTCTCCTTGTGGTCCAGGATCGCCTGGAGGACCGGGAGGACCTTGGGGACCCGCCGCACCCTCTGGTATAAGCTCCGGCCTGATCTTGCCGGTAACCTCGTCGATCATTGCGGCTTTTGGCATTAGACAGGAATCGAAGCGCCCGCACTGGTCGTGACAACCGCGCCGGTGTTGTCTGCGGTTAGCTGCCAGTACGTGCCATCGGGGGACTTCAGGTACAGCCCTCCCGTGTTGGTGTTCATGTAGAAGTTGCCGGTGATGACCCACACGCCCGACAGGTAGGAAACAAGGGCCGCGGTGGGCCAAGCCGGAGCGTTGGTGTCATCCTCCCCGACTAAGAGATGCATCTGCCCCGTCGGGAGCATCGTGTCGATCGTCGTGCCGGAGTTGTCCTTGACCGTGACCACGAACCCGGAGGCTTTGGAGCCTGCGTGAACGATGGTGATGGGGTGCTCCGCGATCGGGTTGCAAAGCGTAACGTCGATGTTCGCGCTCGGAACGACCATGACGACCCCGGTAAAGCCGTCGGGAACCGTAAAGTTCGAACCTGTCGTGATCCGGTAAACGGGCATCTGCAGCGCCGACTCTCCGCCGGTGCCCGAGTTGCCCATGTTCACGCCCGTACCGCTCGAGCCGGAACCTCCTGCGAACGCCCCTCCCGTGGCCCCGTCCGCAAAGTCCGCGACTCTTGCGATGCAGCGCTTGATCGCGTTGACCTCCGCGAACAGAACCTCGAGATCGCGGTTGACCTCCGCTCCTGCCTGCCCGGTGGAGATCTGCGTGACCGGCGGCCTTCTGCAGACCGGAACCGCCTCTCCCGGCATTACAGGTTCTCCGCGTCGGACTGGCGCTCGTATTTCACGCGGGCGGAGGTTAGAACGGTGTCCTTGTCACCGTCGATCCTGAACCTCATCGACGTATCCACCGCGTTGACGCCAACCTTCAGGTTCCGCTTCCCGGGGAGCTGCGTGTAGTGCTTCAACCCTTCGGCGGTGGTGCGCTTGCAGATGGGCGTCACCCGTGGATAGTTGACGACCATGTTGCCGTCCTTCTCCACGAGGCTCTGCGTCGTGTCGAGGTACACGTTCGTGACGCTTGATCGCGGCATGCGCTCATCCTTCGTCTCGATCCACCACGTGGCAGGGGTTCCGTTATCTGCGGTGGTGCCTCCGTCTGAGACGTAAGAGTCGTTCCCGCCTTCGTACAGCAGGCCGTTGTCGCCTACCCACCGTAGAGGCAGGCCCGAGACGAACAACGCGGAGTGCGTGCCGTGGGTAAACGTCCCCCGCCTCCAGGTGCCATCCGTGTCGAGCAGGTAGTACCGGCCGGCCTGGTTGCGGACCTCTATCTCGCCGGAGGGCCTGACCGCAACAACCGCATCGGAGGTTGCCATCTCCGACATGCCCTCATCTCCAAAGCGCTCCCGAACCTTGGAGCTAACCTCTTCGGGCTGGTTCATGCCGACGGCGATGTAGAGCAGCCGTCCTGAAGGCGTCAACACGAGCACGCCCGACAGGTACTCGCACCACGCTCTGACTCCTACCGCCCCTTCAGCCATGGGTAGCTTCATGAGCCGCCAGTTATCGGGAGTAGAGCCGATCATGGCCCTTACCGATCGGTTGGTGATGATGTAGAGCGCTTCTTGGCCGGTAAGGCCGTAAACGTCCTCGCTCTGGTTGTCGTCGGCGTAGAAGGTGACGCCGCGGGCCGCGTCGAACTGATCGTATCCCGTGCCGTCGTAAGGAACAAAGGCCAATGGGTCGCTGTCCCGGCTGATGTAGATGAGCCTGTCAGCCGCGACAACGAGCCGTGAGAGCCAGTATGCGATCGCCGTATACCCTTCCGTGGGGAGAACCGAAGGGGTGTAGGTCGGCAGATCCTTCACCTCGGAAACGGTCAGCTTGTCGGTGTGCGAAGCTGAGGCGGTGTTGTCGACCTCTGCCAGTCGGTAGCGGGTGATCGTTCCCCCTTCTTCGATGCGCCGGTAGATTCGAATCTTGTTGATGCCGCTCTGCCCGGTTGCGGCCGGGGTGATGATGCGCCACTCACCGTTCACACTCTGAGCGGAAGCGGCGATGCTCCTTACCGGGGAGGGAGGGGATTCAAAGCCGGTGTCCGTGTTGACGTAGGTGGATTCGTACTTGAGCTCTCGAAGCGTCGGGTTCGTCTCGGGTGGAACGTTGGTTTCGAGATCAAGGGAGAGCCAGACTCCGAATGCGTACGGCGCCCATATCTTGAAGATGCCGCCGTTGGTGGGAACCTCGATGTTGGCCCGGATGCTTGCAACCAGATCGCGCGACTCCCGGCCGATGTTCTGCAGCCGGTAATACACGTCGTACATGTTCCCGCCGATGAGGTTCTTCTTCCAGTACGTCAGCGCCGTGTGGGTGGAGCCTTCGGCAAGGTACAGGGTGGGGTGGGAGAAGCCCGGAGGCAAGCTCATCTGAAAATGCAGGATGTCCCGATAACCCCAGTTCGGCCGCTCGTCGGGTGAGGTGTCGAACGTGATGGTAAGGGTGCGGGCGCCTGCCTGTGCGCTGGTGAACGTCACCTGCACCGCGTCCCCTACCGAGTCGTAGGTAACCGTTCCTGCCGATGCAGAGTTCGTCGAACCGAGAAAGGTGGCCCGCTCTGGAATGTTGCCGCCGTCGTAGCTTGCTTGCGGAGCGGAACTGGGAGCGTTTGGAAGCTGGACGAACGCGAAGTCGCCGTGCCCGTCGTTGCCGGCGGCGATCTTCTTTCGCCCCATGCCGGCAATCTCGTTGACCCCGTACAGGTAGTCCGCAAACTGCGCCCAGAACCACTCCCCCTGCGCCATGCGGAAGTTGCTGGCGATCGGCATGCTCAGGGCGCTCTGCGACAGATCCACCTCGTAGAGCGTGTTGTTCTTGACGATCACGTACTGCTCGGAAAGCGTGCCTGTGCCGTATTTGCCGTAGCCCGAGCCGTGGGGTTCGTATTCTGTATCGTCGCTCTGGTCGAACGCCTGGATATAGCGCTGGTCGAGTCTTGCCGCACCGTCGCGAATGTTGAAGTTCTCGCCAGCGGTGAGTTCATCGCTGGCGATGAGGGCAGGATCGCGGGCCGTGTGCAGACCTCCCTGCCAACCCAGACTTTGCGTAACTTCAGGCATTGACGTAGAATCGAGGCTATGAAGCGGATGCTCTTATTGGCCGCGCTCGTTTGCGCAGGGTGCGCGGGCGGTGGAGGTCAGAACCCCTTTGCCGGAAACTTCATCGGGACGTGGGGATCGTCAAGCAACTACGGGACGACGGACTGGACGATCGCTCCCGATGGAACCGTAACGGGAACGATCCACGATGCGTTTGTGCCACGAGATGGAACGGTCAACGGGACAATGGGCGAAAACGGGCAGTTCACGGGAACGATCACGTACCCAGGTGGCACAGTGAACGGCGCTGGTCCCTTCACACTCAGCAACAACAACGCTGACCTTGACGGCGTGGCGAACTTCTACGGCACTCCGCACACGTTCGACCTCGCTCGTTACTAGGAGCCTGCCGTGAAAACCTTCGACCGTCTCTGCCTCTTCGGAATCCTGATCGCTTCCCTTGCGACCGCGTATTTCGCCTACAGCGCAAATCAGAGGGTCACCGGCATAGACCGGAGTCTCGGCAGAAGCCCTGTCGAGATGAACACTCTGCGCTCGGACGTCAGTGACTTGAAGGGTGCGCTCAGCCGCTAGTACGACGAGATCCTGCGCGTCCCGCCGATGTGCCCCTTTGGAACCGACTTCTTGAACGTCGACAGGTTGAAGGTGCGATACCCTTCCGCCTTCTCCCGGTAGTGCTTCTCCAGGTTGTTGCGGCGGATCAAGGCGCTCTCGCCCGACATGTACGCCTCTGAGATGTTCAGGGCGGTGCGGTTGACGATGAGATCGTGGAACTCCTGCGGCCCCTGAAGCTCAGAATCCTTGTTGCCGACGACGTTGTTGCTTCCAACCGTGCCGTGGTACACGTAGAGTTCGTGCAGGTGGTAGCCGATCGCGTAGTTGTCGGTGGCGCCTGATGCGGTGGCGTTCGGGGGAGGGGAGAGCCTTGCTTTAGAGGGAGCCGTCAAGACGTAAGAGGCGACATTGGCGCGGGCCGTCTCCGAATAGTAGCTGGGGTTCCCGTCGACGAACCGCGCCCACTGCATCTCCACCAGCCATGCGCCGTTGATGTGGACGCCCTTCACGTCGAAGATCGGCTTCTCGCACACGTCCAGATCGAGAAAGTCGATCACGGCGCCAGAGGACGCGCCCGACGTGCAGGTTGAGAGCGCAAGCGCCGCATGGTCGGTGAACAGGAAGTAGGTATCCCGGCTCACCTCGCGCGCGGCGCTCATGATCTCGGTCGTCATCGCCTCCATGTCGCTCGTGTCCACTTCGGACACGAGATCAACCCGGCAACGGTTGGCAACCTTCGTGATGGCGTCGTGGAGGGTGATCTTACTCCTCCCAGATCATCGTTGCGACTACGACGCGAGCTCCTGACGGTGCGGTGGCCCTGCGCAGCGCGAACCCCTGAGCGATGCCGCTCATGATGTTCAGGTGCGAGAAGTCGTTCCAACCCGGCATGCAGTCCACGATTGCGGCTTCTCCGTTGGTGTTGGCGCAGGCAAGGGTCGTGCTGATGCTCTGGGTGGTGTTGGAGATGGCCGATGCCGCCCCGCCGCCGTCCATCTCGAGCGGTGTCAATGCCGAGCCCGCCGAAACGGCGGTGATGCGGTCGATGACCCAGCGCCCCAGATCCGTGGGGTGGGAGGTGGGGGAATGGAGCAACACGCCTAGCAATCGCGAATTACGCGCCGCCGGCATGAGGGTCTGAATCGCGGCACTGGTGCCCGCGGCCCCGGCCGTAGAGTTAGAGGTCGTTTCGACCGTGAGACTGAACTTAGGCATCCTTGCTGGGTTCTCCTATTTGAGCTGTACCCACGGAAACCGCACGTTGCCAGTGATAGCAGCGGCGGTGCCGGGGAGGGTTGACGTGAGGCCGGTATCCGAAGCGCCGGCGAGAATCGGGGCGAGAGTGCTTGTCGCGGTGTCGAGTGTTACGCCGGTTAGCGATGGCACTGTCGTCGCAACAATGCAGAGGCCAAGGTAGTAGAACCCAGGCACAACGTCTACGCTCGATGCCAGCGTGAAAGCCTTCTCCGCGTTTGCTGCCCACGCGGTGTTCGTGCCATCTGCCGACTGCGCAAGCAGCACCCGCGAGGAATTGAAGATGCCGCTGACCTGGTTGGATCCTGTCACGAGCGCCTGTGAACCTGAAGTCCACACCAGTGTTGTGATCCTTGCGGGCCGATCAACCGAGAGGCCGACCATGTAAAGCTCGCCTGATGTAAGCAGCGACTGGTTGGTCTTGGCCGTGTTGCGCGGAACGTTCTCGAAGATCACATCCGTACGCCGGAGGTTCTTGGAGATGTCCTGCAGCTCAGGATATGTGAACGCTTCGCTGATGCGCTGTTCTTTAAGCATCGCTATGACACCGCGTACTTGTGGATCCGCACGGTCGGGGAGCCCGACACCGCAACGAAACGCCATTGGCTGAAATCGCCGTCGTAGCGGAGCGATTTGCCATCGCCGAGCCGCGTGCCGACGCTTGCACTAATCGTGTCGTCCGGGTGGTCGACCCAGCGAATATCCGCGCCCTCAACGTAGATGTCCACGTACGCGATCGGCTTGGTCGCGTTATTGGTCATCTTCTGAACGGTGGAGGAGCCTGTCAGCACCTCGCAGGGAAGAACGGGTTTAGATGCCACTTGCCTCTCCTTGGAGAAAAAAGGAAGGGGGAGCCGTCCGTGACTCCCCCGGGTGTTACTAGCTGCCGCGCTTGTTGCTCATCCAAGCGTTGTGCTTGGGGGAGATGCAGCCAAGGCCGACGAACCAGTTGGCCTGCCGGATCTTGATCGACGGCCGCAGCGGGTCCTGAATGAACCCTTCGGTCGTCGGCTCCGGTGCCGCCGTGTCGTAGCGGAACGCCCAGGTCGCGGAGTTGAGGATGACGCACTCGCCGGCGGTCATCTTCGTCTCGCGGAACAAGCGGCAGCCGTCGTACTCGAGGTACTTGGCGCCGCCCTTGAGCGTGTTGCTCACCTCAACGCGCTGGGAGACCTTCAGGTCCTGGCGCGCCTTGGCGTAGAGCTGTCCCGGCATGAACGAGCAGTCCGGCTCCCCGGTGATGCCCGTCGATACGCCCGTGTCGTGGACGCAGGCATCGCGCAGGGTGTCGAAGGTGAAGAAGTTGAACACTTCCGCCGTCGAGTCGGTCTGCGCCTGCCAGTACAGGTTGTCCGATGAGGACTGGTCGATGCCGCCGACGGTGCCCGTGTTCTTCAGACACTGGGTAACCGACTGCAGCTTGTCGATGGCGCCGACGTTGCCATCCCAAAGATCGTCGCCCATCTCCACGTAGAAGGAGTGGATCATCTGCTGCTTGATCGCAGAGGCGAAGTCGATAACCGCGGCCTTGCCTTGGTTCTTCTTCAGGTCCTCCACGTTGAAGAAGCAGATGCCCTGATAGTGGGTCCACTCGTAGTACGCGTTGGTGAGGATGGACGCCTGACCGCCCGCGCCCGGAACCGTGGGGGTGAACGCGGTGACCTGGTTCGCCCTGGTCACACCGTCGACGGTCGTGTTCTGGTTGCCGTAGTGAGTCAGCTTGAACTTGCCGCCCTCGGCCACGCCGGAACGCTTGAAGTTGAAGGAATCCCCCGTCTCCTCGCTGCGCTCCCAGAGCACGGCGACGAGCTGGTTGTGGGCGGACATGAGGTCCACCGCGTTGTTTCCTTCGTTGATCCACGTATCGTACGTAGATGCCGCGATGTCGAGTTCGCTCGATCCGTAAGCCATTGTCTTCTCCTAGCTACTTCCTGTTGCTGGGTGTGAAAAAGGGCCGCACCCGACTGGGAGCGGCCCTGGACTGCGATATTGCGAGCCGTTAGTTCACGGTCGCGTTGACGAACTTCTCAAGGGGCATGCCCGCCCCGCTGATCCCGCTGCGCCCGATGGACGCGCCGGGTTCGTTGGGGGTCACCGGCCGGCTGGCCGCGACCTTCGCGTTGTGCCGAAGCAGAGCCTCCCGGTTGGCGAGCCACATGGCGTCCTCAACCGTGAGGGGCGTCCCCACCCGCTGCATAGCGGCTTGGGTGTCCACCGTTTCGAGTCCGGCCGCTTTCCAGCCTTCCTCGATCGCGCGGGCCGCTTCCATCGCCTGCATCTGCTGTTGAGCGGTCTGCAGCCCTCCGATGAGGGATTGGAACTGGCCCTTGAGTTGTTCGAGTTCGCCCTTGAGATTGTCCTTCTCGTCGAGCGCGGCATTGACCGCTTCGGCGAGAGGGCGGGCGTCCTCGTCGTATTCGTCGGGATTGATGCGGCCGTCCGTGGCCGCACGTGAGATGAAGCGTCCCTGCTCGTCGCGCTGCTTCTGGCCGGAGAACATCTGCTGAAGATGGTCCTCGGCCTCAAAGTTTTGCGCGATCTCCCGTAGGACCGCCGCCCGCTCTGCTGGATCGGGGCTTTGCAGCCGTTCCAGATACTGGCGGTTCCCCTCGTAGAACTCGATCGCCTCCCCGTAGCTTTCGCGCTGCTTGGCTACCTCCTGGGCTTTGCGGGTGTAATCCGCTTGCCGCATGAGATGGTCCTTCAACTCCCCTGCCGTTACCGGCTTGCCTTCGTAGGTGCCTACGATGGTTTCTGGGGTCAGGGACTGGGCGAGCGCCCAAGGCTCTTGAGTTTGCGTCTGGTCGGTTCGTTCCGCGCCGACTCCAATCATCTGCGGGCTTTCCGCCGCTCCCGTTCGTTCTCCGCCTGGAGAGTCGCTTGCGCCGGTAGTTTGCAATGAGGAGTCAGCGGCAGAGGCCGCCGCTGCTTCGAGTGTTTCGGTCATGTATTCACCTTTTTTGAAGTAGCCGGAAGGTTCGTTCACCTGGCCGGGTGAGTCCTTCGGTTTCGCGCCGGTGAGGGCGGGAAAGCGTTATAATTGCGGTATGGAGCAACCGCCGTTTGGATTCATCGGGTGGCCGGAAGACAATCCGTGGCGCGAAACTCCAGAGGGCGCCAACACCATAGTGGATACTCAATGCACCGGCATCTTCATGATCCCGGAGGAGCCGCTGCCGATTTGGGTGTCGCCTCCGCAGACGTATCGTCTGGAGAAAGGGCGGTTCTGGCCCAAGCTCCTATGTCGTCTCGTCGGCCACAAGTACCAGCACGTGCCGGGTTGGCTGTGGCAGTTTGAGTGCAGCCGGTGCGGCTTCAACCACCCGACTCTCAAGTGAAGCTGATCGCCTACCGCTTGACCCTCGATCTAGGCCGCGCCCTGCTGCGCTACGTTGGCCCGTGGGGCTGCGCCATTCTGGCTGGGGCCATTCTGCTGGGGGTTTGGCTGGGCTCCCATTAGCGTCGCCTGCTGCTGCATCATCTGCTGCTGCAAGATCGACTCCTGCACCGCCGCCGCCCAATCGTCCGGGTTGTCCACCTCGAACGCCTCCGCGGCGAGCGAGATGAACTGGGGCTGAAGCGCCGGAGGCAGAGCCTGCGCCGTCTGCAGCACGCTCCCGAACACTCCGACTTCCTGCAGTTTCTGGGCGGGGGACTTGAACTCCATGCTCCCCGGCTTGAACAGTATCTCTCCGTCGGAACCTAGGAGTCCTGCAAGAGCGTTCCGTCCATCCGCCATCGGCATCATCTCCGCGAAGTCGATCTCCGTGTCCTGCACGTACAACTTCATCGGCGGGGCGAACTTTGCCCCAATGTCCATAAGCAGGTTGATGGAGTCCTTCACCATCTCCTCGAAGCGTAGAGCCGTGTGCTTGCCCCTCACGCCCGATCTGCCGGCCATGAACGAAAGCTGCGAGGCGAAGTCCACGTCCACGTCGGTCTGCGAGAGCATGAACGGGTCGACCCCGGATTCTGCGGGCAACGTCTGCGAGATGGCGCGGTCGTATGCCTTCTCCAGCACCTCCGGCATGTTGGCGCCGTCCTTCCAGTTGAACTCTCCGTCCGCGGTGGCAAAGCGCAGGATCACGGCCTCTTCGCCGGATTCGATCTGCTCAATGTTGCCTTCGGCTACCGGGCCCCTGACCTCTCCAACCGGAGAGCCCGCACGTAGCGCCACCTCTCGCTGCGCCCTCTGCAGACGCAGGATAAGCTGCAACGTGCCCATCTGGTTTTCCACTGAGCCCGTTGCGTACTTCTGACCGGGTTTGAGGAACAGCCTGCCCTGAATGCCGGGAATGCGGCCATACTCGTTGGGCTTGGGCTTGACGATGAACTCGTCCTTGTACAGCACCGCTTCGGTCGTCTTTGACCAGTAGCAGGTTACGTCGACGATCTTTTCGCCCGCGTTCTCTTCCGTGACCCTGAGCTTCTTCGCGAGCTCTGGATAGTGCCTGACTGCTTCAGCCGCGGGCAGGTGCTTCGTGTAGTAGACGAACCGCTTCTTGTGCCACTCTTTGAAGGCGGTATCCCACTGAACGTCCAGATCGTCCGCCCATTCCAGGAACGGCTCTCCGTCCCTGACCCCGCCGAAGATGTTGCCCTCGCCGCCGATGATGAGATCCAGTAGCGCCCACTGGTACATCTCGCCGTAGTTCTGGCGCTTGTACATCTCGAGGTACCACGCCCTACGGGTGAACGATGTCCCCGGCCGCACCGCTTTCCAGCTTACGTCGGGAGCCGAGAAGGACAGGCTCTGCGCCTGGATGTCGATGTTGGAGGAGACGGGGTTGTGCCGCGCCTCTTCGAACGTGTCGTTCTCCTCGTCCGCGAAGTTCCCTTCGCCTTTCTTGGGCTGGGTGTAGGAGCCGGCGGAGGTGATGTCGAGCATGTTCGCCGCGACCCGGCGCAACTGGTACACCTTCTGGCGGTGTTTGTCGTCTTTGCCGACCTTCCTGCGTTCAAGGATGGACTTCTCCGAATCCAGAGCGTCTGCGGGAACCGCCGCCTCTAGCTGCTGACTAAGCATCTACGTCGTGCCCAACCTTGACCGTGCCGCCGCGCTCTTCGATCTTCTTTCGCTTCTCGTACCACTTGTCGGACTTCAGATAGGCGGCTTGCCTTGACTCGGAATCCGTACCTGCGGCGGTCATGTACGCAGGGAGCGCTGCCTTGAGGGGCATGGCGCCAACGATGATCTTGCGGTACACCTCTCCCCTAAGCCTGATCTCGGGGGGACATTGGGCAAGCGGGAACTCTTTCTCCACCTGCCGCCCGTCGGCGGACTCGAAGACGTAGATCGCCATCTTAGGCGGCTACGGGCTCCATCACGTCGGCAACGAGCTTGATCTTCCCAAGCTGCTCGAGCGGGATGCGGAACTCGGTGACTTCAGGATCGTTGCGCACTCCCGTCCACCGGGCTCTGCGGAAGAGCTTGATGAAGGGCTCGCGGTTGTCGATGACCGCGTGCCATGCGTTTCCCTCCTCGTCCGTCGCCTCGAACGGGATGTTCGGGGTTGGACCCTTGGCTTTGCGAGCGATCGCGCGGCCGATGGCGATGAGAACCGCTTCTGCGGGGAACTCGTGCTTAGGCATATTTCCTCTTCTTCTGGTGCGGGTACTGATCCTTCACTAGCGCCGCCATGTACTCAGGAGAGTAAGGCGCCGGCGCCGCTGTTGAAACCGTCTGCGACTCCACGTAGGTGTCGATGTGCGTTCTGAACGCTCCTGAGATGGCGTCCACGATGTCGTCATGCGCTGCGAGGGGGAAGCGAATAGCCTCCTCGATAAGCTCTTCGTTCCAGGGGGCCCGCTGCAGGTACACGCCCGTCTGAGCCGCCTTGCCTGCCCACGCCCAAGCTCTCGTCTCTTTGTCCCCGTCGATGTCGGACGGGATGACCGGAAAGCCCTGAAGCCTGCGATCCCTCAGCAGTTCTTGAATGACCGCGGCCTGGAAACCCTTCTTCTCCACCGCGCAGAGCACGTTGCGACCGTCCAGATGGCAGAAGTTCACGATTCGTTCGCGAACGTCGGGCCATTCCAGTTGACCCCTCCACATGTCCGCGATCCAGAGCGCTCCCGTGTACGGGCAAATGGCGAGCTTGACGCGGACCGAGTAATCGCCGCTCGTCTTCTCCGTGGTCGCGAGATCCCAGTACGTGACCCACTTGAGGCCAGCGGGCATGTGATCCACGGGCGTGAACCACTTGCGCTTTATCATCCCGCCTTCAGGCGGCGTCGGCCTTCCCTGGTAGAGCGCTTGCCAGTCCCGCGGTCCGACGGTGACCTTGATGCGGTCGTAATCCTCCGGGCGGTATCTCTCCGGCCAGAGCGGCTGCCCTTCTTCGGACACCGCTGGGAAGTGCAGCATCGCCCACTGGTCGGCTCCCGCGTGCTCTTGCATCGCGAGTAGCCTTCCCAGAAGATCATCCTCGTGCCAGCGCGTCTGGATCACCACAACCGCACCATCGGGAGCAAGCCGTGTGTAGGCAACGCTCGTGTACCAATCCCAGAGCTTCTGGCGCTGTATCTCCGAGTCGGCCGCTTCTCTGTCCTTCACCGGGTCGTCGATGATGAGGATGTCCGCGCCGAAGCCGGTGAGCGGGCCTCCCTGGCCTACCGCCTTGCAGTAGCCCTGGTATCCCTCGAACCGCCAGAGGGCTTGGCTTTGACTCTTGGTGTCGAGCCTCAGGTGCGGGAAAAGCGCATTGAACTCGTCCGATTGCGTTACCGCGCGGGCCTTGCCGTTGACGAACTCCGCTCTTTCCGCAGAGTACGACGTAAGAACGATGCGCCGGTTAGGATCGCGAGCAAGAGCCAAGGCTGCGAACTGAATCGAAGCCAGCTCTGTCTTTCCGTGCTGTGGAGGGAATGCGACTCCCAGACGCTTGATCTCTCCCCTTTCGACTTGCTCGAGGGCTTCGGACAGATCACGATGGCATTGCCCCACAAGGTAGCGCGGGACGTTGGCTTTCGTGAAGTCGAGCAAACTGATTGGGTTTGGCTCTGCATTAGGGAGTAGTCCCCGACGCAGGAGCTCCGCCAATAACGCTCGCTGCTCGCGCGATAAGCTCCTCGTCGCTGAGGTCGTCGAACTCATGCTTGATGACTTGGCGCTCGCCGTACTTCTTCGGGAGAACCTTGCTCAGGTACCACTTGCGGGAATCGACCCTCAGCTTCGCCCGCTGGATCGCTTCCGAGTTGACGATCTCCTGACCGTCCTTCCCCTTGATCCAGTCGCGGTCGTTCTCATCGGAAATGTCGATGATCTCGTCGGCCCACACCTCCGCCTGCACTTCCCGTGCGCGCGTGTATTGGTCCGAGAACGGATGGGCGGGGTCGCATGCCCAGGCTAGAACTGTGCTCTTGGCTGGCAGCGCGTCATCGCTGCAGATGCTCCTGAGCGATTCCCCTTCCGCAAGGCGCGTGCATATCTTCTGCGCTACCTCTGCGGTGTAGGCTGTCGGTCGTCCGCTCATGGAATTGGGTCAGGACTCTCCCTGAAGGTCACACCACTGCCGCAGGTGTCGCGCACTCGTTAGCCTGTGCCGCTCGCGTAATCCGCGCGAATGGCATGGGCGTAGATCCAGTCGATAGAGGCAACGTCCGCCGAAGCAGCGCCGTTCTGGAACTGGATCACCGGGAAGATCACCACATCGTCCGGGAAGTTGCCGTTCGTGTTGAACCGCCCCTCCCTGTACGTGCCGTTCGAGTGGATCTGATAGGCGAGCGTTCCGATGTCCTGCACGCTTGTGGGCGTGTAGGTGAAGAATGCTCTTACGAACGTGTCGTCGGCCGCTGCGATGATGTTGTCCTGCACCGTCGTTGCCGAGTCCTTCGATGCGACCAGATCAATCCCTGCATCTCCGTCGACGAGCCGGAAGGCAACGTAGTCCGCTGGGGCGGAGGCTACGTAGCTCGTGTCGTGGATACCGAGACCGATGTGAATGTCGCAGTCGTCCGCGTCAGTCACCTTGAAGCGGGCGCCAAAACGGATCGGCTCTCCTGCTTTCAGTTGATCGACCCGAATGCCGGAGTTGGCAATGAGCGAGATGACGTCGTTGTCGTTCGCCGCTTGCGTGAGCTCCAGTACGCCGCCTTGAACGGTGAGGCTCAGAAGCTCTGTGGCGCCGGCGGCGGTTTCCAGCAGCGTCCACTTGGCCGCTCCCGACGTGGCGGAGATGTTGAGGTCGTTGAAGTCGTCGAAAAACACCCAGTCGTTAGGGCCGTTGCCCATCTCGAACGTAGGCGCTGAACGCGCGAAATCTGCTTGGCTTCCCATTAGGCTGGTACTCCTGTGTGCCCTTTCTCATCCATGAGGGCGATCAGTTGCTCTGCTTGGTCCGCAAACGCGGCCCACTTGAGCGAGAAGAACGAACTGGCGTCGTGCTTTTCCGCGATCTCTGCGACACGCTCTCTGGCCTGTCTTGCGATGACCTCGAGCGACTGCTTGTCGATCAGGGATCCGGGCACGGACTCCGAGGCTTCTGCTGGCTTCTTCTTTCCCGCCATTAGTTCTCCCAGAAGACGACCCACTTGTTGACCGTCATCGTCTTGGCTACCGCCTCTCCGTTCTGGATCAGGAACGTGAGCCGCAGAGCAGCGTCGGGGAAGTCCGTCGTTTTCGCCACCTGCGCCCAAGTGTTCGAGGACGCGAGCTTGTAGTGGAAGAGAACGGTTCCCGCCGTTGCCGAGGTGGGGAGGATCGTTACACCGAGGTCGTAGTACGTGTCTGCGGTGAAGTTCGTGATGAGGTTCGCCGTTTCCGTACCGGTGCCGTTGTCGTTCGTTCGGCCGTTGATGATCGTATCGCCGTCGTCTTTCTTGAAGATGGCGCTACGGGCCGGCTCTCCCGCTACGATGCTCGTGTCCGTGCTCGCAAACCCGAAGTACAGATCGCTCTGAGTCGCGTCCGATGCCTTGAGCCTTGCATAGCAGGACGCCCTCTTGTTCGCCGCGGGCGTGTAAGCGTCGAGCAGTTGGAGCTGCGCGAGGTCGTTGTCCGCCGCGTCGTTGGTGAACAACAGGCCATCGGCGCTGCGCGCGATCGTGCCGCCCGCCCCGACGATCGTGGAGGTGAACTCGCCGACCGAATACGGCTGAACGTAGTCCTTGTACATCACGTCCCGCTGGATCGCCGCAATGTGCGGCAGTGCGGGCATGTACTTGAACGGGGAGTTCGCCGGCGCGTGTTCGTCGAGAATCGCGTGCGAGAGTGGATCTCCGGGGCCTGGGTATCGCCCCGCCTTCATCGTGAAGAGTTGCGGCATGGTTGTGTAAGCGCCTCCGTGCGCTGAACATGGGCCAAATGAAAAGCAGCCCGACCGTTACTCCCAGAGGAGGGCGGGCAGGCTGCAGGCCAGTGACGAGGTTAGTAGGAAGTCGTGGGGCCCATCTGTTGTGCGGGCATGGGCGCTCTTGCAGGCTTGCGCATCGGCTTTCCGCCAAGCTGGGCCATCTTGTTTGAGCCCATCGCCTGCCATGCTCCGAATCCCCCGCCGAGCTTCAGCTTGTGAGGACGAGGGGCGAACGGCTGCTTCAAAGCATGTACACCGGGCATCGGGGCAGGAGCGGCGTCCATAGGCTTGGGCGCTCTGTCCATGCTGCTCATCACCATGCCGAGTGCTTCGGGGTTGGCGCCGGCGAAGGTGTCGACCATCGGGCCTGCCTGCTGGGCGGGCATGGGAGCGGGCATCCTGTTCTTTGCTCCCATCATCGGACCGAACGCGCTCTGCGCCCGCGGACCAGCACCGGACATGAGGGAGAGCAGGAGTGCCGACAGATCGTTGTTCATTAGGAGACCTCGCAGACGATCTTGGCGGCGATGTTCTCAGGCAACACTGCTCTAAGCTGGTCCACCAGCGCCTCGAGCTTGCCGAACTGATCCCCGGTCATCTTCAGGATGAATACGGCCGCGTTGGGGAACAGCAAACCGTTGCGGATTCCGAACCTTACTCTGAGCTTCATTGGGGGGTTGATTTCTCCTCCGGCATGAATGGAGCCTTGAGCGCCTTCCTAATGCCGAGATGCGACAGCGCGAAAAGAAGTAGTGCCGACAGAGCGCTAATCACGCTTTGCCTCCAACTGGTCGATCCTCTCTGCGAGTGCTCTCACGGCCGCTGCAAGCTCGGTCATCGTGGCCCTGAACTCGGTGAGCAGCCCAGCGGTTAGCTTTCGGTCGTCTCCCCATGCCTTGAGGATTTGCCAGCACAGAAACGCCGCAGCGAGCGCCCAAGGGCCGTTGTTCGCAAACGATCTCAGAAGGTCGTTGTCAACCGCTTGGGGATTCACTGCGCCGTCTCCCTCTCTTGCTCTTTCGCAGCCTCTTGAACTCCGTCCAGTTGTTCGATCGTGGGCTCTTCGATCGGTTTTTCTTCGTTCGGGAGATAGAGTCTCATGGCTTCCACTTCACCAATCCCGTCTCCTGGGCGAACGCTTGCACGTCGTAGCCCTTGGGATCCGTCTTCCTACCTGGGCTGACCCAGTAATGCGTTGAGAACCACGTCAGATCGGGAAATGCCTTCTTGAGCTCTCTGGCGAGCTCCACTGCAGCCACGTGCTGAGCCTGCGTGTACGGATCGGTCCCGGTGTTTCTGTTCACGAAACACACACCGATCGAGTACGCGTTGCAATGAGGACCGTCGGGCCCTGTGCTCTTCCCTGCGTGGTGGGCGACCCTGGAGGAAGCGCAGCACTTCCAGACCTTGCCGTCCTTTTCGATGATGTAGTGGTAGCTGAGCTTTCGTGCTCTGAGCGCCTCAAGCGCCCCAGCCAGACTAGATCCTGCCGTCGCGTGCAGAATGAGGGTCGTGACCTTCTTCTTCCTCTCTGCACTAGCTAGAGGAGGGATGACGGGATACGTTACCATTGGGCTGGTTAGCGCTGCTACCTGCTTTATGGGAGTGGGTTACCAGGGTGGCGGGTATCCCAGCCCAAGTCTTTGGAAATGGTGTAAACGGGCGACTCCCTCGTAAGGCTTGCGCCGGTCTTGTGCGCGAGTAGCCGCCCCGCCTGTCGTAATCTCTGGCGTGAAATTGTGGGCCGGGTGGACAACTCCCGGCCTTTTGGGAGGAGGATACGCGAAAAAGGCCCCACCATTTCCGGTAGAACCTTTCAGGCAGCCGCGAGCCGCCTACATGATTTTACGGTTTTCGGCCCATTTCGGTACATCATTGAAGAATGTTGCGCCGAAGTTGATAAAAAAGTGCGTTATCTAATGTTGTGCCGGAGGGCGCAAGATCAGCGGGTTTCCATCTTGGACAGTATCTCGCATAAGCGGTTAATCGCGCCAGCTAGCTTCCATTCCCCGAACGTTCCCGTTGCTACCCATGGGTGATCTCGCTTCAGCCGATCCCATTGTAGTATCTCCTCGCTAAACTCGCTCTTTGGCAGCACGGACCGCGGAATCTCGGCATCGTCCATGCTCCACTCCCACGGTTCGCCGTCGCCTCTGAAGTGGTGCGCGACGTACGGCACTGCAGTCGACGCTCCGCCGTTCGCGTGGACCACGTGCCGATTGCGTTCCTGTTGCCCGACATAGATTCCAGGCTTCCAGCCGCCATCCCATGTCAGGACGTAGTACGACTCGCCGGGAACGAGTTTCAAGCCGCCTCCTCCTCGATCTCCGGTGCAGCCGCAATCGCTCTCGCCAAAGCGTACTCCCACACCCTCAGGCTAGAACTGACGAGGGCGCCGAGCTCCATCCGTATGCGCTGAACCCTCCGCATCCTCCCTTTCTTGATCTGGGTGAACTTGCTGGCCTTGTGCCCTTCCCAGCCGAAGCCTTCGATGGTTCCGTGCTTTGCGTGATAGACCGCGATCCTGACCCAGATGCCCGCGGTGTTCGGACCTCCGAGGGATTCAATCGCTTCCTGCACCCTCTGCCAGCCGTAGAGCTCGTACGGGTCTGCTCTGAGCAGATCACCTTGATAGCCTCCCTGTCTGTCCGCGGGGCAGTTGGACCTGAGCTTTGGAGGGCCGACGATGACCTCTGGTTGGGCCTCGATCGTGTCGAGCGCTCTGAGATACCATTTCATGCACGTTGATGGTGTTGGTTTCATGCTTCCTTGCCTACTGCTATGTTCATTCCTTTACCTCTTGGGAGGGGGCGGATTCCTGGGATTTGGTACGGTGTAAACGGGCCGATTTCATGCTGCTGTGTCGTCCTCCGTTAGTAATTCGTCCATTCCGAGCTGAACTTGCGCGGCCTCTTGTTCACAGGTGGGTTCACCGAAATCAAGAGGCGATTGTGCTAGCCGGTTAGCCGCTATCTCGCAGTACCGTTCTTCTATCTCGATGCCGATAGCGGCAAGTCCATATGACCGCGCAGCGACAAGTGATGCGCCTGCTCCAAGGAAAGGGTCGATGATCGTGCCGTTAATGTCGAGAGAGGCTATCAGCCACGAATACAGGGCCACGGGCTTCTGGGTCGGGTGAGATCGCGCACTTTCTGCCTCTGAGTCGCGCAACATGCCATTCCAGCGATGGCGGAAAACACGCACGGGCCGATCCAAATTCGTCCAGGCAAGTTCACCGTCGGCAAAATCGCCAGATGTAGCCTTATCCCAAAAAATCCAGCCACGGGACTCTGGCAACGCGTGAGCATAGTGGTTCGCACCCCACCACACCTGCAGCGCAGATGGTAGCTGCTGAAGGAGCATGCCGACAGCTTCTTTTGCGACTACCGTAGAACCGTCCCCGGCAACAGGTGCGTATTCTCGCTCCCACCGCCTACTGTTCAACCCGCCGCGCCGATCAACAACCCCTATCCCGTAAGGTGGGTCAGCTATGATTGCGGTTCGCAAATCTGGCAGACGACACTCTTCCCCGCATGGACTGCAACACGGGGGGCACCCGGCATCTGTTCCCTTGCAGTGCCAGCGCGGGCGCGGCTTTAGCGTAGGCAACAGGGGCGGCAGAACTTCCCGGCAGTCCCCGTGGTAGATCGTGATTCCGTCACGCTCGTAGTAGGGTCGCAGGCTTATGGCTGCCTCCCTGTTTCCGCAGATGCCGCGCTAGCGAGGTTCGTAATTCCGCGCGGGAGCCGTCGTTTTTCCAACTTCGCTCCCCTCACTTCTGCTCCTTATAGAGTCTGAGCTGCACCTTTTTGTCCACGTATTTTCTTGGAAGAATCAGGACTCCGCAGGTGCTGCGCGGGAGAATCTTGTAAGGCCCATCCCACTCCAACTCTGAGTCGTCCTCCGTAGATTTCGTGGCTGCTCCAGGTTTCGCTTGCGCGGCTGATTGTTCAGCCGCAATGGACTTCTCCAAGTCCGACGTGATTTGTAGAGCCTGATCCATCGACTCGATGACCACTTGCAGATGGGGGTGGCCGTACTCGTGGCTGAGGAAGATCGCGCTGCTACGCGCCTCCAGCAGCTTTGTATCCAGCGCCTTCAGCACGTCGGCTGAGCGCGGATGCTCCATCGCGGCCACTATCGACTCCACGCCCTTCATGACCTCGGTTACCACCTCCTGCACCTTGGGTGGGCGGGAATGCTCCTGAAGCATGTCTAGGAGCAGCACGGATTCGTCTAGATCGGCAGCTTCTCCCCTAGCGATGTGCCAAATGCCCCGATCCTCAATGGCCCACCAGGTGTCGTCCTCCGTAGATGCCGTAGCGACTACGCCTGACGTTTGCGCAGCCGCTTGTTTGCGGAGGCGCTGGATTTCCGCCAAGACGCGAACATGCTCTTCTGCCCTCCCCCGTACTCGGCGCTTGTCTTCGTCGTTTGGGCTGGTGTCGGCAGTGAGTTTCCACTCGTCCCGCATCTGCTTACAAAAAGCAGCCAGCTTGTCTAGCACCTCTTGCGCACAACAGGCCGCGCTAGTCTCAGGCGGAGCTACTTCCCGTTCTTTGGGGACGCGATCTGCTTGGGGTTGCCAGTAAACAACACCGTCTTCTCCGAGGTACAGCGCGTGATGCTCGACGCGACTGGTTTGGTTGTCGTAAACGTGAATCCTCTTCTCACTCATAACTTGTTTGCCTCCTGAACCTCGCCCCGATCAGCGGACCTCCACGAACGCCAGCCTCTTTTCATCGAAACGGAACGGGATCTTCTTGCCCTGCTTGCCGAACCGGCTGTAAGCGACCTCCACCATCCGCTCGTTCTCCACGCCCCGCTCAATGCGCAGCACCCAGCCGGCGTCCTCCTCCCACACTCGGGAGCCCTTCGTCATCGCCTTGCGCCCCTCTCGCTGGTTCCCCTCCGTGATCTGTGATCCCACAACGAACGCAACGCCCGTCTGAGCGGCAAGCCTGCATATCTTCCGGCTGACCGTCTGGGCCATCGCTAGATCACCGATCGCTCTCCGGTCGGCGCTCGTGATCTTCTGGGCGTAATCCAGGAACACGCAGCCGAATGGGGACTTGGAGTGCTCCGACTTGAACCAGCCGGTGAACGTCTCAAAGTCGTCCCCCGTCTCCAGCGTCGACGCGTCGTACACGAACCCCGCGAACTCCGCCTCGATCTGGTACTGCGCGTTGTCGAACTCCCTTGCCACGGAGTCCAGGTCCGGCCGCTTCCCCCAACCGCACAGGTAGCGCAGCATCCGGCTCTTCAGGTCCTCTTTGCCGAGATCCGCGAACGTCGCGAACAGGCACTTGTGACCCTGCGCAAGCTGCTCCACGAACGAGCAGAGCATGAACGTCGTCTTGCCGCCCTTGTGGTAAGCCGACACAACCGTCATC
>Ga0196964_10000512_pt1 | contig 23398 bp, 17 predicted proteins | sample S1_10metaG_FD_148615 | JGI IMG/M metagenome (GOLD analysis project Ga0196964, IMG submission 148615) | Soil microbial communities from Anza Borrego desert, Southern California, United States - S1_10 | ecosystem: Environmental > Terrestrial > Soil > Desert | place: USA: California | collected... | reverse complement strand
TGTCACGGTAACCGCGTAATCTTCCGGCGCGAGATCAAGATGGAAACAACCGCGGCCACGATGGCAGCGTTTGAAATGTTCAAGGGCAGCGCGGCCAAGGGCGCAGCGCCAAAAGAAAATGCTTCTCCTGTTCAATCGCGGACGGTCGTTCAATGCGACGGACCTGCCGAGTTCGACCTTGCCGCCGTGCCGCGCAAGAAAGGCGCAGCGGATGGCGCCCCACAGCAAATCGAGCTCGCGCGCCGCTTTGATTTTCTCAATCATGTGCGCATGAAGAAGGTGACTGCCGCAGATGCATCGTCGGCCTCGAGCGCGCCGGCCGATACGGAGATGTCCTGCAATCATTTGCGGCTGCTCTACGCTCCGGGCGCAATGCCCTCGCCGAATACGCCGCCCGAATACGCCGAAGCGATCGGCGGCGTTAAAATGCTGGGCGCCGATCCGGGCAGCGATCCCGCCCAGAAGGCACCGCCTATTCCATTCAGCATTATTTGCAACCGGCTCTATTTCGACGGCCCCAGCGACAGCCTCTTCCTGGTCGGCGAAAACAATGCGCCGGCGCAGATCCGTCACGGAACAAAAGGCGATGCCTCAGCTCGTGAATTCTGCTACCGAAAGAACACGCAGACGCTGACGATGCCCGCAAGCGGGCCCAAACGCCTGGTGATCCGCCCCGGCGCGGCTGCGTCCATGTCGACGGGCGCAGAAAAGGCGCAGGGACCGCTGGACCTCGGCGGCGCGGAAACAATCATTACCTGGAGCGGCCCGCTGAGCCGCGAGATCAAGCATCTGCCGGTGCCCGGCGCGCCGGACCGCATCAAGGAAATTCTGACTTTGCAGGACAACGTGGCCATCCTTCAGCCCAAGGGCAGCCTGAAAATGCACGGGCAGAAGATCCGCGTCGTGCGCAACGCCGGCGGCGATGTTGAATTCCTCGAAGCGATCGGCAAAGCCGACGCGAGCCTGGGAGACCTGCAGGCGATCGGCGAGCGCGTCACTGTCGACGTGGCGTTCGGAAAAGACGGCACGCTCGTCAAAAACGTGACGACAGTGATCGGCAGCCGCGCGAAACGCGCGAAAGCGACGCTGTTCATGCAGGGCAGCGCCATCCGCTCGGACAAGTTTGTGATCGATGTCATCAAGAATACCTTCAGCTCGTTTGGCGGCGCCGTTGCCGTGATTCGCAACGCCGCGACGGCGAAAACGGCCGACGCCAAGCCGGACACGGCTCAGGGCGCGAAGGGCCTGATCAAGGACATCACGTTCGATCCGGGTTCGGCATTTTTTGTTCAGTGTGATGGCGAATTCATGCAGGACGGAGCGACGAACACGGTGACGATCCGCAAAAACGTTATCCTGCGCCAGCCTGATCTGCAGCTCCTGGCCGACGAAGTTGTCATCAAGCTGAAGGACGATCCGTCAGCAGCGAACGCAGGCTCTGTCAAAACGCCTGCAGGCGATCTGTTCTCGGGCGGATTGAGCTCCATCGACTGTCGCGGCGCCGTGGAACTGACAACCAAGGATCAGCTGATGCAATGCGACCGTTTGTTCCGTGATGTCGTAGCTGAAAAGTCGCTGCTCGAGATGAGCGATCCGGAAAACGACGTTCGTGTTTACCTCAGCCAGGAAAACGGCGGCAGCCGGCTGCTGAGCGTTCGCAAAAGCCTGACGCTTGATGGCAAAACCGGAACGTTCAACCCCGGCGGAATGCTGTTGATGCTCCCGTACCGCGGAGCCGCTCCGGCTGCGCGCGGAAAGGAAAACAGTCCTGCTCGATTAAAGAGCGCCACGACGGGCGGTGAGAAGAAATGATGAGCCGTCACGATATTTTTGAATGCATGTCTGTTCTCGCTCTACTGCTGGGGTGCCTGGCAATTCAGGCCGGCGATGCCCCGGCGCTGCCAAAGGTGACGGAAGAAGAGTTGCAGCGAATCGAGCGCGTGCCGAGCGCGGTGTTTCCGTGGAAGAAGGTAGCTCCTGCGGCGCCGAAGAAAACGGCGAATCCAGCGGCGCCTGACGACGCCGTGATGGACCTGAATTCGGGCGAGATCATCATCAAGGCGGTGGGAAACTTTTCGCGTGAAGAACGGAGCGGCAAGGAAATTCTGACTCTAACGAAGGACGTCGAAATCGAGCAGCTCACGACGCAGTCGGTGCTGCGCGGCCAGACGATCCGCGTCGTGCGCGATCTGAAGACCGGGCAAACCGAGTTGCTTGAAGCGCAGGGCGGGGTGGAGGTGGTCACCGCTGAACGGAAGGGCCGCGGCGAGTTGCTCACGTACGAAACACAGTACGGTCCGCAAGGTCAGTTGATCAAGGATATGTACACAATCGAAGGGGACTTCAGGAAAGGCGTTCGCGCGATACTGTGGCAGGGCGATGACGTGATCGAAGCCGAGAAGTTCGTCAATGACCGGCGGCTGGATACCTTCCGTGTCTCGGGCGGGCCGATTGCCATCATGACTATTCCCGGCGACCCGAGACAGGCTCCGCCAAAAACGCAGGGCACTGCCGGCGGAATGCTTCCCGGCCTGGGCGTCTCTCCGGGTGGAAAAATCCGCCTGAAGGCAGACGGCGAGATGTTCTACGAAGGATCGAGCGGACGCGTGCGCATCACCCGCAATGTCATTCTGCAGCAGGACCCGACAGCCACCGACCCGGGCATGCGGATCACCTCTGACGAAGCGCTGCTCACGCTGCTTCTGCCGCCTCCCGGACAACCCGCAGGCACGAGCGTTTTTTCGGGCAGCCTGAAAAGCATGGAGTGTACGGGCCGGGTGGAAATTAAGACCGCGACGCAGACGGTACTCTGCGATCACGCAGTTCTGGATATGCAGAAAAAGAATTTTGTGATGGAGATGAAAGTCGCGAAAGACGAAGTGCGCGTTTATCTCACCGACAAAAAGATGGCGCTCATCGCGCCGAAGAGTCTGACCGTGAATATGGAAACGAGCGAGTTCCACTCCGCCGGCTCGCTGCGCATGGAAAGCTTCAGCGGTACGCCGCCTTCCAACCGCACGCCTGTTTTGCCCAAAGCAAAATAGAAAAGGATGACTTTCGTCATCCTTTGAATGACCAAGCAGGTTGAACGGGATCAGGGCCGCGGAACAGTGATGTTCAAGGTCGGCGGCTGCGGCTCAAAATTCTGAGTGCTGACCTGTGGCTCCTCATCGTCCGTGGCGGCGGCGCTTTCAACAACGGGAAGATCGGGCAGTACAAGGACCTGGCCGACACGGATGTGGTCGCGGCTGCGAAGGTTGTTAGCTTCTGCGAGTTTGCCGAAGTAATCGGGGGTGCCGTAGTACTTGCGGCAGATGCCTGAGAGCGTGTCGCCGGTCTGAACGACGTGAGTGCGCTTTGCTTTTTTTGCAGGTTTAATTTCTGGCTCGGCGACGATTGGCGCAGGCGCTGGGGGCTGAACAACAGGCGGCTGCGCCGGCGCGGGCTGTGGGGCCGGTGCTACCGGCAATGGAGCAGGAGCAGGCACCGGCGCGGGAGCAGGTGGCGGCGTCGCCGTCGCCGTGATTCCGTTATCGTTTTTCGTATCGGTGTTGCGGCCCTGGTAGACAAGGAAGCCCATGGCGACGAGAAGCAAAACGGCAACGAAGCTCCAGATGGCTTGAAGCATTGGTCGATCCCCCCGAGAATAATTCTCCCTCGAGTTAAATCGGCGTTTTTTCGGGATCACTGAAGCCAAATGCACGCACATGGAAATCTGCCGCGCCCTTGAATATGCGTGGCCCGTTTGCGGACGACGGTCGATACTGGTATAGATGTCCGCACGGGTGGCAGGGGGCGGATCTTTACGGAGATGCTTCGGATGTTTTTACGGACGATTACTCTTATCGCGCTCATTGCCGCACTCACGGGCCGCGCCGCCGAAACGGTCCTCGTGGTCGAGCAGGATTACAATATCGTCGAGATGGGCAAAGAAGGCCCGACGGCGAAGGACATTCGCCAGAAGCTGTACATCCATAAGGATATGGTCTGCATCGATGAGTACGGCGGCAAGGATGCCGGAAAACCGACGGAGAGCATCGTCGTTGATCTGAAAAATAAAAAAATCATCAACCTGAACCATATCGATAAGAAGAAAGTCGTCGAAGACTTCGAAGCACGCCGCCGCCGCATCGAGAAGCGCAAGAAAGACAAGCAGGACGATCTGGACGCGCAGCCCGCCGGACCGCAGCGCGAGCGCGTTGAAAAGCTGTATCGCGCGCTGCTGGACGACAAACGCCGTTACGCGTTCGACAAGTCAGCCGGCGCGGCCAAGACACTCGCCGGCGTGAACTGCCAGCCGGTGAAAGTGATTGCAGACGACGTCCCGAACTATGTGCCGCTGGAAGCGTATCTGCATCCGGACATCGAGCTGCCTTACGACAATGCTGAAATGCTTTACCTGCTGCAGATCATCGGCGAGAAAATGTCTGAGTTCATGCGCAGGAACAAGGAGAGCTTTAAGAAGCTGCCGATGGAACTGCATCTGGATCTGGCCGCCGGCGGCCGCCTGGATACCAAGGTCGTCAGTTTCGAGAAAGTCGATAAAGATCGCGTCACGAGCAACCTGCGCGGTGCGCTGGGAAGCCCGTTCGTGATTCCCGAAAACTACGACGAAACCCGCCGCGTGGCCGCTCCACCCAAGACCAACGACCGGCCGGACTAACAGCAACTTCGCACCTGTCTCAGCGCGCGTCGACGTCCCCGGTGCGTGGCGGATTGCCAACTCACGTTGTATCATTAGCAGCGGGGATCAGCGAGGGTCCGCATCATGCAGGAATCCGCCGTCGAGGCGCGCACGCAGCAGCTCGGCCGACAGCTCTTCGCCAGGATCAAAGCAAAAAAACAGAAGACCGCCGGCGCGTGGTGGAATTCGAAGCTCATCGATTACTCGCTCAAAGACGAAGCGTTGAAAGTCCAGCTCTTCCGTTTCGTCGATGTGCTGCCCATGCTGCGCGACAGCTCACAGGTCGCCCGGCATCTGGATGAGTATTTCAATTCGCCGGGCCAGCAGTTCCCTGCGTTCATGGGATGGGGCGCGTCGCTCGCCGGCCTTTCGCGCATCACCGCCGCTATCAGCGCCGGTGCGATCCGCAAATCCGTTGAGGACATGGCGCGCACATTTATTTCCGGCACGACCCCGGCTGACGCAATAAAAGCACTGGTCGCCTTCCGCAAAAAAAATCTAGCCGCCACGCTCGACCAGCTCGGAGAAGCCGTCGTCAGTGAGCCCGAGGCGGACACGTATCACCAGAAGTACCTGGACATCCTCGACGAACTCGCGCGCGCTGCGCCAGGCTGGCCGGCCAATCCGCTCTTGGACACCGACGCGAAAGGTCCGATTCCGCGCATCAACGTTTCGGTGAAACTATCGTCGCTTTATTCGCAGCTTGATCCGATCGACGTGGCCGGCAGCGAAGCCGGACTCGCGAGGCGCCTGACGGAACTCTTTGACCGTGCGATGGCGGCGAATGCGTTCGTCAACGTGGACATGGAAGATTACCGGCTGAAAGATCTGACTCTGCGGATCTTCAAGGATCTGGCCGGCGCGGCGAAGTACCGCAACTACCGCCATTTCGGAATCGTCATCCAGGCTTACCTGAAGGACAGCGCGCACGATCTGGCCGAGTTGGCTGACTGGGCGCGCCAGCGCGGCACGCCGGTGACGGTGCGGCTGGTGAAGGGCGCATACTGGGATTACGAAACGATTCACGCGCAGCAGCACGGCTGGCCGATCCCCGTGTTCTCGCACAAGAATGAGACCGACGCGAATTTCGAGCGCTGCTCGCGCCAACTGCTCGAAGCATACCCGCACCTGGAGGCAGCGTTCGGCTCGCACAACGTTCGCAGCCTCGCCGCCGCGCTCGCCCATGCCGAAGCGCTGAACATTCCGAAGAATGGCTTTGAGATTCAGGGCCTCTACGGCATGGCCGACCCGCTGAAGGAAGCGTTTGCCGAAGAAGGGTACCGCGTGCGTGTGTATGCGCCGTTCGGCGAATTGCTACCCGGCATGGCGTATCTTGTGCGGCGCCTGCTGGAAAATACGGCCAATGAGTCATTCCTGCGGCAGGGCTTCGTTGAAGGTGTGAGCGAAGAGAAGCTGCTGGCCAATCCTAACGGCGTCTCGGCAGAAATTAAAAGTGCGAAACCTGAGGCTCCGCGCCCGACGGGCTTCACGAATGAGCCGGACACGGCATTCCTGAGCGAGCGTGAACGGAACGACTTCACGGCGGCGCTGCAGAGCGTGCGCAGGCAGTTCAATCAGTTCTGGCCGGTGGTAATTGGCGGCAAAGAGGAGAAGGGTGGAGACGGCGAAGTCATATCGCTGAACCCGTCACGCAGTTCGGAAGTCGTGGGCCGCGTCGGCAAAGCATCGGTGCCACAGGCCGAGGCCGCAGTGCAGATCGCGCGCAAAACGAGCGGCAGCTGGCGGGATGCAGGCGTGGCTCGGCGAGCGGAACTGCTTCGCAAAGCCGCCGCGATCATGCGCAAGCGGCGCTTTGAGCTCTGTGCGTGGGAAGTTTACGAGGCCGGCAAGCCGTGGCGCGAAGCCGACGGCGACGTGGCCGAAGCAATCGACTTCCTTGAATACTATGCTTACGAAGCTGAAAAAATCATGGCGACGCAACGGCGCTCGCAGGTGCCCGGCGAAGTGAACGAAAACTTTTATCAGCCGCGCGGCGTTGCAGCGATCATTTCGCCATGGAATTTTCCGCTCGCGATTCTTACCGGTATGACCGGTGCGGCGCTCGTCGCCGGGAATACAGTCGTCATGAAGCCGGCAGAACCGACGGTCGTGATCGGCGCCCTGCTGATGCAGATTTTCAAGGAAGCGGGCCTCCCTGATGGCGTGGTGAATTTCCTGCCAGGCGCCGGCTCGACGGTTGGCGCGCATCTGGTGACACATCCGCATGTCAACGTGATCGCTTTTACGGGCAGCAAAGAAGTCGGTTTGTGGATCAATGCCGAAGCCGCAAAAACGCGCGAAGGCCAGCAGGGCGTCAAGAAAGTCATCTGCGAAATGGGAGGCAAGAACGCCATTATCGTCGATGAGGATGCGGATCTCGACGAAGCGGTGCTCGGTGTGGTACAGAGCGCCTTCGGCTATGCCGGCCAGAAATGTTCTGCCTGCTCGCGCGCCATCGTGGTTGGCACCGCGTACGAACCGTTTTTGAAGCGCCTGGTGGAAGCGACGGCTAGCATCAAGGTTGCCGTCGCGGAGGATCCCGGCTGTCGTGTGCCTGCGGTGATTGAAGAAAAGGCGCGCAAAAAAATCCAGGAGTACATCGAGATCGGTAAGAAAGAAGCGAAGCTGGCCCTCGGTATCGATGCAGGCGAGCTCACGCGCCAGGGAACGTTTGTCGGTCCCGTCATCTTCCGCGATGTTCCGCCGCACGCACGAATTGCGCAGGAAGAAATATTCGGGCCCGTGTTGTCGGTGATGCAAGCCCCTGACTTTGATGCCGCGCTCGCGATGGCGCTCGATGTTCCCTTTGCGTTGACCGGCGGAATCTATTCGAGGAGTCCCGCGAACATTGCCAGGGCGCGCGAGGGCTTCCGTGTTGGCAATCTTTATATTAATCGCGGAACAACCGGCGCGAAGGTTGACCGCCAGCCGTTTGGCGGCTTCAAGATGTCGGGCATCGGTTCCAAGGCGGGCGGACCGGATTACCTGCTTCAATTCCTTGAGCCGCGCACGGTGACGGAAAACACGCTGCGCCGCGGTTTTGCGCCTCCTGAAAAGAGCACCGCCACGAAAGGGATCTGAGAGCTGGCGCCTGCTATCTCTTTGCGTCCCGGCGGCTTTTCGCGAAAATAGCGGAATGAACATTTTTGTCGATGCGGACGCCTGCCCCGCGAAAACTGAAATTGTAACCGTCTGCAAGCGCCACGGCATTAAGCCGATTTTCGTCGCTAACAAGGGCATTCCCGCGATTGAAAACAGTAATGATGCAAAGATGGCTGTCGTCACAGGCGATTTCGATGCCGCGGACAACTGGATTGTCGAACAGGCACAGCCCGGCGATCTGGTGATGACGGCCGATCTGCTGCTGGCTCAACGCGCAGTGAAAAAGCATGTCGAAGCGATGAACTTTTCCGGCGGCGCGCTGACTGACGAAGTCATCCACGACCTGGTTGCGCGGCGCGAGATCCAGAAACATCTGCGCGAAATGAATCTGCCCAGTCATCAGCCCGTTCCGTATGGCAAGCAGAACCGTTCGAATCTGAAATCCTCGCTGCATATGTGGATTGAAAGCCGGAAGCGAAAGAACGCCAGCGCATGAGTTCCCGCTACGATATTGTCATCGTTGGCGGCGGCATTGTCGGCCTCGCCACCGCCCTGAAACTGCTTGAACGCCGCCCTGGCCTCAAACTGGGCGTGCTTGAAAAAGAGAGCCTGGTCGGCACTCATCAGACGGGCAACAACAGCGGCGTCATTCATTCGGGACTCTACTACAAGCCCGGCTCGGCGAAGGCAAAGACGTGTGTTCAAGGCGCGCAGCGGATGGTCAGTTTCTGCCTCGAGCACGGCATCGCTCACGAGATTTGCGGCAAAGTTGTTGTGGCCACGAACGAAGCTGAATTGCCGGCTCTCGCCGAATTGCATCGCCGCGGCGTGGCCAATGGTGTGCCAGGAATCGAAGAAATCGGCGCCGAGCGGCTTCGCGAGATCGAGCCGCACGCAGCCGGAATCAAGGCACTCTGGGTTCCAGGCACGGGCATCGTTGATTATGGCGCCGTCGCGCGCAAATACGCGGAGCTGATTCAGAAAAATGGCGGGGTACTGCAGACGGGAGTACGCGTGCTCGGGATTCAACAAGGCACGGCTGGATTGAGCATCGTCCGCACGTCGGCTGGCGACATCGAAACGCGGCTCCTGATCAATTGTGGCGGCCTGCATTCAGACCGGATCGCGCGTATGAGCGGCGCGTCACCGGGCGCCAGGATCGTTCCGTTTCGCGGTGAATACTACAAGCTCACGCAGGCGGCACAAAACCTCGTGAGAGGACTCATCTATCCAGTGCCAGACCCGCGCTTTCCGTTCCTCGGCGTTCATTTCACACGCATGATCGGCGGCGGCGTTGAGTGCGGCCCCAATGCCGTTCTGGCGCTCAAGCGCGAGGGCTATTCGAAGTTATCATTCAGTGTGCGGGACGCTGTGGAGACGCTGACCTACCGAGGTTTCCTGCGTCTGGCAAAAAAATACTGGCGCACCGGCGCAGGTGAAATGTGGCGTTCAGTCAGCAAGGCAGCTTTTGTGCAGGCGTTGCAGAAACTGCTTCCGGAGATCCGGTCCGAACATCTGGAACCCGGCGGCGCGGGTGTGCGCGCGCAGGCGTTGCTGCCGGATGGGTCGATGCTCGATGACTTTCGGATTGTGCGTGACCGGCACGCTATTCACGTTTTGAATGCGCCCTCGCCGGCCGCGACGGCGTCGCTGTGTATCGGCGAGCAGATCGCTGCACTGGCAGAACAGGATTGAGCGCAATGGCTGACGCTGTTCCCGATCTGGAGTCCGCCAACGCGAAAGGACTGCGGGCAGTTCTGCTCGGCGTACTGGTGAATGCGATTCTTGTTGGCGTCAAACTCGTCAGCGGCGTGCTGGGAAACTCGTATGCGCTGATTGCAGACGCAATGGAATCGGCCCTCGACATTCTCAGCTCGCTTATCGTCTACAGCGGACTTCGCATCGGCAATATTCCCGCGGATGAAAATCATCCCTATGGCCACGGCAAAGCCGAGGCGCTCGCGGCCATGGCAGTGGCCATTTCGCTGATAGCGGCCGCGATCGGCCTGGCGATTCAGAGCGTGCGCGAAATTCTTGTTCCGCATCACGCCCCTGCGCCATTCACGCTGATCGTGCTCGTCGTCGTGGTGATCGCGAAAGAAATTATGGCGCGCTACGCGCACGGCGTGGCCACGTCAATTCAGAGTTCCTCGATTCAGGCCGATTCCTGGCACCACCGCAGCGATGCCCTGACCTCTGCCGCGGCATTCATCGGTATTTCTGTCGCGCTTGCAATGGGCAAGGGCTACGAGAGCGCCGATGACTGGGCCGCGCTGCTGGCGTGCGTGATCATTGCGTTCAACGGCATGCAGATTCTGCGGGCCGCCATCGCCGAGATAATGGACAAGGCGCAGCATCCGGAAATCGAGCAGCAGGTGCGCGCAATTGCCACAGCCGTTCCCGGCGTAGTGGGCATCGAGCAGTGCCGCATCCGCAAATATGGGCTGCGCCTGGTTGTGGATGTGCATGTGGAGGTCGACGGAAATCTAACGGTTGCGCGCGGACACGAAATCGCGCATCAGGTGAAAGATGCATTAAGAGAGTCCTCGCTGCGCATCGAGGATGCACTGGTCCACATCGAGCCGGCTTAAAACGATTAGAGTACCTTGTTCGCACGCGTGACCTGTGCGTACCACTGCGCGCTATGTTTGGCCGTGCGCTTCTGCGTTTCGTAGTCGGTGTGATAAAGTCCGAAGCGCTTGGTGTAGCCTTCGGCCCACTCAAAATTGTCGAGCAGGCTCCACTGAAAGTACCCCTTCAGATTCACGCCATCGCTGATCGCCCGGTGTGCCGCACGGAGATAATCACGCAGATACTGCAGCCGGTCCACGTCGAGAATCTCTCCGCTCTCGGTGAGCACGTCGCTTGCGCAGCAGCCATTCTCACTGATGTAGAGTGTCTTGACGCCAAGGTCTTCCGATGCAAAGCGCAGCCCCCAGTACAGCGCATCGGGAACATGCCGCAGCCAGAAGATGTTGTAAAGCGGGTACGCCGCGGGCCACTCAATTTTTTCGTAGCCGTTCGCGCCGCCCGGCCGGACATACGTGCCGGTGTAAACATTCAGCGCGACAAAATCGAGCGGCCGCGAGATCAGTTTCATGTCGTCATCGTTGAACTTCGGGGCTGCGTCTTCCTGGTTTTTCAGCCAGTCCGGGTCGTATGCGCCGGTCAGGACGGGCACAATCATGCCGCCATTTTCGACGCGAAACGCCCGCCGGGCGGCCGTGATTGCTTCCGGGGTTTCAGCGACCGGCACAAAGCACTGGTAATTTTCAGCAAGACCAACGCGCACCGGGCGCGGCGCATTAGCGCGGATGGCATCGACAGCCATGCCGTGTCCGAGCAGCGCATGATGCGTCAGCTGATTCAATGCTTTGCGGTCCACCGTTTCGCCAGGCGCGTGGACACCGTGAAAATAGCTGAGCTGCGTGAAGCAGATGAATTCGTTGACCGTAAACCAGTTTTGCACGCGGTCGCCCAGTGCTCTGGCGGCGACGCCCGCGTAACGCGCGAAGTCATGGGCGCTCTGCCGGCCGTGCCAGCCGGAATGTTTCTGATAGGTGGCTTCAGGCATGTCCCAATGGTAGCACGTGGCGAACGGGGTAATGCCGGCCTCAAGCAGCGCATCGACCAGCCGGCTGTAAAAATCGAGTCCCTTATGGTTGATCGCACCGTCGCCATCGGGAATGACGCGCGGCCAGGCAATCGAAAAGCGGTACGCCTTCACGCCGAGCTCTTTCATCAGCGCGATGTCTTCTTTGTAGCGTTTATAATGATCGCATGCGACGTTTCCATTGTCGCTGTTCTTCACTTTACCGGGAGTGCGGCAGAACGTGTCCCAGATGCGACGGCTTGCGCCCGTCTTCGGCGGCGGCGCCTTCGATCTGGTAGCTCGCTGTTGCGACGCCCCAGGTAAAATCTTCAGGAAACGAATAGTCAACGGGCATCACACTCTCCGCATTCATCAGGCGCTCACCGGCGCCTCAGTCAATGCGTCGACATAGAAATCGACCGTGTTTTTCATCATGTCGTCGAGGTTGTATTCGTTCATCGCTATTTTTCTCGCTGCCTCTCCAAAGCGGTGACTGAGCTCATGGTCGCTCAGCAGCGTCAGCACGCGGGCGGCGAGTGCTTCGTGATCGCCGACCGGAACGAGGAAGCCCGTCTCGCCATCCTTGATCAGCGAAAGCAGCCCGCCGGTGGAGGTCGCGGCGACAGGAACACCGTGCGCCATGGCCTGCAGAACCATGGTGCCGAAGCCCTCGTTCTGCGAACATTGAACGTAGACATCCGTGTCGCGCAGCAGCTCGGCATGAGCGACGTTGCCGTGGCAGAACGTCACCTGCTTGTCGATCTTTAAGTCCCGCGCGAGCTTTCGCAGGCGCGTTTCTTCAGGCCCTTCTCCGGAGATGACGAAACTGCAATCGGTGCCCAGCCGGTCGACGATCAGCTTCGCCGCTCTGAGGAACGTCGCATGATCCTTGCGCGGAACGAGTTTTCCGAAAGAACTGATCAATGGAATTGAGCTGCTGCTTCCAGCCTGATACGTGGCCGGCCGCGCGACGAGCTCCGCGGGGATGCGGATGCCGGCGGGGATCAGCCGGATGTCCTCCTTGGCTAGCCCCGCGTCATTCACGAGGTTCTCACGAATGGATTCGCTAACGGCGATGAAGCCGCGGCAGTGCTTTTCCATGCGCAGCGTGCCGGCTTTCTGAAAATGGTGGACCGTGATGATGTACGGAACATTCAAGGCGCGCGCCAGTCGCCAGCACACTGGCGCGGTGACGGCCGAAAGCCCGTGAATGATCGTGATCTCATGCCGCCGCGCCCACGCCACGAGCTTTCTGAAAATGAATGGGCGGAAAAAGCTCCAGAACAGACCGTGTACGACCTGGACGCTGGCACTTTCCTTTTCGGGCAGCAAGCCGTACGAGGGATTGACAGAGGTTAGAAGCGGGTGCTCGATGCCGGCGTGGTCGAGACCTTCCAGGATAGAACGCACATAAATGGCGATGCCGCCGGGCTGAATGGGTTCAGCCACCAGCAGAACATTGGGTTTGCGCGAAAAATCGTTCACGCGCGCAGCTTACCATAGCGGCGCGTAAAGCGCGAATTCAGCGGCCCCGCTCAGGTTTTTTTGGGCGGTCCGAAATTCTCGTCATCCAATCCCGGCAGTTCGCCGGTGCTGTCGGCAAAGCTGCTCACAGGCGCGCCCACGCGCGTGAGCATGGAGCGGAACAGGTTGGCGAACGGCGTTTTCTTGGGATAGACCAGGTGGCGGCCCGTTTTGATTGTCTTGCCGCCGCGACCGGCGAGGACCAGCGGAAGATTGTGCGGATCGTGTGCGTTGCCGTCGCGCATGCCGGCTCCGAACAGAATCATGCTGTTATCCAGCAGCGTCCCATCGCCTTCCTTGATCTGCTTCATCTTCTCGAGCATGTACGCGTACTGCTGCAGGTGCCAGACGCCGATCTTCTTGTACTCCTCCAGCTTGGCCTTGTCGTTTTCGTGGTGAGAAATCTGGTGATGGCCGCTGTTGACGCCCGGAATGAACGAGAAATTCTTTCCGCTCACCGCGTTCCCGAACATGAATGTACTGATGCGCGTTGAATCGGTCCAGAAGGCCAGCACCATTATGTCGAGCATCAATCGGACGTGCTCGGTGTGGTCTACGCCGCGCTCGCGCAGCTTGCCCGGATCGATGTAGTAATCCTTGATGCGCTTGCCGAGCTTCTCAATTTCGGCGCGTGCAAGCGGATCGTCGTTGTACTGCGCGGCCTGCCGAGTGGCTTCAAAGGCAATCCGCTTTTCGATGGCGCGCACGGAATCAAGATACTCGTCCAGCTTGAGCTGGTCGGCGTGTCCGACTTTTCCTCGCAGGTTTTTAGCGTCACCCATCACCAGATCGAGCACGCTCTTTTCACTGGTTGCGTCTTTCTTTTCGGTGCTCGTCTTGGGCCGGAAGAGGCGGTCGAACGCGAGCTGCGGATTGATTTCTTTCGCGACTGGTGTCGTCGGCGTGCTCCAGGAAATGTGCGAGCCGTAAAGACGCGTGTAGCCGACATTGATGTCGACGCCAGAGGTCACCGGTTCAATGCCCAGCTCGAGTGATGGAAGCGGCGTCAGGTTGCCGATCTTCTGCGCCGCCACCTGGTCCATCGATACGCCGCCACTGCGAAGGTCGCTGCCAACCGTCTTCGTGATCGTGGTGCCTGTCAGCCAGCCGCCGGTTTTCACGTAATGACCGTCGCCAGTGTTGGCTGCTTTGTTCATGAGCTCGGTGAGGACGAGAATCTCACTTTTCACATTTGCCAGTGGCGCCAGCAGTTCAGGCAGATCGAAATCCTTGCCGGTGGCTTTGGGCGTCCAGTGATGAGGATTGATGCCGTTAGGCATGTACAAACAGGCCATGCGCACGGGCTGCTTCGGACCTTCTTGCGCGTGCGCCGTCAGCGGGCGCATGGCTTCGAGAAGCGGCAGGCCCAGCGCGGCGCCGACTCCGCGCAGAACGGTTCGTCGCGAGATTTGCCAGCGCTTGTTTGTCATTTTTTCTTCCCCTCGCTTGCCTTTGCTGCCTGTCCGGCCTTCGCTTCAGGCTCGGGCTTGGCAGCTGGAACGGCCTTTTTGGTCTCGGCCTGGCTCGTTTCCTTCTTCTGCTCCTGCGTAACCGGCGCATTGCGGCGGTACTGGAACGGAAAGCTGTTAACGATTTCGCGGATCATTGTCTGGCTGCGGTAGTCTTCCTTGATGGTGGCTGCCGTCAGTGCTTTGACTGTGGGCGTGTCGTAATATTCAAGCCCGCGGCCCAGCGCGTAGGCGAGCATGCGTTCGGCCAGGTTGCGGGTGAACTCGTCCTTTTGCCCCATCAATTGCTGTTTCAGCTCAACGGGACCATTGAATTTCTTGCCGTTCACAAGTGTGCCCGAGGCGTCGACGGGCTTGCCGGCCAGTTCTGTACGCCAGCGCCCGATTGGGTCGAAGTTTTCAAGTCCGAAGCCGAGCGGATCCATGCGCTTGTGACACGCGGCGCACTCGGGTTTCTTTCGGTGGTCTTCAAGACGCTGGCGGAAGGTCAGGCCATCCTTGGGCTTGTCGTCCGGCGGCAGCAGACCGACGTTCGCCGGCGGCGGCGGTGAGGGTTTGCCGAGAAGTTCTTCGAGCACCCATTTGCCCCGCAGCACCGGGCTGGTGCGCTGCGGATAACTGGTCAGAGTCAGAACCGCGCCCATTCCAAGCACGCCGCCGCGCGCGGGATTGTTGAACGCCACGCGGCGATGGTCGGGGCCCGTGACCCCCTGAATCCCGTAATGTTTAGCCAGAGTCTCATTCAGGAATCCGTAATCGGAATCGAGCAGATTCAGCACGCTGGCGTTGTCTCGCAGGATGTGATGGAAGAACTGCACGACTTCCTCGTACATGGCATCGCGCAGCGTCTCCGTGTACTGCGGGAATTTTCCCGGATCCGGCGCGGTGCCGGACTTCAGGTTCCGCACGCCAAGCCACTGCGTCGCGAAATTGTCGGCCAGCGCGCGCGACTTGGGATCCAGGAGCATGCGGCGGATCTGTTCTTCGAGCACTTTGGGATCGCGCAGCTTCTTTTTGCGCGCGAGCTTGAAGAGTTCCTCATCGGGCATCGACGACCACAGGAAATATGAAAGCCGGCTGGCGAGTTCAAATTGGCCGATGGGGTAGGGCTCGGCCGATGGCTGATCCGGTTCGATGCGGAAGAGGAAATTCGGCGAGACCAGCACCGCCTTGAGAACGCTGCGGATGCTTTCTTCGAACGTTACGCCCCGCTTGTCAGACTCATCGAAGAACGCCAGGTAGCGGCTCAGTTCCGGTTTTTCGACCGGACGCCGGAACGCGCGCGGTACGAATTCGTCAAGGATCTTCTGGGCTGCCTCGCGTCGCGACGAGGCGCTGTTTCCGGGTTTGGCGACGAAAATCAGTTTCGGGTCGGCCTCTTTGAGAATTTTTGAGGCCGCATCCATGTATTTTTCAAGCAGGATGGGCGGCACAAACAGGGTGTCTGCGTTATTGTCAAAACCGCCGCCGCCGCTGCCGTCGGACGGAAAGCTGTCGGCCGGTTGCGACGTGACGCCCAGCAGGTCGCGGACCGTATTGTTGTACTCCGTGCGGCTCAGGCGGTGAATGACAATGCGCCCCGGGTCTTTGACGATGGTGCTGTAGTCGATATTTTCGAGCGTCTTTTCGATCCAGGTGGCAAGCCTGATGCGCTCGTCTTCTTTGGGCTGCGGCTTGCCTTCCGGCGGCATTTCGCGGTCCCTGAGCTGCGTGATCACCGATTCCCACGTTTTCGGCTCGCGGTGAATGGAACCGGCGTCTTTAAACTTATCCAGGTTGATCCCGGCCTTCTGTTTTTCAGGGCCGTGACAGCCGAAACAGTATGTCTGCAGCAGGGGGCGAATGTCTTTGGTGAAATCCAGTTCAGCGCTCTGTGCCTGGCTGGAATTGAGCACGGCAAACGCCAGAAATGCCAAGGCGTGCCAGACCCCGCCGATGTGGCCCCATCCCTTCCTTTTCAGGCATTCCGGTCGTTTCATGAGAACTATGCCGCCTTATACCGAAATACACCCAAGGTTGGTACCGGTCACAGCCGTAGTTCGTTTTAGCGAATTTTATTTTTGAATCCTTAGTTTGGCGTAGAACCCAGTGCGGATTTGCTATACTTCCTGGCATGAAAGCGTATGTGCTCCTCTCGCTGGCCGTCTTGACCTCGCTGCTCCCGGTACCCTCTGGGGCCGCCGAGCGGACCGCTCGCCAGCGCCTGGAACTGGAGCGTCTTAAAGCGGTTCACGCCACACGCGAGCGCTTCAAGCGGGAACGAACGATTGCCCACGTTCCCAATCATGGGCTTTACAGAGATTTCCGTGCGATTTTGAATCTACGGGTCGATCCGCAGCAGAAGGAGGCCCTTCTAAAGGCGGCAAAAGAGGCCGGCGTCCAAGTGCTTCTGATCAACGGTGCAGCAGCGACCGAAACGCACGACGGCATTCTATGCCTCAGCGGCGCCGAGGACGAAAACGGCGTTCTGAGCACGGCTGGGCCGCCTGGAAGCAGGAAACTGCGCTTCTATCCGGCCTTCGAACGTGTCGACGCTGACGACTCAGTCCATGCCGGCGTGACGGTCTTGGACGGTCTGCGCGAATTCGTGCGGCTAGGCGATGCGCTTAAGCAGCAGACCACAACCGACGAGGCCCGCGCCAGACTGCTCGCGGCGTTCAAGCAGTACCCGGACGAGATTTATGCTGCGGCCAGCGATTACCGCGCGGATGTCTGGGAGTTCTATGACTCAGTCGTGGCCACGCGGCGCGCTCCAGCGATCGCCGCGGATGGCGCGCCGGCCTCAATCAAAATAGCCGGCGAAAGCGTGGACCTGCTCGCAACGGGCATGCGCCATCTCACCACGCACCTGATGGCTCGCGACGAGAGCGAAGCGGAGATCCGTACGGCATTGCGCCACGGCCGCGCGTATGTGGCGCATGACTGGCTCTGCGATCCAACTGGCTTCGCGTTCGCCGCGTTCAATAATCTGGGACTGCATAACCTCGGTGACAAGATTCCGCATTATTCGGGCAATACGCGTCTTATCGCCTTCAGCCCGCTGAAGGGACGCATAAAGCTCTTTCACAATGGCGTGAAAGTTCAGGAGACCGTCGATATCGCGATGACCTACTTCACGCAGAAGGAAGGTGCCTACCGCGTCGAGGTCTGGCTGGATGTCGACGGCGAGGAGCGGCCGTGGATCTATTCCAATCCGATTTACGTAGAGGGACCCACGCTCGGATCAATCACCTCGCTCATGTACCCGGCGCCCGATCCGTCGAAAGTGACGGCCGAAAAAGACATTCCCTACATCGAGAAGCCGGTCGACGAAGCCAAGCAGAAACTCGACGTCTTCGTGCCCAAGGAAGCGAAAAAGCCGCTGCCTGTTTTGTTTTTTATTCATGGAGGCGCGTGGCGTTTTGGCGACAAGAGCCTTTACTTCGGCCTGGGCAATCGCTTTGCCAGCGAGGGAATTCTCTGCGTGATCCCCGGCTACCGTCTCGCGCCAAAGTATCCGCATCCGGCGCAGATTGAAGATGTTGCCGCCGCCTTCGCGTGGACTGTGAAAAACATTGAGCAATACGGTGGAGACCCCAAGCGCATCTACGTCGCGGGCCACTCTGCCGGTGGTCATCTCTGTTCGCTGCTGACGTTAGACGAGAAGCATCTCAAAAAACATGGCCTCTCGCCGGACATTATCAAGGGAACCATCACGCATAGCGGCGTTTACGATTTGATTGTGATCGGCGACAGCCAGAGTAGCGTCTTCGGCAAAGACGAAGCCGTGCGACGCGACGCGTCGCCGCTCTTTCACGTCAGGAAGACTGAGTCACCGTTTGTCGTCGGCTACTGCCAGTGGGACTACCCGACTCTGCCCGCGCAGGCGATCGAATTCGAAGCGAAGCTGCGCGAAAAAGGTGTAAAAACTGAGCTGATCTACGTTCCGAATGAGAACCACATCTCGGAAATGCTTAGCATTCTCAATGACAAGGACCCGATGTACCAGGCCGTCATCCGTTTTATTAAGTGAGAGTGGGTTGCGTTTGACAGCATGTGATTCAGCGCAGAAACTCGCAGCATGGCAACCGATTCCGTTACTCAGCACCGCCAGGCGTCTCCGACCAAACTGCGCTGCGCGGTCATGACCCTTTCCACCACCCGCACCAAAGAGAATGACACGGGCGGCGGTGGCATCCGCGAAGAACTGCTCGCCGCCGGGCACTCGGTGCTCTGGTACGAGATCGTCAAAGACGACGTGCCGGCGATCACGGCGGCGCTGACGCAGCTTCGAACGATGAATGATCTGGATATCATCGTCTGCACCGGCGGCACGGGAATCAGCCCGTACGATGTGACAATCGAGGCGGCGCGGCCACTTTTTGACAAAGAGATCCCCGCGTTCAGCGTCATGTTTGCGATGCTCAGCCGCGAACAGGTGGGGATGGCCTGCCTGCTTTCGCGCGCGACGGCGGGCGTGCTCGGGAATAAAGTCGTTTTTTGCCTGCCAGGCAGTCCGAAAGCCTGCAAGCTGGCGATGGAAAAGATCATCGTGCCCGAGGCTGGCCATCTGGTGAAGCATGCGCGCGAGCGCAAGACGGACTCGGCCGCTGCGTGCCACCGTCCGGGCGCAGGTCAATGAGGATCGAAGAATCTTTGGCGTGATTCGTCGCTAGAGTCAGAAACGGTGAGTGCATGATTGCGTACGATGATGTAACGATGAGCTTTGACTCGGGCGGCGCGGCGGCCGGACTGGACGCGGTCATCCAGGCCCTGCAGTACGACCACGACCATCACGCACTCTTTCGCGCGCTGCTTCTGAAGAAACGATATGAGATGGGTCTGCCGCTGATCAACCCCGGCGAGCTGCGCGGTTTTTCGGCTGAAGTGCGCAAGAAGTACGAAGACTATGTTGAAGAGACCTGCCGCGAGATCGGGCAGCGCTACCTCAACGACGGAAACATCGTCCAGGCCTGGCGCTATTACAAGACGGTCGGAGACCATGAACCGATCCGCGCCGCGCTGGAAAATCTCGATCCGCGAGAGGCGTCGGAAGAAATCCTGACGCTGGCGATTTCGCAAGGCGCGCATCCGCGCCGCGGCTTTCTGATGACGCTTGAAGCTCACGGCCTGTGCCGCGCAATCTCGGTTTTTGATCAGGAATTCTCGGTCGACCAGTCCGACAAGCGTTACGCCGCCGAGCTGCTTGTGCGGCAGCTCTATAAGGAACTGGTCATCGCGGTGCGGCGCCACATCATGGAGCGTTTCGGAGAACTGCCGCCGGAGACGGACTTGGTTGAGCTGATCCGCCTTCGTCCGTGGCTGTTCGAAAACAACCGCACGCACGCCGACCCCCAGCATGTCTCCGCAATCGCGCGCATCGGATTGATTACTGAAAAGACCGAAGACTTGATCATGTGCCTCTCCATAGCCGAGTATGGCCGCATGCTGGCCAAAGATCAGCAGCCCTGGCCGAAGGCGCCTTTCGAAGCCGGCTTTGCCGACCAGGCCCGCTTCGCCCGTGCGCTGCTCGGACAGGGCGTGGCCGACACCTGCACGCATTTCCGTTCCAAGCTCGCGATTTACGGAACGAATCCGGAAGACCGCACGCCGGTCGAAATGGTCGTCATGCTGCTCTGGCGCACCGGCCAGAAGGAAGATGCCCTTGACGTCTGGCAGCAGTACCTGGGCGATCAGCCGCCGGAGATTCCGGGTATTTACATTCCCTCGTTCTACGATCTGTGCATCGAAGCGAAGAGCTGGCGGCGCCTGGGCGAGACGGCGCGGCTGCATGGGGATTCATCGGCCTGGGCGGCTTCCCGGGTGATGGAAACCGAGCAGAACAAACGAAAAGAGGAGCCTGCCGCTGCACCCGTTCAGGCGTCCGCAACCGAAACACTTTCTTAACATCAGGAGTTCATGTCATGCGCATTCTTACTTCTCTTCTTCTCAGCCTGTTGTGCCTGGCAGCGTCCGCTGCCGACTGGCCACGCTTCCGCGGCCCGAACGGGGATGGCGTCTCGCCGGAGAAGGGCCTTAACAAGGACTGGAAAGCCAAGCCGCCGAAGGAACTCTGGCGCATCAAGCTGGGCGACGGCGGTTATTCCGGTCCCGCGGTGGCCGCAGGAAAACTTTTCATCATCGACAAGGCGGGCAAGGAAGACGTCGTGCGCGCCGTGGATACCGCCAGTGGAAAGGATCTCTGGAGCTTCAAGTACAAGGACGATTACGATTCGGGAAATCCGCAGTGGGGCAACGGACGTTCCACGCCCACGTACGATGATGGCAAGGTCTTCACGCTCGGGCCGTCAGGAATGCTTCATGGCCTTGATGCAGAAAAAGGCACGAAACTCTGGAACGTGGATCTAAAGGCCGAGTTCAAGGGACGCTGGCGGCGGGAGACCTGGGGCTACACCGGCGCGCCGATTGTTGATGGTAACAAGCTGATCGTCGTTGCGGGCGGTCCCGGCGCAACTGTGGTGGCGCTGGACAAGAACACTGGCAAAACGATCTGGAAGGGTGGCGGCGACGACCAGCCTGGTTACGCGACACCGGTCATCGCAACAATTGAAGGCAAGCGCCAGTATGTCGTGTTCACCGGTATGAGCGTCATTGGAGTGGACACCGAAAATGGCGCGCTGCTATGGCGAGTGCCCTGGGAAACCAGCTATGACGTGAACGGCGCGGACCCGGTCGTCATCGGCAACACTGTCTTTGTGACGAGCGGCTACGGCAAAGGTTGCGGACTGGTCACGGTCAGCGGCGGAAAAGCCGAACTGACGTACTCAAACAAGAACATGAAGTCGCAGTTCAATGCGCCTGTTCACATCGATGGCTTTCTATATGGCATCAGCGGCCAGGCGAATTCAGGCGGCGAACTGGTCTGTCTGAATCCGAAGGACGGTTCTGTTGCGTGGAAGCAGCCGGGCTTCGAAGCCGGCGGTCTGATCGGCGTCGACGGAGCTGTCATTGCCGTCAGCGGAAACGAAGGAGGCGATGTGGTACTCGCGAAAGCCAACCCCAAAGCCTTTGAAGAGCTCGGCCGTTTCGCAATGCCCAAGGGCGGAAAGCAGTGGACGCCGCCTATCGTCGCAGACGGAAAACTCTACGTCCGCAACCAGCGCGAACTCCTTTGCTTCGACCTGAAGTAACGCGGTAGTTTGCACAGTCAGCCAAAAAACGCTGCAGACTCGAGCAGCGTTTTTTCTTGGAGTCAGGCACCTCTCCAATTTATGGATCATGCATTAAAGAACAAACTCTTCCGCGATGCTCGGAATCCGCACGTCGCTGAAACCATTTTCCTTCAAGTGCGACTGGAAGGCGGTGCAGCGTTCTTCGTCACCGTGAACGAGGAAGACCGGACCGTGCGGGCGGCACTTATCCAGGAATGTTGTCATTTCGCTGCGGCCGGCATGCGCTGAGAAGCCGTTCAGCACGACGACTTCGGCCCGCAGTGTCATCTCCTGCCCTAAGACTTTAACCGTCCGCTGGCGCTCAACCAGCTTGCGCCCCAGTGTGTGTTCGGCCTGGAAGCCGCAGATCAGAATGGTGTTGCGCGGATCGGAGACGCCGTGCGCGAGGTGGTGGAGGATGCGCCCGGCTTCGCACATGCCGGATGCGGCGATCACCACGAACGGGCCCTTCTGTTCGTTCAGCGCGCGCGACGCTTCGCTTGAACGCGTTGCAACGAATCCGTCAATGGCGAAGAGCATGCCGTCGTCATTCAATACCTTGTTCGCATGCGCGTCGTAACATTCCGGATGGCGCGAAACAATTTCTGTTGCACCGGTCGCGAGCGGACTATCCACGTAGACGGGAACTTCAGGCAGCTTGCCCTTTTTCTGAAGCTCACGCAGCGCATACATGATCGTCTGCGTGCGCCCGAGCGCGAAGGCGGGGATGATTACTTTTCCGCCGCGGGCGATGGTCTGGTAAAGAACTTTGCGCAGTTCTTCAGGAAGCTCCGCCTGCGGCGGGTGCTCGCGGTCGCCATAGGTGGACTCGGTCAGCACCACATCGCAGCCTGCCGGAAAGGGCTCGGCGTCTTTCAAGATCGGTGAATTTGGCCGGCCGATATCGCCCGTGAACGCCAGGCGCTTGATGCCAGCGCTGCTGCGCTCTTCCAGAGTAACCGTGGCCGAGCCGAGAATGTGTCCGGCGTCCGTGTAGTAGGCGCGCAAGCCCGGCAGAACCTCGAACCATTCGCGGTAATTGCGGCCCCGCAGCAGCGAAATCGCCGCTTCGGCATGCTGCAGCGTGTACAGCGGCTGAATATCGGGCTCGCCGGGACGCAGGCGCTGATTGAGATGGCGCGCGTCGAGCTCCTGGATCTTCGCTGAATCACGCAGCATCAGCCCGGTCAGATCGACGGTCGCGCCCGTGCCAAAGATGGGGCATTTGAGTCCCTGCGCCACCCAGGTCGGCAGATTGCCTATATGGTCGATATGGGCATGGCTGAGTACGATGGCTTTGACGCGCCTGGGGTCCAGCGGGAGCTTCGTGTTGCGTTCGCGTGCTTCGGACCGGCGGCCCTGGAAGAGGCCGCAATCGAGCAGAACGATCTCGCCGCGGGACGTTTCAACGATATGCAGGGACCCGGTGACAGTGCGAACGGCGCCATGAAAACGAATTTTCATTTGATCGCTCCAAAGGTTTGGAAAAACTGAGCCTTTTATGTTTTAGGCGTGTAATCGTATCAGGCTTTCGCGGCAACGCGCGGAAGAAAAGGGGGAGAGGCTGATGGCTGCAGCGACACGAACATTTACCGCGGGCGCAATGAATGTGCGGGTTTTTCCGGATACTGCCGCGATGGCTGCCGATGCGGCTCAGGCCGCGCAGGCGCTTTTGAAGGATGCGATCGCGACCAACGGCAGCGCCGCGGCGATCCTCGCCACGGGCAATTCGCAGCTTCAGTTCCTGGACCAGCTGGTGAAGATCGGCGGCGTGGACTGGTCGCGCGTGACGCTCTTTCACATGGATGAGTACCTCGGCATCAGCGCCGACCATCCGGCCAGCTTCCGGCGCTACATGCGCGAGCGCGTTGCGGCG
>Ga0196964_10000511_pt1 | contig 23455 bp, 17 predicted proteins | sample S1_10metaG_FD_148615 | JGI IMG/M metagenome (GOLD analysis project Ga0196964, IMG submission 148615) | Soil microbial communities from Anza Borrego desert, Southern California, United States - S1_10 | ecosystem: Environmental > Terrestrial > Soil > Desert | place: USA: California | collected... | reverse complement strand
TGTTGTGCAATTCCCTGAGTCGTTCAAATTCAAAGGGACCGGCAAAACGGATTGGAACTTCACCACAACCCCACCGTTGTTCGAAACCAGGCTGTGGAGCGACCTGAAGACCAGGCAGCCTTTTTTTGCGCAGGTAAATTTCGATGAGACGCACCGCAAGTTCAAAGCTCCCAAGCGGGCCGACCCGGCCAAAGTGGAGATTCCTCCTTACTATCCCGATCATGCGGTGACGCGCGATGATTGGGCCGCGTACCTCGATTCAGCCAGCGAGCTCGACCGCAAAATCGGCCTGATCCTCGAGCAGCTCGAGCGTGATGGACTTGCGGATAACACGATTGTTGTCTTCTTCGGCGATAATGGACAAGCACATGTCCGTGGAAAACAGTTCTGCTACGAGTCAGGCCTGCACGTTCCGCTGATCATCAAGTTCCCGAAAAACGTTCCGGTTCCGCAGCATTTCAAATCCGGCAGTGTCGATTCACGGCTGCTCGAAGCGATCGATCTGGCGCCGACGATGCTGGCTCTCGCAGGCGCCAGCAAACCCGCAGGCATGCAGGGCGAAATATTTCTGGGAGAAAAAGCAGGCCAGCCCAAGCAGTACGCCTTCGGCGCGCGCGACCGCTGCGACGAAACGCCCTTCCGTTTCCGGACCGTACGCGAAAGCCGCTACCGCTACATCCGCAACTTCACGCCTGACAAGCCCCTCCTCCAGGCCAACGCCTACAAGGAAGCGCAATATCCGGTATGGAACCTGCTCAAGAAGCTGCATGCCGAGGGCAAGCTCACGCCGGAACAGGCACGACTATGCGAGCCCACGATGCCCGAAGAGGAACTCTACGATCTCGAGACAGATCCGCACGAGATCAAGAACCTGGCGAAGTCTGCAGAGCATCAGGAAGTTCTCACGCGGTTGCGCAGCGTGCTCGAGAAGTGGATCGTTGACACCGACGATAAGGGCCGCATCGCCGAAGCACCCGAGTTGATCAAAGCCAAAGGTGTCACAAAAGCGGGTACGCATCCCAACACCGGCTATCTGCAGGACGGCTCGTCAACTGCCGGTCCAAAGAAGTAAGCGGAGCGTTTTATATGCATAGACTATGTTGTATCGTCATTCTGATCGCGTGTGCCGTCGCGCTGGGTGGCGAATCGCCGAATATCGTCTACATCCTCGCTGATGACCTCGGCTATGGCGACGTCTCGTGCCTCAACAAAGATTCCAGGATCAAGACGCCGAACATGGATCGCCTCGCGCAGCAGGGCATGATTTTCACCGATGCCCATTCCGGCTCAGCGGTGTGCACGCCGACGCGCTACGGCATTCTAACCGGACGCTACGCCTGGCGGACGCATCTGCGAGCCGGCGTGTTATGGGGATTCTCAAAGCCGCTCATCGCCGCCGACCGTCCCACCGTCGCTTCGCTGCTCAAGCAGAAAGGCTATTACACCGCATGCATCGGCAAATGGCACCTGGGCATGGGCTGGCCGTTCAACAAGCCTGAAGAAGCAGACGCGTGGAAGTTCAAATCCTCGGGTTCGCCGGATATCGATTACAGCAAGCCGATCACCGACGGCCCGCTTGCGCGCGGCTTCGATTATTACTTCGGCATCAGCGCATCTCTCGACATGGCGCCGTGGTGTTTGATTGAAAATGACCGCACTATCGGCATTCCATCTGAAACCAAGGCCATGTGGCAAAAACGAACCGGTCCAACGTTGCCGGGCTTCAAGCACGAAGACATTCTTCCCGCGCTGACCAGGAAAACAGTCGACGTGATTCAGCAGTGCGCCAAAGCGAAAGAACGCGGGCCGTTTTTCATTTACATGCCGCTGAATTCGCCGCACACGCCAGTAGCTCCAAATGCTGAATTCAAAGACAAGAGCGGCATCGGTGACTATGGTGACTTTGTCCTGGAGACCGACTGGACTATCGGCCAGGTAATGGATGCACTCGAAAAGAACGGCTTCGCCGAGAACACGCTCATCATTGTCACGTCCGACAATGGTTTTTCCCCACATGCCGATTTCAAGAAGCTCGCCAGCCACGGCCACAATCCCAATTACACGTTCCGCGGAAACAAGGCCGACATCTTCGAAGGTGGCCATCGCGTGCCGTTCATCGTGCGCTGGCCCGCGAAAATCAAAGCCGGCTCGCGGTGCGACGATCCGGTGTGCCTCACTGATCTGCTGGCGACGTGCGCAGAAATTGTCGGGTTCACCGTGCCGGAAAACGCAGGCGAAGACAGTGTGAGCCTGCTGCCCGTGCTGCTTGGAACCGCAAAGGCGCCGCTGCGCGAAGCGACCGTTCACCAGTCGGTCAATGGTTCACTCGCCATCCGGCAGGGAAACTGGAAGCTGGTGATGTGCCCCGATTCCGGCGGCTGGAGCGTGCCCCGCCCCGATAAGAAAGACGAAATCAAAGGTCTTCCACCGCTGCAGCTTTACGATCTCAATGAAGACATTCGCGAGCAGAAAAATCAGTTCGCGGATAAGCCCGAAATTGTCGAGAAGCTGCGCGCGCTGCTGCAGAAGTACATCGATGACGGCCGCAGCACGCCAGGCAAACCGCAGGCTAACGATGTGCCCGTGAAAATGATTCTTCCCCGCGCAGCGAAGTGAATGTGCTCCGCTTTTCGTTCACCTACTGGCCGCGGCGCTCAAGGCCTTGCTTCGGCGATTCAGCGACGCGAGCAGCGGCTGATGCTCCCGTAGACTTGCGGATGCGGAAGAGCTGGTCATCCGCTGTCGCTGCGACGAGTTCACATTTCTCGTTCAGGAACCTGAAATAATTCGGCGTCAGGTTGCTGCCCCAGACGTAATCGTAATTGGCAAAAACCTCGTCCCATTTCACGCCGCTCGGCGGCTCGTACACTTCAATGCCGCGCGACTTCGGTGGTACCTTGAAGCGCAGCGGCTGCTGGCTGGCGATCGCAAAGAGCGAAGGAACGTAGGTATGGCGCTCAATCGTCGCATAGTGAATCGTGTGCCTGAGCGTGCGCTTGACCGCGCGGCCGCGCGAATAGGGATCCTCATAGAGTGTGATGGGATAGACGCGGGCGCCAGGTTCGAGCTTTTCAATCAGCCGCAGTTGCGTTTCGATGCGCGGGTCCATTTCGTTCCACGCCTGGTAGATCGCCCCCATTCGCACAAGCAGAATCACGCACACCAGGAAAAAGGCGGTACGCGCGACCGAGCGCCGCAGCATCAACTGGCCGGAGAGGCCGATCAGCAGCGCCGCCGGCGGCAGGAAGCGAATGTCCGTTCCCCACGAGGTAAAAAGTGTCTTCGGAAAGGCCAGATAAAGGAACACGAGGAAGCAGCCGGCCGCAAAAACGCGCGCGTCTTTCCAGACCACTTTGCACCTGGACAGCACGATGGCTACGACGGTCGTCAGCGCTATCGCAAAGAGCAGATCAAACAGGTGATCGTACGTGCGAAACAGCACAGAAAAATCTTTGAGCTTGTCCAGCACCGTGCTCCAGACGATTTTCCCGACCGTGCCGCCGCTGCTCATGAATGCTTTAAACGCAATCACCGGCGGTACCAGCGGCACGAGTGAAACGATGGTGGCGAGCCGGATCCGCCGCGCGGCTAGAACGTCCGCCGCGCACACCACAACGCAGCTGAAACCCAGGAAACTGTACGCCGAGAGATGCGCGAGATAACTGGCGAAGAACAGCACCGTCACCAACAGAAAACGCCAGACAGTCCAGTGGGGATGAAAGCGCAGCCATGCCGCGAAGGCGATCAGAAACATGCCGACGCCAAAAACGTAATTCACGAAGCCGGTCAAAAACATCATGTTGTATGACAGAAAGGCGCAGAGCGGCGCGAGCCATGTCGCTCGGCCGTGAAGGGTTCTTCCAAAAATGTGGCAGCCCAGGCAGAAAACCAGCACGGTCAGCGTTAAAAAGATTTTTCCGGCCGTTTGAAGCGAAACCACGCTCAGCAGCACCGGAACCACCAGATCCATTGCGAGATTTGGAATTGGGTTCAGCGAGATGTCGTACTGCGTTGCGAATTCAGGCGCTTCGTTCAAGTGGTGCAGAATGTACATGCGCGCCAGGTGGTTGGGATAATCCATCAAGGGCACGTGACGCACCAGCCAGATTGGAGCACAGAGAAGAAAGATGACGGCAGCGAAAACTGCCGCGTACGCTTTCAGATCCATCACATCGGTTGCAGGGTATTTTTTTTCAGGAGCATGCTGCTTCAATATCGTTTCATTCATCCTTTGCTTTTCCCGAGCCGCGCCCAGCCACATCGGCGCGCTCGGAGAAAAGGAAATAGGGGGCCAGCGTCCCCCTCGGCGCCACGTTGGAAAACGCAACGAAGCGAAGCAGACTTAGATGGTGAAACGCTATATTAATCAGGCAGAAGCGCGGCTCAGCAGCCAGTTGCCGTGAGGCGGCTGAGAACCACTGTTCCGATTCGTTTTTGACTTTCGCAAACGAAAGGTTTCTCGAACTGTACGGTTTTCATCAGTCTGCTTTGCTTTTCAGACTTGCACTGAACTCGCTTCCGAGTGCTTCCAGGTCGCGGCCGGTAAATTTCTGAAAAAGCGAGCTGTCGTAGCTGCCTTCGCGCATGTGCTTGTTCAACTTGCAGACAAGCTCTTTGTCATACGTCTTCTCCGCCCACACCAGGAAAGCGGCGCTGTCCTGGTAGCTGTTGCTGTACTTCGCCTTCAGCGGATTGATCTTCGGCCTGCGCGCGAGCGGCTCCCAGTTGAACCAGCGCACATAATCGGCGATGCCTTCGACAAGCCAGCCAGGATTGTTTGCGTGCGTGTAGCCCTGGATCACGTGCGTCAATTCATGAATCACAGTCCCGGTGTCATTCGGATGCGCCTTGATCCAGCCTTCGGCGAACTCGATTTTTGAGCCGATGGCGTGCGCAATGCCCTTCATGTCCTTGCGGAAAAAAAGTGTGATCTGCCGCGGCGGCGTGTAGCCCTCGCTCTTTAAGCGTTCGGCAATGACGGGAAACTGTTCGTCAGCATCTTTGAGCGCGCGCTCCGCCCACTCTTTCAGGTCCGGCGTTTCAGAGTAATCGACGTTGATCGCGGCACTGAACTTTTCCGGCGGCGGTGCGCGTTTCTTATTAATAGCGATTTCGCGAATCGCCAGCCACCCACCGGTCTGCGCCGTCACGCGAATTCGCACGGCCTGCACCGCTTCTTCCTGAAAATCAGCGCGCGCAACGCCCTTCAGAAATTTTCCAACTTCGCGCCAGCTCTTGCCATCGCTGGAAATTTCGAGCACGCCGTGATCGAGGCGGTTGTCGCCATCGGGTTTTCCGGTGAGCGCTTCGAGACTTGAGAGTTTCCGCGGCTCGGAGAATGTGACGGTAAACGCGTCGTCGGCCTTCGCGGCTTTGTTACCCCAGTACCACGTCCCCTCGTTGCCATCGATAGCGAGGTCCGATGTGTTCTGTTTGAACGTTGGCAGCGTCGACTGGATCGACGCGCCGCTTACCGGCAGGTGAAACCTGTTCCGGAAAAGCAGATTCGACGGAATCTTCTGAAGTGCAAAATCCGGTCCTTCTATCGATACCACCGGCACTTCTGGCGAACCGATGCTGATCCAGGCTGCCTGAAACGAATAGAATCCCGGCGCGAGCTTCACGCGGCCTTCTTTTGTCAGCATGAAGCTGTTCGAGTCAGTCGCGTTCACCACACGCGCGCCGGCAATGCGCAGTTCGCGCGGGCCGTCGCCGCTGATCTGAAAACGGTACACGCCTTCTTTTGCAATCTGCAGAAAGCCACTCTGATGCGTTAACGCGCCCTTCGGCTGCGGTGCAAAGCGTGGCTCGCCTTTTGTGATCGTCGCTTTCGAAAGCGTGCTGATGGCCGGAAGCTTTTCGAACGGCCCGGACGATGCAGCCGTCAGAATTCCAGGCTCGAGATCCGCAGCCTCCGGCGGCTCATGACGCGCGCATTCAATAAGGAGCGGCTCGCCGACTTTGCCGTCCGGGCGCACGTAAGCGACGGTTAACGGCAGCGAGAGCCCCACCCGAAAGGGCCCGCAGATCGCCGGTGATTTGGCCGTGGGCGTCCAGCCGTCGATCGTGTAGCGCAGCGTCCACTCAGACGTCGGCGCAGGCTCAAAGTCGAGCTCACCGACATCCGTAAAGATTAGCGCGCTCACCTTCAGCTTCGGCGCTGGAATCGCATCAGCTTCCGCACACCACGCCGCCGCAGAATATAGAATGATTGCCGATAAAACCAGACGCTGCAGCATTCGCCCCTCGCTTTCGCTCCGCACGCTGCCTGCACAGCGGCTTCATCAGAAGACGACGCTCGCGGTCGTTTCCTTCATAAAAGAATTTTGTACAGAATAATGGAACGCGTGTTTTCAGGACGTCAATGCCAGGTCGTCCACATCGGTCGAGCCTTCCGCGCCGGCGTTTTCCTGGCGCCGCAGCATGCTGGCGTACAGACCCTGCCGAGCCAGGAGCTGCTGGTGCGAGCCCTGCTCGGCAATCGTCCCCGCCTGCATGACGTAGATCCAGTCGCATTGGGTCGCGGTCTCCAGCCGGTGCGTGACGAGGATGATCGTGCGCTTCCCTTTCAGGCGCTGCAGTGTCTCGATTACCCATTGTTCGTGCTTGAGATCGAGCGCGCTCGTGGGTTCATCGAGAATCAGGATTGGCGCCTGCGTCAGCAGCGCGCGCGCGATGGCCAGCCGCTGACGCTGTCCGCCGGAAAGGTTCTGTCCGCCTTCGGTGATCTCCGTTTCATACCCATCCGGCAACGCCTCGATGAACTCGGCCGCGCCGGCATCCATCGCAGCAGCCTGAATTTCAAGCTCGCTGGCGTCATCGTTCCCGTACGCAATGTTCTCCGCCACTGTGCCCGGAAACAGCGGACTATCCTGCATCACCAGCGCCATATGCCGCCGCACGTCGGCAACCTTTATCGAACGGAGATCGTGATCGTCGAGCCGCAATGACCCTTCCTGGGGATCATAAAAGCGTGGCAGCAGATTCAGCAGCGTGCTCTTGCCTGTGCCGCTGGGGCCCAGGAACGCGACCATCCGGCCCGGCTCAATGCGTGCACTGATGTTCTTCAGCACCGGCACGCCGGCTTGGTAGGCGAAGTTCACGTTCTCAAGCCAAAGCGTGCGCGGCCGCAGCGACAGCGGAATCGCACCGGGAGCGTCCGCAATCTCCGTTTTCTCATCGAGCACTTCGAAGACACGCTCGCAAGCCGCCGCGTGCGTCTGAATCTTCGCGCCGAAGCCAATGACCAATCCCAGCGGATCCCAGAGCTGCCCAAGGTAAACCATGAACACCATCAGATCGCCGCAGGTCAGACCATTCTTCACGGAGTTGACAAACTGATCCTGGTAAACGAGGTAGCCGCCGTAGCCGAAGATCACCGCGCCGCCGAGCGCAAAAATGACCTGCACCGCCAGGGGGTAAAGCTGCTCCTGCCAGTTCAAGCGCATCGCCGCGCCGACGCTGCGATCCACCGTGCCTTTGAAGCGCAGCGCCTCGCTGCGCTGGCGCCCGAAGGCCTGAATCAGCCCCATCGAAGCCATGGAGCGCTGAATCGACGTGGTCATCGCCGCGTCCTGGCGTTTTGATTCCGCAGCGCGGCGTCTGATTTTTTTTCCGAAGTGAATGTTGGCCACGACCAGCAGCGGCGTGATCGAAAGTGCGAAGACCGTCAGCGCAACATTGCGCGACAGCATGATGAGAATCATCGCCGTGAGCGTCACCGCGGCCGTGCAGGCGCCGATGAGCGTATCGAGAATGCCCCAGGGACCCATGCTGTCGGAGGCAAGGCGGTAAATGGAATCACCCTGCGTTCGCGAGCGGTGCCAGCCGAGGCTTAAATCCTGCAGCCGTTCGTACAGCTGCGTGCGCACGCGCGTGATGCCGTTGTACTTGATGCGGTTGTTCAGCATCATGCGCAGCATCCACAACGTGTCCTGCAGGATCTTAATGAGCATCCCTATGCCGGCGATGCCCAGGACCTGCGCAATTTTGTTTGTGCCAAACGGTGATAGAAAGAGCGTATGAATCCATGTCGTTCGCGGTGTCTGCGCGAGAACGGCGTCAATCATGATCGCCATCGGCCAGGCATGAAGGAGATTCAGCCCGACGGAGCCGGCAATCATCGCGACCAGCAGCAGGATCAGCTTTGCGTCGCGCCGGAAATAAGAAATGGATCGAAGGATGAAACGCATTTCATAAAGCCCCCAGGACCCAACAAGTCCGGAATTCCTCGATAAAAAAGCACGCAGTCCCATTTATTTAATGCGCCAGATCACGAAGGTCATTCCATGAATTTTCCAGATAACACGGAGCTTGCATAAACATCAAAACTGTTTGAAGAAAGTTCGCAGTTGCACACCGGACTGCCGTACCGTAAAGACGGTGCCCGATGCGGACGTCGCAGTCCGCTTTTCAATGACTGGGCGCGGAGCAAGAAACCGTCATGGGGATGCTGAAAGAATTCAAAGAATTTGCCGTAAAGGGAAACGTGCTCGACATGGCCGTCGGTATCGTCATCGGCGCAGCCTTTGGAAAAATAGTGAGTTCGTTTGTTGCTGATGTTCTCATGCCGCCGATTGGAATGATGCTCGGCAAGCTCGACTTCAGCAATCTCTTCATCAGCCTGTCGGGGAAGCAGTACGAATCATTGAAAGCTGCCAAGGACGCTGGCGCGCCGACGATCAACTACGGCTTATTTCTAAACACCGTTCTTGATTTCACCATCGTGGCGTTCGCCATTTTTCTGCTGGTCAAACAGGTCAACCGCTGGCGCGGCCCCGCTCCGACTCCGCCGCCGCCGCCTGCCACGAAAGAGTGTCCCAAATGTTTCAGCGCGATTAATCCCAAGGCCACGCGTTGCCCGCAGTGCACGGCAGAGATTGGGTAACGCATAAGCGAGATGGGGGGTGGCCCGGACAAAGTCCGGGTGCCGCAGGCACATCCAACCCTACTTGGGTGTGCTTAAACTGGAGTCGCTGCATAAAGGAAGGGCAGCATCCAAGGAGGGATGAATGTCGCTTCGCGACCCGGACTTCGTCCGGGCCACCCGGTTCGGTTCATGCATTATGCATCATGCATTAGCCCGGTAAATGTCTACCAGGAATGCCACCGCCTCCGTGCGGCCGGTGTTCTCGATCGAGTGCGCAACGTCGGCCGGATAGTGCGCGGAATCACCCTGCTGTAATTCCTGCTGCTCGCCGCCGGAGGTGACTTTCAGAGTGCCGCGCTGAACGGTGAGAAATTCGCGCGTGCCGGTGAAATGGGGCGAGCTCGCCAGCGTTTTCCCAGGCTTTAAAACGAGCTCGTAGAACTCGACGTCTTTTTCCAGATTCAACGGCGAAAGCGTGCGGATGCGGCAGTCTTCGTCCGAGCGGAAATGAAAGGTGCGGTCGCTGGCGCGGATGACATCGATCGCCGGCTTGCTCGACGGCAAATCGAGCAGGTCGCCAAGCGAAAGCCCGAACGCCTGCGCAATCTTGTACGCCACGCCGAGCGTCGGGTTCGCCTGATTGCGTTCGATCTGGCTGAGCATCGATCGGCTGACGTTGCACGCCGACGAAAGCTGTTCCAGCGTCCAGCCTTTTTTCTTGCGCAGATCTTTCACGCGGTCGCAGAGATGCTTCGCGAGCGGCTCCGTGGTATCAGCTTTCTCTTTTTTCGCCATCGTTACTCCCGTGCCGTTTTTCTCCCTCTCCCCTTGCGGGAGAGGGTAGGGTGAGGGGTTAGCCGTTCTCAGTCTACGCGCGCACACGTTCAGTTCGACCGCCAGACCCTCTTCCATATTTCCATTATATCGAATTTTTGTCTTGTAAACCGCACAAAACCGTGTTCAATATAGTGGAATGATGGTTCGATATAAAGGAGACTTTTTGCATGAGCACTCCCCTTCCCCGCACGATGACGGCTCTGAAAAAAATCAGCGCGGCCCCGGGGCTGACGCACGTTGAAGGCGTCGAGGTCCCGAAAGTTGGACCGCGGGATGTGCTCATCGCGGTCACGCATGCGGGCATCTGCGGGACGGACCGCCACATCTATGAGTGGGACGCCTGGAGCGCCGCACGTATCCCGGTGGGCATTACCACCGGCCATGAATTTGTCGGCCGCGTTGCCGCTGTCGGAGATGCGGTGACGCGCACGCGCGTGGGCGAGCGTGTCAGTGCCGAGGGTCACATCGGCTGCGGCGTCTGCCGCCCTTGCCGCACCGGCAACGCGCACATCTGCGACAAGGTCGACATCATCGGCATCGATCGCGACGGCTGCTTCGCGCAGTTCGTCTCCGTGCCTGAAGAAAACGTCTGGCCCGTCCACGCTGACATCCCCGATCACGTCGCTGCGATTTTCGATCCGCTCGGCAATGCCATGCACACCGTCATGGCCGCAAACGTCAGCGGCAAGACCGTGCTCATTACCGGTGTCGGAATCATTGGACTCATGGCCGTCTCAATCGCGCGCCACGCCGGGGCCACCAGGATTCTGGTCAGCGACATCGATCCGCGCCGCCTGAAACTAGCGCGCGAACTGGGTGCTGACGAAGCGTACGTCGCCACGGATGAAAGCTGGCCGGAAAAAGCGCGTGAAGCCACTGGCGGACTCGGTCCGCAGGTGCTGCTTGAAATGAGCGGCAACGCACGCGCCATCAGCCAGGGTTTCAAGGCGCTGGCCAATGGCGGCACGGCGGCGCTGCTGGGTATTCCCGCGAGGCCGGTCTCATTCAACCTCGCGGACGAAATCATTTTCAAGGGTGCGACGGTGCTTGGCATCAACGGCCGCCGCATGTACGAGACGTGGTACCAGGTCGAAGACTATGTCCGCAGCGGGCGTTTTCCCGCTGACAAAATTATCACGCATCAACTTCCGCTCGACGATTTCAACGAAGGCTTCAAGCTGATGCAGAGCGGCGACGCGATCAAAGTCGTCCTGCGTGTTCCTGCACCGGAGAAAACATCATGCCCTGTTCAGCGTTCGACGTCCGCACCCGTGAGCTCCTCGATTCGCTCCGCGACAGCCGCCAGCTCAAGCGTCTCCGCTACGTAAGTGGTCCGCTGGGCGCGACCGTCCGCGTCGAAGGCGCCGGCGAGCTGATCGTTCTATGCTCGAATAATTACCTGGGCCTGGCCGATCACCCGGAAGTGATCGCCGCCGGCGCTGAAGGCCTTAAGCAGTACGGTGCCGGCACCGCTTCGGTGCGCTTTATCTGTGGGACGCTGGATTGCCATCGCCGCATCGAGCAGTCCATCGCGCGATTCGTCGGCGCCGACGCGTCGCTCACCTACGTGAGCTGCTGGAACGCGAACGAAGCGGTGATCGCGACCTGCGCAGGGCCCGAAGACGTGATCATCTCCGATGAACTCAATCATGCGAGCATCATCGATGGCTGCCGCCTGGCGCGGCCGCGCGAGCGCACCGTGTACAAGCACGGCGATCTCGGCGATCTTGAAGCCAAGCTCAAGGCAGCTGCGGGACACGGCGTACGCTGGGTGATCAGCGATGGCGTCTTCAGCATGGAAGGCTCGCTGGCCAAGCTGCCCGATCTTGTGCGTCTGTGCCGCACGTATGACGCCATGCTGATCCTCGACGATTCGCACGGCATTGGCGTTCTCGGCAAAACTGGCCGCGGCACGCCCGAACATTTCAATTTGCTCGGCCAGATCGACGTGATCACCGGCACACTCGGCAAAGCACTGGGCGGGGCAGCCGGGGGCTACGTCGCCGGCAAGCCGCACCTGATCGAGCTGCTCGTTCAGCGCAGCCGCCCGAGCCTGTTCTCTAACGCGCTGCCGGCGACTGTGGCCTTCAGTGCGAACAAGGCCATCGAGATCGTCGAACGCGAGCCGCAGCGCGTAGCACGATTGCATGACAATGTGCGACGCGTGCGTGAGGGCCTGAAAAAACTAGGTTTCGATTGCCACGAGTCACCTTCGGCGATTATCCCCATCATGATTGGCGACACCGCCGAGGCGATTGCCAAGAGCGAGCGCCTGCTCGAGCTGGGCGTATGGGTCGTTGCCTTCGGATACCCCGTCGTTCCACAGGGCCAGGCGCGCCTGCGCGTGCAGGTCTCGGCCGCGCTCACTGACGCGCACATCCAGAAAGCCCTCGACGCCTTCGCGAAGCTGTAATCCTTCTCCCCTCCGGGGAGGCCGAGCGAGCGCAGCGAGACCGTGATGAGGGGTGACCATTTCTTGCAAGATACGTCTTCCCCTCACCCCGCGTTCGCTCCGCTCACGTCGGCCCTCTCCCTTTGGAGAGGGAAACGACGCGTGCTGGCCAAACGTTGCGAATGAGGTTTAATACACCTATGGAAAGCCTGCGCGAATTATTCCGCACGGGAGCGGGTCCCTCCAGCAGCCACACCATGGGGCCGCAGCGTGCGGCGCTGCAGTTACGCGCGGGCACGCCCGAAGCGAAATCGTTCCGCGTAATTCTTTACGGAAGTCTGGCCGCGACCGGCCGGGGCCATCTCACCGATGCGGCGCTCGAGAAAGCCTTCTCGCCGCTGCCCGTCGAGATTCATTTCAAGGCCGATGTCGTTTTGCCCTTTCATCCAAACGGCATGGACTTCGAAGCGCTCGATTCGGCCGGCCAGAAAATAAAACAGTGGCGCGTGTTCAGCGTTGGTGGCGGCGCGCTGCGCGAAGAGGGCGCAGGCGTCCCACCGAGCGTCTATCCCGTGAACACGATGGAGCAGATCGTAGCCTGGTGCGGCGAACGCAACGCGCCCATCTGGAAATTTGTCGAACAGACCGAGGGCGCCGGGATCTGGAATTATCTCGCGCAATGCTGGGGCGCCATGAAGGACGCGATCGCGCGCGGGCTTTCTGCCGAAGGCATTCTGCCCGGCGGCTTGAAGCTTCAGCGTCGCGCCAGGAATGTTTACAGCGCCGCCTCTCCTTTAAAGGGACTCTCGCGAACGACGGGCGTGCTCTCGTCGTACGCACTGGCGGTCATGGAAGAAAATGCATCGGCCGGCATCGTGGTGACCGCGCCGACGTGCGGCGCCTGCGGGGTCGTGCCGGCGACGCTGAAGTACCTCGAAGAGGCTAACACTTTTTCAGAGCAGGACATTCTGCGCGCGCTCGCGACGGCCGGGCTCGTCGGCAATCTTGTGAAGACGAACGCTTCGATCAGCGGCGCCGAAGTCGGCTGCCAGGGCGAAGTGGGAACCGCGTGCGCGATGGCCGCGGCCGCAGCCGCTCAGTTGCTGGGCGGCACGCCGCGGCAGATCGAGTACGCTGCAGAGATGGGCATGGAGCACCACTTGGGCCTGACGTGCGATCCAGTGATGGGCCTCGTCCAGATTCCGTGCATCGAGCGCAATGCATTCGCCGCGACACGCGCGCTGACAGCCGCCGAATTCGCGCTGCTCAGCGACGGCAAGCACAGGATTTCGTTCGACCAGGTGGTTGAAACAATGAAGCAGACGGGAAAGGCGCTGCCGTCGGCGTTTCGCGAAACGTCTGAAGGCGGACTGGCGAGCCTCTACAAGCAGGCGTCGCACCCGATGTAGCCGTTCCCTCTCCCTCCGGGAGAGGGCGGACACGAGCGCAAGCGAGTGCCGGGTGAGGGGAAGGCGTTGACTACAGCTAAGTGGCGAGACTTTTCTGTTCTGCCATGCCTTCCCCTCACCCCGCGTTCGCTCCGCTCACGTCGGCCCTCTCCCTCTGGAGAGGGATTTTTGGAGCGCAATAATGCTCAAAATCGACGGTAATTCTCTTCGCTGGCAAGATGTCCTTCTCGTGGCACGCGCGACTGAAAAGGTAGCACTCGCGCCGGACGCGCTCACGCGCATCGTTGCCTCGCGCAAAGTCATCGAAGACCATCTCGCGGCCGGCGATATCGTTTACGGCGTCAGCACCGGCTTCGGAAAGTTCGCCACGATTGCCATCGATGCCGATCACCGCACCGAGCTGCAGAAAAACTTGGTCCGCTCGCATGCCGCCGGCGTGGGCGAGCTTTTTCCGACTGATGTCGTGCGGGCCATGCTGCTGCTGCGTGCCAACGCACTCGCGAAAGGTGCAAGCGGCGTGCGTCCTGAAGTCGTTGAAACGCTGCTGGCCATGCTGAACGCGCGCGTTCACCCGCTCGTGCCGCAGATCGGTTCGCTGGGCGCCTCCGGCGATCTTATCCCGCTCGCGCATATCGCCCTTGTTGCAATCGGCGAGGGCGAAGCGGAGTTGGGCGGCGTGACAATGACGGGCGCGGAAGCACTCGCCAATGCAGGCATCCGCCCGCTGGAGCTTCAGGCGAAGGAAGGCCTCGCGCTGCTCAACGGCACGCAGGCGATGTGCGCGATGGCGGCGCTGCTTTACGCCGACAGCCGCGCACTCTGCAAAATCGCAGACATCAGCGGCGCCATGTCGATCGATGCCACGCTCTCCAGCCGTGTGCCGTGCGACGAGGGCATTCACGCGCTGCGGCCGTACGCCGGAACGAGCGCGGCGGCGGCGAACATCAGGAAGCTGCTGGCCGGCTCGCAGATTCTTGCCTCGCACGAACATTGCAAGCGCGTGCAGGATCCCTATTCGCTGCGCTGCCTGCCGCAGGTACACGGCGCCACGCGCGAAGCCGTCGCGCATGTCGCCTCGATGCTTGAGATCGAAATGAACGCGGCGACGGACAACCCGCTGGTGCTCGGCGACGGCCGCGTAGTCAGCGGCGGAAATTTCCACGGCCAGCCCATCGCTCTGCGCATGGATTACCTCGGGCTGGCGCTGCATGAACTCGGCTCGATCAGCGAGCGGCGCGTAGACTGGATCATGAATCCCAATCTCACCGACCTGCCCGCGTTTCTCTCGCCGCGTGAGGGCCTGCATTCGGGCTACATGATCGCGCAGTACACTGCGGCGGCATTGGTCAGCGAAAACAAGACACTCTGCGGGCCGTCTTCTGCCGATACGATTCCCGTCAGCGGCAACCAGGAAGATCATAATTCGATGGGCCTGACCGCAGCGCGACGCGCGCGCATGATCTTCGAAAATGTTCTCACCGTGCTGGCGATCGAATGCCTCTGCGCCGCGCAGGCCATTGATTTGCGCCGCATGCCCACCGGCGCGGGACTTTTGCCCGCGATGAAACTGCTGCGCCGCGATGTTCCGCGACTCGACGCAGACCGGGTCGTGGCGAGCGACATTCAGAAAGTGCGCAAGCTTCTCAGCAGCGGCGAGCTGATCGCGGCAGTCGAATCTGAAGTTGGAGAGCTGAATTAGCCCTTCTGCCTTGGGTTGATCTTCGGCGCCAGCGCGCAGAACACGGCACCGAACAGCAGAAAATAGAATCCGATGCGGAACATCCAGATGGCCCATTCGCTGCCCTGCTCGCGATAATCCAGACCAATAATCGTGACCAGCACATCAACAACTTTGTGCGGCCGCCCTTCCATTGCCAGCATCAACGCGAAAAGTACCACGAGCCCCCCGGTCATGATGGCGCCGACAGCGCGTGTGCTGAATCCGAACGCATAAATGTAACGCCCGCGCCAGTAGCGAAGACCCTTGTGCGATGCCGACATCACGCCGAAAGGCAATCCGGCAGCCACAACCAGGCCGTAGGGCAGCCCGATGCGCAGAAAATAGTCCGGGATCACAGCCTGAAAAAACGAGAGCAGCAAACCGGTTAAGAACGTAATTGCCAGCAAATCGGTTATCGAAAGCTGCCAAGGCACACGCGGCTCAAGGCGGTAAAGTGCGCGCAGCCACCAGATCGCCAGGGAACTTCCGGTGACCGCAAAGAGCGGAAGTGTCAGCGATTCTGGCGGAACACGGCGATCGATCCCAACGATGAGCGCAAAAATGAATGCGGCGCCGATTGCGGTCAGCAGCACCGCCCATCCGATCGTTTTCTTCGTCGCTGTTTCCATCGCGCGCGCCTCATTTCGGCGCGGCGGGCGTTGCGGGCGCGGGCTTCTCAGAGCTGCTCAGCGTTTCGGCGGGCTGGGCGGCCTCCGCCGGCGGCAGCGAGCGGACTTCGATGTGGCTAAAGTTGATGCGCGTGTTGTAGCCGCCGATCGCGACGCGCTTGACGTCCACGGGTTCCGGATCGGTATAGCGCAGAACTTCCTTACCATTGACCATCACACGCACCAGCGGACCGCGCTTGACCAGCCAGATGCGGTTGACGCGCGGGAAGTAGGGCGCGTGGCCGCCGACATAGCGGATTGGGAACGTGTGATCCTGAGCCACGCGCGCGACCTCTTTGCCATTGCGGTAAAGAATCGAGGCGCTCCGGTTGTCGGCATTCACTTCGAGGCGGTAGCCTTCGGCATCGCGCTTGAGCGGCGCGGCAGGAATTTCTTTTGCCAGGACCACCGACACGTTATCAAACGTGTGATGCTCATGGCTGTGCGCGTGATCCCAGCCGAACCACTCTGTATTTTCCTCAATGTCGAACGCAACCGAGGTGTCCGGGCCGAACGAGCGCTTGTTCCAGAGCAGTCCCTCGCCCTTCTGTGCGAGGAGCGACACCCAGCTGGACGCGAGCACGCATGAAATTCCGGCGTGATCCATCCACTGCGACGCGGGATCTGCGTCAGTCTCGCGCCACCATTCTGTTTCTCGATTGGAGAACACGTAGCGGGAGCTCGACTCGCTGCGCTTGGGCAAGGTCAGCTCGATGTCGTCGAAATCGATGCGACCGTAAAAATTCTTAAGCATCAATCGCGCACCGTCGCCGCGTGTGACGGAAATGTCTTTCTGCGCATCTTTATCAAGCGCCGCCGTCAGCGTGTTCCCGGTCACGCGCACCACCACGTCATGCCAGTTGTTGTCTTCCGGCACTTCCAGCCGCGCCGCCGCCGGCCGGGACGGCTTGGCCGCGCCCTGCGGCGCCTGGGCCGACTTGGCGCCCGCGATCAGAATGCGGATTCCCGGATCGGGGATAGCGTACAACTCTATCTCGGCCGACGCGCGAGGATCGAGCAGCCGCAGGCGCATTCGCAGCTCCAGATCGTCGCTCATCTCTTCGGCCATGCGCACGATCGCCGGACCGTTGCTCATCAGGACGCCATCGTTGACGCGCCAGCCGCCGCGTTCGCGAATCCACGGGCTGAGCTCATCGCCCCAGTCGCCGACCAGCGGCCGGAACTTCGCGCGCCGCGCAAGCTTGTCGGCCTCGGGCAGCGACGCCATTTTCTTGTATTCTTCAGGCGTAAAATCGAGATAGTCCGACGGATCGGGAATGTACGCTTCGCTGAAGTGGTACGGCCCGATCACATACTTTTTCGGAGTGCGCTCGCCATAACGGAAGGCGATGCGCTTGATGCGAGTCTCTTTTCCGGCGACCTTGATCGTTACGTTGCCGGCCTCGCGGCGCAGTGGAGTCAAAATCGCGCCTGGCGGCAGGTCATCCGGGCGGCGCAGGTGCTTTTCAACGATGCCGCCGGCCGCGACTTCCGGATCGCTCTTAAAGAATGTGATTCCAGGCACGAGTTTCAGCCCATCGACGGCCAGATCCGCTTCGCCGATTCCATTTACAACGTCCTGCTCGCAATAAATTTCTTCAAGCGGCAGATCGCCCATGCGGGTCGCAATCGTTCCTTTGTGGCCGATCAGCGTCTTGCTGACCCTGGCGCTTGCAGCAGGCGCCTCCTTATTAATGGGCTCATTGGCGCGGAACCATTCGCCGCCCTCGCTGATCACCCAGGGAATACTGAGCTCATTGCCGTCATCAGCCTGCCAGGCGATTTCTTCGACTTCCACATCGTCAAAAACCGCGGTGCCTGAATCGACGAAGAAGCCAATCTGCCCGGCACGCGGCGTGGCGCTGTAGTTTTTCGCGATCAGCACATCGTCGACAAAAACGTGCGTCACCCAGGCCCAGCGTTCGACGACAACTTTGTGCCACTGCTTCAGGCGCACTGCCGCTTTCGCTTCGACGGTCTGGCTTACGCCGGGTCCGCTGAGGGCGATGCTGCTTTTGCCCTCGGCGACATCGAAGACGATTTTCAGAGCATCTTCGGCGCGGCGATCCAGGAGCATCCCGTACTGGCCGGGCTTCTCTGGGAAGAAGGTAAAGCTCGCTCGCGCGCCATACCACGTGTGCCCCTTAATCAAAGCGGTGGCCGGCTTCCCCGCCGGTGGCGGATCGCACACCAGCGCGTACTGGTTGGGAATGCGGTTGGGATCGAAGGAGAAATTAATTTTCCAGTCGCCGGAAACCAGGTCCCAGGCTTCCATGCCGTGGCCGGGCGAGCGTGAAAAGTCATCGGCGAAGCGCCGCACGCCGCGTGCTTCGCCGGCCGGACTGATCGCTCCGACGGGCTGATACGCGGGCTCGGTGGTGAACAGCAGCTGGTCGAGCGCCGTGTTATCTTCGCGTTCGATCACGGTGACCGTCGTTTTTCCGGCGCTGAGCTTGTGCTTGCCGGCCTCGACCCAGTGCCAGCAGCCGAACAGATTGTCTTCGCCGACCATGCGCTCGTCGCCGTCGGCCACTTTCAGCGATATTGAATTGCCGCAGGAATCCTTCCAGCGCACGCGCGCCCACGCCTGCCACGTGCCGTCTTTTGGAATCGTGAGGTTCAAAACTGCGCGGCCCTTGCGCTCTTTCGTGCGTCCGCCAGCTGGAAGCGCGAGCGACACGCCGCCAGCGGCCGATGCGTCTTCGCGTACGACCAGCGGTGCGCTGACCTCAGCGCCATCAGCGATGGTGAGAACGATGGCATCAGCGGGCAATTTCGAAGACTGTTTCCCGGCGGGCGTGGCGGTTGTGAGGGGTTCCAGCGTCCGGCGCTTGTTGCCGCCGGACGGAAGCAGAAACGCAACGCCCAGCAGCATGCAGCTCATGAATCCGGCGAGAAAAACGACCGTTCGCTTCATGTGCCCCCCGAACAACGGTTTAGGGTTTCTGGTTTCTTGTTTCTGGTTCCCAGCAGGCTCAAGAGTAGCACTGAACCAGAAACTATGAACCAGAAACCAGAAACTTTTTATTCGCCGAGCGCCTTCAGCATTTCGTCCGCGACGAGCTTGTTGCCTTTTTCGTTCAGGTGCACGCGGTCGCCGGTGAGAATGCCCTTTTCCTTATTGTCAGGATTGTTGGCCTTGAGGTACTCACGGAAGGCCTTGTTGAGATCGCATAGCTGCGTCTTGGTCTCGGTCGCGACTTTGCGGCTGATGCTGCTGTATTCGTCGAGCATGCCGTCCTGTCCGTTGCTGCCATCGGTTTTCTCGCCGATCACGCTGGGGGTGCAGAGAATCACCCGCGCGCCGGCGGCAGTGATCTTCGCGATAAGCTCTTTGAGCCCTTCTTCAAATTTGTCTTTGGGCGTGCCCTGTCCCTTTGTCGCCGGATGAGTGAAATGCCAGACGTCGTTGATACCGATGTAAATGAAGACGATCGTCGGCTTTCTGGCGATGACATCCTTGTCCACGCGCGCCTGCAGATTCGTGACTTTATGCCCGCTGATGCCCGCGTTGATCAATTCCAGCCCGAAGTCCGGATGCTTCTCCGTCAGCGCATTCTTCATCACCGTGATGTAGCCCTTCGGACCGCCGCCACCCTGCGTGATGGAATCACCGAAGAAGACGATGCGATCGCCCTTTTTAACGGGCTGAATTTCGGAACCCCGAACGGCGCATGCAAGCAAACAGATTGAAAGAACCGCCAGCCACTGAATCATTATCAATCTCCAGGGTTAAGTGAGAACGTATGACGGTTTACACCGCGCCATAGGGCCAGAAGGTCACAATCTTCATCGCCGCACGATCGTCAGGCGATTGGGTTTGACAGCACTCCGGCTGCTGCTTACATTTATAGATTGTTAGGCACTCAGCGGGGGCTGTGTGCACTAGCCCCGGGACGAGACCACATCATGCCGCATTTTATTCACGATACCTGTATTGGCTGCACCGCTTGCGCCACCAAGTGTCCGACTGAAGCGATCGTCGGCGACAAGAAGACGCTTCACGTCATCATCGATGAGAAGTGCATCGATTGCGGCGTCTGCGGCAATGTGTGCCCCGTCACCTGCATCACCGATCAATTTGACCGCACGGTTGCCAAGAAGAAGATGACCGACCGGCCGCGTCCGGTGATCAACAAGGACAACTGCACCGGCTGCACGTACTGCGTCGACTACTGCCCTGAAAACTGCCTTGAAATGACCGGTGAAGGCAACATTCAGGTCAGCAGCCTCGTGCGCGAGAAGGTCTGCATCGGCTGCGCGCTCTGCGCGGAAATCTGCCCGCATGACGCGATCCAGATGACCGATGCCGCCGAATGCAAGGAACTGATATCAAGCGGCGTGCTGACGAGCCATTACATCCGCAACGCCAACGAAGCCGCACATGTCTATTCAGAGAAGCCGGTCACGGCGTCGGCGACGTAAGAACACGAAGGACCAATAAGTTATGACCCGGATACCTATCGAAGAACTGAAGAAGCATCTTGAAGAAATTGTTGAGCAGGTTCAGAAGAACAACGAAGCTGTAGTGGTAACAGGAGCAAGTGGTGATCTTGTTCGCGTAACTCCACTCCCCAAGCCAACCGGGGAATGGAAAGGCCGTCCGCGCTATAAGCTCAAGGACGTTCCGTATCTGGACTTTCCTTACTGGTGATTCACCCTTATCAGGTTTGCATCGTTGCGATCCGTGTTGGGGAAGTCGAATATCCCCGTCCCTGCGTCGCGATCACTGTTCTAAGCGCTGATGGAATTGCTGGAGCGCTTGCGATCTCTTCCAAGCTTGATCTGTACAAACCTGATCAGCACTTTCTGATCAACGCGAACCATCCGGACTTCCCTGCAACCGGACTCTCCACTACTTCCTACGTTATCGGATCTCCAGTCATTGACATCACTCCCGAGGAAGTCGAAAAAGTGATCGGTGCCTTGACTGGAGAATTGGGATGTGCATTCCGGAGATGGATTGAGTAGACCAGTGACCACGCCGTACATTGTGCTCGCACCCCTGCTGATAACCGCTGCTGCTGAACGAATCCGCTCCGGCGGCGTGGTCGGAATGCCAACGGAGACAGTGTACGGACTGGCTGCCGACGCGCTCAATCCGCTTGCTGTCGCGCGTGTTTTTGAAATCAAAAATCGGCCGTTCTTTGATCCGCTGATCGTCCATCTCAGCGAGGCCGATGAACTGCCGTGCGTGGCCAAAGATGTTCCCGAGCAGGCCAAAGCGCTTATCAAAAACTTCTGGCCGGGACCGCTAACGCTCGTGCTGCCGAAAACCGACGCCGTGCCGGACATCGTGACGTCCGGGCTGCCCACCGTCGCCGTGCGCGTCCCCGATCATCCCATCGCGCGCCTCCTCATTAAGGAGGCCGGCACGCCGATCGCCGCGCCGAGCGCCAATCTGTTCGGCCGCGTGAGTCCCACGACGGCGCAGCACGTTCGCGATCAGCTCGGCGACGCCGTGGATATAGTTCTCGATGGCGGCCCGTGCCGTGTCGGACTCGAATCGACGATCGTCGCGTTCGACGGCCCGCGTGCATGCGTGCTGCGCCTTGGCGGCGTGACGATAGAAGAACTCGAGCGTGCCATTGGTTCCGTCGAGATTCAGAAGGTCGATCCGGCAAAGCCGCAGGCGCCGGGAAATCTTCCGCAACATTACGCGCCGCGCACGCCGCTGGTTCTTGGCGACCGAAACACATTTACCAGCGCTGGGAAACGTGCCGGCCTTCTGACACTGGGCCCCTGTGAGGCAGGAGGCTTCGCCACGATCGAGGTTCTTTCGGCAGCGGGCGATCTGCGTGAGGCCGCGACGAAGCTGTACGCTGCCATGCGTGCGCTGGACGCCGCTGATCTCGACGTGATCCTCGCCGAGCCTGTTCCGGAAGAAGGCCTCGGCCGCGCGATCAACGACCGGCTGAAACGCGCGGCAAATACAGGAGGCGCATAATCCCCTCTCCCTCCGGGACAGGGCCGACGTGAGCGAAGCGAACGCGGGGTGAGGGAAAGGCTCTGATTGCAGCCAACGCTTTTTCCCTCACCCGGCACTCGCTGCGCTCGTGTCCGCCCTCTCCCGGAGCGAGAGGGGAACCGCACTTGAATCGCAGCGCTCACCGCCGAAAATTCACTCTCTGTTGACACAAGACTCCAGACTCCCTACTCAGGACTGCCGTAAACGATGATCTACTTCGACAACGCCGCAACCAGTTACCCTAAGCCGCCCGAAGTCTACGAGGCGATGCTGAAGTTCATGCAGGAGCTCGGCGGCAATCCCGGCCGCAGCGGGCACCGCATGGCCACCGGCGCCGAAGCGATGATCAACGAATGCCGCAATGCGCTGAGCAAATTCTTCGGCGGCAAGGATCCCAACCGCTGCATTTTCACGCTCAACTGCAGCGACGCGCTGAACATGGCGATCAAGGGAACCGTCAAATCCGGCGACCACGTGATCACCACGGCGCTCGAACACAATTCAATCAGCCGCCCGCTGCAGCAGATGGCCGATGACGGCGTCATCACGCTCACCCGCGTGGTTCCCTCCAGGCCCGGCGAATGGCAGGTCGAAGAAATTCTTGCTGCCGTCACACCAAAAACAATACTCGTAGCACTCACACACTGCTCCAACGTGTGCGGAGTTGTCAATCCCGTGGCCGAGCTCGGCAAAGCTCTGCGCGCGAAGAGCGACACGATCGTGTACCTCGTCGATGCCGCGCAGTCCGCGGGCGTCGTGCCGCTGGATCTGGAAGCAGCGCACATCGACCTGCTGGCATTCCCCGGACACAAGGCACTCTTCGCTCCGACCGGCACCGGCGCGCTGCTGATCGGTTCGCGCCTGAAGGACAATGCCCTGCGGTTCTGGCGCGAAGGCGGCACCGGCGGCGACAGCACCAGTCCGCATCAGCCAGATGAGCTTCCGCACCGGCTGGAAGGCGGCACGCCCAACACAATGGGTATCGCCGGAATGCTGGCCGGCATCCGCTTCATCAACAAAGAAGGCGGCGCGCAAAAAGTGCTAGAACACGAGCGCACGATCGTGAAAAGACTCATCGACTCGCTGAGTGCCGACAGCCGCTTCACCATTTACGGCACGAAAGACATTTCACGCAAAGTCGGCGCGCTCTCAATCACGATCAAGGATCGCGACAACGCTGAAACGGCCAGCATCCTCGATCAGGCCTTCGGCATCGCCGTGCGCCCCGGCTTGCACTGCGCCCCGTACACGCACAAGCATCTGGGCACATTCCCCACCGGCACGCTGCGCCTGGCGCCCGGCTATTTCAGCACGCTCGACGAAGCGGACCAGGTGGTGAAGGCGCTGCAGGAAATCGCGAGCTGAATTTTTCACCACAGAGATCACAGAGGACACAGAGGAACGTTTTTAAAACTCTGTGTTCCCGGTGTCCTCTGTGGTGGATTTATCTATGAAACGTATTCCTCACAAACTTCTCCTGATCGGACTGTCGCTCGCGCTGCTGGCGGCGTTCGGCGTTGGCGTTTCGGGAAGGTTTCAACTCTTCGATCAGAAAGGCATTCTCTCCGGGCCGTTCAGCGCGCTGCTACTGC
>Ga0196964_10000510_pt1 | contig 23487 bp, 22 predicted proteins | sample S1_10metaG_FD_148615 | JGI IMG/M metagenome (GOLD analysis project Ga0196964, IMG submission 148615) | Soil microbial communities from Anza Borrego desert, Southern California, United States - S1_10 | ecosystem: Environmental > Terrestrial > Soil > Desert | place: USA: California | collected... | reverse complement strand
GAACTAGCCTGGTCCATAACACACACTGAACAGGATTTTTAAAGCAACATGCGCTCCCCGGGAGCGCATGTTGCGTTTTGACCGAGTGCCGGAAATACTGGCAGCTCCCCTCTTTTTCAAGGAGGGAATGCGGTAGGCTGCATGCGCCAGCGCAGGCAACGCCGGGGTGGTTAAGCACAGCTTACCAAGTGCAGGATTAGTGCGGATCGGCCAGATCAGTAAACCCGCTAAGTAGGAACCTCTTTCTGCCTTCTGCCACTCTGCCCTCTGAATCTCTGCAACCCGCGCCGGCCTCTGCCTACTGCCAACTGCTGACCGCCTGCTTGCTTTTCTGCCTTCTGCCCCAATTACAGTGCGGAGTGCGGAGAAGGAGTGCGGATCGGACAGATCAGTAACCGCGTTAAGTAGGAACATCTTTCTATTTTCTGCCTTTCTGCCTTCTAAATCTCTGCCTACTGCCTACTGCTGACTGCCTACTAGACCTGGCATGGTTCTTTAAACAATATACACGTACGGTTGGACAATGGATCGGTCGGAATAACGGATGGCAAAAGGAAGAATTTAAGTGTAACGAACCGAAGACCAAATACGACAATCGATAAGAAAAAGGCATTACTATGGTGGTGCCTTTTTTGTTTTGTAATGATCGGTATCCCATAGGGGATTCTTTTTGGGAAGCAATAAGTTCGAGGTAGCGAGTACCAGGTAGCAGGTACTTGATCTGATCCCTATAACTGATACCTTAAGCCGAACGCCTGCAGTACCTCCCGGAATACCTCCAGTGATAGCTCGCCCGCCTTGGGCTGCAACTGGTTAAAGACTGTTATACTGTTCTTTCCTGTCCCTGGGCCAGCGGCTCTCCGTACTTAGATTTTGCTGCCGGAAACGGGAGAGCAGCGCCGCATTTTTATCTGCTTCCCATTTACAGAGCTGCGCAGCGGTTGCTGACGTCAGCTCCCTTTGCGTCGGCTGATGGCGCCGGTTGGTTCTCAAAAGATAAGTCCTGCCTTCCCTGCAGACCAGCCGGAACTTAGTGCCGGCAAATATCGAATCAGACAAACGGTGCAGGTATCCAGCGCGCCGAATATCCCCGGTCTGTCGGGAATATAGGCTTCCAGCAGGAAAGTGCCGGCTTCGCAAAGAAGGTACCAGGTAAGGAGTCGCTTGTCCGGCACTGTTACAAACAACGCCTTAGGTTCGGTGCTGCTGAGTACGCAGGAGTCCGTACCGGAATCGCTGTGGCAGGCTAAGGAAAGGAAAGCGGAAAATGTGAATATCAGCATGACTAATACCTGTTCCCGGAGGGTTAGTGTGAAAACAGGATTTTCCGGCGTTTACAGAGCACACGCCCGAACGATCGTTTTACAGACAGCGCTAAATGTGTTCTGTCATTCATTCCGTTCGCCTGGGATTCCTACATGAGAAACCAGGGGATGTGCTTTTATCGCGGGAAACAAATGGTTAGGTTCAGAGGCTGCTCCCGGTGCTGCAAATATGATGGCAGAAGGTACAGCGTGCGGCACCATCTTTCTGCATGTTGCAGCTTTTGTTCCGTTTCCTTACCCCTTTATTTGTCGAAAAGAAACAGACGGAAGCGGTCCTTCCCCCTTTGTATTAAAACCTTCTCCCGACGCAACAAAGGCCTACTCCTTTCTTTCAAAAGCTTCTCCCTTTGTTTTGAAGCTTTCTCCCGGTCTTTCTTCGGTAGCAGCAAATGATTGAAACCTTTCTCCCTTAATTACTAACCTTTCTCCCGGCGTTTCCTCGGGAGAAAAAGATGAAACAAATGCTTCTTCCCTTCTTTCTCCGGGATGAGGTGATGGAAGAGATGCTTCTCCCATTGTTCCTTCGGGACAGGGGTTTCTTTCTCCGGGAGAAGGATTCGTTTCTTCCGAAGAAGGGTTTGTTTCTTCGGGAGAAGGAGCGGTCTCATTTGCCTTGAATTCTGTCAGGATTACCTCTGCAGATAATTCATTTGCCGCACCATATCACCGCTATAATCACTATTACGGGCTGATTGTGTTGTTTGGTGCGAGCGGCTGTTTCGGCTGATGTCCGCTGAAACGGGCACAGGTTCGCTGCACACAAAGCTGGTGCGGCAAACCTGCGCCAACTGGGGCACCACTCTGTCGACGAGCATTTGCAGTCACCGGGAGGAATCCGTGCGTATCGGGGGCTGCGACATAGAACAACGCTAACCAGAATTATTTCTCTAGCTTTTCATTTACGATATATCTGATCTCGCCTGCGCCCATAACTACGACACCTTCCCTAAATTCAAAGCGCATGCCTTCGGATAAACATCCGGCAAAATAGCCGGGTGATATCAGCTTAATCTTCGCATCTACCTCCTCACCGGGAAAAACTTGTTCCTTCCCAATAAAGGTTTGTTGTCCCGAAGTCACCATTGCCTCAAAATCAAACTTCACCTGTGGTCTATACCCGGTTTTAGCTGGCGTCTTCCTGCCACCCTCGGATGTGCTTTTAAACCTCAACCTGGCAATAAAATCCGTTTTAAAGAATTCCTTCCCATAGTAGTCAAGTACGTGCTGCACAATTTTATCAAAATTGCTTTCATGGTAAATATTGGACGAAATACGGATCAATTCAGCTATTGAACTACCTGCTTCCACCGGCCATGCTGTACCGCCATAATACTTCGCCGATTCAATACGGTCGGGGCTAACGGGCTCGCCAAAATACTCTTTCAGTTCTCTGACAAAGTCTGCGATGTGCCGAGACTGAGACGGCCAGTCATGCATAGCAGCCAAAAACAATGTAGCAATGCTCTTTAGCTCATGATCTGCCTGGTCGGTGTCGACCAGACGCCAAAGGGTACCATATGTTTCTATTTTGTTATCCATGGGTCGCTAGCCGTGCTTCACCGGCAGGCAGGTATTTGCATACGCACAAAGATGCGGGGAAACGAAGTGTCTCCAGGTTCACGATTTGTTCCATGTTTCGGACGTATAGTCCGTATTATAAAAATCGGAAGCGGCAAACTAGTGCAGCTTCCGGGTGGCGATTGGCAGTGCCGCTCACTATCTAAATATACAAAGTGTACGAACATTGCCAGCGAAAGGGCTGCCCATTTAGGAGCCATCAGTTTTCTATACCACATACGTGGCGCAGGCTTAATAATAAACTGTTGAAAGAATGCTACTTCCTTGAACCAATGGAGCACGGGCGCGCTATACGTAAAGCCGGGCGGCAAGGTTATCTACCTCAATCACCACCCCAGTCAGATTATTCTTTGGTAGTTTTGCTACCTACTTTCGTTTCCGGATAAAGTTTACGTCCACCCCATGCCCATTAATTATCTCCTCCCCGCCCTCCTCCTCCTTTCCGTCACCACCTGCGCGCAATTAAAACAACGCGCGATTTTCTACGAAACCTTCGAATCCAGCCTATGCTCCGGCACCATGATCCTCGATAGCCTAGGTTATTTTTTCCAGGAAGGCGGCTGCGGCTGCGACCCTATGACTACCATTTCATTCGGACGGTATACAATAGACAATGGCGGAGTGGTGTCTTTACGATACCTGCCCAAAGACAGTCTGGGAGGTATCCGGGAGATCAGACGACGCCATACCCAGCCCGATTCCATGCTCACGATCACAATTTACGACCGCTGGAATGTACCCGTCGACGGGATGTATGGATTTAAGCTCTATGGCAGCGACAGGGACACGGTTGTGCGGACTAATGAGCACGGACAGATCATTGTTCCGCGCCGGGAGGCAAAACACCTCCTGATTCAAACCCTGTTCTCCCTGTACGAGGAGCAGGAAGATCTTCTCGCCGGCAACGAAAACAGGATCGATATCTACCTTACTCTGCCCTACACTTATATGAATTTTACCGTGCTCCGCTTCCGGCAGCCGGAGAACGGACAACTGGAGCTGAGAAAAGACGGGCTCTATGATTTGAAATCAGGGAGGCAAATCTATTGTCGGGGCAAAAGTGATTAAGACTATTGCAGGATTCCTGCCGCAGGCTATCTATACGCTTTAAGATCTATCTCCCTTAACGGATCTCCACCATCTATAAACAGCCTGCCTCTTTTCGTCATTGCTTTGGCGATTTGCAGTAACGCCTGTTTCTCAATTTCAGGATGCCGCCCATCCAATGCGCCGACTCTTACCGCAACGGCCAGATCGAATAATTTTTCGCCGGGTTCCAGCTCAAAACTTTCTATCGCTGCCTGCCTGAAGGAAAGCTTTCCCCCCGCGATCTCTTCAGACGCTCCGGCAATTGCCTGCTGAATGGCTTTTGCAGAACGGTCGATAGCCTGGACATGTCCGTTGCCGATACGCCTGGACAGTTCCCTGGCCATGGCTCCGGGTCCACAGCCTATTTCGAGAATGCGGATGTTGTCTTTTAGCGGAAGTGAGTCGATGATATCGCTCAGGCGTTTGGATAGTTTGCTTTCTGTTTTCATTGTCTGCCGGGTTCATGTTCAGCGCATTCGGATGAACGGGAAAGTGAATTCTAATATCAAAAACCTTAACGGAAAACCCAAAATGTACATCATGGCGGAGATCAATAAGGGGAAAACAGGGAAAGGAGTCGGCCGCCATCTCCGGTTCCCGCGACGCGGGAAATTCAGGTACTACATGAGCTCACAACACCAATGTATTCGGCTGCCGCGGAAAGAAGCGATTGCAGCTTACCCTGATCAAACCTGATGTCCGTTTCTCAAGGTGGCTATAACGTAAATCGTGGCAGATGCGCTGTAATCAGTTCCGTGGAACCTGAATAGAAAAACAAAAGGGTCCTGCTTTCGCAAGACCCTTTTTGTGACCGCGTCAGGATTCAAACCTGAAACCTTCTGATCCGTAGTCAGATGCTCTATTCAGTTGAGCTACGCAGCCATTCCCGTTTGGGATTGCAAAGATAGGCACAGGCTTTCATTTTCCAAATAGTTTTTGGATTTTTTAACGAAAGCCGCGACAGCAGTACATTAGCAGGCAGAACAGGAATATTTATGAACATCGAGATCTGGTCGCTGGGAAAAGAAAATGAATCGTTTATCGAGGAAGGTATCCAATATTATTTCTCCAGGCTGCGCCCTTACAACCCGGTGAGCCTGCAGATCATCCAGCCTTCGCGCAAGGCGGCAACGCAGGACCCGGAGAAGGCAAAGCAGCATGAGGAAGAGCTGATCCTGAAAAAGCTGCAGCCAAACCATTACCTGGTGCTGCTGGATGAGCGGGGAAAGATGCTGACGTCTCCGCAATGGGCGCAGCAGATGCAGCAGCTGATGAACATGGGAACGAAAACACTTGTGATCCTGATAGGCGGCGCTTTCGGGGTGACGGAAAATGTAAGGCGGCAGGCGAAGCAGGTATGGTCGCTGTCAGCACTTGTGTTTCCGCACCAGATGGTAAGGCTGATGGTATCGGAACAGTTGTACCGGGCATTCAGCATCTTAAATAATTCGCCCTACCATCATTCCTAAACCTTATTTTCGCCGTCAGACAGATCTCCCTTCATGAGTTATACGCTGATACTGATACTGGTTACGGTACTTATTTCCATGACTGCCTTTAACAACGAGTCGGTATACAACAGGATGATCCTTTGGCCGAAACGGATGGACCGGCCCTCTGAATATTACCGGCTGTTCTCCAGCGGCTTTATTCATGCCGACTACATGCACCTGATTTTCAACATGTTTACCTTGTTCTTTTTCGGGCGTTATGTGGAGGAGCTGTTCGTGTTCAACGGCATGTCCCGCGAACTGTTCCTTGCGCTTTATTTTGCCGGCATCGTGGCAGCTTCCCTACCCTCTTTCCTGAAGCATCGCAACGATTATTATTACCGTTCGCTGGGGGCCTCCGGCGGTGTGGCGGCGGTGCTGTTTTCGTTTATCTATTTTGCGCCCTGGCAGATCATATCCATCTGGTTCATACCCATACCGGGAATCATCGCCGGCGTAGGCTATCTCGCTTATTCGGCGTATATGGCAAAGAAAGGCGGCGATTATGTGAACCATGACGCCCATTTTGCCGGCGCCATCTTCGGGTTCCTGTTTACCCTGGCATTTGACCCTGCGCACGGAAGGAACTTCCTCGACGCCCTGCTCCACCCCGGCTTTCTGAAATAGTAAATGAGCGGCTTATTGTGAAATGCCGGGACTCATCGTGACCTTAAGCAGCTTTTTAGTAGACTCATCCACCCTGTAGCGCTCATCGAGCCTGAGCCCGGCTACCCAGACGATGCGTTTATGATCTTCGAGCACCCAGATTTCTTCTTTCCTGTGCAGCGGAATCTTCTGGTCAATAAAGAACCGGCTCAGCTTTTTCTTTTTCATGCCCATGCCCAGCGGATAGAAATAATCGCCGGTCCGCCATTTGCGCAGGATGAGCGGATATTGCAGCATGTCGGCATCTATAAACGCCACATTGCTGTCGGGAGTGATCGTTACCGGTTTTTCATGCAATGAAAAGCTGAACTCGTGCTTTCCTGCAGTCAGTTTCCCAGGCACGTTATCTACCAGGTAAAACCCTGTATCCGGCGCTTTTTTTGCAGTAAGGATGAGGAAATTCCGGTCGCGGATTAGCCGGTGGGTATCCGACTCCATAAACTTACCGCTGGACGAAATAGCGAGCTTAAAGATCTCGTCTACCTGCGCCGGACCGAAACCATAGGGTTGGAACAGCTCGTAGATGGTGGTCTCCAGGGGCGCCGTCTTCAGGAGCTTCAGCACGGGAATGTAAACCTCCCCGCCCCGGTTATCCTTCAGCTTTGCCAGCATCTTATCCATTGCCTTGCGGTACACCTGCTCTGCCTGGGCAAAGCGGCCGATGCTGCTATTCAGGTTTTGCACTACACCCGGAAAATACTGCTCGGCAACCGGCAATATATGCATCCTTAGGGCATTGCGGAGGTATTTATCGGAACTGTTGGAGCTGTCTTCCCGGAAGGCAATGTTTTTCTCTGCTACATAGGCGTCAATGTCCGTACCAGCGGCAAACAGGAGCGGACGGATGATCCTGCCGTTACGCTCCGGGATGCCATGAAGCCCGGATATGCCCGTGCCCCGGAACAGGTTGATGAGCAGGGTCTCGGCATTGTCCTGCGCATGGTGAGCAGTGGCAATTGAAGCATAGCCGTTTCCCGACCTTATATGTTCCAGCCAGTCGTACCGCAGCTTTCTGGCAGTTTCCTGGATGCCGGTCTTCAGCTCCTCTGCAATGGAAGCAGTGTCGAAGCGGGTGCTGTAAAAAGGAATATTGTGACTCAGTGCCCAATCGCGCACAAACTGCTCGTCGCCATCCGACTCGGCGCCGCGCAGCGAAAAATTGCAATGGCCAATGCCGAAGCTTAAGCCAGCCTCCAGGCAAAGATGCGCCAGGACCATAGAGTCCCGTCCTCCGCTGACCGCCAGCAGTACCGGATGCACAGGATCGAAAAAATCCTTTCTATCAATATGTCCGGTAAATAGTTGCAGCAGGCTCATATTAGTATACCAGGTCTTCGTAGGCTGACCGGATCTCGCCATAGGTGTGCATATCGCCGGCTTCCTTTGCCGCCTTCATGCCGCGTTCGTAGACGGCAACCGCTTCGTCCTGCTGTCCCCCGCGCTCCAGCAGCTTGCCCAGGTGATAGTAAGTGGCAATATAGCGCGGGTCCGTAGATAGATTTTTCTCGAAGAGCGTTCTTGCCTCGGCATCGTTACCCAGCTTGATATATTCCAGCGCCAGCGCATGGTTCAGGAAACAATCTCCCGGCGACTGCACCAGGAAAGCTTTCAGTTTCTCTATTCTTTCGGACATGGGTGTAAAAATAAGACGAATGTGTTGATTAGTCGTAAGTCGTAAGTCGTAGGCCATCAATCCTAAGCTCTCCTTTAGAACATTACCCCCATTGAGCCATTGCGCCATTGCGCCATTTGCTTTACGACTTAGCGTCTTCCTACTTGATACTTGATACTTGATACTTGATACTTGCTACTTGATACTCCTGCATCCTATCTTTGAAACTCATGCAGCAGACTTCCAGACAGGCAATTTTCCGGCTCACGGCGCTTTGGGCGTTGTGTGAGAGCGGACTGGGCGGCTGGATGCATGCGCTTGGGCTACCTTTTACCGGTTTTTTCGTCGGCGGCTTTGCGGTGCTGATCATCAGCCTGATCGCCTGGCACAGCGGATTCAGCATGAAGGCGGTGCTGCAGTCGACCCTGCTGGTGCTGGCGGTAAAGGCAGCAGTAAGTCCGCAGTCGCCTCCACCCGCGTATATCGCCGTAGCGTTCCAGGGACTCACAGGCGCGCTGTTGCTGGGATTGTTGCCGTTTCGTGCAGGCGCGTTTCTGTTCGGATTGATCGCCATGCTGGAATCTGCCCTGCAGAAAGTGCTGATCCTGACCATTCTTTACGGGAAAGCGCTTTGGGAGGCGCTGGACCTGCTATTCAAGGGCATTGCGAAAGACTTCCACCTGAATACCGATGCAAGCTTCAGCAAATGGGTGATCATTATTTATTCGATGATTTATGCGTTGTGGGGACTGATCCTGGGCTACTGGATGGGCAAGCTGCCGGGGCAGATTGCCGGGAAGGCAGATTGGGTGCACCGGCATTTGCCCGACACTGCGGACGAAGAGACACCAGCCGGGAATAAGAAAAAACCCCGGACCGCGCGTATGCTACCGGTGCTTCTGACCATGCTGCTGATCGCGGCTGTCCTGCTTCTTAATAAAAATGATATCGGCAAAGCTGGCTATGTAGTGCTGCGGACGGCAGCAGTGCTGACCCTGCTCCTGTTTGTGGTCAACCCCCTGTTCCGCTGGCTCATCGCAAAGTGGCTGCAGAAAACCAGGAACAGGCAGCGGGGATCTTTGCAGGAAATAGGTGCGCTGCTGCCAGAGCTGAGGGCCAATCTACGTCCGGCAATGGAGCTGTCAAAGCAGCATGCATCAGGACTTAGCCGGTTCCGGCTGTTTGTACTGTCAATGATCGTTCTTGCTCTATACCCAAAGGAAAAATGAGCACCGGCATCTATATATTCTCCCGTCCCGTTCGCTCCGGCAAGACCACCGAGCTGGCCAAATGGCTGGAGGACCGCGGTAATACAAGCGGTGTCCTGATGCCGGATATAGGCGACATCCGTTATCTCCGCGATATCGCCGCCGGTGATTCCCGGCGGCTTGAACTGGAAACAGAAACGCCTGGCGCTATCAGGGTCGGCAGGTTTATTTTTGACGGCGAGATCTTCACCTGGGGAAGGGATATATTACAGAAGGCTGCGACGGGAAACAGCAGCTGGCTGGTGATCGATGAGATCGGGAAGCTGGAACTGGAAGGAGCGGGATTTGAGCCGGCGGTGTCGGAAATACTATTAAAACGAAACGACTTCCCGGGCAGACTGCTGCTGGTGGTCCGGGATAGTCTTTTGTCGGCCGTTATAAACCATTACACGCTGAACGAGGCGGTTATTGTTCACCATCTAAAAAACCTCCGATGAGTTACGCGGTGACCGGACTGGTTGTCGCCGGTGGCGAAAGCGCGAGGATGGGCAGGGACAAAGCGTTTCTGGATTACCATGGTCAGCCACAGGCGTTTCATCTATACCGTCTGCTGGAAACGCTGTGCGGAGCGGTCTTTATCTCCTGCAACCAAAGGCAATACGAGGCGATACCGGCCTCATATAATACCATTCCTGATAGTCCTGAGTTTCTGAATATGGGACCAATGACGGCGATCCTTTCGGCTGCCGCAACACTGCCGGGACAAAGCATCCTTGCCATAGGCTGTGACTATCCCCTGCTCCGGAGGGCCGACCTGGTTGCGCTCCTGGAATGTTTTGTCAAAGAAAACAAGTCCGTCTGTTATCGCAATGAGGATGGCTACCCCGAGCCGTTAATTGCTGTTTATCAGGAGAATAGCCTGAAAGAGCTGCAACATGGCTTCAGCAGCTATCGTAACTCGCTGTCCCGCTTTCTCCGGCAGACTGACGCTATGTTTTTACAGCCGGAATTCCCCGACGGACTGCGCAGCATTGACGATGAAACGGCTTACAGGGAAGTAAAGGCGTCGCTGGATGCTGCGATAAACGATAAAACGCTTAATTTAAGGAAATGAGCCAATCATCCGTTTCCAGGGTACCTGTAAGGAAATTCGGGACAGTGCGCGACGGACTGCTGGAAGACAGCCTCGCTGTCGAAGAGCCGCTGGAGATCCGGCTGCTCTATGGTCCAAATGGAGAACGGGTGCAGAAAAGCATCTCCGTTACCATGCGGACACCCGGGCAGGATGAGGAACTGGCCACCGGGTTTCTGTTTACGGAGGGTATCATCGAAGGTCCGCAGGTCCTGGACGGCAGCTTTTCCTTTACCTGTAATGAACAGAAAGAAAATTCCATAACTGTTGCGTTAAAGGAAGGAGTTACCCCCGATCTGCTGAAGCTGGAGCGGCATTTTTACACCAGCTCCAGCTGCGGGGTGTGCGGAAAATCCTCAATTCAGGCAATTTATACCGTAGCACAAATGGCTGAAAAAGATGGGGATGAGCCGCTGATTTTGCATCCTGACGACCTTCTGTCCATGCCCGAAAAACTGCGAAAAGAGCAGGAAGTATTCGGTCAGACCGGCGGACTGCACGCATCTGCATTATTTGATATGACCGGGAAGCTCCTGAAAATCAGGGAAGATGTTGGACGGCACAATGCATTGGACAAGCTTATCGGTCATTTTGTGATAAATAATCTTCATCCGTTAAATCAACATATCCTGCTACTTAGCGGCAGGGCAAGCTTCGAATTGATCCAGAAAGCAGCGGTTGCGGGCATAAAAATTGTGGCCGCTGTGGGAGCACCTTCAAGCCTGGCTGTCCAGCTGGCGGAGGCTTTCAATATCACACTCATCGGCTTTCTTAGAGACAAACGGTTTAACGTTTACTGCGGATGGCAGCGGGTTATTTCTTAATTTGCATATCCGCCATTTGTTCACATTTAAAATGAACGGTTATGAAAATCCGTATAAAAGGTAATTCCGTGCGCATTCGCCTGAGCAGGTCTGAGGTGGAGCGGTTCAGTAAAGAAGGATATATCGAAAGTACTACGGCATTTGTCAGCGGGACGCTCACTTATGCACTGGAAAGCCGCCCCGATCATTACGGGCACGAGCTTTCAGCGGATTTCCAGAACGGCGTGATCACCATGTATATTCCGGCTCGCATGGCGAAGGAGTGGGTCAATACCGATACAGTCGGTTTTGATACGAAGATGGACGTGGATAACGGCGAAAAGCTCTACCTTCTGCTCGAAAAAGATTTCAAGTGCCTGGACGAAACCGTGGAAGACCAGAGCGACAACTACGAGAATCCACTTGCTTTTAAGCATAACTAATCCGGCAGCTCGGAATATTGCAGTTTTTTTAGCAATTTCCGCCTGTTAATACCTTTCCGATGAGTGATCAGCACTCCCAGCCCCCCAATGCGGAAAACCCCGAATCCTTTACAGGATTAAAAAAGACGGAACCAGCCACGGTGGCTGCGGGCATTCCCGCTGTCGTATCGGCCGTAAGGCATGTATTCGGCGAGATGGATGTGCCGAGAGGACTGAAGGCGCTGTTTAAAGTAAACCAGAAAGACGGCTATGACTGTCCGGGCTGCGCCTGGCCGGATCCTGACGACGAGCGTTCTCCGGTGGCGGAGTATTGCGAGAATGGCGCCAAGGCCATTGCGGAGGAAGCGACGACCAAAAAGCTAACACCGGAATTTTTCGCCAACAATTCGGTCGCGGCACTGTCAGAGCTCAGCGATTACGAGATCGGCAAAAAAGGAAGGATCGCCCAGCCGGTGTATCTGCCGGAAGGAGGTACCCATTACCAGCCTATCAGCTGGGACGAGGCTTTCCAAAAAATAGCGAAGCATCTGAACAGCCTGGAAACGCCGGACGAAGCGGTATTTTATACTTCCGGGCGCACCAGCAACGAGGCAGCCTTCCTTTATCAGCTGTTTGTGCGTGAATTCGGCACCAACAACCTTCCCGATTGTTCCAATATGTGCCACGAGTCTTCAGGCGTTGCCCTGAATGAATCTCTGGGGATCGGCAAGGGTTCGGTGACCCTTGAGGATTTTTATGAGGCGGAAGTGATCATAATCCTCGGACAAAACCCCGGCACCAACCACCCCCGCATGCTTTCAGCGCTTCAGAAGGCAAAGGAGAACGGGGCAATTATTATATCGGTGAATCCGCTCCCCGAAACAGGACTGATCAGCTTCAGCAACCCACAGACGGTAAAAGGCTTCCTCGGCATAAAAGCTGCGCTGACGGATATTTTTCTGCAGGTAAAGCTGAACGGCGATATGGCCCTCCTCCTGGCTATTGAAAAGCTGTTGCTCGAAGCGGAGGAAGCGGAACCCGGAACCGTCTTTGACCCCGAATTTATAAGGGACCGGACGGAAGGCTTTGCGCCTCTGGTAGCCCATCTGAAATCCCTGAACCTGGAAGAACTCTCAGAGCAGTGCGGCATCAGCTCGGAGCAAATATGGCAAACGGTGGAGGCTATCAAGTACAAGAAAAAGATCATTGCCTGCTGGGCAATGGGTCTGACCCAGCATAAAAACGCCGTAGATACTATAAAAGAGGTAGTCAACCTGCTCCTCCTGAAAGGCAGCATCGGGAAGCCGGGCGCCGGAACCTGTCCGGTACGCGGACATAGCAATGTGCAGGGCGACCGGACCATGGGCATTTATGAAAAACCCCCGCAGGCTTTCCTGGACAGCCTGCAGCGGGTTTATGGCTTTGAACCGCCGCGGAAATGGGGTTATGATACGGTAGAATGCATTCATGCGATGCATGAGGGAAAAGCAAAAGTATTCTTTGCGATGGGCGGCAACTTCCTGTCGGCTACCCCGGATACAGCATACACTGCAACAGCCCTGCGCAGGTGCAGGTTAACGGTGCAGGTTTCCACGAAGCTGAACCGGAGCCACCTGATCCACGGAAATGAAGCCCTGATCCTGCCCTGCCTGGGCAGAAGCGACCGGGACAACACCGGTGGAAGAGAGCAGTTTATTTCCTGTGAGAACTCGATGGGCGTGGTGCAGATGAGCAAGGGCAGTCTGAAGCCTATCTCCAGCGAGCTGCTCAGCGAACCCACGATCGTTTGCCGCCTGGCTAAGGCAACCCTGGGAAAACGATCAGTGGTCAACTGGGATCTGTATGAGGAAAACTACGACTACATCCGTAACGATATTGAGCTGACCATCCCCGGTTTTGACCAGTATAACCAGCGGGTCCGGAAGCCAGGCGGTTTTTACCTGCCTAATTCCAGCCGGGCAGGACAATTCAGGACATTTACCGGGAAAGCGCATTTTAACGTAGGATTTCCCGAAAAGATTGATCTGTGCCCGGATGAATATATGATGATGACCATCCGGAGCCATGACCAGTTCAACACGACGATCTACGGACTCAACGACCGTTACCGGGGAGTACTTAACGAACGAAGGGTGATCTTTATGAACCCGGTGGATGTACGTATTGCCGGGCTGAATGAAGGCTCCGTGGTAGACCTCTACAATTTCCATGAAGGAGTGGAACGGGTAGCCCGGCGGTTCATTGTGATCCCTTTTAATATACCCGAACGCTGCACTGCAACTTATTTCCCCGAGACCAATGTCCTCGTCCCGATCAACAGCACAGCCCGTAAGAGCAATACACCCACCTCAAAGATGGTAATCCTGAAGATCCGTCCGCATCAGGACTAAAATCAATTCTTTCAATTCGTTTTTTTGTTTAAACTGACCTTGGCTTTCTGTCACACAAGTGTGCTTTGCACGATCCCTAACTTTTTTGTTGAAGCTGGGAACTACTTAAAGAGACCAGAGCCTTTTGGTTGATTATCAGTCGGATATCGAGATGGGTTTCCAGTCCGTACAGTTACATTCAATCATTTTTGATAGACAAAAACTATTGCTTCCCTGCGGCAAAAGATTGCCTTTACTAAGCTATTATTAGACAATTTTCGGCAAAATACAGCACTCTGAAAGGCGTTAAACAAAACTGCCAAACTGTCAAAACGGAATTTAAACAGTATTTACCGATCAGATTGAGAAAAAGAAGACGGCACAGAACACATCGCTGGTTCCTGCACCGGCGGAAATATGTCCGAGGGACAAGTTGGCTTTATTGCCTAAGCAGGTATGCCGGTAAAAGGATCGGGAGTACTGAAAAGCATCGCGCGGGAACCTGAACAATATCCGGGAATGTCATGGCGATTATTTACCCCGGGATCGATCATATCGAAGAAAATCGGGGCAGTGCCAACACGCCGGCAAGCGGGCGGAGCGGCAGATGAACAGACTGGCTGCTTATCCAAAAAAGGAGAGAAGGTCCGCCCCCTAGTGTTATCGTCTTTATAAAATCGGTTTGTATGAATTATTCCGGTTTTTTTAACGCCCGGGGTCATGCAGATTATTCAAAAGGATGACGGATAACGCCCAGCCAGAGAGATCGGGCAAAAATCATTTACACCCCTGCAGTTCGGCTGCCGGTACGGCATACCCTAATGCCTTAGCCTGCTTCAGATCGGCACAGGCTTTCGATTGCTGTTCGTTCTTTCTGAAATAGAGTCCGCGGTAATAAAGCCCTTCCCCGTATTTCGGGTTAAGTGAGAGCGCGTCATTATAGTCCTTCAACGCCTGAGCGGGCTGCTTCATCGACTCCTGGGTCCTTCCCCTGTACGTAAGCGCACCGAAATGCTTCCGGTCGAGCCGGATCACCGTCGTAAAATCAGTCAGGGCTTTTGAATGGTTCTTATTATGGAAATGGGCAACGCCCCGGTAATAGATCGCATCTACATATTTAGGATCCAGTTCGATTGCTTTACTGAAGTTACTGATCACCTTGTTCAGGTCCGTCTGCTTCATGGCAACGCCATAATAGTATTTGGCATCTTTTACCGGCTGGGCAGTAGCTGCAACCGACAGGAACATAATAATAACAAGGGTAGCGATTTTCCGTTTCATAAACCGGGTGTAATAACCACAAATTACTGATTTCCCGCGAATAGCGGACGACTCGTTTAAATGCTGAGACTACAGTGGATAAATCTTAACTTTGCCGCGTATTTAATTAATGCCTCAAACAAAAGAAAGATGGAAACTTTATCAGTGAGCCAGAAGATGGCTCAGGCCAAGGATTTTCTGCCGATCAACGGAACAGACCATATTGAGCTTTATGTGGGCAATGCCAAGCAGGCTGCTCATTATTACAAGACGGCGTTCGGGTTTCAGAGCCTGGCTTATTCCGGCCCTGAGACAGGCGTCCGCGACAGAGCCAGCTATGTGCTGCAGCAGGGAAAGATCCGCCTGGTACTGACCACCCCGCTGAACTCCGATCATCCGATCTCCCAGCATATTCTGAAGCATGGAGATGGCGTGAAAGTCCTGGCGCTGTGGGTGGATGATGCCTATTCCGCGTTTGAGGAAACAACCAAAAGAGGGGCTAAGCCATATATGGAGCCCAAGACACTTACGGATGAGCAGGGCGAAGTGAAAATGAGCGGCATCTATACCTATGGCGAGACGGTTCACTTGTTTGTAGAGCGCAAAAACTACAAAGGCGCCTTCCTGCCGGGTTACCAGAAATGGGAAAGCAGCTACAATCCATCCGACGCCGGTCTGTTATATGTTGACCATTGCGTTGGTAACGTTGGCTGGAACCGGATGAACGACACCGTAAAATGGTATGAAGAGGTGATGGGATTCGCCAATATTCTCACCTTCGATGACAAGCAGATCAATACCGAATACTCCGCCCTGATGAGCAAGGTGATGAGTAACGGCAATGGTTATGTAAAATTCCCGATCAACGAGCCTGCAGAGGGAAAGAAAAAATCGCAGATCGAGGAATACCTGCAGTTCTACGAAGGAGAAGGCGTGCAGCATATAGCTGTGGCTACCGCAGATATCCTGACCACCGTAAAAGAGCTGAAAGCACGCGGTGTGGAATTCCTGGATACGCCTGATTCTTATTATGAGGTGCTGTTCGACCGCGTCGGCAAGATCGATGAAGAACTGGAAGCACTGAGGGAATTGAAAATCCTTGTAGACCGCGACGAAGAAGGCTATCTGCTGCAGATCTTCACCAAGCCGGTGGAAGACCGCCCTACCCTGTTCTTCGAGATCATCCAGCGCAAGGGTGCGAAAAGCTTCGGTGCCGGTAACTTCAAGGCTTTGTTCGAATCTATAGAAAGAGAGCAGGAAAAAAGAGGTAACCTCTAAATCCTGACAACCATATGGAAAGGGCGCCCTTGGCGCCCTTTTTTATTTCAGTTCTGGCAGCATTTTATTGCAGTGCCTGTATGCTTACGTTATTCCCGCAGGAGACGGCATTCCCGGAGGGCTTCCATTATGAGCCGGATTTCATTACGCCTGAAGAGGAAGAACGCTTACTGGCTGCTATCCGCGGACTGAAGCTAAAGACCTTCGTATTCCAGGGATATGAGGCAAAGCGGAAAGTTGCCAGCTTCGGCTTTGACTGGAGTTTCGAGCACCGAAGGCTGTCGAAAGGAAAGGATATTCCCGATGCCTTCCGGTTCCTGGTAGACAAAACGGCAGAACACCTGGAACAGCCCGGCTTCGCGGAGCTGCTGGTGACAGAATATCCGGCCGGCTCGGTGATCAACTGGCACCGGGATGCGCCGCCTTTCGGTCTGATAGCAGGCATCTCCCTGCTTTCAGATTGTACGTTCAGACTCCGTCCGTATGACCCGCCCAGAAGAGGGAGAGGCGAACTGGTAACACTTAAGGTGGACAGACGATCCCTGTACACTATTAACGGTCCTGCCCGGGAAGCCTGGCAGCACAGCACCGCCCCGGTCGAAACAACCCGTTATTCAATTACCTTACGTACTCTGAAACATCCCTTATGAACTATATCTTGTACTATGCGCCCAACAGCTGAAATCCTGAAGCCGCATGTGCACCGTCCCTGTCCGGTACCTGAAGGTCGCTGGGTGGTATACCAGGAATGGAACCGTACCATCTTCCTTCACTGGAAAGTACCTGTAAACGAACTAAGGGAAGTATTGCCTCCTCACCTCGAGCCGGATACATTTGAAGGAGAAGCCTGGGTTTCGCTGGTTGCTTTTACAGTAGAAAAACTGCATCCCCGGCATCTTTTTCCCTTTCCTCCGGTCAGCGATTTTCACGAGGTCAATGTGCGCACTTATGTCACAAAAGGCACTATACCCGGTATTTACTTCCTGAGTATCGAGGCTTCCCGGTGGCTGTCGGCAAAGCTTACCCGGGCGCTGAGCTGGCTCCCCTACGAAAAAACAAAGATGCACCGGAGCGCGCAGGGGGCACAGCAGGTTTATACATCTTTGAATTCCAAAGCCGGTTTCCGGTTTGCATCCCAATACGTTATCGGGAAACCGGTAGGTCGGAAATCCCTGCTCGACCGCTGGCTGACGGAACGGTATGCCGTCTACCTGGAGCGCGCGAACCATGTATACCGGTTCCAGGTACACCACCAGGAGTGGCCGCTTTATGAAGCTGAGCTGAAGGAGCTGCATACGGAATACAGGTTCGGAAATATCCGTCTGAACAGACCACCCGCGCTCGTGCATTATTCCCCCGGTGTGGAGGTGCTTACCTGGTGGCGGGAATCCATAGAGTAAGTCCGGCTTATCAGGGTGCTGATGCTGGTATCCCCCGGCTGGAATATTCTGTAGCAACGTACGAATTGCTGTTGTATCTTGTGACAGAGCACCTTTGTTTGGAAGATGCTCACTATTAAAATAGGCCCAGGCAACCCTTTTCAGAGGGTTTTTCATGTATGGCCGGTCGTTTTCACGACCGGCATTTTCCCTCTGCGCCGGAGGCTGAAGCAAAACTGCTCCCGAATGGAAGCCAGGATAGCCAGGCTCTTCCTTGCGTACACTGCACAGCTTTCCGCCGCCCGACGCTCCGGTCCGGCTGCTGCCCATGTATCAATATTTTATGTTTCTCTTAATAGTGTATCCCCTATTTTTGCAAGGCTGCACCGTCAGCACCTGAAAACTTAAAAGTCAACCTATTCTGTATGTCCGGAAAGCTGTTACGCGGTTTGTTGTGTGGTCTGGTACTCTCTTTTTCCAATGCTGTCTTTGCCCAGGATGACGTACAAACCTTTAAGAATTTCCAGTTTTCCTTTACCCGGGTAAGCCAGGCCTGGATGAAATACAATGATACCATCAGTAAGGTGTTCAGGGAAAAAGGCATCGCTTTCCCGCCCCACCAGATTTATATCCGCTCCTTTAAGAGCAGCAACGATATGGAGCTCTGGGCCAGAAATGACGATACTTCCGAGTTCAGACTGGTGAAGAACTACAGGGTCTGCGCCCTTTCCGGTGTGCTCGGTCCAAAACGAATAGAGGGCGACAGGCAGGTACCTGAAGGGCTTTATTTTATTGAGGATTTCAACCCGAAGAGCGACTTCTACCTTTCCATGCTCATCAATTATCCCAACTATTCCGATATGCTGCTCGGCGACAAGAAGAAGCCGGGCGGAGATATCTACATCCACGGCGGCTGCGTAACGGTTGGCTGCCTGCCGCTGACTGATACTTATATACAGGAACTGTACGTGATCTGCCTGAATGCAAAGCTGAACGGACAGAACTATATCCCAGTCCACATCTTCCCTACCCGCTTTGACCGGGCCGGACTGAACTTCCTGGGCAGAAGCTACCAGAATGATGTGGAGAAGCAGAAGTTCTGGGTGAACCTGAAGGCTTCCTATGATTATTTCGAGAAGAACCGCAGGCTGCTGCCGGTCATGTATGGCACAGACGGAAAGTACGTGACCAACTAACTTTCGCTAAATGACCTAGCTTTGCGGCGACCTATGAAAAAGGTAATATCAATGTTCCCCGGCAAAGTTCCCGGACCGTTTTCCCTGCTGCTGGTTGTTTTTACATTGTTCTCTACTTCCTGCGAAAAAGAGGTCAATATCAATCTGAGTACCGGTTCGCCGAAGCTGGTGGTAGACGGCCAGATAGAAACCAACGGGTACCCCTTCGTCATCCTCACCAGGTCAATAGGGTATTTCTCGAGGATAGACCTCGCTACGATCGAAAACAATTTTGTGCATGGCGCTGTGGTGACAGTGGGCGATGGCACGAGCTCGATCCGGTTACGGGAATATTCAGTAGACACAGGATTCGGCGGCGGGAATAAATTCTACTTCTACTCGATCGACACTGCAGACGCGGCTGCACTTTCTTTCAAAGGGATAGCCGGAAGAACTTATACCTTAAAGATCGAATCTGAAGACAAGGTCTACGAGTCGGCAACCACCATCCCTTTCGTAAAAGGGATCGATTCCATGTGGTTCCGGAAGCCGGAGGGCAAGCCGGAGGTACCGACCTCCATGCTCCTATTTATCAAGTATACCGACCCGGATACACTGGGTAATTACGTTCGCTACTTTACACAGGTAAACAGCGGACTCTTCCTGCCCGGCATCAGTTCGGTGTTCGAAGATGATATTGTCAACGGCATCACTATAGATAGCCTGAACCTCGCCGCAGGATACGACCGGTCGAAAAATCCAAACCTGGATTCGCTCGGCTTCTTTTTCATGAACGATACCGTAACGCTCAAATGGTGCGCCATCGACAAGCCGGTCTACGATTTCTACCGGACGTTCGAATACGCTACAGGCACGGTCGGCAACCCGTTCGCTTCACCTGTCAATGTGCAGAGCAATATCCGCGGAGGCGCCCTCGGAGTCTGGTCGGGCTATGGCAGCTCCTATACCACGCTGATCGTACCGGAGCAATAGATGGATATATTGCGATTCTCTATGTTCCGGAGCTTGTTCCGACGGCATTTCTTTCGCATTTTTACAAGGTTAAATACTAAGAATATATGGCTGAAAATGAAAAAGTACACTGTCTGATCATCGGCTCAGGACCTGCGGGCTATACAGCTGCCATCTATGCGGCGCGGGCGGGACTGAACCCGGTCCTTTACCAGGGACTGCAGCCGGGCGGACAGCTGACCATCACCACCGAGGTAGAGAACTATCCCGGATATCCTGAGGGAATCATGGGACCGCAGATGATGGTTGATTTCGAGAAGCAGGCGCAGCGCATGGGTGCAGATATCCGGTGGGGACTGGCTACCAATGTTGATTTCTCCAACCGTCCTTATAAAGTGCAGATCGATGAGGAAAAATGGATCGAGGCAGACGCAGTGATTATCGCTACGGGCGCCTCCGCCAAATGGCTCAACATCCCTTCCGAGCAAAGGCTGAACGGACATGGCGTCTCCGCCTGTGCTGTATGTGACGGGTTCTTTTTCAAAGGACAGGATGTGGCTATCGTCGGTGCGGGCGACACAGCCTGCGAAGAGGCACTGTACCTGTCCAAGCTTTGCAATTCCGTTCATATGATCGTCCGCAAGGGCGAGGATGGTATGCGCGCCAGCAAGGTAATGCAGGACCGGGTAAAGAAAACTTCCAACATCGTCATTCACTGGCATTCCGAAACCGATGAGGTACTTGGAGACAACAAGGTAACCGGGGTACGGATCAGGAATAACGAGACCGGGGCGCTCACGGAGATTTCCGTGAAGGCATTCTTCGTAGCAATCGGGCACGAGCCAAACTCCAAGATATTCAAGGGCTGGCTTGAAATGGACGAAGCAGGCTACATAATGACGAAGCCCGGAACGTCCGTCACAAATATTGAAGGTGTGTTTGCCTGCGGTGATGTACAGGACAAGATATACCGCCAGGCAGTTACCGCGGCCGGCAGCGGCTGTATGGCGGCCCTGGATGCCGAGCGTTACCTGGGCGCCCTGGAGCACCAGCTCGGCGAGCTGCATGCAGCTAACTGAAAAACATACTGAAAAGAAATAGCCCTCCGGACCCCCGGAGGGCTTTTATTTGCTTTAATGATCAGAATAAAGGCAACTGACTGTTCCTGATGCGCCTGAAATCCGTTGTATTCCACTCCATTGGCGCCTGGTTTAGTCCGTACTTCCGGCAATAAAGATCAAACTGGGCTCTGATCAGCGCTGCGATCTTGCCATCTCCCACCATCCTGTTGCCCCAGCGGCTGTCATTGACATTACCGCCATGGCAGGCACAGATCTGGTTCCAGACCTTATCTGCGCGGTCGGGAAATGCCTTGTATAGCCAGTCTCTGAAGATAGGCCCGATGGCGCCGTTCAGCCTTACCACTGTATACCCTGCCCATTTGGCACCTGCTTCGGAGGCCGCTTTCAACACATCATGCATATGCATATCGTTCAATCCAGGTATCAGGGGGGCGTTCATGATGCCGGTGGGCACTCCTGCCTTACTGAATGTTGCCACTACCTTCAGCCTGGAACGGTAAGCTGCCGTCCTTGGCTCCAGCACCCTGCGCAGATCTTCATCCAGCGAGGTGATTGAGGAGAATATCCTCACCAGCCGGTGCTTGTTCAGCTCCTGGATAATATCCAGATCCCGCAGCACCAGCGCATTCTTTGTCAGCACACCTACGGGATTCCGGTACTCGAGGCAGATCTCCAGAAGTTTCCGGGTGATCTTCATCTTCCGCTCAATCGGCTGATAGCAATCCGTATTGCCCGACAAGGACAGGACTGCCGGCTCCCAGCTCTTGCTCTCAAACATCTTTCTCAGCAGTTGCGGGGCATTCTTTTTCACCACAATTCTGCTCTCGAAATCGACACCCGCGCTGTAGCCCCAGTACTCATGCGAGTTTCGGGCATAGCAATAGATGCAGCCATGCTCACAGCCCTGGTAAGGGTTTGCGGAAAAGAGCATCCCCACATCCGGACTGGTAACTTTATTCACCAGCGTCTTGCTGTCGTCGTATATATACTCGGTCTTTCTTTCTTCTTTCTCCCAATCGTCAATGGCTTCCGGGTGTTCCTGCACATACTGCCCTTTCAGAAAGCGGTTCTTAGGGTTATACTGCGCCCCTCTGCCCTTGTCGAATCTATCGTCTTTATGCTGGTTGATCATACTGCACTGGTTGCTGGTCACAAAATCTATTCTGCCCTGGGGTCTGGCTTTACGGGCAACTTCGCCATCTTATCCACCTCCAGGGTCGGATAGCCGAAGTCTTCCACTACCTTTCCCCTGATCAGGTAGGTCCCTTCACCCTTGAAAGGCGACTCTGCCAGCGAGGCAGGGAAATGAGCCGTATCGAACAGCTGGTTCCTGGCATCCAGGAAGGTCCCGAACTGCATCATGGTGCCCTTCCCGGTACGGACTGGCTTATTGCTGATGAAATGCCCCACCATTCTTACGGTGGCTCCGCAGTGTTTGCTGAGCTCTGCCGCAAATACATCCCCCCGAAAACCGGTCACCAGAAGGTCGAAGGGACTCATTGCTACCGGGAACCCCAGCAGCTCCAGCTCATCATAGGCATCTTCCAGCGGACTGGTGCTGAATTCAGGAAGCTGGTATTGCCTCGGAGACACCTGGAACAGGTTCATTCCATCTGTCACAGCGGCTCGCTGCTGCCTGCCCAGCAGGAGGTGGGCATCCCAGAGAAGCTGTTTTTTATTGCGACCCGTAAAGCGCAGGGCGCCTGCCCTGATCAGCAGCGTCAGCTGTTCCAGCCCGATATGGGTCCGCTGCACAAACTCCTCCAGACTCCGGAAAGGTCCGTGCAAAGCGCGCTCCAGGGGAATTCCGTGGGCAAAATGCTCTTCCAGCCGCTGTATATGCACAAAGCCCAGATAAAGGTCCCTGTCCAGTATCGTGGTAGTGTAGTCGCTATGGTTCACACAGGGCGCGTGTACAGCGGCGCCCAGCCTGCGGGCCTCATTCACATAAACCCGGATGTTATAAAACCCGCCGAAGTTATTGATGACAGCAGTCATGAACTCAAGGGGGAAATAGGTCTTCAAATAAAGGCTCTGAAAACTTTCGATGGCGTAAGAGGCAGAGTGCGCCTTACTGAAGCTGAATCCGGCGAAGCTCTCGATCTGCCGCCAAACCTCCCGGTACACAGGCTCCGGATAGCCTCGCTGCCTGCAGTTAGCCTCATACCTGCTCAGGATATCCGCGAGCTGCTTTCGCTGCCGCGACTTCCCGCTCATCAGCCGCCGCAGCAGATCCGCGTCTGCCAGGTCCAGTCCGGCAAAATGGTGACACACCTTGAGCACATCTTCCTGGTAGACCATTACTCCGAAGGTTTCCTTTAGTTGCTCTTCCAACACAGGGTGCAGGTAATGCACAGACGCAGGATCATGAAAACGGGAGATGTACTCGCGCATCATCCCGCTTTTGGCGACACCGGGACGGATGATGGAACTGGCTGCCACCAGGGTCAGATAGTCCCTGCAGCGGAGCTTCTTCAGCAATCCCCTCATTGCCGGACTCTCAATATAAAAACACCCTACCGTATCGCCCTCGCTCAGCTTATCCTTCAGTGTTTCGTCTTTCAGGAAGGCGGCTACCTGGTGTACATCAATATCAAGCCCCTGGTTTTTTTTAACCAGCTCCCCGCATTCATAAATATGTCCGATG
>Ga0196964_10000509_pt1 | contig 23541 bp, 32 predicted proteins | sample S1_10metaG_FD_148615 | JGI IMG/M metagenome (GOLD analysis project Ga0196964, IMG submission 148615) | Soil microbial communities from Anza Borrego desert, Southern California, United States - S1_10 | ecosystem: Environmental > Terrestrial > Soil > Desert | place: USA: California | collected... | reverse complement strand
TCCACCGGACACTTTAAGGACCGTCTTATCCACGGCGGATCTGGCTACCTTGCCGGGAAGCTCCTGTAGGTAGGTGCCCGCCCGCACGAGGTCCGACGCCTTCCCGGCCCCGTTCATGGTGCCGCCAGCTAGCCTCCCAACCTTCGCCGCCGTCCCGCCTCCGAGCGTAAGCACGCTTGCTAGATCGAGGGTAAAGGAGACTGGCCTACGAAGCGGGTATTCCCAACCGTGCTCTTTCGGGCCAGCAACCAAGGACTCGCCAATACCTTTAGCTGTCTCGGCCGCCGCCTTCCCCACCATGCCAGGTGTCAGGGCGTCAATGTTCTTGAGGATGTACGGAACGTTCTGCTGGTACGACTTTACGCTGCTCGGGATGATCTGGTAGAGGCCCTTCAAGAGATCAAAGGCGTCGTTGAGGGCATCCTGGGCGAAGCCTGTAGTCGTTAGCGGCCTAGAAGCCTTCTTTGGAGCTTCCTGCTGCGGAGCTGGAGCCGGAGCATCCTCGGGAAGAGGAATGGTGAACTTCTCCGGCTTCTTCTCCTGGGCCACTACTCGCTAACCTCCCCGCCGCCCTGGGCTTTCGCGAGCTGCTGGCTCTGATATTTCAGAATGTTGTTTCGGGCGAGGTCGCGCATGGGGATAGCCCTGTCGCGCTTCTGCCTGGCGGCTCTGATCTCCGCCTCATTGAAGCTGAATTCGTTGTTCAGGACCTTCTCCGCCTCTTCCACCACGTCCTGCCACATGCGGTAGCCGCCCATGAGGTTGTCGAGAACGGGGTCCTTGCCAGCGGGGTTCTTTTGGCGGAGGTTCATGTAGAACTCGTCCTTCTCCACCTGATGCGAGAAGCGACGTTCCGCGAGGTCATTGTCGGCCGCCCAGCGCCTTGCGCTCTCCTGCATCCGTTGGTGAGATTCGCTGCGCCTAGATAGCGATTCAATCTCGTGCCTGTACTGCTCAAGCTCGAACTCAAGCTGCCCGCGACGGCCCTTGTTGGTGAAGAGGATCGCGGCTGGGCCAGGCCCCATCATGAGCGAGAAGAGGACGTAGAAGACGACGTCCCACATGCTGTTGAACGCCTTGAGTTGCTTCAGCTCTCGGAACGCCTCATCAAAGCGGATCTCCCGATCCCTGATCCTGGCTTCGTAGGGATCAGGCATCTCGGAAGCGCCCGGCTTCCTATTGGGATCGGACCCGCCCCCAGGCGTCTGCTGTCCACGCTTGGAGTCCTTGACCATCTGCACAAGGATGGCTTGCCCAGCGGAGCCCATCCCGCGCAACATGCTTGCGATAGCCATGCCCGCCACGCTTGGGGCGATGCGCTGGGACATGTTGAGCCCGAGCGTGCTTTGCAGGGCCAGCGCCCGCTTAAAGAAGTCACCCTTCGTCCAGCCGTTGGCTACAAGGACGCTGTTGAAGTCCGGGGCATCATCACCAGCGGCGGGCTGCCCACCGGCAAACTCCTGAAGGCGCTGCTGCTGGGCCATGTCGCGCTGTAGATTTGGGGCCTGCTCCTGCATGCGGAGAGAGCCAGCCCCTTCCAAGCCCTGCTGCTGGCGCTGGATGTCACCCTGAAGGCGCTGAGCGCTTTGCGCGGCTTCCTGCTTGGTTAAGGCAAGCACCCCGCCAGGCTTCTTGAGGTTCTCGATGTACTGGTCGGCCTTGTCCGCCTGGTCCAACAGCGTCGCGGCCTTTAGGAGCTTCTGGCTCCACGCTGGAGAAACGGTTGCCCGGGAAGCGATAACGCGCAGGTCGTCCGCCAGCCTAGACGGTCGTTCCGCCTTCTTGCCGACTTTCTCAATAACGCCCTTTAGGTCGCTTTCGTCTTTTGGGGTGATGTTGACGATCCCCTCAGACCCGAACTTCGTCGCCTCAATGTCCGCGTCTACGTCCGTGAGCAGCTTTAGGGACTCGTTATAGCCCCGTTGCTTGGCCTGGGCCGCCTTCTGGTACTCCGCCTTGACGTTCGGGCCTTCCTGCTGAGGAGCTGGCTTAATCTGAGCGGCTCTCGCGTTGTCCTGGGAGAGCGACTCAGGCGTAGGGCTATACCCGCTGAACAACTCTTGCGTGTTCGACGGGTACTGTTCCCTCTGCTCGTAAGGGACTGGGCCGCCAGGAGCGGCAGGCTTGCGAATCTGCTGCCTGTCGTCCTGTAGCTCAGGGAAGAGGTTTTTGAAGTAGGCCACTGTTTATCCGTAGGCGGCGGCAACCGCCCCTCCCGCGATGCCCACAAGCTGGTCAAAAAGCTGGATGTACTGGTTGGACGCCTGGAAGCGAAGTTGCTTCTTGAGGACGTCGTAGCCGCGCACAGCCAAGTCGATGTCCTGCTGAAGATTCTCCAGGGCTCTCTGCTTGGCCCGCTGGAAGCGGTCGGTGTCCTCGCGGGCGATGCTAGAGTTACCAAGGCCACGGGCGTAGTGAGACTGCTGAAGGATCTGCTCTTTGTAGGCGGAGTCGTCCTCAAACTGAGCCTTGGCGCGATGCGCCTGGTCGATCCGCGCCCTCGCCGCCCGCTTCATGTACTTCTTCTGGGCGCGTTTGTACTTACCGCCCATGAGCATGCCGTGGACGCCAGAGAAGAAGCCAGAGCTTCCAGCGCCCGCTACGGCAGTACCGCCAATTTTCCACCCGGACCCTGAGGAGCTAGGTGCTTCAGCCATTGCTGGCCCCCTTGACATTCAAGTAGTTAGGGTTAGACTTTTTGGCGTTCCAAATGGAGAAAACAGTATGAGGCCCCAGTACGCGCTCCCGCTCATCTTGCTCCTCGGGTGCGAAAAAGAGGACCCTCGAATCACGATGATGAAAGAGTCCAAGAAGCGCGAGGCCCAACGCCTTGAGCGTGTTGAAGGCACGCGTCTTTTCTTTGCTGTGGAGAAGCCACCTAGAAAAGCTGGCAACTTTACGATCCCGTTTGAAGCACCTCCAGTTACCGCACACCTGAGAAAGGACTGCCCCGAGCTTGCTGGGTGGCCTCTCAAGGAATGCAAAGTCTCTGGCGGAAGACTGATTGACCCCGATGGCTTCTATCAGGATAAGCCACTGTGCGATAGGTGCGTAGAGTAACAGCACTTCCAACTCATCTCCTCGTCATGTCGTCCGCGCGGACATCCGCATAGACCCGGATCCCGTAGAAGGTCTTGTCCCCCGTCCAGGCAAGCCGTAGCCCTAAGAATCTCCCCGTAGGCCCGGAGAGAGGCCCCGCCATCTGGACCTGATGCTCCGTCGTGGTCCCGAAGGAGAGCGTGGCGTCGCTTCCGTGGGAGGCCCCGTCCACGTAAGTTCTCACCGTGAGCGTGGTGGTGGCCGTGTCCGCCTTCTGATGCACGAAGTAGCGCATCAGGGTCTTAAAGGAGAAGGAATCGAAGTCCATGTCTGGCGTGCGCCAGAGGCAGTCCACGCTACCGGGTGAGCCGGTGTCGATCTCGTAGATTTGGAGCGTGCCGGTGTTCGTCCCGACGTAAAGCTGGTTGGCCCGGGACGTGTCCGCGACGCTCCAGGGCTGCCCCGTGTAGATTCCCCACACCCCGCGCACGGAGCCATCGGACATCTTGCGCTTAAAGCCGCAGACGAGAGCCTTGTTGTTTTGGCTGCCACTATCCTTGTAGAAGATGAAGAGCTTGTCGCCCTTAATCTCCATCGTGAGCGTGGACTTGTCGGAGATCCCGTCGTAGGTGTCCCTCACGGGATCGCTGATGCGGCTGGCGTTGAGGCCGTTCAGGTAATAGACCCCGTCATCGGAGGCGAAGAAGCAGCCTTGGCCGTCCGAGGCGAAGCCGCGCTCCGACACAAGCCCCCACTCGCAAACGGGATCGACCTTGTAATTGGCGGTCGTGTCTCCGGTGAGCGCGTAGGTGGTCTTGCGCTTGAAGAGGTAGAGAGCGCGGCGGGTTCCGGCGAGCCCACGGATGATGTCGCCGTCGCCCGCGCCGATGTCGGCGTTCCCGGCGTTGGAGACGCTCGACCAGTCCTCGGGGTCTCCCGCCTTGCAGAAGATGACACGAGACGGAAAGCTCGTGTCGCCGGAGATCCAGAGCTTGGAGCCGTACTCCGTGATGTACTTGGCCCGCGCCGTGGACGGGAGATACGTGCCTTCCGTGATCGAGGCAAGGCTGCTCCCGGCGCTTGAAATCTGCGGGAAAAGGCCGCTTGCCACCACGACAAGCATGTTGTTGAGGGCGTCGGCGTTCATGATGGAGTCGGTCGCCATCCCCGTCTTGATGGAAAGCGCCGAGTTGCCATCCGCCGAATAGATCGTGGTGTTGACGGCGAAGACGTGAAACGTGGTGCCGAGATCCCGCGTCCAGACCCGAAGCCCCGTCATCGCCGCGCCGGAAGCGGAGGTCGGGAGGGTGACGCCATAGGCGCTCGACCCTCTCCGCGTCTTTAGCCCCAGGGGATAGGAGGGATCGACGTTTTCGGAGACTTGGGCCTCGTTGATGGTAATGGCGTGCGGCGGGAGGCCCGTCACCAGGCCGCCGTTGATGACCCTCGTCCCGATGTCCTGCATCGCCATCTAGATCGGCCCGTACATGTCACTCAGCGACTGCGTCTCCGTGTCCCTGATCGTGACCGTGCCAAGGGCTTCCCGCTTGGCCGTGTACTCCGCTTCCGTTACCCCCTTGTCCCACAGCTCAAACTGCGCGGACGCCTTCTCCAGAGCCCCTTCCGCCGTGAGCGCCATGTGCTTCACGTAATACTTGAGAAGGTCGTGGTACGAAGACCTGATTTCCGGGGATGCCGTGGACGCGAGGGCGATGGGCATCCTGCGGTAGAGGATGTCCACGTCGATCTGCGTGACCGTTTGCCCGGAGGCGTAGGATGCCGCCGTGGTCTGCGCCACCCCGCGCCGACACCCCGTAAGCGTCGTGGTGGACTTCCCTGTATACTCAATCTCCTCGCTGCCGATCAGCACGCGCCCGTAACTCCGCAGGTTGCCCGTCGAGGCGAGCGTGAGCGTCGTCGCCGCCGCCGTGGTCGTCGCGTTGAGCGTCGAGGTGAGGGAGGAGTTCGAGTAGCGCGGGAAGACGTAGATCCGCCCATCCATCTCGCACCAAATGGAGGGGTCCGTCGCGAGAGCCGTCTGCACGCCCGTCTGCTGGTTGATGAAATCGGTCGGCGTCACCTTCTTCACCTTGCGATTCCAGTTCTTGCGGGCGATCACGGCCTCCACCAGCAGGCAGTCGTCGGGAAGCGGCAGGGAGTCCTGGTTGGTGACCACAGTTTGGCCGTTGACCCCGCGCAGGCACATGGTCCTCTTCGCGAACTCCCGCTGGGCTTCGTCCAGCCAGCCGTAGAGGTTGGCGGAGGCGAAGAGGGAGTTCGCCTGGGAGTCCGCGTTCGCGGCTCCAAGCTCAACCTGGATCTGGGCGATAAGCGCCGAGGCGGTCGCCATCTCCCCCTCCCTCTAGGTGCCGGAAACGAGAGCGACGCTGTAGTACACGCGGATAAAGCCCGCGCCGCCGCCAGCGGCCATATGAAGGACGGCCGGTTCGTTCTCCCCGAGCGTGATGAGCGCAAGCTCCGTGTGAGGTCCGTCCTGGTTGTAGTTGTAGTAGTTGCTCCCGGCGGTCGTATTGGCCGTGATATGGACCGCTCCCGTGACGGCGCTCTGGGCCACGGCTACGTAATGCAGCCGCAGCGCCTTTCCAGAACCGGGGGCCGCGATGAGCGCGTGGGACGCGACCGTCGTAGTCCAGACGTGCGTCGCCAGCGACAGCCCAACGTCTCTGCTGAGCTGGACAAGTTCAAGGGACATCGTTCTTTCTCCTCACCTGGAAGATGGGGGGTGGCCCCTTCGGGACCACCCCCTCCCCAGACACTAGGCGTTGAGCCAGCCCTGGATCATGACCGAGTTGGTCGAGTTCGCCGTGGACACCGTATGGGCACCCAGCGACACAGCGACCGCGCGAATCGGAATGGTCGCGCCGACGCACGCGAACGAGGCGTTGATCTGAGCGCTCGACAGCCTGCCCGCGTACGTGGCCGACATCCGAAGCGGCTGACCGGAAGCGTACGTCGAGGGCATCGCCGCATCCGGGCAGTAGCCCGCGATGTAGGCCCAGAACCAGTACCCCGTGTTGTTCACGTCCACCGCGCTGATGCCAGCGGGCGTCAGGTTGTTGAACTGACCGATGGACGCGACCGTGACCACGTTCGGGTCCTGCGAGATCCCGGCGCTGCTCACCCCTCCGGTCGTAGCCTCGGCGGCGTGGACCTGGGTGATGACCGCGCCCTTGGGGATCGACGCGAACGCCTGAACGTACTTGAGGGCCGACCAGCGACCCTTCGCGTCCCGATAGAACGCGATCTGGCCGGGGGCGTTCTTCCGCGAGGAATCCGTCTGGGCGTCAATCCCGCCGTCCGCCGTCACTCGCGCGGCCGGGGGGTTGATCCCGACAAACCCTTCACCAAGAGTAGGCATTGTTCTGACCTCCGCGCACCCTGGGGAACATAGGCCCAGGGGCTTCACTCGGGCTGTCTAGCGGCCACCGTCCCGCCTCTCCCCCACAAGGGGGAGAACAGCCCACGCCTCGCCTAGCTCGCGTCAGCCGGATCGATGTTGTCGATCTCGCCGTGCGCTCGCCGCTGAGACGTGCCGTGAGACACCATGAAGAGCAGCTTCCCGATGTAGGCTTCGATCTGCGGGATCGGAGCGTACACGCGGCTGATGAACGCCTTGGACTCGTGAACGACGAACTTGATGTAGTCCGTGTTCAGGAACCATAGGCAGTTATCCGTCTGCGTGTAGCCCGAGCCTTCCGCGTGTTCGTCGGGCATGATGACCATGTCCTCGAACATCATGTGGTCGAAGCCGATCTTCGCGATCCGCTCCATGCCAAAGCGCTGATTGCTCTGCGCGATGGCCCAGATGCGGTCATAGACCGGGAAGTTGCAGAGACCCAGGTTGGGCTTCGACGGACCCCGCGTGACCGAGCCACGCAGCCGCCGCATGTCGAGCGCCGTCAGGACGTTGTTCGTGATGCAGTCCAGGCGCGACGCGAGCCACGTCGCCGGGGAAGTGAAGTCCGTATCCGTCAGGCCGCCATAAGGCGTGCCCGTCCCGGCGAAGAGATCCTGAAGGCCGCTCGGCTGGAGCGAGTTCGAGCTGTTCGACCCCATGAGGGCCGTCGCGAGCTGCTCCATGAGCGTCGCGGAGGCGGTCTGCGTCACCGCGTCCACGATGTCAACGATCCCGTCGGGACCGTTGTTCTTGTCGATGTCCTCCTCCGGAATGACGAAGGGGCACCGGCCGTTGTACCACTCGAACTGAGCCGCCGTGAACGGCTCGAGGGCCTCAAGCGTCGCCGGATCCATCCCGGAGTACCAGTCGAAGTTGAGGTGAGACTTGACGATGGGGAAACGAAGGCTCAGACCCCCGCGCACGGAGATCCGGCCGTTCTCCCTGAGCCACCACACATACGGCGTCCCCTTGCTCGTGTTGTCCACGATCTGAGGGGCGATGTAGTTCTGCGTGATGCTCTGAATCGTGTTCAGAGAAAACGCCATGGCTTAGTCCTTGTCGCTGCCTACGGGTTTTCCTCCGCGATCTTGGCGAGATAAGCGCGCTTTTCAGCGTCGTTCATCTCCGTCACGCTCTTCTTGAGGTCGAGCTTCTGACCAGGAAGCGCCATCGGGTTCGGCTGAGGCCGACCCTTGGGCTTGAACCGCTTCTCCATCTCCGACAGGCGGGCGTCTTCCCGAGCCTTGATTTCCTTCTCATAGTTCGGGGTCAGCTTCCAAGCCTGGGCGACGGTGAGGCGCGGCGAGGCGACAAGCACCTCCTTGATGGCCCTCGTCTCTTCGGGCGAGAGAGGCTTCCCCCTCTGGCTGCCGAATTCAAAGAGTTCCCACCGGAGGTTGTTGTCCGCCTTCACAAGCTCGATCTGGAAGCGGGGATCGGTTTCGTCCCCATCCCAATCGTCCGCCCGCTCTTCCTGGCGAGACTCCTCCCGGCGAAGCTCGTAACCGCTCTTCGCCAGGGCTTCGCGGATTTCCGGATCGGTCTGAGCCAGACGCTGAAACTTCTCGGAGCCGATCAACTGCTCAAGACGCTGGAGCTTGGAAAGCGTCTGCTTGGCCTGCTTGTCGCTGTTCTGATACGCTTTCTCCAACTCCTGGGCGGTCTTGTACTTCCCCGCCAGAAGTCGCTGTTGCTGCTGCCCAGCCTCCTGCCTCGCGGCTCCCGGATTCTGGGGTGTCGTGAGCCGGTCGGCGTGTCCGGTATCCTGGCCGATGGTCTGAGGGGTATCCTGTCCGGAGCCCTCGCCACCGCCAAGAGCGGACTCGACCAGGCTTTCGAGCCCTTCATCCTGCGGCATTTCCATTCGCTCAGTCCTCTCCTATCCGCCCATCGCGGAACCGTAGATCCTTCGGGCGTCCGGATTTGAAGGAGCGCCAGACGCCCACGCGCTCCGACTTGTCAGTCTTTCTTGAGCTGCGCCGCCTGCGCGGAGGTCATCCGCTGCTTGGGGTCGAGTCCCGTCTTGTCCTGGGAGATCGCCCGCTTGTCCTTGGCCGGGGAAAGCGAGATGTCGAGCGACTCGCGGAGCGCGTCGCCCGCCTCATTTCGCTTGTCAGTCCGGAGGCGCTCCAGGGCCGCTTGATCGGCCACCCGGATCAGGTTGAGCCGACGCAGCTTCGTCTCTTCCTCGCCCTTCTCCTTGTCGAAGAAGGCGAAGACCTTCTTGATCCCCGTCGAGTCGTAGGGGGCGTTCTTCGGGTACTCGACGCGGGTGATCCAGCCCTTGCGGCGGACGGGAAGAGCCTTCCCCTCATCGTCGTAGCACTCTTCCACGTAAGCGCCTGGAACCGCGTTCGGGATGGCGATAGGCATATCAGTGTCCTTTCTTCGCGGCCCGCGAGCGGGCCAGATCCTTGAGCTGGGATTCGTGAGACGACGGCTTTCCCTTTGGCATCCACGGCGGCGGAGCCGTCGCGGGAGCCGGGGTGAGGATCTTGGAGGGCTTCCAGCGCTTGTCTATGTGCATCTAGACCCCCGAGAGATCGTCTTCCGCCATCGCGCCTTCAGCGGGAGCCCCAGGAGCCGCGGGAGCGGCCTCGGACATCTTCGGAGCCTCCTCCTGGTTGAGTTCCGTACCCACTTCCTCAACCAAAGCCCGGAAGGCTTCCACCTGCTGGCGGACCTTCTGGGCGACCGACTCAGGAAGCTGCGGGATCGTGGCCTCGATGGTGTCGATGGCCCCCATGAGGTCGCTCATCGGGTCGGAGGTCGCCTCCGCCATCTCGTCTTCAGGCGGCGGCATCAGCTCGGGGTTCTCCTCCGGGCCGCCCGTCATCCCCATGCCCTCCGAGCCCCCCCGCGCGGCGAGCATCCGCGCCATGTCGGCCATGTTTGCCATCGCGATCTCCTAGCAAGCGTGCTTCTTGCGGATCTTCTTGATCTCCCGCTGAACATTCAGGCGGGCGTTGTTCGTCAAGCCGTCGTCCACGTCGAATTGCAGGAAGGCTTCCACGGGAGCCTTCACGCCGCGCAGCTTCTGCGCCATAAGCGTGAGGCAGAGGTCCCACATGTGGCCTTTCCCGAGGCTCTCATCGAAGCCCGGGAAGGCGGAGCGAAGGATGAGAGACATGGGCGTGATCGTTCCGGAGCGGCGAACCTCGTCTTCATCCCACGAAGGCTGCGTAAGCCGTCGCGAGCCCTGCCATACGGTCCCCGCGCCCGGATACGTAAAGGCGTGGGAGTCTGCGTAGCAGAAGACGACTCGCTGGTTGGAAGCGTTGGCCTTCCGGAGCCGCGTCAGCATCTGCTCCAAGGCTCCCGCCGCGAGGATGACATCGTCGTCCGCGAAGAAGAGGTACTTCCCCTTCGCCTTGCGGGCGAGAGCGTTCCTCTTCACGTTGGGATGCCGGTCGGAGTCGTCCACCAGCACCTCAAGCGCTCCGGCCGCGTAAAACGACGGCAGGGAGTAATTGAGGAAGAAGTGTCTGCGCTTCTTCTGGTGCGGGACCAGGACGGACACCGGAAGGCGAGCCATCAGCTCACGAAGCCTCCATCGCCGCTACCCGGGTCAGGCTTCACCGCTCCATAGCTGCCCGCTGCCTTAGACCGCGCACGCATTTTCATGGCTCCCGCCGCGCCTTGGCGGAGCATCTCCGCACGTTTCGCGGACGGAATCGCACCCGCCCGAGGGCTTGTGGTGCCTGGAGCTACAGGTCGAGGGCGGTTCATTTCGGCCTCAGCTCCTGGTCGGTGTAGTTGAAGACGCCGGAGCCCGCCGCCCGCGAGCGAGCGACGTCCGTCATCGCGTACTCCGTCCCGGCGGACACGCTCTCAGACTTCTCCTTGGGCTTCACAAACTGGCCCATGAGAGGGTCCTTGGAGACAACCTTCTTGACGGACTCTTTGGCCCGCCGATACTTTTTCCGCCAGCCCATATGAGCCTCCTAGTCGAGAGGGGCCTTCCCGGACGGATTGGCCTTGAAGGGAGGAATGCCCTTGTTGCCCGCGTTGTAGCTGGTCTCGACGCCGCCCTTCACCACGCTCTGCTTGGGGGCGGTCTTCTTCCCGGGCGGAACGCCCTTGTCGCCCTTCGACGTGTCCGACACGAAGCTCCCCTTCTTGCCGGGGCCGTAGTCGGAACGTCCGCAGTAGTTGCCCTTGCTGCCCATGTCGCTCTCCTTCAATTCCTCAAGCCAAAAGATTCATCGCTTCCTGGACTAGCTGCTGTGGGTCGTCTTCCGGGACCTCTTGCCCAGGCGGGGTCTGGCCCTTCGCGGCCATCTCCGCCTGCATCTGCTGCTTCTGCGCCGCCGCCATGCGCTCCTGAAGCGCCTGGATCTTGGCGACGGGTTCCTCGATCTCTTCCAACACGTACTGCGGGTCGACAACGCCCGCCTGGAGGAGCGCGAGCGAGCGTTCGAGCTTCGCCTGGAACCCTCCGGGGGGCGTGGGCGAGAAGTCCACGTCCGCGTCGAAGTCCTCGGGGATGGTGTTCTTGCGTTCCCACTCCCCGTTCACGTCGAGCGCGGCCCGCTCGTTCACCGTCACGTACTCTTCCTGGCCGCCCAAGCCGGTCACGCGGACGACGCGCTCGTCCCTCATGAACTGCTTGATGCGGTTCAAGATGAGGCGATCTTCCTGGCGGATCGCGGCGAAGACGTGCTTGGTCATCTTGGAGACGACCACGTTGGCCTGCTCCTTGATGATCTCCATGCCGCCGAGCGTAGTGACGCCAGCGGGCCGCTCGCCGTGGAGGATGTCCACGCCGCCCGAGATGGACCGAGCGCGGGACGTGAGGCGGTCTTCGATGTCAAACCACTTCGGATTCGCGCCGGGCTTGGAGAGGAGGTAGTAGCCGTTCCCGTTCGGGGAGTTGTCGAAGTAGACGCTGCCCGCCGCGTTGGTAAAGACCTTCGCCTCGTCCATGTTCTCCCGGTTCACGACGAGGGGGGTGTCGGATTCGTAGCGCTGCTGGTCGAGCGCGTAGGAGTGAACCTCGTTGATCTCCTTCTGCATCGACTCCAGAAGCTCAACGAGGCTAATTCCGTAGACGGCGTCCTTGTTGCGGATGACGTTGTAGGCCACGTAGGGGTAGAGGTCGTCTTCGTAAGGGCTAAGGTCGTCCTGGAGGATGAGCCCGTTCGCGCATACCACATAGCGAAGCGTCCCGTCGTCCTGCCGGATCCAGGCTTCGATGAGCGTGGCGAGATGCTTGTCTTTGCGCTTGAGAACGCTCTTCGACTGCTGCGTCTGCGTGCCGTCGGGAATGGTGAAGGCGGCGACGTCGCCGGAGCCGCCCGTGGTGAGGTTCCCGGAATGCCCGTAGACGGGCGTGAGAGAGCCGTCCCAGACGCCGCCCGGCACTTCCCAGCCGCGATCCGGCCAGCGCTTCCGGATCTCTTCCAAGGGGACGTTCTTCGCCTCGATGATGTAGGAGGCGTCCTGCACCTTCTTCGTATGAGGCGAGAGGAAGACGTAGGCTTCGTCAACGAACGTGAGGCGCGGAGCCCCGCGCTTCCCGTCCAGACTCCAGTCCCAGTCCACGCGGCGGAAGCCCGAGCCGGTCACGACCGCCGAGCGCACCGGAAGCTCGACATCCGTGTGCTGATCGTTGAGATCGTGCGTCCAGTTGATGAGCTTTGTGGCGATCTCCGCCGTCTCTTTGTCCTCGGGCTCGCGGGCGAGGACGTTGGAGTCCGGAAGATCCTCCCCGATGGTGCCTACGAAGGTTTCCACCTGCTCGTAGGTCATGTTGATGACGCACATGGAGAGGTTCTGAGGGCGGCGCTTCTTCCACTGTTTGCCGCGCCAGAAATCCCAGCGCTCTTGGCAGACGCCGGAGCCCAGGCCGCACTCTTCCTTCCACTTCCGGGCGGCCTGATACATCCCCCAGAGCATCTCCGCCTTCTTGCGGTCGCTGTCGGAGAGCGTCGCGGCCTGGGAGGGAGTCCCGGCCGTGAGGAGGAACCCAAGGCCCTCCCCGCCTTTCAGGCTGTCCGAGACGAAGTTTCCGCTACCCATTCTTCTTCAGCTTGGAAGGGAGAATCGCCTTCTGGATCTGAGGGGTCACGGTACCCTGATCGCGCTCGGCGGCCGGGTTCTTGACCGGGCCTCCCCACAGGTCCGACATCTTCATGGGCTTCCCGGTCGTCGGGTCGATGACAGGGCGGCCATGCTGGCGAAGGCCCGGATCCTGGCCCTTCAGGACGGAGACGCCGTTTTTGTTGAAGGGGACGCCGTTACGGCTCTCCTTCGGAGGCTCGTAGTGGTTGTCGAGAGGGACGATCTTCCCCTGCTCGCGGACCACGGGAGCGTCGAGAGGCTCCCCGTCGGGACCGGCGACCATCTTGATCCGCTGCGGCACCCAGGACTTCGTGCCAGTGATCGGGTTCGTCCACTCCACCATGCGGGGAGGACCCAGGCGGTTGTCCGTGCGCCAGCGGTCGATGTCTTTCGACGTCTTGATTTCGTGAACTTGGCCGTTGTTGTCGCGGAAGACGGGGCGGCGGCGACCCCCGATGTCGGCGGAGGGGGCGGCGAAGGACGTCACCTCCTCCATCCCGCTATGCTGAGTGCCGTTCACCATGAAGTTCGAGAGAAGCCGCACTCCGGGCTTATCACAGTCCGGGCATGGCATGGACTTCTGCTTGGCCTCGCTCGGGAGAGTCTTGAAGAAATGCTCGAACTCCCCGTGTTCCTCGCAGCGGTATCCGTAAGCTGGCATCAGACTTTCTCCACCTTGCAGCCGCGCGAGTAGCGAATCACCATGATCCCCCGCGTCTCTTCCACGACCTGGGGGACGTGTCTTTCCTTCTCGGCGTCGTAGTCACGCCCGCAGCTTGGGCACTTCAGCATGAGTGGAAGTCCTTGAGAGCCTCTTCCATCTCGTCGCCGCACTTGAGGCACTTCACCCACGACCCCGGAGAGAGTTCCCCGACCTTGATGAGAGTGCCTGGAGGAGCGTTCTGGATGGCCTTCAGGTACTCTTCCAGGCCCACGCCGTAGAAGGTCCCGCCATCGGGCATGATCTGGTTAAACTCCACGGTTCGCGGCCTCCTTCTCCCAGGTCTGGTCCTGAGCGGCGAGCGAATCCGCGATAGACGGCACCTTGAAAGGCCTCGGCTTCTTGTTAATCGGCTGAAGCTCCCCGTCGCGGCTCCGACGCTGGTACTGCATGGGGCCTTTCGGAAGCTCCACCACGGAGCAAAGCGCGTAGCGCATCGCGTCCATGTGGTGGTTGGCCCAGTCCACGGGGATGTCGTTCGTGTTCTTCGGGTTGTCCTCGGACGGGTCCGGATAGTGGTAGTTCTCGAACTCTTCCGCCGTCCACTCGTGATCCTTGCCGATCCGGATCATGTCGTTCTGCATGAGGCCCTGGCAGACCGCGAGCATGACGGGGATCGTGCGCTTGTCGTTCTCGGCGTGGAGATCGAGGTTCTGATAGGCGCGGACCCCGAGCTTGCGAAGCCGCGAGATGTTCGATGGGAAGCGCTTATCGCAATACCACTTGGGTACTTGCCACTTAGCCTGAGCGGCGAGCAACTCCGGGGCGACGTCCTCGTCCGTAGACTGCGTGGCGTGGATCTCTTCTAGCTGATACCAGCGCCCATCCGCCTTGCTCTTCCCCCACACGCACGCGGCGTAAGGATCCGTCCAGCCGAAGTCCACGCCTCCCGTGATCGTCTCGTAATCCTCCGGCTTCATGCTCGGAGGCTCGACCATCATGGAGCGCTCGAACGTCCCGTAGACGTAGCCGACCGCCTCCGTGAACATGCCGTCCAGTTCCTGGCGGGCATACTCGCGGCCGAAGAGGCGGCGCAAGCGCTGGATGTGGTCCTTGTCGGCGTGCGGGTTGTCCTCGGACGTCCAGGTATGAAGCGCGATTTTCGGGTCGTTCTCCGGATGCCTTCCCTTCTGGCCGGTCATGAAGCCGCCCGGGAGGGCGATGCCTCGGTAGAAGAAGTTCTTGGCCTTGGGCGAAGTCGCGATCAGGAACTTGGTCTTGACCACGATGCCGCGAGCCTGAAGGTTGTTCCAGGCCATCGGCTTCCAGTGGGCAAGCTCGTCGCAAATGGCGAGGCCGAGCTTGTTCGTGGCGCGGAGGCTGTCCGGGTCGGAGGCCGTGCGGACAAGGAGCTTGATCGGGCAGGGATCCGCCGTCCCCTTCCTCGGGACAAGCCAATGCGTGCGGCTGTCGCCGCGCTTGAGACCCCACGCGCGGATCTGGGAATCCGACATCCAAATCTGCGGAGGGGTGCGGCTCTTGAAGGTGTCGAAGAGAACTTCCGACTGGGCGTAGTTCCGGCTGATGAGCCAGACTTCCATCGGGATCTTGCCCCGGATCTTCTCCGGGAGCATGATCGGATGCGGCCCGTAGAGGGCGAGGCGTCCGCCGTCGCACTCCGCGTAGGTCTTTCCGCTCTGAAGGCCGCAGGAGGCGGCGACGTACTGATACTGCGGGTTGACGCAGTCTTCGATGTACGCCTTCTGGAGGGGCGACGGCATCCCCTCGGGATCGAAGAGGCGCTCCCAATTAAGCATGAGAGCGAGGAGGGCGATCACCCAACCTCCCTCCAGCCTTCGGGCTTCTCCTTCTTCGCCCCCTTCTTCCCGGCGTTCTTCTCCTTGATCGCGCCTAGCTGGATGCGAAGGAGATTCGCGAGCGAGTCGATGTTCTCAACGGTGAGGGCGGCCCCAGGCCCCTTCCTCCACTCGTCGATGAGCCCCTCAACGTAAATCAGGATGTCATCGACGGTGCGAAGGCGGATGTTGCGAAGCGTGGCGTCACCGGCCAAGCCTTTGCCCTTGGCGAACGCCTGCCGCATCTCAAGCGTGATGCCGGGATCGTGGCCTAGGCAGTAGCCAGGGGTGACGTAAGTCCGATAGACCTTCATCGGACAGGGAGCGCCGTCTTTCTTAGTCCCCTTGCAGGGCTCCGGCATACTCTCTCCGCAAAGCGTTGCGCCTTACGGTCATGTCCCGATACCCTCGCGGGCTACCGGGGAGAGATGCCGTCAGTGAAAATTATGGCTTATGGGGGCTACGGAATCAAGCGTCCCCGACGATTTCTTTGAGCTTCTGGGCTTCCTCTATCGCCTTCTTGAGTTCGCTGTCTTGCGGGTAGAGTCCCGCGAGCCCTTCCGCGTAAGTCTTGTTCTCTTCGATCTCGTACTTGTTTGCTGGGAGCTGAAGAGCCGCGACCTTCTCCGCGTGCTTGAGGTTAGCGTCGCGAATCCCCGCCTCAAACGCCTTCTGACGCTCCCAGACTAAGCGCTGGCCGTAGAGGCGCTCAAAGAAGAGATAGACCCCGACTCCGGCGACGAAGAAGAAGACTCCGGAGACGAGGGCGGCGGCGAGGATGATGGCGCAGGCAATAAGGGCGTAAGCCATTCCGTGAGTTCCTTAAACTCCGTGCCTTCGATCTTCTGCCCGTGCGCTGAGGCGTTGTAGACCCGAAGCACGGGCTTGGCTTTTCTGTGCGTGGCGATCTGCATCTCCAGGAAGAGGCAGAAATTCTTGTAGGGCTGTGAGGCTTCGACCATGCTGCCGTCCGTCGATGGAAGCATGAGCGGCTCCTGGCGGTTATGCTCCGCGACGAGAATCGGCCGAGGCCAGGCCGGGAAGGTCCCGTCCGCGTGCGTGTCGGTCGAGCCGGGAGGATACGATAGATCCGCGCCAGCCAGAACAACATTCGTGGAGCCAAGGAACATCGCGAGGTTGAACATGTGGTGGAGAATGGAGTTCCCGCCGTCGATGCTGTCGGTTCCCAACTCCAGCTTCATGAACTGCGCCATGTTGTGATCCATGAGGATCATGCGCCTGGCGGGCCACGCGGACATGACGCCGGGACAGGCCGTGAGCGGGGCGCAAAGGATGGTCGTCGGGTGCGGCTTCGGGGCGAACATGAAGATTCGGTCGTTCCACTCGAACTGCTCTACTTCCACCACAAAGTCAGGGATGATTCCGGCCTCCATAGCGCGGGCGTAGCTACGGCCACAGACGATGAAGGTCGTGTCGGCGCGTTCGCGCTGAATCCGGGCGAGCGTCTCCCACTGTTTGTTGAGGGACGGCCCGGCCGCGACGATGAAGACGACGGCGTTTTGCCCCATGCCCTTCGCGCGTCGGAGCGGAATCCCATCTTCCACCCAGCGGTAGTTCCTGTAGATGTTCCTCGCGGGCTCGTTGTCCTTGGAGAGAAACTCCAGGCTCCGCGTGTCGAAGTTGGTGAGGTTGATGACCTCCCCTAGCACCGCCGCGAACTGGCTGGCCTTCTCCCGGCTAGAGCCACCGATCTGCCCGCCCGTCCAAATCGCCATGTTCTCCATGAGCCACTTCTGAAGGAGCGCGTCGTTCTCCCACGTCACTCCGGCTTCGTCAGGCTTGAGGGTGTAGACCTTCTTCTCCTCAGGCGTCAGGAAGAAGATGACCTTCCCACCCTCTTTCTTGAGGGCCTCGATGCCTTCGCACTCATCCTCACGCGGAGGACCGGCGTAGAGGAGAAGCGACTTGACGCTAGAGGCGAATTCGTCGGGGACTTTAAGCAGCATCGGCGGGGCTCCAGAGCTTGTTTTCGTAGCCGTCAAGGACGTTAAGGAGGTTGCCGAGCATGCGGGCCATACAGTGGCCAGGATCCCTGAGGCCGCCATTGTCAAAGAAGGCGTCTTCTCCCGCGTGGGGGTAGACGAGCGCGTAGGCGCACGGGCCGTTGAAGACGCGATAGTCCAGCTCGCACTCCCACCACTTCCGGAGATCCTCGAAATGGCAGCGGGTGTGGATGTCGTCCTTCCCGTAGACGATGAGCTTCCGAGCGCGGCCGGATTCGGCGGCGATGGCTTGGTGCCGCGCGTCCGCCCGCCTCAAGTAGTTCACCTGAACACGCTTCTTTGACGGGAAACCCATGTACGGCTTCTCGCACCAGATGCCGCGCACCATGTCCGCGTGTTCAAGCGCCGCCATCACCGCGATCTGGTCCTCCGGCTGCACGCAGACCGATACGATGTCGGGCTGAGAGGACGTAAGCCCTTCTTGGAGGCTCTCGTAGGCGGTCGCGTTCCACTTGCGCTCCGCCTCATCCGCCCTTTCCGGGTTGGGCTCGACAAAGCCGACGAGTTCCACGCGGTCATGCAGCATCCTCGCTGCTCCCGCGTGCGTGTACGCGGAGTCGTGCCAGCGAAAGGCGGCTCCTATCCGGCCCGCGCCGACGATGAGGAGGCGATGCTTAGGCATGGCGGCTCCTATGTCTAAGGCCATGGCATTTCCTGCACAGCCATTCCACGGAAAGAGGCTTAGAGTAGTCTTCGTGGTGCGCCTCAGCATTCTCCGCTCCACACGAGGAGCACGGCAGGCGCTTCAACACGCCATTCCTCAAAGCGTTTCTGACTGCGTACCGAGCCTTGTACTTATCCGCGTGGATTATGCGCATACGCGAGGCGTGCGAAAGGGCTTTGGCTCTATTAGCGGAGTACCTCTTTCTGGCTGCCGCGTTGCGACGCTCGCGTTGTTCGTCCGTCTGGCGATCGCGCTTGACGTAGTAGTACTCACGAAAGTACTCCCGCACCCTGGCGGCATTTGCGCTACTAACGCGCATACATCTCTCTCCACTCATTCTCAAGGATGCCCATACGAAGAGCGTTCACGTAATGACCGAAGACGAAGATCTCGTCTCTGAGCGTGCCTTCGTGCTTGAAGCCGACTTTCTCGTAGCACTTCACCGCTCCCTTGTTCTCCTCGTTGACCCCAAGCCAGACGCGATGAGCGTTGAGGCGACTGAAGGCGTAATCTACGGTGAGCCTGGTGGCCTCAGCACCGATCCCCTTCCCGATGAACTCGGGATCGAAGATCAGGATGCGAAACTCCCAGGATTTATAGATGTCCCGATGGGTGTGGAGGCCGCAGGTGCCGATGAAGCGGTCGTCCACCCAAATGCCGAAGAGGATTTCCCCCGCCTTCAGCTCCGCCGCCCACTTCTGCTGATAGTCCTTCGTCCTCATTGGGATGGAGCCGGTGAAAAGGTGTTGCGTGGTGAGCCCGCGATTCACGTAGTCCGTGAACGTGCCCACTTGCATTTCGTCTTCTGGGTCAAGAGGCCGAAGCTCGCAGAGTTCTCCCTTGCAGAACGTCATCCCACCGTCTCCCCGAAGTCCTTCACGTGCTTCGCGTTCTTCTTCATGATCTCCGGATGCGTCATGCCCCACTGGACGACGAGATTGGCCCCCCAGACTTCATCTCCCATCTCTTCGTAGATGGCTCGCACCACTTCCAGGTCTTCCAGATAGTCCACCGTGAAGCGCATCCGGGAGAAATCCGTCCCCTGGTTTCGCATGGAGTGGTTGTCAAGCTTGTTGTTGAGCGCCCAGAGGGAGAAGTATTCGCGATCCTTCTCGCTCGTGAGCCGCATGGAGAGCTTGCGGAGAAGCGGCACGTCCCAGACCTCAAAATCAAAGCCATCGGGGAACGTGCGCGGACGCCAGTTCTGAACGAGCGGCAGGGCTTTGTCCTTCGTCGCCGTCTCGATAGCGGCACGGATGAGATCCGGAGGGATGAGCGGGCAATCTCCAGTGACCCTCACCAGCTTATCCGCCTCCAACTCATCCGCCACGTTGAGAAGCCTGGAGAGGCAGTCATCCTCCGGGCCAGTGATGGGGAACATCCCCGTGGCACGGAAGATGACTTCCGAATCCTTCTCGGGGCAAGCGATGGCTACAGCATCCGCATTCGGGACAGCCCTACACCTCCGCACGATCTGGGACAGCATGGGCTTGCCGCAGATGTCGGAGAGGATCTTGCGCGGAAGGCGCGTGGATGCGAGACGTGCCTGTATTGCGATTACCGTTCGCATAGGCTGTCCCTCATCGCCTTCGCCACCTTTCGCGCATAGGACAGCGGCTTATCCGGGGTGAGCGTCGAGAGGATGCAGAGGGTCTTGGAGGACAGCTCCTCAACCACAGGCAGAGGTCCACGGGCGTACTTACGGAAGGCGGGGTACTTGTGCAGAGGCGGAGTGAGGTACCCAGCACCTACGGGGATGCCGCGCTTTGCCATGAGCTTACAGAACCGCTCTCGCGTCCCCCGCTTAACGCGAAAGGGGTACACGTACCACACATGCTCATCCCATGACGCTCTGGGGAGTAAACCGAAAGAGTCCTCCAGCGTTCTCACCAAGTCCTTGCGCCTCTGGTTCCTCTCCTCCAGCTCCAGCAAGCCGTGATAGGCAATGCACGCCGTCACTTCGTTGGGCCTGTAGTTGAGCCCTACTTCCTTCTGGTGGAAGTTCTCCCCGTGGTTCATGAGGTAGCGGGCACGGAGGGCGACGTCGGCGTCATTCGTCACCATGACGCCGCACTCCCCTGCCGGGACGTTCTTCCCCCCGTTCATGCTGTAAGCGCCAGCAAGCCCATGCGTACCGGCGTAGCCGTGCTGATTGCGTGCCCCTACCGCTTGACAGGCATCCTCCACTACCGGGAGGCCGAATGCCTGGAGGCCATGAACGTCCGCCATTCCACCGAAGAGGCTGACCGGGAGGATGGCTTTCGTCTTCTTCGTGATGAGCGGCTTGACCGTTTCCGGGGTGATGTTGAAGGTGTAGGGATCGACGTCGGCAAAGACTGGAGTACCTCCAGCAAGCACGATAGCCGATGCGGTAGCAGAGAATGTAAAGGGAGACGTAATGACTTGATCCCCTCTCTGGAGACGTAGAGACGCCAATGCGCAATGAAGCGCCGCCGTGCCTGAGTTAACAGCCACCGCGTGACGAACTCGGAACCGCCGCTCGATCTCTCGCTCCAGACGCCAGGCATAACTCCCCTCTCTCGGCTCTACTCCTACTTGCGGATTCGCGCGATAGGCGCTGAGGCTTCCACCCTTCCGGAGCAGGGCATCCACGGCCTTCCTGCACTTCTCCGAGTACATGGGCCAGGTCATACGGAAAGCTCCTTGATGCGGGAGCGGACGTAGTCGATGTGCCTCTGGTAGTCCTTGCCATTGTCTGGCTCGGAGTGGATCTGCTCGCACAAGAAGACTCCGTCTTTGCGGTAAAACACGACGAAGGGAGCCATCCACCACTGATCCTTCATGTCCTCTATGGCTTCATCGAGCTTAGAGGCGTCCCGCAGCTCCCCGAACGGATAGCCGCAGCAGTCATTCCCAAGCTGCATGTAGCCAAGGATCTCGGTCATAGCATGCGCTCCGCCTCCCGCACGTTGTCCACGTAGCGGGATAACTCGCAATCCCTCAGCTCCATGAGCAGGGAATGCCCGAAGTCGGGGTCAGAGCTGGGAGTGTCCACCATGCGGACGTGCTTCTCTAAGATCCGTGCGCCAGCGCCGACAGCTACAGCGCCGGTCAGCAGAGATGTGGTGTGGTCGGAGAGGCCGTCATACGGAACATACAGCCCAAGTATCGAGTCTTCCTGCGGCAGCATCCTGGATAGGCCCAACTTCTCTAGAGGTGTCGGGTACTCTGACACACAACGCAAGGTCTTGAGCCATTCACTGTCGCCAATCGTCTCAGCTAGACAATCGCTCCCGTTCGTGCTGGCAATGACTTCCTTCTTGTACTTCTTGTGGGCCTTGACGAAGGACAGGTCATCTCCGCTCTTGGTCTCGAATGCTGACACCTTGAACCGCGAGACATGCGGAGCGACTATGGGAATGTCCTTCGGAATGAACGTCGTGCAGATGTACTCAATCCCATACTCCCTGCACCTAGCGGCGAGCTGTTCATGCCATTCCTTGGGCCACGCCAGGCGGGAGTAGTGATTCCCTGGAATGCCTCTTCGCCGGTGCATCTCCTCTGGATCGGAGCAATACTGAGTTTTCCACGCGTCCGCCCCGCACTTCTTAGCGGCTTCAATAGACCTGTAAGCCCCTTCCAGGCCAGCATGAAGCCAAGTACAGGCGGCCTCGCAAATGACGAACGTCTTACCCATGCTTCCCCCTGAAGATGTCGTAGAGAGCGCCTAGCAGGAACGCCGGAAGGCCCATGAGGGCCAAGGGCCATAAGCCAAAGCAGCAGAGCATTACAGACGTCGGAAGCCAGTGGGCCACCCACCCACGTCCTCCACGCCTCTCAAGGCGGGCTAGGATAAACAGCATCACAACGTCAACCAGGATGTATGCCGCTAGGCATAGGAGGGCTACAGTCACTCGTTCTCCCTCCACGTCTTCACCTCTCCAATCAACTCCTCAACACTCATGCGATGCGTCTTCGATGTCTCTCCCGGCGTGCCAGAGCTGTACCCCCATCCCCCCTTGTCGTGAATGCGTCCAGGCTCAAGCACGTACTTGTCCTGCTCCTGCGCCTTGCAAGCAATCGACTCATGAGGAGAGATCAAGTCTTCATGCAGCTTCTCCGCCAGGCGTAGCCCAATCACTTCCGGCTGACTGGGGATGTCAAAGACCTTGCGGAAGGCCATGCAGAGATCCCCAATCCGGTAGGTGGGTAGCTTGGGGATCCACAGCTCCCCAGGGCTGGCATGGCGCAAGGCGTTCAGGACCAGCTCTACCGCTTCCCCTCTGTGGATATGGAAGCGAGTACACCTCGGATCGGTGAGTTTGAGTGAAATACCCCTGGTTGCCGACGCTAACCAAGCCTCTAGAACGCTTCCTTTAGAGGCCCAGACGTTGCCGTACCTACAGGCGACAAACTCCGTTCCACTCCCCGCTGAGTACCTATTGCTTGCCAGCCACGCTCTCTCCGCGCAGAGCTTGCTAGCTCCATAGAGCGTTGCTGGTGAACTGGCCTTGTCTGTGCTGACAAGGACAGCTCGCCTCACTCCACTACTCAGGCAGGCGTCCGCTACATTCCTGCTGCCTTGGACATTCGTACTGATGCAGCTCCCAGGATCGTATTCCGCTAAGGGCACAATCTTCTGAGCGGCGGCATGGACTACGCAAGTAACTCCACGCATAGCCTTGAGGAGTCTAGGCAAATCCTCAACCGCCCCAAGCAAGCAGGAGAGATTAGGCTTCAGCTCCTCCGGAATGGACTTCTCTAGAGCCTCATGCGAATGCTCATTGCGAGCATAAACCCTTACCTTGTGGCCGCTTGCGAGGAGATGCTTAGTGATGGCGGACCCAAGAAAGCCGGTGCCGCCCGTAACAAGGTAGGTATCAGCCACGCGCCTAGGATCCTCTCTCCGGTATCCGGCTAGTGCTGGAGAGGAGTATAGGGACTACATGTAGGGGTGTCAAGGGAAAAGCCCCCATACGTAGTAGGTTTTCTGATTAATGTAGCCTAGGGGTGGTAGATAGCCCCCATAGGTAGTGGTGCCGGGCAAGAAGGAGGTCTAGGGGCCTATTCGGCCCCCAGACCCCTGGAGAAAAGGGGGTTATCTAGGCTAGATGGACCAGCAGGAGCCGTACATCGTGTGCAGGATGTCCAGCTCCCAGGCATCCAGGGCTGAAGCATTATGCATCATATGGGTAGGATACTGCATACCCATGGGTTGTCAAGAGCGTATGCGGAATCTGTAATGTGATGGGGGGAGTACAGGCCCTTCGGGTGGCGGGGTCGCATGCTCTACGCATGCTCCGAGGTAAAGAGTCTAGCCTATAGGTAGTAGTAACGGTCAAGACTAACCGCTACCTGTAGAGCATATTACGGTTCTGTAATGTGCTTGGCTTCCCCAGCGCCGGTCAGCCGATCCCGAACGATCCGCCTGGCGCATTCGTTGTAGTCCACGTTAGCGGCCCTTGCCAGTTCCCGTAGCTTGAGCAGCTCCGCGTAGGTGAGCCGGAAAAAGACCTTCTGAGTCAGCCGCTCCCCAGGCTGCTTCTTGGGCCTTCCTCGCTTACGCTTCCCCACCTCACTTCTATCGGCATGGCTGAGCTGCTTCATGCACCTACTATACGGGCGGCTAGCCATCCCGTCAAAATATTTGTTAGCAATTATTCTTTTTCTGTTGACAATTAATACTTCACGGCGTATATTAGGGCAGAGTGATGACAACGAACGCGACGAATGATCGAGATGGAGGAAAGGTCTAATGGCTCGACGGAACGCGACCCTTGGAATCGGGAAGTGCGCGACCTGCACGCGCTGCGGTCACAAGAAGCATCAGCACGTCCCGAATCTGGGATGCCTGG